>Cam_p2__coassemble_1125_pt1 | contig 27991 bp, 27 predicted proteins | sample Cam_p2__metabat2_low_PE_009 | metagenome-assembled genome bin Cam_p2 | reverse complement strand
GGATTTGAAAAATGAAACCGGTACAAATTTCCTGAAGAAATTCTTAAAGACAAACCTTTTTTATTAGGTTAACTTAACTTCAGTAACCAATCGGTTTCAAAAAAACACAAATCAGATTTATAGAGAGGAATTTTCGATGGTGTATGTGACCAGCGACCTTCATGGAGCTTTTGATATTCATAAAATCAACCCGGATGAGTTTATCCCGGGCCGAACAATGACGGATCAGGACATCCTGCTGGTCTGCGGCGATTTTGGCTGCATCTGGGATGGCGGAAGTTCCGATCGCTTCTGGCTCAACTGGCTCGAAAGCCTGCCCTGGACAACGGTGTTCATCGACGGTAACCATGAAAACTTCGACGTTCTCAACCGATATCCCGTTGAAGAATGGAATGGAGGCAAAGTCCGCCGCATTCGAAGCAATATTGTCACGCTGATGCGTGGAGAAATGTATCACTTTGATGATAAGAACTGGCTCGCTCTTGGTGGGGGATTCTCACATGACTGTCAGCTTCGCAAAGAATCCATCAACTGGTGGAAAGAGGAAATTTTCTCGAAAGACGAAGCCGCTCACGCTCTGGAAACCCTCAAAAAACACAACAATCAGGCAGACATCATCATCAGCCATGATGTGTATAAAAGCCATCCGCTGTCTACACGTTACAGTAAGGACATGAGCGTCTATGGAGAGGATCGTGTGGATCAGCATGAATTCCTCGAACAGATCCGTAAAACTGCCGATTACAAACTCTGGCTTTGCGGACACTATCATGAAGATCGCATGGACGTGACCGATGGAAAGCCCTGCGCGATGTTATATGATCGGGTAGAGAAGATTGATACCCTGATGGACGAAGGAGCAAAAGCCGTTCAGGAATGCACTTCTTCTCACAATTCTTAAACTGAACAGATTCAGGCCGGAGAAATCCGGCTTTTTTTTGGTCGATAATCCAAAAAGCCCAGAAAAAAAAGACTTCAAAGACCAATGCCTTCAAAGTCTCCCGTACAGAAATTAATCGTCGAGGTCGATGATATCACCAAGGTTTTCCTTGATGGTATCCACCAGGGTATCAAACGATTTGTTAAAGCGGTTCTGGTCGTTTTCATTCAGGGGCAGGGAAAGAACTTCCGTTGCACCATCACTGCCGATCACGGTCGGTGTACCGATGAAGTATCCGGACTTGCCGTATTCACCGTTCTGATAAGAGGAAACCGGCAGAATGCAACGCTCGTTGTTGAGCACGGCGGTAACCATTCGTTTAAGAGCCAGACCGATGCCATAGTAAGTGGCTTTTTTCAGGTCAATGATCTTGTAGGCTTTATCGCGAACATCGATATATACATTCTGCAGTTTCATTAAGGAAATCTGCTTTTCATCAAGGTATTCGAGCAGGGATTTGCATCCGATGTAGCAGTTGGTCCAGGAAACGAACGAAGAGTCGCCGTGTTCACCAAGAATGTAGGCATGCATGTTGGATGGATCAAAGCCGAGCAGATCGGCCAGCTCTACACGAAGTCTGGCGGTATCCAGTACGGTACCCGAACCAAAGACATGTTCTTTGGGCAGGCCGGAAGTCTTCCAGGCAACATAGGTCATAATGTCGCACGGGTTATTGGCGACGATCAGAATGCCGTTGAATTTATTGGCTTTGAGCTGTTCGCAGATGCCCTTGGTGATTTGGGCGTTGATTTTTACCAGTTCAAGACGGGACTGTCCGGGTTTCTGGGCAGCTCCGGCGGTCAGTACAGCAATATTGCAGAATTCTGCATCGGCATAATTGCCGGAGTAAATTTTCATTTCGGTGTCGGCGTAAACCAGACCGTCAGTCAGGTCCATCGCTTCGCCTCTGGCTTTATCTTCATTGACATCGACAAGTACCATTTCATCTACTCCGCGTTCATGAAGCATGGAGTAGGCAAAAGACATGCCGACAAAGCCGGTGCCGATCAGCATGATTCGGCGTTTGGAAATGCGGTCACTGGACATGGGTATTTACCTCCTTTACATCATTGTCTTCTTCATTATAGGCGAAAACGGCGAATGCCTGACAGAGTCAGGCTTCTCAAACCGGAAAGCGTTTTATTCCGGAATCAATACCGCCTGCAGGAAAGGAAGAAGCTATGGATTGGGAATGATTCTGAAGACCACAGTCATCGGTTCATCCATTTTGAAACGGTTCAGAGGTTTAAGCCAGCCAGATGACTATAAAAAAGAGGCATACGCCTCTTAATTCTGATAAGGTTATTATTCGTCGGGTCCGAGCAGATGGATGGTGACTTCCTGTTCTGTTCCGTCCCGGTCAATGACCATCGATACTTCATCACCGATCGCATGGGAGCGAAGGATCTTTTTAAGCTGACTCGAGGAAGAAATCGTCTGTCCGTCAAAGCTGACGATACGATCTCCGACCTGCAGTCCGGCCTGATCTGCGCTGCCTCCTTCAATGATCTGAACCAGGTAAACGCCCGGTTCGCGGCCGTTCTGGGTATAGTACGAATTTTCGGCAATATCCTGCAGGCTGACATTCAGCAGCGGTCGACTGGTGACATGTCCGTGGCTGACCAGATCATCGATGACTCCGGTCACATCACTGATGGGAATCGCAAAACCAAGACCTTCGATGCCGGTTTCCGCCTGTTTGGCATTGACAATGCCGATCAGCTTTCCGTTCACATCGAACAGGCCACCTCCGGAGTTGCCGGGGTTGATGGCCGCATCGGTCTGAAGCAGGGTCATCGTTTCGTTGTCGATCGTGATCTCACGTCCGACTGCGGAAATGATGCCGGTGGTTACCGTACCGCCAAGTGATCCTAACGGATTGCCAATGGCGATAGCGGCCTGACCGACCTGTATTTCATCCGAGTTTCCAAACTCGGCCGGCTGAAGATCGGTGGCATCGATTTTGATGACCGCAATGTCGGTCTGCGCATCGGTGCCGATCAGCTGGGCGGGATATTCTACTCCGTCCATCGTTTTAACGGTAATGGAATCCGCTCCTTCAACGACATGGTTGTTGGTGACGATATAGCCATCCTGGCTGATGATGACTCCGCTTCCGGCGCCCTGAGAGACATACTGTCCAAAGATGGAATTGCCATTGGAATAGGATTCCGTGGAGATTTCAACGACTGAGGGACGAAGCCGGGCAACTATGCCGGATACATCGAGCACCTGGATCTGGTTTGAGTGCTCGGACTGATTGATTTCATTGATCACAGGGGAAGTTTCCTGTGAGACCTGCGTAGTGGAAAGCATCCCTTCGCGGGCTGCAAAATAGCTTGCCGCACCGGAAAGGCCGATCGTGCAAAGACCAATGGTCGTGCAGATCCCGAAAACTGCCGCTCTGGAAGCCCCACTTTTACGGGGCGGAACAGGAGGTTGTGTACGTGTCATAACGAGACTCCTTTCTGATGGATACAGTATAAACCGCAAACTGAAGCGAAGCTGAAGTGCCGCCTGAAACCGACAGGGATACCTGGTGGTACAGGCAGATAGGATTTGGTGCGAGAATGCTATACTTAAAAAGGATAACGAACTGGAGGTTTAAACATGCCAACGAAAAAGAGTGAAAAAGCCGAAGCTGTAGTTCAGGCTGAAGTGAAATCTGAAAAGACTGCTGCATCAGAAACGGCTGCCAGAAAAACAGCCGCCAGAAAAACAACGACAAAGAAAACAACCGCTGCAAGCGCAGCGAAAACTGATAAACCTGCTGTAAAGAAAGCATCCGCCAAAAAAGCGGCGGCTGCCAAACCGGCAACCAAAAAGGCACCGGCTAAAAAAGCCCCTGCCAAAAAGAGCGCTGCTGCTAAAGTCAAAGAAGTTCAGGAAGAGATCAAAACCGAAGCCCGGCTGGGTGCTGAAGTGATCGAAGCCGTTGCAGTACTTGCCGAAGAACCGGTGAAGGAACAGATCGCAAAAGAAGCTGCAGCTGCTCAGGCGGCTCGTGCGCAACTGGCTGCCAAATCCACTGCCGAAAACAACGCCCAGACCAACCTTTCCGCCAGAAGTGTGAAAGATGCCAAAGTCGCCGCCAAAGGTTTCAAAAAACCGGCCAAACGCAAAAAAGCCGTGAAGAAAAACGCGGTAGGACAGACTCCGGCTCAGGCTGCTGCCATCAAAGCACAGATCGCGGCTGAAGCTGCAGATGGTACTCGCATCATTGAGGGAATTGCCGAAATCAAAGGCACTCCGTACGCCGAAGTCGTTAAACAGGCTGAAGCCAAAGCCGCTCAGGCATCCCGTGCAATGCTGGCTGCCAAATCCACTGCCGAAAACAATGCACAGACCAACCTGAAAGCCAGAAGCCTGGCCTTCATGCTCGAAGGAAGTCACCAGACTGCCGCTCAGCGCGATGCCGGTGTCGCTCAGATTGCTGCTGAAGCTGCTGATGGTGTCAAAGTGATGGAAGGCATCGACAAACTCGGCAAAAAAGTCGAAGCCAAAAAAGTAAAAGCCGCCAAACGCGCCCAAGAGCTTGCCGGCTCCGATCAGAGCGCTGCGCAACGCAAAGCCGGTGTTGCTCAGATCGCTGCCGAAGCTGCCGATGGTGTCAAAGTCATGGAAGGCATTGACAGCCTTGCCAAAAAAACTGAAGCCAAAAAAGCACAGGCCAAAAAAGTAAAAGCCGCCAAACGTGCTGACGAGCTTGCCGGCTCCGATCAGACTGCTGCTCAGCGCAAAGCTGGCGTTGCTCAGATCGCTGCTGAAGCTGCTGATGGCGTCAAAGTGATGGAAGGCATTGCCAGACTGGCTGAAAAGCTGACGCCCGAACAGGCTTCTCGTGCTGAACTCGCTGCCAAATCCACAGCCGAAAACAATGCACAGACCAACCTTTCCGCCAGAAGCGTTAAAGATGCTGCTGTTGCAGCCAAAGGTTTCAAAAAACCGAAACGCAAAAAAGCGGTAAAGAAAAACGCAGTCGGACAGACCCCTGCCCAGGAACAGGCGGTAATCAAACAGATCGCTGCCGAGGCTGCGGATGGTACCCGTATTATCGAAGGTATCGCCGAAGTGGAAGGCACTCCCTATGCCACAACGGTTGAAGAAACCAAAAAAGCCGCTGCCCAAAAGAGCCGCGAAGTTCTCGCGTCCCGTACCCGTAAAGTGATGAGTAAAACCAGAAAAGAACTGACCAGAGAAGCTGCTGCATTCTATGGAACACTCGATGATCAGACCCTGCTGGAAATGGTGCAGGCTGTCGGTCTCGATATGGATCTCGACACCCTGAAAAACGATCTGATGATGGCCAGAAACATCGATGAGCTGATCGACTCTTATGTGACCCAGGCTGAAAAGTCCGGTAAGCACTATACCTTCGCTTACGATGGCTTCGATGAAACCGTCATTCCGTATCTCTGCAACAGAATCGCTGCCAATCTGCCGCACAAGGCTTCTGATAACGCGGCTCTTGCAGAAAAGATCGAAAAAGATGTCGATCGCATCCTGATCAACGATGCCTTCAATGACACCGCGGTTTACAACGACCTGCTCGATGATGTCAGAGCCGTTCTCATGTATGGTCAGCACAATCACCTCAACACGCTGGCTGAAGTCGAAAAACAGATCCCTGCAGATCTCAACAAACTGATCGATCGCTTCATGAAAGTGGCCTACACCATCCTTCCGGGCTGGCAGTATAACGACGTGAAGTACTATGAAGGCTTCCTGTATGGCGTACTGACCCAGTTCGAAGACCTCGTCAGTCTGCACAACCGTGCAATGATGGATGTGGCCGACCTCTATATCAAACATGGTGACTACAACCGCGGTAATGAAGACTACGGCTACGTTCTGCGTGAAAACCAGCTCAAAGACCAGATCTACTACCGCTTTGCCAATGTATACGCGCCTTTCGATCTGCAGCGAGCCAAGGAAATTGCTCGTGACGCTCTGCGTGTAGTGGATGGACGTTACGACTACTATCCCAACATTATCGAAATCCTGAATCGCTGATTGATCCGCATTTTGCGTTAAGATGAATAGGACTTCGAAAATCAGAAAGGAATGACAGTCATGGCCTCTTCCAGTCAGATTCCGGCATGGATCATCTCCTGCCTCGAACAGTATTCCAACTGCGCCTGCGGCATCCGTATTGTCAAGAAACTTGGCAAGGACGGGCTGATTGAAACGCTCGAGGAAATGGGATATCCCTGTGAACTCGAAATCATTGCCGATCCGAAGGATCCCAGTGAACTTCCAGAAGACGGAACCTATATCCTTACCCTCAAAAATACCGGCAAGAAAAAAGCCGCTTAATGACCTCGAACACGGACAGCTTGCCTGTCCGTGTTTTTGGCAAGCGGCAATGTTAGAATAAATCAAAGATTTGGAGGTTCGTTATGGCAGATCAACCATGCAAAGAGCAGATCCGGGTGGATCTTGAAAACGCACAGAAAGAAAACGCGAAGCTGAGAAAGCAGAAAACCGCCTGGATGGCAGCGGCAATTGTCCTTCTGGCGATGTTTGTCATTACTCTCGCACTCAAACTTTCCTGAACCAGAAATCCTTTCGAATCAAACCGGGCAGACTCGTGTCTGCCTTTTCTTTATCGCTTCAAGAGAGCAAAAAACTGACTCATGGCTTTTCAATTGCGAGGTCCGTTTGAAAAGAATATCCCTGATGGCTACACTGTAAAAAATGAGGAAAGCTATGAAAATTCAAATGAAAACACCGCTGGTCGAGATGGACGGCGACGAAATGACCCGTGTCCTCTGGAAGGACATCAAGGAAATTCTGATCGAACCTTACGTCGATCTGAAAACCGAATACTACGATCTCTCTTTGCCCAACCGCGAGGCTACTCACGATGAAGTCACCACTCAGGCTGCTCTGGCCAACAAAAAATATGGAGTTGGTGTCAAATGCGCAACCATTACCCCCAATGCGCAGCGCGTAGAAGAATACAATCTTTCGCAGATGTGGAAATCACCGAACGGCACCATTCGTGCGATTCTGGATGGCACCGTATTCCGAACACCGATTATGGTCAACGGAATCTCTCCGGTCGTTCGCAACTGGAAAGCGCCGATTACCATCGCCCGTCATGCCTTTGGTGATGTTTACAAAGCTTCGGAAATCCGTGTCCCTTCTGCCGGGATTGCGACTTTGAATTTTGTGGGAGAAGATGGCAGTGAACTGAGCGAGACGATCAATGTCTTTACCGGACCCGGTGTGCTGCAGGGGCAGTTCAACAAGGATGATTCGATTGAATCCTTTGCGAGAAGCTGCTTTGAATATGCACTCTCAGAGGGCAAAGACCTCTGGTTCTCCTCCAAAGACACCATTTCCAAGAAGTATGACCACCGCTTCAAGGACATTTTCCAGGAAATTTACGATGCCGAATACAGGGATCGCTTTGAAAAAGCCGGCATTGAATATTTCTATACCCTGATTGACGATGCGGTAGCCCGTATTATCCGCTCTCAGGGCGGTATGATCTGGGCCTGCAAGAACTATGATGGCGACGTCATGTCCGATATGGTTTCTACCGCATTCGGTTCGCTGGCCATGATGACTTCCGTTCTGGTTTCTCCGGAAGGGAATTACGAGTACGAAGCGGCTCATGGTACCGTTACCCGCCACTACTACAGATATCTAAAAGGAGAAGAAACATCGACCAACCCGGTAGCTACCATCTTCGCCTGGTCCGGTGCGTTAAGAAAACGCGGAGAACTGGATGATATTCCTGAACTCGTTCACTACGCTGATGCGCTGGAAAAAGCCGTGATCGATACCATTGAAAGCGGCAAAATGACCGGGGATCTGTCCGGTCTGTGGGAAGGCGAAACGCCTGCAGTCAAACTCAACTCCCGTCAGTTTCTTGAAGCCATCCAGTCCAATCTGTACGCCCAACTCAACGCCTGAAACCACCGCCCGATTCGGGCGGTTTTTTTGATGGAAATATAAAGCAGAAAAAGACATCCCGAATCGTTCGGGATGCCTGTGGTTTTCTATTCTTCAATCCTTTCTTCGACCATCGGGTCTTCAAAAAGGGTATGTCGTTCGCCGACATAAATATTGGCGGGACGAATCAGCTTCCGGTTGGACTGTCGGTTTTCCAGATGATGGGCAATCCATCCGGCACAACGGCTGATCGCAAAAAGCGGAGTGAACAGCGATTGTTCGATCCCCAGCAGATGGTAAGCGAAGCCGGAATAGAAATCGACATTGGCGCAGACGGTGGAACCTTTGCGTTTTTTCATCGTTCGTACAGCGGCTTTTTCAAAGCGCTCCATCAACTCGAAGGTATCCGATTCGCCTTTTTCGGCGGCAAGCTTTCGAACTTCTTCCTTAATCAACAACGCTCTGGGATCTGAGCGGGTATAAATGGCATGACCGATGCCATAGATCAGTCCGGAACCATCTCCCTCTTTTTTATCGAGGATGTCTTCACAAAGCTGGCTGATTTCTGCGTCCGTGGAATCCTTCGTCAGCTTTTGAAGCAGCAGTTCAGTCTGGGTTCCCACTTTTCCGGCTGCTCCTCCATGTTTGGGTCCTTTCAGAGAACCGATCGAAGCGGAGATGCAGGAGTAGATGTCGGTGCCGGTAGACGTGATAACGACATTGGCAAAGGTGGAATTGTTTCCTCCGCCATGATCGGCATGGATCATCATCAGCACATCCAGCACTCTGGCTTCCTGTTTGGAATAGGGCTTGTGGTTTCGGGCCATCCAGAGCACATTTTCCGCAAAGCCGGCTGCGGGAAGGGGATAGGTCGAAATCTTGGTCTTGGAATAGACAGAGAAGACGAAAAGCGGAAGGGAAGAGAGGATGGAGAGTCCTTTCATCATCCGATCTTCCAGAGAATCCGTATCCGGGTTTTCATCCTGACCATACAGTTTGAGTACCTCAATCTGCATCGCGTTGAGCAGATCCTGGGTACGGTAGCTGGAGAAGACCAGCGAGTTGGAAAAGCTGTGCTTGAGCACAAACTTGAATTCCTCGAGTTCACTGGGGCTGGGCAGGCGGCCGAAAATCAGAAGAAAAGCCGCAGTCTCATAGCCGTTGATCTTATCCGACTGTTTTTCGAGCCGAACGAGGTCCTTGATGGAATAGCCCCGGTAGATCAGTTCTCCTTCGATGGGTTTTTTATGGTTGTTGACCATCTCATATCCCACCACATCGCAGATCCGGGTCAGACCGACTTTGACGCCGGTGCCGTTCTCATTGCGCAGGCCCTGTTTTACATGATATTTCGAGTAGAGGTCGGAAGCGATGAAGTTCTGCTCTTCACCCGCCGCATAAACCTCTCGAAGTGTACTGCCCATAAAAGCTCCTTTCACAAAGTTTGAGTCAAAGTATAACAACGATTTGACATCAAACCGTACTGAAAGAAGCCGGATTGATTGTTTCAGAAACTATTTCCAGCGAATTTGTAGGAAATTAAATAAGATAGAGAACAAAACCGAAGAAGAAGCAACGGAGGAATGAAATGCCGAAAAATCTTACCCAGAAAATTCTGGACAGTCATTTAGTCAATGAAGCTCATCAGCCCGGAACTCCTGCAGCTGTTCATATCGATCAGACCCTCACTCAGGATGCGACCGGAACGATGGCCTATATGCAGCTGGAAGCCATGGGGGTTGACCAGGTCAAAACTGAGCTCTCGGTCTCCTATATCGACCACAATACGCTCCAGTCCGGATTCATGAACGCCGATGACCATGCCTATCTGCAATCCGTAGCCGCCAAACACGGGGTGCTGTTTTCCAGACCGGGCAACGGAATCTGTCATCAGGTTCATCTCGAACGTTTCGCCAAACCCGGAAAGACCCTGATCGGATCCGATTCCCATACCCCCACTGCCGGAGCCATGGCTTCTCTGGCCATGGGCGCCGGAGGACTGGATGTAGCCAAAGCCATGGCCGGTCTGCCCTATACCATCCCCTATCCTGAAGTCGTGGAAGTCCGCCTGAGCGGAAACCTTCCCCATGGTGTATCTGCCAAGGACATCATCCTAGAGATTCTGAAGCGTCGAACCGTGAAAGGTGGCGTCGGACGGGTGTTTGAATATACCGGGGAAGGCGTGAAAAATCTGAGTGTTTATCAGCGCGCAACCATCACCAACATGGGGGCTGAACTTGGAGCGACCACTTCGATTTTCCCCAGTGATGAACGTACCCGAGAATTTCTGGAAAGTCAGGGACGCGGTGAAGACTGGACTGAACTGTCTGCTGATCCTGATGCGGTTTATGACGATGTTGAAGAAATCGATCTGAACACCCTTCAGCCGGCGGCGGCCTGCCCGAATTCTCCTGATGCAGTGAAATCCATCGAAGAACTGGCCGGACAGAAAGTAGATCAGGTCGCCATTGGCTCCTGCACCAACTCCGGTTTTGAAGACATGATGAAAGCCGCTGCCATTCTCAAAGACCATAAAGTCGCCGACCATGTTTCGCTGGTGGTTTCCCCCGGTTCAAGACAGGTCATGATGAAGCTGATGGAAAACGGAGCGCTCCAGACCTTTGTCAAAGCCGGAGCAAGAATTCTGGAATGCACCTGCGGTCCGTGTATCGGTATGGGTCAGTCCCCGAAAAGCGAAGGCGTTTCTTTAAGAACCTTCAACCGCAACTTCTATGGCCGTTCCGGAACCAATTCGGCCGGCGTTTATCTCGTTTCTCCCGAAACGGCAGCAGCCAGTGCGATTGCCGGAGTATTCGCTGATCCTCGCGATCTCGATTATCAGGATGCCGATTTTGAAGAAACTTCCTTTATCGACGATTCAATGATTCTCCTGCCTTCCGATCATCCGGAAGATGTGGAAATCATTCGTGGCCCGAACATTAAACCGCTTCCTCAAAACGAAGCCCTGCCGGATCAGTTCACGAAAAAAGTCGTGATTTATCTTGGCGATAACATCACGACCGATCACATTGCCCCAGCTGGAGCTGAAGTTCTGCCGTATCGCTCCAATATTGAAAAGCTTTCGACTTTCGTCTTCCGCAATAACAAGGAAGGCTTTGATCAGGTATGCAAAGCCAATAATGGAGGCATCATTGTCGCCGGTGAAAACTATGGACAGGGAAGCAGTCGTGAACACGCTGCGCTGGCGCCCATGTATCTGGGCATCAAGGCCGTAATCGCCAAGTCCTTTGCGCGCATCCATCTGGCCAACCTGATCAACTTCGGTATTCTGCCGCTGACTTTCGTTCATCCGGAAGATTATGAGTCGATCGATGAAATGGATGAGCTTGAATTCTCCAATCTCGACCATCTGGCTGCCGATCAGCCTTTGACCATCAAAAACCTGACCAAAGGCGAAGAATATGAACTCCAGCCTCAGTTTACCGATGCTGACCTTCCGGTTCTGGCAGCCGGAGGCATGCTCAACTATATTCGTTCCATGCAGGAAAACTGATGAAATTTGTTGCGGTTCATCTTCGGGTGAGCCGCTTTTTTGATGAACAGGAAACCCCAAAAAAGCTTATGTAATGAGGAAAGCGCTTGCGGTTCGATGAAACTCGATTCAGACTGTCTTTCTTTTTTTCATGGATTAGTATGTATACGGCAATCAAAAATCATTGAAAAGGGAGAAGATAAATAATGAATGAGATGAGTCACGATAACAGAAAAAAAGCAGTATTTCTTGACCTCGATGGTACCCTGTGGGATCACTCCCACACCCCAGAGTCGGCATTGAAAGCCATTGATCTGGCCCGCAAAAACGGACATCTGGTCCTGGTCAATACCGGACGAACCGTTAACGGGATTCCCGAGGATCTCTGGGATATGAACCTGGATGCCTATTGCCTGTGTGCCGGGATGAGTCTTTATCGCTCGAAATATGAACCGGTCGTCAACCGTTATCTCGACAGAGATCGCATCAATGCGCTGATCGATATCTTCCACAAACATGGAACCGGCTTTTCCATGGAGACGCCGACCATGTCTTTCTATGATCCCATTTATTACGAAATCTCCCCTTTCTTTACTCGTTTTCCTGCCGGTGGCGATCTCTACCAGCGTAAGCCGATCAGTGAAATGAGTGATGAAGACTGGACGCATGTGCAGAAATTCCATTTCGAAGCCCCGAATCCCTTTGATCTTCAGACTGAAGCCGGAAAACTCGATTTCATCGCTCATTTTTTCGCTTCAAAATACAGTGAAGGCGGACAGAACACCGCCGGTTTTCGAGGGGAGCTCAATGATATCCATCATGACAAAGCTCGTGTGATGAGAGAATCGCTCAAAGCCCTGGATCTGAACCCCGATGATTATGTCACTGTAGCGATCGGGGATTCGAACAACGATATTCCAATGATCAGGGCAGCCGATATCGGGATTTCGATGGGCAATGGCAGTGATGAAGTCAAAGCTGCAGCCAGTCTGGTCACCGATGAGCTGTTTCACGATGGCTTATATAAGGCTTTTGAAAAAATCGGTCTCTTTCAGACGGAAAATGAAAAGAAATCAGAAGAAGCCTGAAAAAACTTTCAAACAATTTGACACCTTCATTTCGCCTGCTTAGAATTTCTCTAAAATTACAGGCATTGAAGGGAAACAGTAAAACCGCAGAGTGTACAGAGAGCTTCCGGGTGGTGAAAGGAAGACATGAACCGGTTTGAATCACACCCCGGAGCCGGATTCCCGAAAAGGAATCCCGGATTTCCCCGTTAAAGGAATGGCTGATTCAGCCGCTGAGGCCGCTTTCGCAAGGAAGCGGTGAATAAAAGGTGGGACCACGAAAATTACTTTCGTCCTTTTGAGGATGAAAGTTTTTATTTTTTTACGGCACCTTCACCCTGTATACACACCTTCAGGTGAATACTGAATTGAACATCAAGGAGACCTTTCATGGAACTGAGAACCCCTTTAGGCTGCCGGGACATTCTTGCGGATGACTGCATGAAAAGAGATGCCCTGTGCACCAATATTCTGCAGACTTTCGAACGCTTCGGTTTTCGCAAAGTGCAGACCCCCGCAATGGAGTATTACCAGACTTACAACCAGGCGTTTGCCTCTTTGCAGGATGGACAGATCATCAAGCTGATCGACGGAAATCAGGATATCCTCTCGCTTCGACTGGATATGACCGTCCCGATTGCCCGACTGGCCGCAACCGCCTTAAAAAACGCGCAATTCCCGTTGCGACTTTGTTATCAAAGCGATGTGTGGAAAGTGCGCAAAGCCTTTACCGGTCGTTCCAGCCAGAGCACAGACTGTGGCGTTGAGCTGATCGGCAGTCGGGATGATCATGAAATTGTCATCTGCGCGCTGGAAGCTTTGAAAAGCATCGGACTCGATCGGATTCGCCTGGAATTCTCGGATGCAAGACTGGTCAGCCTTCCGGCCAGCCATGTTTTTTCAGACCCGGAAGACATCGCTCGTCTTTCTGATCTGATTGATCGCAAATCGATGGTTGAGCTGGGTGCATTTCTCGATGAAAAGAAACTCGAAAAAACCGTTCGCGATTACTTTCTGAACCTGCCTCTGCTTGATGGAGGGGTTGAAGTTCTTGACGCCGCCCGCTCGCTGTCTTTTGATGCCGCGATTCTTCCGGTGCTGGATGAGCTTGAAGAGCTGATGGTCTTCCTCGAGCGGCTGGGTTATGGAGAATACATCGGCCTGGATCTTGGAAAACTGCCTCATCTCAACTATTACACCGGTCTGATTTTTGAAGGATTTGCCGAGGGCGCAGCGGTTTCTATTCTTTCAGGCGGTCGCTACGACCATCTGATGGCCGCTTTCGGTTCGGATCATCCGGCCATCGGTTTTGCCTTCAAGATCGACCCCCTTGCCGAACTGATGCCGGATCCCGAAAAGAAGGATCCCGTTAAAATTTCCTATCCGCTGCGCTTTGAAGCCGAAGCGTATGCGGCTGCCGGTAATGCACGAAAAACAGCTCCGCTCATCATGGAACGCAATGATGATCTGGAAGAAATCGTGCTGGAAGGAGAATTCGAATGAGCCTGAGAATGGCCCTGACCAAAGGGCGACTGGAAGATAAAACCCTGTCCATGCTTGAACAGGCTGGATATGGCACCGAAAAAGTCCGCAATAAAGGACGGGCTCTCGTTCTGGAAGATACGATTCGTGATCTCGACTACATTCTGGTCAAATCCAACGATTGCATCACTTATGTTGAACATGGAGCAGCCGATCTTGGGGTGGTGGGCAAGGATACGCTGATGGAAAACGAGACGCAGAATTCCTATGAAATGCTCGATTTGCAGACAGGGAAATGCTGCTTTATTGTCGCGGCTCTTCCTTCCGCCAGACTGTTTGAAAAAAAGGGACGCATCCGGATTGGGACCAAATATCCGCATGTTGCCCGAAACTACTTCCTGTCCAGAAACATGGATGTGGAAATCATCAAAATCGATGGATCCGTTGAGCTTTCTCCTCTGATCGGACTGGTCGATGGAATTGTCGATATCATGGAAACCGGAAACACCCTGAAAGCCAACGGTCTTCAGGTTCTCGATACGGTCGCGGATATTTCCGCAAGAGTCATTGTGAACAAGGCAAGCTGGAAGATGAAAAAGGATGAAATCGTCCAGGTCCTTGCCGATCTGCAAAAGGCGGTGAACAACCATGCTTAAACCCATTTCCAAAGACAACCGGAAAGAATTTTCCGATTATCTCGCTTCAAGAGCCTATGAACTTTCCCCCGACATGCTGGTCAAAACGAGTACCATCATCGATCAGGTCAGAAAAGACGGGGATCAGGCCCTCAAAGATCTGACACAAAAATTTGACGGCATTACGCTCGATCATCTCAAAGTCTCTGCCCAGGAGCTTGAAGAGCAGGCGGCCAAAGCCGATCCGGAATTTTATCAAGCGCTCGAAAACGCGGCAGAAAATATCCGCTACTTCCATCAGGCCCAGCTCCAGCATGGCTATCATCTCGAAAAGGAAGATGGCATCTATCTGGGCCAGCGTGTACTTCCTCTGGATGCGGTTGGAATTTATGTTCCCGGAGGTCGGGCACAGTATCCGTCTTCGGTTTTGATGAATGCCATTCCAGCCAAGATTGCCGGCGTTCGACGGATTGTCATGGTCACCCCGCCTTCAAAAGAAGGCTCCATCAATCCCAACATCGCCGCCGCCGCAAAAGTAGCAGGCGTGGATGAGATCTATACCATCGGTGGAGCACAGGCGGTTGCCGCTCTGGCCTATGGTACGGAATCGATCGCTCCGGTCGATAAAATCGTCGGACCGGGAAACGCCTTTGTCGCGGCCGCTAAAAAACTGGTTTTTGGCAAGGTCGATATCGACATGATTGCCGGCCCGAGTGAAATTCTCGTTATTGCCGATGAGCAGGCCAATCCGGCTCATGTTGCTGCTGATCTGCTTTCACAGGCTGAGCATGATCCCATGGCCAGTGCCATTCTGATCTCGACAGATGAATCACTGATTGAAGCGGTGAACGAAGAACTGAAAAAACAGAGTGCCGTATTACCCAAACGGGCGATCGTGGAAGAATCGCTTAAAAACTATGGCACCTCGATTCTTGCCGACACGCTCGAAGAAGCGATCGAAATCGGCAACGAAGTTGCCCCCGAACATCTGGAATTACAGATTCAGAATGCCAGAGACTATCTGCCTCAGGTAAAAAATGCCGGATCGGTATTCCTGGGCTATACGACCTGCGAAAGTATCGGTGACTACTTCGGAGGCACCAATCACGTGCTGCCCACTTCCGGCACGGCCAGATTCTCATCGGCGCTTTCAGTGGATGCCTATATCAAAAAATCTTTCTATCTTTTCTATCCCGAAGAAGCGCTGCAGAAATATGGAGATCAGATCATCGATATGGCCACAGAAGAAGATCTGGAAGCGCATGCCAATGCGGTTCGTATTCGATTGAAGTAAAACCCAAACCCTTCCACCGTACAGCTGGAAAAGGAGAAGCTTATGGAAATGATCTATGAAGCCCATGAACACAACGGGCTGCTGCTCAATGCCAATGAGTCGGCTTACAATGCCGATCCGATCATTGTCGAAGAACTTGTTGAGCGCATTCGCAACTCGGCACTCAACCGCTACCCGGATGATTCCGCAAAAGAGCTGATTGATACCTATGCCAGAGCCAACCATCTCGATCCTGCCGGTGTTTTTGTCGGCAATGGTTCGGATGCCATGCTCCAGCTGATGATTCACACTTTTTGCAGAGGGGATAAGAAGCTGGTCATGCTCGATCCGGATTTTGGGATGTATCGATTCTATTCGATCGGTATGCAATCGGATCATGCCGACTACAAAACCGCATGGGATGGATCCTTTGATCTCGAAGACTTTGTTCGCTTCGCCAAAGAAAATCAAGCCGGACTGGTTCTGCTTTCCAACCCCAATAACCCCACCGGCCATGTGATTTCTCGTGATGAGATGCAACAGTTGGCTGCGGCCCTTGATCCGATTATTCTCGCGGCAGATGAGGCCTATATGGATTTTGCCGATCAGAGTGTTCTTGATCTTGCACAAAAGCTCCCCAATTTGATCGTGACCCGTACGCTTTCCAAAGCCTGGGGGATGGCGGGAATTCGTGCCGGCTTTCTGATTACCAGCCCGACTCTTGCCGCAAAAATGGCCCCCTATAAAATTGTCTATTCCGTATCGACCCTCGATCAGCAGGCTGCGATTGCCGCTTTGAATCATCCGGAGATCGCCGCAAAAAACATTGCGGAAATCCAAAATGAAAAGAAACGGATTGCCGAAAGACTGGAACAGATGCCCTGGATCGAATGGGCACCGATTGAGGCGAACTTTTATTCCATCAAAACAGAAGATATGGAAGATCTCGAAAAAGCTTTTGTGGACAACGGGATTTCCATTCGGGATTATCCCGATCATTCGCGACTGAGAATCACCATTGGTACCCCTCAACAGAATGATCAGGTCCTAGAAATTCTGGAAGCCTGGAATCCGGAAAACTGGAAGGACTAGCTTTTTTTACAAAGAAAGAAATCCTCCGGTTGGACCGGAAAAAGAATTTGAAGAAGGAGAAGCGTTTATGAGAAAAGCGGCTGCACTTCGCGAAACCAAAGAAACCCGGATCGGGATTGAACTCGATCTGGATGGGCAGGGAAGCGGAAGAATTCAGACTCCCATTGGCTTTTTCAACCATATGCTTGAGCTGTTTGCCTTTCATTCCGGCATGGATCTGATTGTTCAGGCCGATGGAGATGTGGATGTCGATGACCATCATCTGATTGAAGATGCCGGTATCCTGTTGGGCACTCTGGTCAAAGACGCGCTGGGAGATAAAAGAGGCATTCGCCGGTATGGAAACTGTCGTCTGCCCATGGATGAAAGTCTTGCCCAGATTGATCTGGATTTTTCGGGTCGTCCTTATCTGGTTTTTGAATGTACCTTCCATCGGGATATGGTGGGTGGTTTTTCGACGGAAATGGTCGAGGAATTTCTGCGAGCCTTCGCGTTCAATGCGGGAATGACCCTCCATGTTCATGTTTACGGAAAAAACGATCATCATCAGATCGAAGCCATCTTCAAAGGACTGGCCAGAGCCGTCAAAGAAGCTGTTCGCATCGAATCTGATCGATTGCCTTCAACCAAGGGGGTACTCGAATGATCGGACTGATTGATTATGGAATGGGCAACCTCCATTCCGTCAGCTCGGCCTGCCGGGCTTTGGGTCTTGAGGTGCTGATCAGTGATGATCCGGCAGTACTTGAAACCTGTGACAAACTGATTCTTCCCGGCGTTGGTGCTTTTGGCGATATGGATGAGCGCCTTCGCCAAACCGGTCTGAAAGACTGGATTCAAAAAGCGGTACGGGAAGAACACAAGCCATTGCTTGGCATTTGTCTTGGAATGCAGGCCCTTTTTGAAAAATCCTTCGAATTTGGAGAATACGAAGGTCTGGGTTTCATGCAGGGAGAAATCGTAGCCATGGAGCCGCTGACCGTTCACGAAAAAGGGAAAACCCTCCGGTTGAGTGTTCCGCAGATCGGCTGGAATCGGCTGATCTTTTCCGGAAATTTTGAGCTGGCCGAAGAGCTTTCCAGAGATCCTTATGTTTATTTTGACCATACCTATGTACTGACCGGCTGGGATCCGGCGGATCTTGTTGCTTATGCCAGTTATGGTCCTTATACCGTTCCGGCCCTGCTGGTCAAAGGCTGCGTAGCCGGAGCACAGTTTCATCCCGAGAAATCCGGAACCGAAGGGCTTCGGATTCTTGAGTGGTTTGGAAAGGAGTTCTGCGCATGATCATTCTTCCCGCAATCGATATCATTAACGGAAAACCTGTCCGCCTCATTCAGGGAGATTATGGACAGGTCAGTCAGGTAGCGGAAAGCGTACTCGACACCGCAAAACAGTTCGAAGCAGCCGGAGCGGATTTTGTTCATCTCGTCGATCTCGATGGAGCCAAAGCCGGACATCCGGTGAATGCCGGATTGATCCTTGAAACCGCCAACTCGATTTCCATTCCCTGTGAAATCGGAGGTGGAATCCGTACGGAAGAACAGGCCAGAACGTATCTGGACGGAGGACTTGAACGCGTCATTCTTTCAACCGCAGCCCTGGAAGATCCGGATCTCGTTGCCCGACTGGTGGCGGATTATCCTGGTCGAATTGCGGCTGGTCTGGATTGTCGTGATGGTCGGGTGAAAGTCGCCGGATGGCTGAAGGATGGTGGACAGACCATTGAAGAAGCCATCGCCAGTATGGAAAAGCTGGGTGTCGATACCTTTATCGTGACCGATATTGCCAAAGACGGCATGCTTCAGGGGGCGTCCGTTGATCTGATGGAACGCCTGTCCAGACTGACCGATGGAAAGCTGATTGCTTCCGGGGGGGTCAGCTCCATGGATGATATCAGAGCGCTCGCTGATTTGGGTCTGTATGGCGCGATCAGCGGTAAAGCCCTCTATACCGGAGATCTCGATTTGAAAGAGGCGATTGCTGCCGGAAAGGGGAAATCATGTTAACGAAACGGATTATTCCCTGTCTGGATGTTCGATATGGAAAAGTCGTCAAAGGAGTGAACTTTGTCGGCATTCAGGAAGTTGGCGATCCCGTCGAACTGGCAAAAAAATATAACGACCAGCGCGCAGACGAACTGGTCTTTCTCGATATCACTGCGACCTGGCAGGGACGCAAAACCATGGTCGATACCGTTCGAAAAGTCGCTGAACAGGTATTCATCCCCCTTACGGTGGGAGGAGGCATTTCCTCCATCGAACAGATCCGCGATCTGCTTAATAACGGAGCGGATAAGATCTCACTCAACTCCGCGGCTTTGGACAATCCTGACCTGATTCGTCAGGCGGCTCAGGCTTATGGCAGTCAGTGTGTCGTTCTGGCCGTCGATGCCAAAAAGATGCCCGATGGTTCATGGCATTGTTTCCGGGCCGGAGGCCGCACGGATACGGGTAAGGACGTACTGGAATGGGTCGAAGAAGCGACCGCGCTTGGCGCCGGTGAGATCCTGCTGACGAGCATGGATACGGATGGAACCCGACAGGGTTTTGATCTGGAACTGTGCAAAGCGGTAAAAAGTCGGGTCAGCGTTCCGGTGATCGCGTCGGGTGGTTGCGGAAAGCTTGAAGACTTCGCAGAAGTCTTTGAAGAAGATGCCGCTGATGCCGCACTGGCGGCTTCGCTCTTTCACTATGGTGAACTGACGGTAGATGAGGTAAAGGATTATCTCAGAGAAAGAAATGTGGAGGTTCGCTGATGGCAGAGAATCGATTTGGCCTGGATTTTGAAAAAGGGCAGGGACTGATTCCCGCCATTGTGCAGGATGCTCATGATGGAATCGTCCTGATGCTGGCGTATGTGAATGAAGAAGCCCTGGACGTCATGCTGGAAACCGGCAAAGCCGCGTTTTATTCGAGAAGCCGCAATTCGCTCTGGATCAAGGGCGAAACCTCCGGCAACTTTCAGCTGGTCCGCGAAATCCGTAAGGATTGCGATGGAGATACTTTGCTGATTAAAGTCGAAAGCATGGGTCCGGCCTGTCATACCGGAAATCGCAGCTGTTTTTATCGGCTGCTCAATGAAGAAGAATCTGATGAAGGAGAGAAGGAATAACCATGGCACAAAGTGAATTTCAGGTCCTGTATGAAACGGTGATGGATCGTAAAGTCAATCCCGAGGAAGGATCCTACACGGCCTATCTGTTTAACAAGGGAGAAGAAAAAATCCTCAAAAAAGTCGGTGAAGAGTGCACGGAAGTCATCATTGCTTCATTAAGTCAGTCCAAAGAAGATCTGATCGCTGAACTGGGGGATCTGGTTTATCACATGACCGTACTGATGGCTCAAAAAGGCGTAAGTATGGACGAGCTTGAAGCGGAACTCGAAAAGCGCTCGCACAAGCAGCACAATCTCAAAGCAGAGCGCAAACCAATCACCAATTACTAGAAAACAGGAAGGGAATAACCGAAAATCTTAAGGTTTTCCCTTTTTTATTCGGGAATCTTTCGAAAATGTTTTTCGAAACGCCCCGGGGACTTCACCTTTTTTGAGTAGACTGAAACATGGTGATAACTATGAAAAGATCAATTCTTACATTTCTCGGATGGACACTTGCCGGTACGGCTTATGCCTGGCTGGCTTTTACCAGTCCGCAGGCCTGGATTCTTCTGATCATGTTCCAGGCTGCAGCCATTTCTCTGATGGTTCTGTTTTCCTCGAACAGTTTCGCCTTTATCGGCCGTTTCGTTACCTTTTTCCTGGCGTTTCTGATTGCTCCCTGGATGCTTCCGGTTTCCGGCCCTGTGGCAATCCGCTCACTGATGCTTACGGGATGTCTGATGCTTATGGCTTTTGTGCTTTTCGCGCTCCAGCAGAATTCCTCCCGCAATCTGGCCTGCCGCTATGCGCTGGCTTTTGGAGCCACTCTCTTTGTACTGACCCTGCCCAAGATGGATCTGTTCCTTTCTCTTGGTCTGCTTGCTCTTTGTGCGCTCTGCTTCTCTTTGCATGATCAGGGCATTCAGCCTTTTGGCGGAGAATGGATTCAAAAAAGAAAGCTTGAAAGGCTGGAAAGACAGATGGAAGAAGCAAGACAGAAGCAGAAACTGCTTCAGTCCTACCGCCCTTTTGAAAGAGAAGAAGATACACTTTCTTCGAGCACTTTAGGGCTTGTTGAATAGAAGACGACGCTTGTTATACTGAAATCTGTAGACATTTTTGCTCATGATGAGCGAATGAGATGAGGAATAAACATGAACCATTTAATACTCATCGCTGAGGATGATGCCGGCATCCGTGAAGCGATTTCGATTTATCTCAAAAGCCAGGGCTATTCCACCCTGCAGGCAGAAAACGGAAAAGAAGGCCTTGAACTCGTCAAAGCCCATCCTGACGTTCATCTGGCGGTCGTCGATCTGATGATGCCGGTCATGGATGGCCTGACGATGATTCAGGAACTGCGCAAGAACCATGATTTTCCCATCATTATCCTTTCTGCCAAATCCGAGGAAGTCGACAAAATTAACGGGCTCACCCTCGGCGCCGATGACTATCTGACCAAACCGTTCTCTTCGATGGAACTGCTTGCCCGTGTCAATGCGGCTTTACGTCGGTATGAAAGCTTTCTGGAAATCAAAACCGGGGATCATGAAAAGGATGACTCGGTTCTGGTCAATGGCGGTCTTGAGCTCAACTCCATGACCAAAGAAGTTCGAGTCGATGGCCGTCCGGTTCATCTGACACCCAAGGAATTCATGATTCTCGAACTGCTCATGAAGCATCCGGATCGGGTATTCTCCGCAGCTGAAATCTATGAATCGATCTGGAAGGAAGATGCGATTTCGACCGAAACGATTACTGTCCATATTCGAAAGCTGCGCGAAAAAATCGAAGCCAACCCCAAAAAGCCGGTTTATATCCAGGTGGTTTGGGGTCTTGGCTATAAGCTTCGCCGGGATGGCGGTCAATGAGCACGGAAAAACGAAAATCCTGGATCTTCTCGGTCATCATTACCGTTACGATCTTTCTGATGGGGGTTGCCTCCATCTTTCTTTCTTCCCGGGTAAACGTATATTCTTCGGATCAGAAAGCCAATCTGGCCAATGAAATGGGCGATCTGCTCATGGAATACGCAGTAGGCGAGGCCAGAAAACTCGATCCTGATTATACCTGGCTGTCTTACGAGGAAGATATTCCCGAAGCGGCGAAGAAAACGATCGAAGATAGCCTGTCCACGACCCTCTGGCACGCTTCGACGGAGCTATCCAAAGACTCCAACCTGTCCTGGTTAGCAGAATTCGATGGCAAATCCTACAGCCAGAACTGGAAGGATAAGTACTTCGACCTGATCGATGGCGGGGAAGATATGCCGTCCGCAGCCCTGTTTTTAACGATCACTTCCAAAGATGGAAAGATCATCTGCTCCGGAGAACCGCATCCGGACTGGCCGACGATCCGTTCGATGAACGTTCTGGTCAATCCCAGCCTGGTTCCTGAAGACCGGCTCAACAGTGCCAGCGGCAGCTCATATACCGTCAGCTACAATCTGCCGGATGATTTTACAATTTACTTTTATATTCCTTCCCATATCGTTCCCAACGGGGGCCAGATTGCGAAGATCGCTTCGCGTTTTCAGAAATATACCGGACCGATTCTGATTGCCGGTACTCTGTTTCTGATCATTCTGGTGCTGTTTTGGACATGGAAGCAGGAAAAAGACTTCCGGCCGTTAAAACGGCTCGTTCGCCTGAAGGCGCTGATCGCCTGGGCACTCGGAATTCTGGGTCTGGTGCTGCTTTATATCGTGGTGTTCTCTTTTACCGATGCACTGGCCAATGGATCACTGACTTCCAGCTTTGAAGCGCTGGGATTCGGGGTGAATCTCAGCTGGATTCTGTCGCTGGTTAGCGTATGGGCCTGCTGGACCGTTTATTACAGCCTGATTGTACTGGGTACTCTGTACATTAAATACATCGCCAAAAAAGGGGTTTCTCGCTACCTCAAAGAAGATACCCTGTTTTCCTGGCTGTTCCTGCGTGGACAAAAAGAAGTCGAACAGATGCTCATCGGACCGAAGAAAAGCTCAGGCACTCAGATGTTCATGGTGGCTCTTCTGATCTCGGCACTGATGGCTTTCTTCATGGCGGTCGGAACGATCTTCGCCAGTCTGCCGGGATTGATCCTGATGGCCCTGTTCTGTGCGGTCGTTCTGTTCTGTTTCATGATTGGCGTGCACAGCCGGATCACGAAAAGTTATGAACTGGTTTCCGAAAAGGCCAGTGAAATGGCCAATGGAGATTTCACCGAAGTCGAGGAAGTATCTGCCGGAATCTACCAGCCGATTTACGATGATCTGATTCGGATTTCGGAGAGCTATTCGCAGGCTTTAAAAGAAGGACTGTCCAGCCAGATTTCCCGAACACAGCTGATTTCCAATGTCTCGCACGATCTGAAAACTCCGGTAGCCGGTATTGCCAGTTACACCGAGCTGATTGCGATGTCCAATGATCTTGATGAGATCAAAGGCTACACCAAACGTCTTCAGACCTATTCAGGTCGGCTGACCGATCTGATTCAGGATCTGTTTGACGTCGCACGAGCCAGCAGTGGAGATATTCCGCTCGAAATGACCCGGATCAATCTTTCGGAACTGATTCGTCAGGTTGCTGCCGAGTGGGAAGACCAGTTAAGCGAACATCGTCTCAGACTGGTCATGAGTCTGCCTGAAGAAGTGATGCTCACCCTTGATCCGGGGATTACGGTCCGGATTATGGACAACCTATTCAGTAACATCCTGAAATATTCACTTCCTGGATCCCGGGTATTCGTTCATCTGTTTGAAAACAATGGAGTATATCAGCTCGAGTTCAAGAACACCTCAGCAACTGAGCTGGATTTCAATCCCGAACAGATCGTTGAACGCTTTGTTCGAGGAGATTCCAGTCGGCATGAGCCGGGCAGTGGATTGGGACTGGCGATTGTCAAAAGCTTTGTCGAAGTTCAGCAGGGTACTTTTGAAGTGCAGACGGATGGTGATCTGTTCAAAGCCATCATCCTGTTTCCGATTCCCCCGGTTCCGCAGGTTCCAAAACTGCCCGAATCGGATGAGGCGACTGTTTCTTCTGAAGATGCTGAGTCAATAACTCATTCAGAATCAGAAGAAATCCAGCAAAAAAAGAACGACTCAGACCAGGAAAACCAGTCAGAGACTTCTAACCCATCCAGACAGGACACTTAACGAACCGTCCAAGACATTTTCGGGCCTTATGGTTTTTTCGCCTTTATCGCGTGATAGATTATGTCTATCCAATGAGCAGGATTTGAGGCTGCCAAAAAAAACGGGAGAAACTCCCGGAAAGGAAGCGGGTCGAAAAGAGCTTTCACGGAAAGCTTGATGAAGTCTGATCCCACCTGCATCAGAGATGCAAAGCGATCCTTGTCCCGACTGAAATACCGGCCGAAAAATGAGGCTTCTGTTGAAGTTCTCAAGGAAGCAGCTCAAATCGAAATCCAGAGGTCTCCTTTTGCGGGAGACCTTTTTTCTGTCTGAATCAAAAGTCCGGGTTTGAACTGGTGAAATTTTTCGAAAGTCGAGCTTTCGGTTTATCATGAGAGGGTGAAACCAACTATCAATACGGAAAGCCCGATCGGTGTTTTCGATTCCGGACTGGGTGGGCTGACAGTGGCAGCGGACCTGAAAAAAGCTCTGCCACATGAAAATATTCTGTTTTTCGGAGACTCAGCCAGAAATCCCTACGGAACCAAAACGCGGGATCAGGTCGAACAGTATTCCCTTGAAATCGTCAGAGATCTGGAAGAAAAGGGAGTCAAAGCGGTCGTCATCGCCTGCAACACCGCCACCAGCTGTGCGGCGTCCAGACTGAGGAGCACTTTTGATTTTGATATCATTGGGATGGAACCGGCTCTCAAGGTAGCCGCCGATCTGAAGACCCCCTCAACGATTGCGGTCTGGGCAACTGACCTGACGCTGAGCGAAGAAAAATTCGCACATCTTGAAGAACGCTTTGACCAGGACCACCGGATTATCAAAGTAGCCTGCCCCAGGCTGGTTGAACTCGTGGAACAGGATCGCCTTGATGATCAGGAGGCGGTCGATCAGGCGCTTAAAGAGTATCTGTCGAAATCGAAGGATGCAGAATTCATCGTTCTTGGCTGCACGCATTTTCTCTATTATAAAAGCCGTCTGGCCAGTCTGGCCGATCCGTCGGTGACGATCGTGGATGGCAATGAGGGAACGGTGCGCAGAGTCAAAAGTCTGCTCGGAAAGCGAAACCTTTTATCCAAAGAGGGAGCCGGACAGATGGTGATCGAAAACTCTCTGGAAGAGAAGATCCCGCTGTCCAAAAAACTGATCAGAAAACTGGAGGAAGAGAATGTCTAAAAAACAGAATGCATGGCTGACCTATAACGATCAGCAGAAACAGGAAGTCATGACGCTCGCGGACAGCTATATGGACTTCATCTCCAAAGCCAAAACCGAACGACGTTTTGTTAAGGAAGCCATTCAGCTGGCTACAGGTTTTGGTTACCAGAATATTAATGATTTTGTAGAAAACAACCGACCGTTAACGGCTCAGGATAAGGTGTATTTCAACATGATGGACAAAGCCCTTGTTCTGTTCCATGTCGGAAATCAGCCACTGCGTAAAGGTCTGAATATTCTTGGCGGTCATATCGACTCACCCAGACTCGATCTCAAACAGCATCCGATTTATGAAAAAGACGGACTGTGCCTGTTTGATACCCATTACTATGGAGGAATCAAGAAATACCAGTGGGTAACCATTCCTCTGGCTTTATACGGCGTGGTTTTCCTCAAAGACGGCACTCATATGGATATTGCGATCGGTGATCATGAAGGCGATGAAGTCTTTGTCATTTCTGACCTGCTCGTTCATCTCTCCCATGAGCGGATGAACAAACCTGCTTCTGAAGTCATTGAAGGCGAAGCACTGAATGCGGTAGCCGGATCGATCCCTCAGGCTGATACGGACAAGGATCCCGTTAAAGCAAACATTCTGGCTTTGCTTAAAGATCGTTATGGTATTGATGAAGAGGATTTCGTTTCCGCTGAACTCGAACTCGTTCCTCAGGGAGAAGCACGTACCTGCGGACTGGATCGTTCAATGGTGCTCGCTTATGGACAGGATGACCGGATCTGCTCCTATCCGTCTTTGATGGCGATGCTTGAAAATGCCTCCAATCAGCTGGATCGTACGGCCTGCTGCCTGCTTGTCGATAAGGAAGAAATCGGATCCGTAGGTGCTACGGGTATGACCTCTCGCTTCTTTGAAGACCAGCTTGCTGAACTGATGAACTGCCTGGGTCAGTACAACGAACTCGACCTGCGCAGAGCCCTGAGAAATTCCTGCGTACTGAGCAATGATGTCGTTGCGGCTCATGATCCCAACTATGCGGAAGCTTCCAGCCCGAATGGAAACAATGCCGAATTCGGATATGGCGTAACCTTCGCCAAATATACCGGCAGTCGTGGTAAAAGCGGATCGAACGATGCCAATGCGGAATATATTTCCAAACTGCGTCAGATCATGGATGCCAATGATGTCATCTGGCAGACTTCTGAACTTGGTAAAGTTGACCAGGGTGGTGGAGGAACCATTGCCTATATTCTTGCCGCTTATGGCATGGAAGTAATCGACTGCGGTATTCCTCTGCTGAATATGCATGCTCCTCATGAAATCAGCTCCAAAGCCGATCTCTACGAAGCACTCAAAGCCTACAAAGCCTTCCTCAAAGACATGAAGTAGTCCTGAATTTCGGTCTGTTCGAATGAACGGAAGGGGTCAGCTGTCCACAGAAAAAGTTAACCCCCCCCCCGAAAGGAGGACATAATCATGGAAACAATCACAAACAAAACCTTTGATGAAGAAAGATCTTTTTATGGAGCAAAGGACCTTCTGGTAAAGGACTGTGCCTTTGACGGTCCTGCCGACGGGGAAAGTGCTTTTAAGGAGTGTCGAGATATTTCAGTAGAAGACTGCTTTTTCAACCTCCGCTACCCGTTCTGGCATGACACAGGTCTGAAAATTGAAAAATCAAAGATGACCGAGCTTTGCAGAGCTGCTCTCTGGTATTCCAGAAATGTGGAAATCGAGGATACGAAGCTCCATTGCATTAAAGCGCTGCGTGAATGCGCAGATGTCAGAATGCGTAATTGTGACATTATCTCCCCTGAATTTGGCTGGTCTGTCCGCAGGATCAGTATGGAGAACTGCAATGCACAGAGCGAATATTTTTGTTGCGCTCTGATCATCTGATTTTCCGTAATGTCCATCTCAACGGTAAATACTCTTTTCAGTACATCACCGATTCCGTTTTTGAAGACTGTGTGTTTGACACGAAAGACGCTTTCTGGCATGGAAAGAATGTCATGATCAGAAACAGCGTGGTTAAAGGCGAATATCTTGCGTGGTACAGCGAAAATATCACCTTTGAAAACTGCAGGATCATCGGTACGCAACCTCTTTGTTACTGCAAAAATCTGAAGCTCATCAACTGCAAAATGGTGGATACCGATTTGAGTTTTCAGCGTTCCGATGTAGAAGCCACGCTCACCGCTCCGATCGTCAGCATTAAAAATCCGCTGTCCGGTCATATCCATGTTCCCGCAGTTGGGGAAATCATTATGGATAGTGACGAGGCAAAAGGCGAAATTATCATCGATTAACAGGACTGCGCCTGCAATGCATTGAAATCATCGGCGAGGGTTGGCTGTTGTTCTGGCAGATCCGCCTGCTGATGATATATTAGACACCGAACCGATAAGGTGAAAAAAACAGAGGTTATTCGACAATCCATCGAATAGCGTAGCTAAAAATTGGAAAATCTGGATTCTGGTTTTCCGTCCCGCTTTGAGCGAGCCAGCATCCTACGCCTGATGCCAGTTCTGTTCCGAGGCCTGCACCTGAATGCATTGAGTCGGACAGCGATTATTAAACATCTCCCACAGAGCCCGAAAGAAACATCCTCTGGCGTTTCTGATAAGCTCCCCTCCTAGTAAACACGTGAAATAAACAGGAGCTCCAAAGTTAAAGGTGGTCAAAGATAAATGTGGCCTAAACTGAAA
>Cam_p2__coassemble_1109_pt1 | contig 28568 bp, 23 predicted proteins | sample Cam_p2__metabat2_low_PE_009 | metagenome-assembled genome bin Cam_p2 | reverse complement strand
CGACCACTTTGGAGATGCCAAAGTTAAAACCTCATACTATTTTGGATTACCTTTAAAAAAACTCCCTGAGACAGGGAGTGTTGGACATTACTGTTCGCCGTTTGCACTTTCCAGCGCACGGGTGAAGATGCGGACAAGCTTTTCGCCTTTTTCCGTGGCCGTGGTGACGCCGAGATGTCGATCCGATCGACGGGTACCGTGATAATCGGAACCTTCGGTGATGAAGAGTTTTTCTCCCTGAATCAGCGAAAGCAGGAAGGCTTTGGTCTTTTCGCTGTTTTCGGGGGTGAAAACTTCAAATCCATCAATGCCACCATCCAGCAGGCCTTCGATCACATCATTGGAGATCCGATCCAGATGCCAGCCGGAAAGCACAGCCATACCACCCGCATCATGAATGGCGCGGATGACCTTGATCGCATTGGGATACTCGGCCTTGATTTCACACTTGCCACCATGGCCAAAGTAATCGCGTTCGAAGTTTTCTCTGGCTTCGTTTTCGCTTAATGCTCCGGCCAGATAATTTCGAACGGCCGGCAGCTCGCGAGCCTGAGGCGTATCAAAAACCAGACGAGTGAGTTCCTTTGGAGTCAGGATCTGGAAACGCGAATTGGTCAGCAGATCATCGGTATCCACTTTCAGTCCGGTGCACTTTTCAAACGCCTCCACGCGGTCAAGACTGACATCCTTTTCCCGTTTTAAGGAGAGGCGTTCGATCGTATCGAAGAATGGATCGTTCCAGTTGATGTAGTAGCCAAGAATTCTGACCCGCTCTCCATAGAGCTGGCAATCGATTTCCACACCCGGAATGTATTTCACATTGTAGAGTTTGGCAAAATGGGCGGCCAGAGCATTGGCACGGGCATTGTTATGGTCGGTAATCGAAATGATCTCGATTCCCTTCTCTCGAGCCTGCGAGAAGATTTCCTCTACTTCCGCATCGGAATCGTCACTGAAATTGGATCGAATGTGCAGGTCGATTTTCGATACCGGCTCGCTGGTCGTGGAAGCGACCGGTTCAGGTTGGGCCACCGGAGGAATCTGCTCTTCTTCTTCAGGCTCCTGCGGAGTCAGGGTGTTTTTCGAGAACTTCACATTCACGGCCGGAGCATAGACATCTCTCAGGCCGAAGACCCAGTCAAACAGGGTTCTCTGTCCCGGAGAGGCCAGTACGATTGCCCCATCCACCAGCCACCAGATGACCAGACCCGGGACGGAAAAGAAGTAGCCGAAGACCATCAGCGGGATTCCAAAGCCCAGAAGCTGTCTGAGCACGAGCTTGATGGGTGCGGCAGGACGACGGTCGCTTCTGACCAGTCGGATCTTCATGATTTTTCCACCCCACGAATATCCGCCGGTGCTGGCGGTATACATTGGCAGAGCGATACAGCTGGCCAGAAAAAGCAGACCATACATCAGATAGAAAAGCAGATCAAAAAAATTGGGCGGAATAAGGCCCGTCAGGATCAGCAGAAATTCAAGTGCCCACAGGTAAACGGGAAGCAGGCACAGGTTAACGTCAATTAAAAAGGCGAACAGATGATTCTCGTAATCCGGCAGATTGCGGCCAAGCGGTCTGGCTTTTTTCCAGCCTTCCTTTTTGTAGACCTGATTGGCTTTGAGATCAAATGCCCGCTGCAGTTCATCTTTGGTGAAATTGGACATTGCATCCTCCGTTTCAATCAGTATTGTATCAAGCTATTTCAATCTCTGTAGCTTACGACAATGAAAAACAACGCCCCGTCATTTCACGAGCGAGGCGTTGTATGATTCGGTGTTATTCGGATTTGCTTCTCGATTTGAGAATTCTGCCCAGAGCGATGGCTGAAAAGCCAAAGCTGGCAATCCAGAAACTGAGATCTTCAGTGGCTGCTGTGGGCACACTGCCGGCAACGACCGGTCTCTGGCTGATGCTGGTTACCGGCAGTCCAAGGCGGATCTGGCTGGCCTGACGATACAGCGTCTGATAGTTCACTCCGGTGTGGTTGAGCAGATAGGTGTTAATCCATCCTCTTTGCAGAGCGGAAAGATCATTCCAGACACGGATACCGGAAATGAGCTGCTGATAGTTGGACCGATTGGCTCTGGCAATCAGCGATCCGTTAAAGAAGCAGTAGCGGTTGATAAAGGCATCACACTGCGGATCGGTTTTGGCCTGAGTGGTATTGGTTACGGTCGTTGCCTGCAGATCTGTAGCCGGGGCAGTTGCGGCCGGATTCTGAGCCACAGGAGCTTTTTCGAGAATTGAGGGTTGGGAAGGATCGGTCTGCGTGTTCTCAGATCCATTTTCCTTCTCTTCTTCCGGTTGTGTGGATTCAGATGTTGTTGAATCTTCACTGCCGGCTTCACCTTCTCCTGCCTCTTCCTCTTTTCCAGGTTCTTCAGCCGGTTTCGAATCTTCGTTTTCCTCCGGTTTATCAGTGGATTCGGGCAGGTCGATTTCCATTTCTCCTTCGCTGTTGAGGGTTAAGGTTCCGGCTGTCAGATCATAGTGGTAACCGGCAGGAGAAACAAAGCTGATCCGTGCTTTCTGTCCTTCAATAGAAACGAGTTCAAAGTAAACCGTCTGGTCGCCGGCAGTCATCTTCCAGATTCGACCGGTGGAAGCGCTCTGTCCATTCTCTTCCATAGTGAAATGAACGGCCTGTAGCTCGGCGTTTTCCAAACCTTTGTTCTGGGCAATTATCTGAGCAATTGCGTTAAGTGTTTCATCCGGCTGTTCGTCTTCACTCAGCTCCTGAAGATCACCCACCATAACTACCGGAGTCGCATCAGTCGCCTGCGAAGTCTCGTTTGGATTTGGAGAAGTGGTTGGCTGTCCATTTTCTTCCGGAGTCACAACGGGAGTCTGCTGGTCCGGATTTACAGGATCGGGTGTCGGGCTCGTCTCAGATGGCGTGGCTGGCGTTACGGTCGGTGCTGCTGGTTGCGCTGATTTATCGGGTGAAGTCTGAGTCTGAGCAGGATCCGAAGCCGTGGTCGGATTGGCGACCGGAGTCGTAACAGGGGCTGGTGTTGGAACAGCCGCGTTTTCCTGTGCCGGTTTTTCGGGTTCGTCAGCAGGAAGCGTCAGCTTCTTTTCCTCGACGAGCTTTTTGCAGGCATCGGAATATTTCAGGTAATCCACCCTGACGGCCTGTGCGGCTTTGAGGATGATGTCCTGTTTTTCTTTGGTATAGGTATCAAAAATCAGGCGTCCTTTGGTGACGATCGGTGCCGTTTTTTCATCCACTGCGGTAAACCAGGTAAAGACTCTGGTGCGGGTCTGGTCGGGATGAACGGTTTCGATCCAGGATCCGCAGTACTTTTCGATAAACTGGTCCGTCGTCAGTTCGTTTTTTTCACTCTGATTGACCGGCTCTTCGGCAGCCTGAACAGGATTCAGGGTTGCCGGGTTGAGCAGCAGGCTCGCGCAGGCCAGGATCAGCAGTTTCGATTTCTTCATACGGGTCCTCCTTAAGGTGGATCAGCGGGCATTCTGCTCAAGGCAGGCTGCCTGTTTTCTGATCCAGTCCCTTGTTTTCAGATCGGTCTGTTCAAGATCTTCGTAATCAGGATCAGGGATAAACTCCATGGCCTGAAGCGCTCCCTGAATCAGTTCCTCAATCTGAAGGAAGGAAATCTTTCCTTCCAGAAACAGGCTGACAGCCTGTTCGTCGGCGGCATTGAGGATACAGCCGGCATTTCCCTTTCGCTTTCCGGCTTCAATCGCAACATTGAGCATCGGAAAACGTTCATGATCCATCGCCCTGAAGTTCAGATCCAGCGTTCGCGTCATATCGAGCGGATGGTCTTCCATTAATTCAGGACGGTTTGGTGCATAAAGGGCATATTGAATGGGCAGACGCATATCGGCGCTGCCAAGCTGGGCGATCACCGCATGGTCGTCGTATTCCACCATCGAATGAACGATGGATTGCGGATGAAGAACGGTGTCGATTTTCTCATAAGGCATATCGAACAGGTAATGGGCTTCAATCACTTCAAATCCTTTGTTGACCATGGTGGCTGAATCGATCGTGATTCGCGCACCCATATTCCAGGACGGGTGTTTCAGCGCACGCTGCGGGGTAATATCTGTCAGTTCGTCTCGGGACAGATCTCGAAGAGATCCACCGGAAGCGGTGATGATCAGTCGACGAACCTGTTTGTGGTTGTTTCCTTGCAGACACTGAAAGATCGCCGAATGTTCGGAGTCGATCGGTGTCAGATGACCGGTACAGGTCTTCAGAGCTTTCCGGACGACTTCCCCACCGCAAACCAGCGACTCCTTGTTGGCCAGTGCGAGATCCTTGTTTCGGGCAATGGCTTCCAGAGTCGGTTTGAGTCCTCGAAAGCCGACAACCGCGTTGATCATGATATCGTAGTCTGCTTTTTGAGCAAGCCTGGCCATCTGATCCTTACCGGCAAGCCATGGTACTTCCTTTCGCACTTCATCCTTTTCAAGCGAAGAGAGACCGACCATCTTTACGGAAGGAAACTCTTCGACAATCCGTTCGAGTTCCTTTTCGTTATGGCCGGCACTGATGGCCGTCAGTTCAAAATCATCAGGATGCTGGCGAAGCACATCGAGGGTCTGTGAACCGATCGATCCGGTTGCACCAAGCAGCAGAATTTTCTTTTTATTCTGATTCTTCATAACTTTACAAAACAAATTCGGCTTGAGCCTTTTGTTCCATCTTCATCATTATAGACAGATTGTCCACCAAAATTGGAATTCTGCAGGAACTTTTCTCATTGTCACAACCAAACGCCCCATAACTAAAGGCGGACCTTTTTGTCGATTCAAAAGATCCGCCTGTATATTATTTCGATTTGCGGCTGGTTTCTTCCTTTGCGGTTTCATCCTGTGGAGCGGAATCAAAATTGCGAGCCACATAGGAAGCGTAGATGCCGTTCTGTTTAAGCAGCTCTTCATGCGTACCCTTTTCAGCCACTTTCTGATCGGAGATCACAAAGATTTCATCCGCGTTTTCGATGGTCGAAAGACGATGGGCAATGGTCAGGGATGTCCGATTTTCCATCAGTCGGGAGAGCGATTGCTGGACATGATATTCGCTTTCGTTATCCAGAGCCGAGGTGGCTTCATCCAGAATGACGATGGCCGGATCCTTCAGGAAAATCCGGGCAATGGAAATCCGCTGCTTCTGTCCACCCGAAAGCCGGGTTCCCTTTTCACCGACTCGCGTATTCAGCCCTTCAGGCAGGGAATCAATCAGATCCGAAAGCGAGGCTTTTCGAGCGGCTTCCATGACTTCTTCATCCGTGGCATTCCAGCTGCCATAGCGAATATTGTCTCCGATCGTTCCATCGAAAAGATAGACATCCTGACTGACTACACCGATCGCCGAACGAAGACTTTCCAGTGACAGATCTCGGACATCCTGTCCATCGATTTTTACCGATCCGGCACTGACATCATAGAAACGCGGGATCAGCGAGCAGATGGTCGTTTTGCCTGAACCACTCGGTCCGGCCAGCGCCGCATGGGTACCGGCCGGAACGCGCAGACTGACGTTTTTGAGTACCGGCGTGCCATCTTCATAGGCAAAATCCACGTGATCCAGTTCAATATCCCCTCTGACATTCTCGAGGGTTTTTGGATGTTCGGGATCCTGAATGTCGGGTTTTTCCTTCATGATTTCTTCGAAACGGCGGAATCCGCTGATACCGCGCTGGAACATTTCGGTAAACTCGATCAGGATCTCCAGCGGATTGACAAAGACGTTCACGTACAGCGCAAAAGTCGACAGTTCTACCGGATGCATTCTTCCGGCTGCACAAAGCAATCCTCCAACAATCAGGACCGTGCAATAGAGCAGGCCCTGAAAGAAGTGGCTGAGCGCATAGTAGCTGCCCATGACCCGATACGTATCGGATTTGGATTTACGGAATTTCTGGTTGGCTTTTCTGAATTTATTCTGTTCATACTTCTCATTACCAAAGGCCTGAACAACGCGAATGCCTTCAATCGAGTCGATGGCTGCCGCATTGACTTCCGCAATTTTTCTGCGGTTATCCATGAAGGCATTTTCCATCTTTCGATTTTGGGTAAACAGCGTGGCAATCATGATGACGGTCACAATGAACAGGGCCAGAGCCAGCGGCCAGGAAAGTGCGGCCATCACCGCAAACGAGCCGATGATTTTGATCGTACAGATAAACAGGTTTTCCGGTCCGTGATGGGCAAATTCCGAAATATCCATCAGATCCGAGGTCATTCGGGAAGCCAGTGTTCCGGTATTATTCTGGTCAAAATAACCGTAGGAAAGCTGGGTAATCTTTTCAAACAGATCCCGACGCATATCGGTTTCCATTTCGGTACCCATGATATGGCCCTGACAGGAAACATAGTAGCGACAGTACATTTTGATCAGATACATGACCACCAGTCCCGCTCCGATCCAGGGCAGGCCGGAATAAATCCGGGAAGCGTCCTGAACAAGAAAGACGGTCACAAACACATTGAGGATGAGAGGAAAGGAAACATCGATCAGCGAAATGATGCTTGCGCAAAGCAGATCGAGAAAAAAGACTTTTCGGTACGGTTTATAAAACGAAATAAAGTATTTTAGAGAACTCATATTCCTTATCCTTTCTTTTCATAACGGCTCTCTTTCACGTCCCCAAATTCGGGGATAAAGAAAGCACTTATGCATTTTACCCGAATTCCGCAAACGAAAACCATCGATCTGTTTTTATGGGACAAAAAAGCCGACCGGTCGAACCGGTCGGTTTGAAAGGTTATTTTTCCACCTGTTTTGTTGCGGTGGCTGTTTTGGCCGCTTTGGCTTCTTTTTTATCGGTCGAAACCAGAGCATCGGGAAGACTGGCTTTCAGATCCTGTGCAGAGTATTTGATCTCCTGCAGTCCCCAGATTTCATCCGCATACTGACGAATGGTTCGGTCGGAAGAGAAATAACCGGATTTGGCGATATTAATCAGCATGGCTCTGGCCCAAGCCGGTTTGTTTTCATACCACGCCGTGGCTTCGCCATGAGCTCGACAATAGGCATCAAAATCAGCCAGAACGAAGAACTCATCACGATGGAGCATCAGATCATTGAAGATCAGCTGGAACTCGTTGGGGTTGTTGGACCAGGTGCAGTTACGCAGGGAATCCACCACCATTCGGATGGCCGGATTCGAGTTGTAGATATTCCAGACATCGTAGGAGTTTTCGCGTTTGATCGCTTCAATCTGATCGACCTGCAGACCGAAAATCTTTTCGTTTTCATAACCGGCCTGTTCGACGATTTCCACGTTGGCTCCATCAAGTGTTCCCAGAGTCAGGGCGCCATTCATCATGAACTTCATGTTCGAGGTACCGGAAGCTTCCTTACCTGCCGTGGAAATCTGTTCAGAGATATCCGCAGCGTTGATCAGAATTTCCGCAATCGATACCGAGTAGTTGGGAATGAAGACGACTTTCATGCTCTGCGAGATGATCGGATCGCTGTTGATATGGTCAGCGACCTTGTTGATCAGCTTGATGATCTCTTTGGCCAGCGCATAACCCGGAGCCGCTTTGGCGCGAAGAAGTAGGTCGTTGGCACAATGCGGTAGGACGGATCCTGCTTCATGCGCAGATACTGATACATGATGTGGAAAATGTTGAGCAGCTGACGCTTGTAGGCGTGCAGACGTTTGCATTGCACGTCGAAGATCGTATCGACATTAACTTCAATACCGAGCTCCGATTTCACGTAATCCGCAAGGATCTGCTTTCTTTCGCGTTTTACCGCAAAGAACTTTTTCTGCAGGATCGGATCATCCACGTATTTCATCAGCTTTTCGAGTTCAGCCGGCTGGCGAATAAAGCCATCGCCAATGTATTCCTCAAGCAGGCGGGTCAGTTGTGGGTTGGAATAAACCAGCCAGCGACGATGCGTGACACCGTTGGTTTTGTTATTGAAGCGCTCCGGATAAAGGGATGCAAAAGCGGAAAGCACATCGTTGATCAGAATATCGGTGTGAATTTCAGCTACTCCATTCACGGAGTGACTGCCGACCACCGCCAGATTGGCCATGTGAACCTGATCGTTGGAAAGAATCGACATCTCCTGGAAGCGATTGCCCTTACCGGCATGCTGGACTTCATAGTAGAAGCGACGTTCGATCTCTTCAATAATCATGTAGATTCGCGGCAGCAGGTTTTTCATCATATCCATCGGCCAGCGTTCGAGCGCTTCGGCCATGATGGTGTGGTTGGTATAAGCAACGGTGCGAGTCACGATCGACCAGGCTTCATCCCAGTTGTAGTTGTAGTCATCCATCAGCACACGCATCAGTTCCGGAATCACGAGAACCGGATGGGTATCGTTGAGCTGGATGGCGACCTGCTCAGGCAGGTTGTCCAGACTGGGGAATGCGCGCAGGTGGGAGCGAATGATCTGATCCACGCCGGCACAGACAAAGAAGTATTCCTGCTTCAGTCTCAACTCTCTTCCCTGCCATGTCGAATCATCGGGATAAACGTTGGCGGTCAGAGCGTTGACATCATTGAGGTACTGTCCAAGGCCGCTGGCCTGAACGAATTCCTCATCCACCTGCGCATCCCAAAGACGCAGTGTATTGGTTGTTGGGGTGTGATAGCCGACAATGGGCACATCGTAAGGTACCGCCTGAACGACGAAGTCCGGATCATACGTGGAATGGAACTTTCCAAACTGATCCATATAGGCATTCAGTCGACCGCCAAAGCGCACCTGAACAGCATGCTGTGGTTTCCAGACTTCCCATACATTGCCCAGACGCAGCCAGCAGTCCGGTTTTTCGAACTGCTGATCGTTGACGATTTCCTGTTTGAACAGACCATAGCGGTAGCGGATACAGTTACCGTTTCCGGCCAGATTCAGACTGGCCAGAGAGTCCAGAAAACAGGCAGCCAGACGACCCAGACCACCATTGCCCAGACCGGCATCGGCTTCAAGGACTTCCAGATTGTGCAGATCCATACCCAGATCTGCCAGTCCATCGCGAACAACATCATAGATGCCCATGTTCATCAGGTTGTTGACCATCAGCCGTCCCATGAGAAATTCCATGGAAAAGTAATACAGCTGTTTTACATTCTGGTTTTTTACGTTTTTCTTGGTAACTTTCCAGGAGTTACCCAGCTGGTTTCGGATCAGAGATCCAAGGGCGAGATAACGCTCTTCGGGGTAAGCGTTCTCGAAATCTCTTCCGTAGCGGAAAGCGAGTTCAGTGCGGAGCGCCTCTTTAAAGGTTTCCTTATCGCTGAAAATATTGTTCATCGAAATCTGCCTCCATATCCTGCAAATTATAGTGAGCGGTCTGATTTGAAAGCAAGAAACCGAAACGATCCGTCCGTTAAGTGGCTTGTTCCCCGACAGTTTTCAAAAAAACTCACTCCGGATTATTCGCAGTCGCTACAGGCTTTCCATACGCGAAATATAGCGACGGACCACCGGCATTCCCCATTTATATCCTTTGGAATTACGAGTCACGACGTAGCAGGAATAAGGTCCCTGGCCGAGTTTGACGCGGGTGCGATGGATGTGTTTGGACAGCGTATTATCACCGATCTGGTGATGATAGCGCCTGGAGATCAGGTTCTTGAGACTGGACCGAGTGCAGATTACGGTGACGTTTTCCACCATGTGCAGGACCAGGTCGTATTCAATCGGGGTCAGGTTCAGACTGACTCCATTTTTGAAGACCATTTTTCCATAATCGTCAATGATCAGATCGCCGGTCTGATAAACACGGTTCTGGTTGCAGGTTACGGGATCCCAGCCCTGCTGAGGGACGTCCGAGATCATTCGGGTCATATGGTCGAGTTCAATCGCCTGAGGCTCTGTCGAGACCGTCGGATACACTGTTGGTTTCATAAAATCCTATCTTTCTCCTCTTGTATTCATTCTCTTTATCTGTGGAATTCCTCTGTTGTATTTCCGATTCGGGCCCGAACCGTCCCAGACACTTGTCTGATGTAAGAAAGATTACTTTGTATTTTTTTATTTTCTACAGAATTCTGTCTTTTCGTTTGATTTTCTGACCGTGTTCTTAAATTTTGAATGCGTTTTCGTATAAATCATCATTTTTGTGACGTTTTAATACCAATAATGTTTATTTTTCAACTTTATCAGGACGATTTTTATCACCGCTTTCCTGTCACTTTTCAGGAAGTCGACCGCCCAAAAAGCAACAAAAAAGCGGCCACAGCCGCTTTGAATTTCGATTATTCCTCATCGAGTGAGGGGAAGACGAAGACCTGTTCTCCCTGGCGCGAGACGTGATATTTTCCTCTGGCAACAAACTCGAGATAGTCCGGATTGGTCAGATTTCTTCGCTGGTCCTCCAACTGGGTCTGTTCCTCAGCGGCCTGTTCAAGCTTTACCGCGTTTTCCTGAACTGCCGTTCTCAGCGAAAAATAGGTCTGAACTTCCTGAGCGCTCTGGAACAGGAAAAAACCGGAAATCAGGGTCATCGGTACGTAGATATAGATCGAGCGAGTCTGTTTTCTCTTCTTGCGCTTTTCTTTCATAAGGTCCTCTTATTGTCAAGTATATCAAAGGGATGACCTGCCGCAAACGAAATACGGACAGGGATATACCGTTGATGATCAAACTCATCCTCCGACTGCGCAAAAATCATGATTTTATCAATGGAATCTGCAACGAGGATTCAGGACTTCTTATTGAGAAAAGCACCCAGAACCGCAATGTCACTCGGGTTGATTCCGGAGATTCGACTGGCCTGTCCCAGGGTAGCCGGCTGGATTTTCGCCAGTTTCTGTCGGGCTTCCAGAGCCAGATTATCCATATGAGCATAATCGATTCCTTCAGGAATGATCGTGCTTTCCAGCTTTTCCATCCGTTCAACATCCCGCTTCGTCTTTTCGATATAACCGGCATATTTGCAGGCAATCTCGATCTGGCTGGCTGCCGAAGAAGAAACACTCAGCCCACTAAAGGGTTCAAGCAGTTCGATCGTTACTCGAGGTCTTTTCAGCAGTGTATAAGCATCCGTTCCCTGTTCGAGATCACCCGCTCCGGCTTCCTGCAGGACCCGTCTCAGTTCCATAGTCGGTTTAAGATGCGTATCCTTCAGCGCCTGCGTCATGGTTTCGATTTCCTGCATCTCATCTTCGACCTTTTTCCAGGTGGATTCCGGCAGAACGCCCAGTTCATGGGCAATCGGGGCCAGACGAGCAGCGGCATTATCGTGACGAAGAAGCAGACGATACTCCGCTCTTGAAGTCAGCAGACGGTACGGTTCCTGAGTGCCTTTGGTCGAGAGATCATCAATCATAACCCCGATATAAGCCTGCGCTCTGGAAAGAATCAGCGGTGGACGATTCTGGTTTTTCAGGGCCGCATTGATCCCGGCCATCAGTCCCTGTCCGGCCGCTTCTTCATAACCGGAAGTCCCATTGACCTGTCCGGCGGTGAAAAGATTTTCGATTTTCTTGTTTTCGAGCGAGGGTTTCATCTGTAAGGGATCAACCGCATCGTATTCAATCGCATAGGCGTATTTGAGAATTTTCGCATGCTCCAGTCCGGGCAGACTGTGCACCATTTCTTCCTGAACCTCTTCGGGCATCGAGGTCGAAAAGCCCTGAATGTAGAAGGTCTTATAGTCTGCCGTTTCCGGTTCCAGAAAGAGCTGGTGGCGGGGACGATCCGCAAAACGCACCAGCTTGTCCTCAATCGAGGGGCAATAGCGGGGTCCGGTTCCGGTGACCAGTCCCGAATACATGGCCGAATCCTGTAAATGGGAGCGGATGATTTCGTGGGTTTTCGGGGTGGTGTAAATCAGATAGCAGGGCAGCTGATCCTGGGGGGCAATGACCTGATCCGGGGTAGTTTCCTCATCGAAATGAAGAAACTCCTCACTGCCTGGCTGAATTTCAGCAGGACTCAGATCAACGGTCTCCTTAATTACGCGAGGCGGCGTTCCGGTTTTCAGACGGATCAGATCCAGTCCGGCGGCTTTGAGCGATTCGGACAGTGCAGAAGAAGTCCACATCCCATCGGCGCCACTTTCAGTTGCGGTATGGCCGCGCAGAATGGTTCCGCGCATACCCGTACCGGCAGTCAGAATGACGGTGCGGGAACGAAGCTGGGTTCCGTCTTCGCATTCGACCCCGATCACCTTTTTATGATCGAGCAGGATGCCGGAAACGCGCTGTTCGAGCAGTTCGAGGTTCTCCTGCTGCTCCAGCGCTTTTCGCATCCATTTTTTGTATTCTTCGCGATCCGACTGCACGCGCAGACAACGCACACCGGGTCCTTTTCCGGTGTTGAGCATCTTGAACTGCAAAGCGGTCTGGTCGGCGGCTTTGGGCATCAGTCCGCCAAAAGCGGCAATTTCCCGTACCACAATGCCTTTGGCCGGTCCGCCAACGGAAGGGTTGCAGGGCATGGAGCCAAGCATGTTCAGATCACAGGTGACCAGAAGGGTTTTCTGGCCCATTCTTGCGGCAGCTGCAGCCGCTTCAATGCCGGCGTGTCCTCCACCGACTACTAATACGTCATACATCAGGCGGCCTTCTTTCCAGCGTTTCTTTTCAGTTTGAAGTGAAAGAGACTTTGCGGCACGTGTAAAAACAGAGCCGCGGCAAGATAAACGATTGCGCTGATCAGACCGTTAACCAGCAGGGTCAGCAGGCAGATCATCCGTCCTTTGTCTACAGAACCCAGTCCCAGACGACTTAACAGCCAGGAAACCAGGGCCATCAGAGCCAGACAGATGATGTTTTTGACCAGAAGTCTGGCCATCTTATCAAAGCGCAGTCCAAAGCGGCTGTTCATGACCGAGAGCGAATAGAAGATGATCCATCCATAAGTCAGTACAGTCGACATCACTGCGCCTCCAACGCCCCACCACATAACCATGGGAACCATGATGATGCCCTTGACCACCATGGCGATCCCCATCTGAGCCAGCAGTTTGCGACGCATATGAAGAGCCATCATCATCGAAGAGATGACCGGAGTAATCGTTCCAAAGAAACCTTCGATCGCAATCCAGCGAATACACGAAGAAGCCAGATCGAGATCGGAAGTGTAATACAGGGTATAAAAGAGCGGTTTGGCATACAGGAAGATGCAGAAGCTCAAAAACAGACCGATGAAAAGGACGATATTGATGCAGTCGACAATATCCTTGCGGACCATTTTGTAGTCGTTCTTTTCCAGAGCGGTGGTGATATGCGGAATAATCGCTGCGACAAATCCCGGAGAAAGAATCATCGGGATGGCGGTCAGCTTGATGCCGACATAGTTGACGGCCGAAGTCATGATCTGAATCTGTTCGGTCGTAAAATGCGAATATTTCAGACCCAGCGGCAGCAGAATAACGTCAAAGACATCGCTGGCATAGCCCAGAACTGCATAGAGCAGATAGGGGACGCAAAGCAGGACGAATTCCCTGAATAAGGGTTTGAGCGGAATGGCTCGAAGCGTCTGGCCTTTGGCCTGATAAGCCAGCTGCTTTTCGGTGCGTTTGGAATAGCGCACGATCTGCACGATTCCAGCAATAGCAGCTACCGAAGTAGAAAGGACTGCGGCATAAAGGGCGTAAACACTCGAGAGTTTGAAGCCATAAACGAGCAGGCACGAGACGCCCAAAAGGAAGGCCACTCGGAAGATCTGCTCATAGGCCTGAGAGTAGGCGTATTCTTCCATCTCCTTGCAGCCCTGTATGAATCCACGGTACGCGCTTAAAATCGGCACGAGGAAAATGGCGATGGAAAGCAGACAGAGCACGCGCATCATGATTGCCGCGCCTTCCGGTGTGCCTTCTGACATCGCCGATCCGAGAACGCCGGACAGAGCGAGCATGACGGCCATGCCTAAAAATCCGAGCAGGCCCATACATAAGGTGGACATTCTGCGGACTTCAAGAACCGTCCGGTAGTTTTTCCGGGTGGAATATTTGGCAACCATCGTCGCGATGGCCATCGGTGCCCCGGCGGTAAAGACGTTCAGGATGTAGCTGTAAATCCGGTATGCTGATCCATAATAGGACATGTAGGCATCAGAGCCTAAAATGGAAGAGAACGGGATGGAATAGATCAGGCCGATCGCTTTGGCGATAAAAAAACCGCCGGTTCCGATCAGACCGCCCGCAATAATCGACTTCTTTGCGGCTGAAGTTTTCTTGGCGTTTGTTTTCTGGGTCATGGAAATTCTTCCCTTTCAAACAGAAATTATAGCATAGGCGTTAAAGCCGGCTGAAAGATGCACGAATATGACAAAACAGTATATCTGCGACGCAAAAAGCGCCCGAATGGCGGATCAAAAAGCCATTCAGGAAATTGGAATTCCCTCACTGGTCCTGATGGAAAATGCTGCTCAGGCCATAGCCAGAGCCGTTCTGGAACTTAACCCGGGATCGGTAAACATTCTGTGCGGACCGGGCAATAATGGAGCCGATGGTCTGGCTGTCGGGCGAATTCTCTGTGAAAACGGACAGGACGTTTCCTTTACTATCGATGAAAATCGACTTTCCGATGACGAAAAAATCCAGCTCGATATTGTGAAATCTCTGAATCTGCCGGTTCATGGATTCGAAGATTTTGACGAGAAGAAAAAGACCGGTCTGATCATCGATGCCCTGTTTGGAAACGGACTGTCCAGAGATCTCGAAGAACCCTGGATCTCCCGAATCAAACAGATCAATACCACCGATGCCCCGGTGCTTTCCATCGATCTGCCCTCGGGTATTGATGCCAATACCGGAGAAATCCGTGGGGCTGCCGTGCAGAGTGATCTGTGTGTAGCGCTCGATTGTCTGAAATGGGGACATGTCCTCAAAGAAGGAAGAGCCAGCGCTCCTCATACCATCATTGCGGATATTGGAATTCCGGCCCACCTTCATGAGCAGGATCCTGATTCTGTGGTTTTGATGAATGAAGAAATTGCGGCTGATTTTCTTCCCCAACGGCCTCTGAACGCCAATAAGGGCACTTTTGGAAAAGTGCTGATGGCCGGAGGAAGTCTGGCCATGCAGGGAGCGCTGAGCCTGGCGGCTAAAGCCGCTGCGAAAAGTGGTTGTGGAACGCTGACCTGCTTTACCCCTGAACCTTCCGCCAAATGCATTGCCTCCAAATTCGATCTGGCCATGATGATTCCGGCCGCAGCCGATGAAGAGGGATTCTTTGACATCAGCGCGAAAGATGAACTGGCCAATCGCATTACACCCTTTACCCAACTGGCCTGCGGGAACGGCATGGGTCAGGGAATGGGCGCTCGAGGGGTACTGGAAACCGTACTTGCTGCCGGAAAGCCTGCGGTGATCGATGCCGATGGGATTAATCTTCTGGCAACAAGGGAAGATGGCTGTCCACAGGATCTTCCCCTCATTCTGACTCCGCATGTGCTCGAATTTTCCCGACTGATTCACCAGCCTTTAGACAACGTGCTGACCCATCCCCTGACTCTGGCCAGAGACTGGGCCGAAAAACATCCACAGGCGGTGATCGTGCTCAAATCGGACTGGACGCTGATTGTTCAGGACCGGAAAGCGATCCTGATCAATGAACCCAACAGTGCCCTGGCCAAAGGCGGCAGTGGAGATGTCCTTTGCGGAATCATTACCGGCCTTTCGGCCATGAAAATGGATCCGTTTAAAGCCGGCGCACTTGGCGCCTGGATCCATAACCGATGCGCGAAGAAAGCGTTAAGCCCCTTCAGCTTTACTCCCGAAGATCTGATCGACAATCTTCCTCAGACCTTCCACGATATTGAAGAAACGAAAAATCAATGCTGAAAAAATCACCCGGTCCTCTTTCAAAGACCGGGTGCTTATTTATGCGCTTTTATTTTTTGATGGGCATGAATTCGAGCTCGAGATAATAGACTTTCGGATCGAACATTTTCGTATTGAACCCATAGGCCCAATAAAACTCGTCATCCTCATCCTTATCCCAGGCATTGTTCAGCCGGTGAATCAGAGCTTCTTTCTGCTCTTCGTCAGCCTGGCCGCTGACCCGAAATTCGATCGCTTCGTTCAGAGATTCCTGCTCACGACAGGGTGAAAAGGAAAGATCGGGATCGATTTCCAGCAGCTCTTTCTGTACACGTCTGGCCTGCGCTTCATTCAGGGAGCTGATGACCACGTTCATGAGAACTTTATAACTGTTCGAGGACATATTCTGCCAGCTTTCGAACATTGCCGTCGTTGACCAGGGAGTACAGGCGACCCATCGACAGATTCAGAACCGCAACCACAATCTGATCATTTTCAGTGGCTACGGTAAACGTGCCGACGCTGTTTTCGTATTCGACATCAAAAACATAGGTCGTACGATCTCCATCCTTCTGTTCATCACGCAGATCGGCATGGAAGGCATCCTTATTTTTTAAAATGGTTCGAATGGCATTGGCGCCCGAACCGCTGAGTTTTTTTGCCATAAAACATCTCCTCAACGGAAAATCCGTCTGATTGTTTCTTATTTTTTCTCCGCTTCGTAAGTGACCTGAATGCCCAGCGAATTATAGTTACTCAGATCTGCCTCGGAAAGGGTGCAGGTCAGGTGAGCCTGCGACTGACGGAGTTTGGGCAGCATGGCCAGCGCTTTTCTGGCTTCCGGGTCCTTCTGAGCGGACATGGAAAGGGCGATCAGCGTTTCATAAATATGAAGACGCGGATTCTGGCTGCCCATATATTCGGTTTTAAGCTCCTGAATCGGTTTGAATGCCTCCGGTTCAATGAGCAGGCGATCATCATCGATTCCAGCAAGCTTTTTAATAGCGTTCATGATCAGACCGGCACTGGGTCCCATGAAATCATTGTTGGCCGAATAGACCATCGTGCCATCTTCAAGTTCCATGGCCCCACAGAACACCTTGCGCTCTTTTTCTTTTTCTCTGGCCGCTTTGACACACTTGCGATCTTCGGGAGAAACCCCGGCTTTTTCCATTAACAGTTCCTGCTTGTGCAGTTCGTCAATCGAGCAGACATCATTGTAGTAGCGAGTACGCGTTGCGAAGTAGCGACGGATGATTTCCTGTCTGGCGGCTTCGGAGACCACTTCATCATCGCTGATGCAGAAACCGGCGCGGTTAACACCCATATCGGTCGGAGACTGGTAGGGCGAAGTCCCCTCGATCTGTTCAAAGATCTTTTTGAGTACCGGGAAAATCTCGATATCGCGGTTGTAGTTGATCGCGACCTTGCCATACGCTTCGAGATGGTAAGGATCGATCATGTTCTGGTCGTTGAGATCAGCAGTAGCCGCTTCATAGGCCAGGTTGACCGGGTGGTTGAGCGGCAGACTCCAGATCGGGAACGTCTCGAATTTGGCATAACCGGCTTTTACTCCGCGCAGGTGTTCATGATAGAGCTGAGAAAGGCAGGTCGCCATCTTGCCCGATCCCGGACCGGGAGCTGTAACGACAATCAGCTCACGAGTCGTATTCACAAAATCATTTTTTCCAAATCCTTCTTTGGAAATGATCTTTTTCGTATCGGTTGGATACCCTTCGATATGGTAGTGGTAATACACTTTGACATCCCGACGGGTCAGTTTTTTCTTAAGCTTCTGCACACTTTTCTGTCCGGCATAACGGGTAATCACCACCGAGCTGACATACAGTCCGGCCTTTCGATATTCCTCCACCAGACGCAGCACATCTTCATCATAGGAAATGCCCAGATCCTCGCGGGTCTTGCGTCCTTCGATATCATCCGCGTTAACGACGACAACCACTTCCGCCTTGTCCTTGAGTTCGAGAAGCATCTGCAGCTTGGAATCGGGATGAAATCCCGGAAGCACTCGACTCGCATGATAGTCATCAAAGAGCTTGCCTCCAAATTCGAGATACAGTTTTCCTCCAAAAGAATCAATCCGTTCCCGGATATGATCTGACTGTGTCTTCAGATACTGATCATTATCAAAACCACACTTCATCCTGAAACCTCCATACGAATGGAATTGTATCAGAAATCCCCTCCGCTTATCGTCTTCTTTTCCGGTGGATGATCCTGAAAGGATGGAAATTGAACAGTCTGCTGACCTGCCCGGATTTTCAGGGAAAGGTCAGAAAAGTGTCGGTTTCCTGATAAAATGACGCTATGCCCGAAAAACGATATCCGCCCATTCACAAGGCGCTCAAAAAATACTATGGCTATGACTCCTTCCGGCCCGGACAGGAGGATCTGATTCACGCATTGCTGGACGGACGGGATGTCTTTGGCATCATGCCCACCGGGGCCGGAAAATCGGTCTGCTACCAGATTCCGGCCATCTTCATGAAGGGAATCACCCTGGTCATCTCGCCATTGATCTCTCTGATGAAAGACCAGGTGGCTTCTCTCAATGCTGCGCATATTCCGGCAGCCTATCTCAACAGTTCCCTGACCTTCGGGCAGTATAAAAAAGCCCTGTATTTCGCTTCACAGGGCAAATACAAAATCATTTATGTCGCTCCCGAACGACTCAATACCCCCGGCTTTCTGGATTTCGTCTCGAAAGTCGAGATCTCCATGATTGCGGTCGACGAAGCGCATTGCGTTTCCCAATGGGGTCAGAATTTCCGGCCCAGATATCTCGAAATTGCCCGCTTTGCTCAAACCCTTCCCCGTCGGCCGATCATGGCGGCCTTTACCGCCACCGCTACCGGTCCGGTCAAGGACGATATCCTGCGACTGCTGGGGCTTCGCAATCCGAAGATGATGGTCACCGGTTTTGATCGTCCCAATCTGTTTTTTGAAGTACGTGAAACGCGGGACAAGTTTTCCGATCTGGAAAAATTCGTCTCTGAGCACCGTTTTGAAAGCGGGATTGTCTATTGTCTGACCCGTAAGGATGCCGAAGAAGTCAGCCGCAGGCTTTCGGATCAGGGCTTTCCGGCAGCCTGTTATCATGCCGGGCTCTCCGATGCCCAGCGCTCCAAAGCTCAGGATGACTTTCTGTACGATCGGGTATCGATCATGTGTGCGACCAATGCCTTTGGCATGGGCATCGACAAGTCCAACGTTCGCTACGTCGTCCATTATTCCATGCCTTCCAGCCTTGAAAACTACTATCAGGAAGCCGGACGAGCCGGAAGAGATGGCGCTCCGGCCCATTGCCTGCTGCTGTTTTCTCCGGCGGATATTCATACCAACCAGTTTCTGATCGAAAGAAGCTGCGAGGAAAATGAAAACGGAGAGGAGCAGATGATGCGAGAACTGGCTCGTCTGAAAGCCATGGTCTCCTACTGTAAAACCCCGATGTGCCTGCGCTCGACCATTCTTCAGTATTTCGGAGAATCTTCTACCGGTTCCTGTGACAAGTGTTCCAACTGTACCAGCGAATGGATTGAAGAAGACATCACTGAAAAAGCCATCCATATTCACGAGGGGATCGAAAGTCTTCCTCATGCGTACGGAATGAATCTGCTGATCGATTTCTTCAAGGGACGCGATCTCAAAAAGCTGCGCGACCTTGGGGCATACAGTCTTAAAGGGTATCGAAGTCTGTCCAAACTGAGTCCCGACCAGATTCGGATGATTCTCGATTCCCTGCTCATGCAGGGCTATCTTAACCGATCGGCGGATAAGTATCAGACCATCTTTGAGACGCCTCGAATGCGAGAAGCAATCGAGAATAAGGAAAAGATCGTCATGCGTCGCAAGAAATCGAAACATGACATTCATCATGGTCCGGCTTCCAGCTCGAAACGCAGTGATGTACCGGAACTGTTCAGAAAACTGCGGGATGTCCGTCTGAATCTGGCCAGAGAAAACAAACTGCCCCCGTACCTGATCGTTACCGATGCCACGCTGATGGCTCTGATCGAAGCCCGCCCCGCAAATTTGGAAGAACTGCTTCAGGTTTCGGGATTTGGTCAGGTCAAAGTCGAACGATATGGCCAGGCTTTCCTGGACGCTTTGCATGAATCCACTGCCGAAACGACAAACGGCGACTGAGGTCTTCCCCGGTCGCCGTTTTTGCGTTCAGTTTATCTGTTGTAATTCACTTAGAGATTGCGAAGCGCATCCACCAGTGCGGTTTTGGATGCAGCTTTCTCATCTTTCATCTTGATGATTTTTGCAGGACATCCGGCCACAACCGCATTGTCGGGGACATCTTCAATGACCACCGCTCCAGCAGCTACCACCGCATTTTTACCGACATGCACGCCTTCGATGACCACCGCATTGGCGCCAACCAGGACATTATCTTCAATAATCACTGGGGTAGCGCTGGCAGGTTCAATTACACCGGCCAGTACGGCTCCCGCTCCGATATGGCAATGATCCTTGACGATTGCCCGCCCACCGAGCACGGCTCCCATATCGATCATGGTGCCTTCTCCGATTTCCGCACCAATGTTGATGATGGCCCCCATCATCACCACGGCGTTCTTTTTAATCGTCACTTCTTCCCGGATAATGGCGCCTGGTTCAATACGGGCGGGAAGGTTTTTGAGATCGAGCAGCGGGATCGCCGAGTTGCGACAGTCGTTTTCGATTTCGATCTCTTCGATCAGATCCTCGTTTTCTTCGAGTACCGGCTGAATATCGGCCCAGTCTCCGAAGATCACATTGCCAAAGACTTTACAGTTTTCAAAGGCGATTGGTTCTGTTGATTTGAGGTAAACCTTGACCGGCGTCTTCTTTTCAGACGTTGCGATCAGATGAATTATTTCCTGCGCGTTCATTTCATTTCTCCTGCAACCAAATCACTCATCGCATACAGACCGACCGGTTTGTCCATCATGAATTTTGCGGCCTGTACGGCTCCATTGACAAAAATCATACGGTCCTGTGCTTTATGGGCGATTTCAATTTCTTCCTGTACACCGAAGAAGCGAATCTCATGCTCTCCGGCAACGGTTCCTCCGCGAACGGCGTGGATACCGATTTCCTTTCCTCTTGGGCCCGGCTTGCCTTCTCTTCCAAAGATATGGCTGTAGTCGTTTTCGGGATCAAGCGTTTCCAGCAGACTTAAAGCCGTTCCGCTTGGAGCATCCGCTTTCCGGTTATGGTGCGTTTCGATGATTTCAATATCCCAGTTTTTCAGAATTCGTGCGGCTTCTCTGGCCAGCACATGCATACAGGCAATGCCCAGCGAATAATTGCTGGAAAAGAATACCGGACGGGTTTTTGATTCCTGCTCAATCGCTGCTTTCTGCCCATCGGAATAACCGGTCGTACCCAGAATGAAGGGGATTTTCCGGTCTTTAAAAACGTCCATCAGAAATGCGAGATTATCCGGATGGGAGAAGTCGACCACCAGATCGATGTCGTTTTGATGATCATCAAACGGTTGGGGGTCAAGTTTATCCGCATTGACGGTCTCAAAACCTTCAGCTTCCAGCGCCTGACAAAGCAGCTGGCCCATTCGTCCTTTTCCGCAAACCGCCGCTAACATAAGCCGACCTCTTTCATGGCTGCTTCGAGTTTTTGATGATTTCCCTCTTCCATCGGATAAAGCGGCAGGCGATATCCACCGACATTTTTGCCCATCAGATTCAGAGCTGCTTTTACCGGGATCGGATTGACTTCGATAAACAGCTTGTGGATCAGATCGAGGTAGCGTAACTGCAGATCGAGCGCTCCTTTGACATCACCATCCAGATAGCGGTGAACCATTTCATGCGTTTCATGAGGAAGAACATCCGCAAGCACACTGATCACTCCGCTTCCTCCAAGAGAGAGAATCGGCACGATCATGTCATCGTTTCCGGAGTACATTTTGAATTCATCGTTGAGCAAAGGCGCAATGTCAGCGGCATAGGAAATATTGCCGCTGGCTTCCTTGATCCCCTGAATCATCGGGTGCTTCGACAGTTCGGCCACGACATCTACCGGAATATTCACACCGGTCCGTCCGGGAATGTTATAGAGGATGATCGGGATATTGACCGCATCCGCGCTGAGTTTGAAATGTTCGATCAGCCCCTGACGATTGGCTTTGTTATAGTAGGGCGAAATGAGCAGCAGTGCGTCTGCACCCATCTTTTCGTATTTCACGGATTTTTCGAGCTGGGTATGGGAATCATTGCTTCCCGCACCAACGATTACGGGAACTCGTCCGGCCACCTGTTCAATGACGCAGGCTACGACATCATCATCTTCCTGATGGGTCATGGTGCTGGATTCTCCGGTGGTGCCCAGAACGAGGATTCCATCGGTTCTCTGGTCGATGTGCCAGTCGACCAGTTCTCTGAGCTTTTCAAAGTTGACGCTTCCATCTTCATGGAAGGGGGTGATCAGGGCGACGATGGAGCCGTCTGGAAGTTTTTTCATGGTTGTCTCCTTTTGCGCAATGGCATACAAAATGACAGAGTGAGGCAGGAATTTCTACCGGCTCAAATAAAAAGCCAGCAGAACGTATCCGCTGACATTCCGTCATCCTGATAGCGCTCCTACATCCCTGCAGACAGTCCAGACGATCTTCTCGGCTGGCCCACCGTCCCTTTCTGCCGAAAGGTGACAGTTCGGCGCATCTGCTCAACCGATTTCTCAAGCGCCCGCCGGCTCGAAATCGATCAGTCATCTGCGCGACCTCTATCGTTATTGACCCAAGGATACACCCAACAAGGCCACTGGCTGATGGATTGACCTTCCAATCCGGTCTTTTCCGTGGATTCTTTCATGTTTTTTCATGAAAACAATACATTTTTCATTTTCAGAATTGTCTTCCTCAAAAACAAAAAGAAGAGGGACGTCCCTCTTCCATCAGATTTTCAGTTTTCTTTCAAGGCACATCGAAGTGTAATTCGCAGACTGCCATCATAGGTGCAGGTATACAGGGTGAGCGGAGCATTCGATTCGATCATTTCCTTTACCTGAGTGGGCTCAAGCAGCTCACTGGACTGGATGACATACACCCACTGGTTTCCCGAACGATCGCTTAAAATCACTTCATCTCCGGGTTCAAGTCCTCCAAGACATCCAAAACCCGAACGATAATTATGCCCGGCAAGAACCAGATTCCCTTCTTCGATCGAACCGAAATAACGACAGACCCCCTGCCTGAGCAGTTCTTCATTCCAGTGATCAAAAACCGGAAGTTCCACTCCGGCTTTGGGAATGGAAATTGTCCCCATCACGTCTGCCGGCAGATCCTGATCCGGATTGGTCGTTTGGGCATGGATTTGTTCGACCAGATGGCTTGCAGATTTTTCGGCCTGATCACTTTCGTGCTCGTTGATAAAAAACAGGCCACCGGAAAGAATCAGACAAAGGACTCCAAGGCCCATCAGACTTTTTCCAAGAACCTGTTTATTCATGACTGGCCTTTCTTAAAATCAGCCAGCCGAGCGCCGCAAGAATCAGTCCCATCAGTGCAAGCAAGGGAATCGGCCAGTTAAGCTGACCGGTGTTGATCAGTGTCGGAGTATTGGTCAGGATCAGCTCATGATCTGTCTGCGTGATTGTACATTCGCATTTTCGCTTTTCCTGAATCTCTTGTGCGCTCACTTTACCGGAAGGAAGATCATGAATCTCCACCTTCCAGTCCTCGTTCTGGCTTAATGAAATGATCCGTTCCGGTTGATTGTCGATATAGATTTGCACCTGAATCGAATCCGGACGATCTTTTCCATCATCATTCCAGACTTTTCGAATCGTCAGACTCTGGCTTGAAGGTACGCTTTCAATTTTTGGACTGGCCACCCAACTGTATTGCAACCCCTGATCGGTTACTGCAGGGATGGAAACCAGAAATGGGATGAATGCAGGAGAATCCAAGTCGGTATTTTTCTGTTTGCACAGGTACATTCCATCCGGCAGGTCTTCAAAAATCACCGTCCCGGAATCATCAGTACTTTGTGTCTGACCGGACAATTCATGATCCTCAATCCAGTCGGCAAGAGATCTCGCGGTTCCATCATGCAAATCCTCGGGATTGAATCCGGAACCCTCAAAATGATCCAGCCGCTGATAGGAGATGGTCGATCCATCCACGGTTGCGCTGGCTACAGGAATCAGTTCAGTTTCTACTCCGACCAACGGTTTTCCATCCGGCAAAAGAAGGCGGATTTCCAGACGACCGATCGCTTCGGATGCCAGAACGCTCAAAGGGATAAGCAAAAGGCACAGAGCCATTAAAATTCCGATCCATTTTTTCATCAAACCGCCTCCTTTCTCTGGTTAAACAGGTTGTGTTCATATTGGGGCTCTCTCTTTCAGGTTGCCTGTATTTTTTGAAATACGGTTTGTCGTTGCCTGAAAAATCATCATCCATGTAAAAAAGAGGACGAGCGTCCTCTTTGCAGGGCAAATAAGTATTTATTTCAGATCTTCGAGGTCTTCGCCATTGGAAGCAATGACCTGTTTGTACCATTTTCCGGAATCCTTGAGATAGCGCTTGAGCGTCTTCAGATCGAATTCATCCCGGTCAACATAAATAAAGCCGTAGCGTTTTTTCATGCCTTCATGGGTGGAAATCAGATCGATCGCGCTCCAGGGGTTGTATCCGATCATCTGTGCGCCATCAGAAATGGCTTCCTGCATCTGTTCGATGTGTTTGCGCAGATAGTCAATGCGATACGGATCATGGATGGAACCATCTTCTTCAAGCTTGTCATAAGCGCCCAGACCGTTTTCGGTCAGCAGCAGCGGGAGATGATAGCGGGAATCGAGTTCGCGGATGGTGGCACGGAAGCCGACCGGATCGATTTCCCAGCCAAATTCGGTTTTGCCCAGATAGGGGTTATCCGCAGTTTTGAACATACCGGGAATGCTGGCTCCGGACTGCTGGTCGCCCAGCACGGTTTTGGCATCTTCGGTAAGCGGATTGGCTTCGACTGTGGCCGTGTTGTAGTAGTTGAATCCGATGAAATCGGGGTGTCCGTTTTTCAGTGCGTCTTCATCACCGGGGGCAAATGTCGGGAACGCATCGTTTTCTTCAAGCCAGCTTTTGACGATGGAGTTGTAGATTCCATAAACCGCAGCATCGAGATAGAGCCAGTTACGAACGGCATTGAAACTCTGTGCAGCAAGGATATCTTCCGGTTTGCAGGTGCGGGGGTAAACCAGAGAAAGGCTTGGAGCCGGTCCGATTTTGGCTTCGGGCAGCAGCTCATGACAGAGCACCATGGCTTTGGATTGCGCGACGAGCATATGGTGATTCTGCTGGTAGATTTCCTTGAGAACATTGGTCGTTCCTTCCGGCAGGAACAGGGTACCGATGACCGGTCCGACCAGCGTCAGAATGTTCTGTTCGTTGATGGTCAGCCAGTATTTGACGCGATCACCGAAGTTTTCAAACAGGATCTGAGCATAGTCGACAAACCATTTTACGGAATCCGGATTGGACCAGCTTCCGCGATTATCCAGTGCGGCCGGCATGTCGAAATGGAACATGGTCACAATGGGCTCTATTCCGTATTTCAGGCATTCGTTAATAACGTTGTTATAGAAGTCGATGCCCTTCTGGTTGATCTCGCCTGTGCCTTCAGGCAGGATACGGCTCCAGGCAATCGAGAAGCGATAGGACTTGAAACCCATCTCGGCCATCAGAGCGATGTCTTCCTTGTAGTGATGATAGTGATCCGAGCAGACGGTCAGATCCGAGGTGCCTTCCGGAACGGTTTTGACATCCTGGCAGGACGGCCCTTTGCCATCTGTCAGGTTGGCGCCTTCTACCTGATAAGCGGAAGTCGAAGCACCCCACAGAAAATCCTTGGGAAAAGGTTTAAGCTTTCTTTTCATTCTGTCTCCTTATCCCCTGTTAAGGGTTGTATTCAGTTCCATTCTAGAACGAATCCAGGCAAATATGTAGGACGACTCTTTTGGCTGACCCTGCAGAGGAAATGATCAGCGTTTTAAAAAAGATTCCACTAAAAAATCCTGTCGGTGCTTTTTCACTTCTGACAGGATTATTCGTTTTGATCAGTGTGATCGTTTTTTACAATCCGCTATTGGATATAGAGCATGCTACTTCGTGGAAACTCGCGGACAAACGCTTCCTTCAGCTGCTTCTTTGCGGTTTTGGGATCCAGCAGGATTTCCTGATGAAGGTAGCCGGATTCGCTCAGAATCCACTCGTCTCCCTGCTTTCTGACTTCCACATACCGATCCTTCTTATGGGTATACAGTCGCATCGATTCGAAGTTTTTCTGGCGCATGCAATTGGTCCATTTCTGGCTGGCTTCCCGAACAGAGATGGGTTTCATCCCACATCACCCTTTCCACTTTTCTGACAGCTTCAGAATGGAGGATGGCAAACCGGTTGAAAAGTCGCATGCTCATTCTGACTTCAGACCTGGAATGCATTCAAAGGGGGATGGAAAATCCGAATCCGGCTTTTCCAATTGTTCACTGTGCTTTTACGCGTTCTTTTCCAGAATCAGGGATTCATAGGGACGAAGAGAATAGGCAGATTCGTCAAAATCCGGATAGTTGGAAAGAATTCGTCGGTATCCCTGCAGTTCCAGGCTGAGTGGCGCATCATTGCCATAGAAGTTATGGATACACAGGATTTCCTGGTCACCCAGTCTTCGCGCATAGGCGTACAGATTGTCATCAGATTCCAGAAGCGGAACCGTATGGCCATGCTGGAGGATGGGGTTTGTCTTTTTCAGTTCAATCAGCTTCTGGTAATAGGCATAAATGGAATCATCGTCCTGCAAAACAGATTCCACATTGATGGTCTCTGCATTGTCATTGACCTTGAGCCATGGCTTGCCTTCGCTGAAACCGGCGTTTGGCTTTTTATTGGTCCACTGCATCGGAGTCCGGCCATTGTCGCGGCTTTTCGCCTGCAGAATTGCCAGGATTTCTTCATCGGTTTTTCCCTGTTCTTTGAGCATGTTCGCTGCATTGAGACTTTCAATATCGACATAGTCATGAACACTTGCGGTATGCAGGTTGGTCATGCCGATTTTATCACCGTATAAAAGATATGGCATACCCCGTCGCGTAAAGGTCACTGCCGCAAGCATTTTGGCAGACTCTTTGGGATAGTGGACCGGATCGCCAAAGCGAGAGAGCGCTCTTGGCTGGTCATGGCAGTTCCAGAACAGAGCGTTCCAGCCGCCTTCTTTTTCCATTTGGGTGTCCCATGTAAAGAACAGGTTCTTCAGTTCCTGGAAGTCAAAGGGCATCATGGTCCATTTCTGCTTGTCTTTGTAGTCGACTTTAAGATGGTGGAAGTTAAAGCACATGGAAAGCTCTTCATTTTCCGGTTTGGAATAGCCGGCGCATTTTTCAACGGTTGTGGCGGACATTTCGCCAACGGTTATGGGATCGATACGGCTCAGGGCTTCCACATAGAACTGATGCAGATAGTCGTTGACTTTCGGACCATCGGTATAGAATTCCTTGCCTTCCGATCCCTGCGGAGCATCTTCGAAGGATGTTTTGTTGATGACATTGATGACATCGAATCGAAAACCGCTGACGCCTTTGTCGATCCAGAAGTTGAGAACATCAACCAGTTCCTTCCGAACTTCCGGATTGGAAAGGTTGAGGTCTGCCTGAGTGGGATCATAGAGATGAAGATAGTATTCATCAAATTCCGGAACATATTGCCAGGCCGGTCCGCCAAATTTGGAAGGCCAGTTGTTGGGAAGACCTCCGTTTTTTCCTTTTTTCCAGAAATAGTAGTTTTTGTATTTTGGATCTCCGGCCAGGGCTTTTTGAAACCACTCATGTTCTGTGGAGGTATGGTTGAACACCATGTCGAGCATGATCCCGATTCCCCGCTTTTTGGCTTCGGCGACCAGCTGCTCAAAGTCTTCCATCGTTCCATAGTCCGGATTGATAGCGGTGTAGTTGCTGACATCATAGCCGTTGTCGTTTTGCGGAGAAGGAAAGATGGGATTGAGCCAGAGCATGGTCACGCCCAGATCCTGGAGATAGTCCAGATGGGAAAGGATTCCTTTAAGATCACCAAGTCCGTTTCCGGTCGTGTCCTGAAAGGATTTGGGATAAATCTGATAAACAACTTGTCTGGAACAGTCCATAAAAGCACCTGACCTTTCTTTTTTCGATTGTGTATTCATTTTCTGGGTTTGAATTTCATGTTTACCGTTCCCTTGATCCAGTCTTCTTTCCGTCAGTTTGCTTACTACCGGGTTTAACGATGATCCCGGTTTTCTCTGATGGAAAGAATCCATCGCAGACTTTATTCGGGTCTGCGATGGATGTTTGAAGATGGAATGTTTGGAGGGTTTGTATATAGAGATTTGAATTATTAAATCAAAGGAATCCGATCAGGCATTGACCTGCTCCAAAATGACCGCTGCCGGTTCAGAAGCGCTGACCGTTCCGGAAGCCAGAAGTTTTACGTTCTGTCCGCTGGTCACCACCACTGGAGAGATGACGGATTTTCCGGCTTTACGAATGGCATCGAGATCCATTTCAACCATGGGATCACCGGCCGTGACCAGATCGCCCTGTTTGACGAGCAGTTTGAAGCCATTACCGTTGAGTTCAACGGTGTCCATTCCAAGGTGAATCAGAATTTCTTCGCCTTTGACTGTTTTGATGCCAAGTGCGTGTTTGGTCGGGAAAATCATCATGATTTCACCGCTGCAGGGCGCAAGAACCAGACCATTATCCGGGTTGATCGCAAATCCCTGACCCATGGCACCGGAAGCGAAAGCGTAGCTAAAAATTGGAAAATCTGGATTCTGGTTTTCCGTCCCGCTTTG
>Cam_p2__coassemble_1104_pt1 | contig 28789 bp, 30 predicted proteins | sample Cam_p2__metabat2_low_PE_009 | metagenome-assembled genome bin Cam_p2 | reverse complement strand
ATCCTCGACCGTCTGCGTGATCTTGAACAGATCAAGAAGAAAAAACACGCAATCATTATTATTTCCGAGAAGATCACGGATGTTCACCAGCTTGCCAAGAAGGTTACGCTGAACACCGGATTCAGCGGAAGAGCGACGGTTTTAGGTCATATCCAGCGCGGTGGAAGCCCATGCCCGTTTGACCGTATGCTCGCCAGCCAGATGGGAGAAAAAGCCATCGACCTGCTGATGCAGGGCATTGGCGGACAGTGTGTTGCGATCCGAAATAACAAAATCACAGCCTTCCCGATTGAACGCGCGCTCGTCATGCCATCCGAATCCAAAAAACCGCTTACAAATTTGTTTGAGCGTCTTGGATAACCAGCGTCCAATGGGCATATATAGTGGACTTGGTATAGAATCTTTACGGTATTTTGATGAGGTAAATGAATGAATAAAAAAACGAAAGTTGTGTGCACAATCGGCCCGGCCAGTGAAAATAAAGAAATGATCGCCAAGCTGGTTAACGAAGGCATGAACATCTGCCGTCTGAACTTCTCTCACGGCGATTATGAAGAACACGGAAACCGCATTGAGCGGATCCGCCAGGTTTCCAAAGAACTGAAAAAACCGATTGGTATCATGCTCGATACCAAAGGCCCGGAAATCCGTCTGGGTGTCTTCGAAAACGGAGGCGTTCAGTTTGAAAAAGGCGATGTCGTAACCATCGTCAACGATCCTGATCTGATCGGTACTCGCGAAAAATTCGCCATCAACGTTCCGGAAGTCTTCAACGACGTAAAACCCGGTGACTTCATCCTGATGGATGATGGCAAAATGCGCGTGGACATCACCGAAGTGATTCCTGGCAAACAGTTCAAAGGTACTGTCGCGAACCCCCATTTCCTGAAATCCAAAAAAGGATGCAACCTGCCCGGCATCGTTCTTTCCATGCCGTTCATTTCCGCCAAGGATGAAGCAGACCTTCGCTTTGGTGCACAGAACGACGTTGATTACGTGGCATTAAGCTTCGTACGTCGTAAAGAAGACGTTCTGGCAGTTAAGGATATCCTGATTTCTGAAGGCAAGGACGATATCCAGATCTTCGCCAAGATCGAAAACCAGGAAGGTTTCGATAACCTGCGCGAGATCCTCGAAGTTGCAGACGGCATCATGGTTGCCCGTGGCGACCTGGGTGTTAACGTCTCCCTCGAGTACGTTCCCATCTATCAGAAACAGATGATCAAAATGGCTAACGAAGCCGGCAAACCGGTCATCACCGCTACCCACATGCTCGAAAGTATGCAGGGCAACCCGAGACCGACTCGTGCAGAAGCTTCTGACGTTGCCAACGCCATCATGGATGGTACGGATTGCGTCATGACTTCCGCTGAAACTGCAGCCGGAAGCTATCCTGCTGAAGCCGTTCATACGTTCACAAAGATTGCCAACGCGATCGAACCGATGATCGACTACAAGACCCGTCTTGCCGATGGTATTGCTTCTTCCAAGCACAACATGAACGACTCCATCGCCATCTCTTCTGCAGAAACGGCTCTGTCCATGGATATCAAGGCTATTGTGGCCTTTACCCAGTCCGGTCTGACTGCCAAACGTCTGGCCAAATTCCGTCCTGAAGCTCCGATTATCGCCGTAACCTTCAACGAACAGGTTCAGCGTTCTCTGCTTCCTGTATTCGGTGTACAGCCTGTCGTTACTGACGTGCAGAACACCCAGCAGAACGATGTTCAGCTTGCCCGCAACATCGCCCTCAAGAACGGACTCCATCACGGAGACAACATCATCGTTGTAGCCGGCTATCCGGTAGGAAGCGGCTCCACCAACATGATGAAAATCGTTACCGTCTGATTCGACACTGATCAAACCACTTCAGGGATCCCCAACGGGATCCCTTTTGTTTTTCTCCGATTTCAAATGGCTATGAAAAAAACCTCCCGAACCGGGTGGGTTCAGGAGGTGAACAGTCTTATTCGACCGCTTTGAGGGATTCGACCATCTGAATTTTGCGCAGACGGTATTTCATGATCCAGTTGACGATCAGTGTGAACAGCATGGTCAGTCCGATGGAATAGACATAGGATTGCCAGAAGATTGTTCGACCAAAGCGGATGGTATCCAGCTCGGCCAGATTCATGATCAGATCATGCAAATAGATGCCAAGTAACAGGCCAAGCGCAGAGCCGATCAGGGCAAGGATGATCGTTTCGCGATTGACGTAGGCATTAACTTCCTTTTCGGTAAAGCCCAATACCTTGATGGTCGCAATCTCACGCAGACGCTCAGAGATGTTGACGTTGGAAAGGTTGTAAAGCACCACAAAGGCTAACATTGCCGCCGAAAGAACGAGAACCACGACGACCATTTTGATCGAGGAGATCATGTTTTCAAAGTTATCGATGGTTGCCGAATAGAAGGTCACGGAACGAACGTCGTCCCGATTCATCAGTCGGGATCCCAGAGCCGATTCAAATTCCGGATCGGTCTGGTCATTGACCAGCAGAACCGTTGTCGCCGGTTTTTCCGAGATGCCCAGGGTATCGAAGGTTTTCTGCGTGATGAAAATCTGATGTCCGGTATACTGCTCGAAAATGCCGGTGATGGGAATTTCGATTTCCTGATGATCCGTGGTTTTGAAATGGAGAATATCACCCTTTTTGACACCGAGCTTTTCAGCGGTTTTGATTGAAAGCAGAGCACCGGAATCATCGAGCTTCAGTTCTCCCGATCGATCCATCGGGATGAAGGTCATGAACGGTTCGAATTCCTCAGGCTGATCCACAATGTTGAGGGTCGCTTCGACATCTTTATGATCATAGCGAACGGTTACCGGCAGGGTTTGAAGAGCTGCGGCATCCTGAACACCTTCGACTTTGGCCAGATCTCTGGTCAGCGCTTCGGGATCATCGGTATCCTCCGCTCGAAGCATGGCATCGTAATGATAGATGCTGCCAAACTGACGGGGAACGATATCGCTGATCGAATCATTCAGCCCGAATCCGGCCAGAAGCAGGGCGGAACAGCCGGCAATGCCGATGACCGTCATGAAGAAGCGCTTCTTGTACCTGAAAAGGTTACGCAAAGTGACTTTGTGCATGAAGGAAAGCCTGGACCAGAACCAGCCAACGCGTTCGAGCAGAATGCGTTTTCCGGCCTTGGCAGCTTTGGGTCGCATAAGTTGGGCAGGGACTTCCCGCATTTCCCGATAAATCGAAAGCCAGGTTGCCGCCAGTACGATGAGGGTCACCGAAAGCGAGGCCTGCAGAATCAGTCCGATCGGGAAGGTGAACTGAATCTGTTCGAGGTTGTACATGATATTCCAGGCGGAATAAATAATGTAAGGGAACACTAACATACCCACCGCGCATCCAACAATGCTACCCAGTACGGCGGCGGATCCGGCATATATCAGATATTTGGCACTGATCTGATTGCGGCTGTATCCAAGGGCTTTTAACGTACCCATTTCGTTTCGCTGTTCATCAACCATGCGCGTCATGGTCGTCATGCAAACCAGCGCGGCAACCAGATAGAAGAAGACAGGAAAGACGGACGCGATACCATCCATACGATCGGCACACGATTCATAGTCCCGATAGGAGTAATGAGAATCGCGATCAAGCACGATCCATTCGGCATCCATATCGTTGATCTTCTTTTTCGCATCATCGATCTGCTTTTGGGCATCGGCCTTCTGGTCTTCGTATTCCTTCAGGCCATCCCGATAGTCTTTCAGACCCTTTTCGTATTCGCTTTTCGCATCTTCCAGAGTCTTTTTTCCACTTTCCAGCTCGCTCTGTCCCTGAGCCAGCTGGGCTCTTCCGCTTTCCAGTTGCGCTTTTCCCGAATCGATCTGCGCCTGGGCGGCCTGGAGTTCCTGTTGTTTCTGATAGAGGGCGGGAAGCTGGGCGGCGGTCTGTTCAATCTGGCTGATTCCGGAATTGACCTGTTCCAGCAGTGCTTTTCCGCTTTCTTCACTTCCGCCAAGACCGTTGAGAACGACCTGTCGCTGACCTTCCAGAGCGGTCAGGGCCTGATCGGCAGGAAGGGAAACGCCAAGGGCCTGAGTGATCAGGGTCTCGATTCCACTTTCGAGCTGGGCTTTGGCTCCATAAAGCTGTTCGAGCATCGGGTTCTCGGGATCCATCGCTTCCAGTCCGGCAATCTGCTGGTTGAGCGAATCAAGCTGACTCATCAGGGAGTTCAGGGTATCGATGGCCTGATTGAGTGATGGCAGGGCAGCCATTGCGCTTTCCAGTTGCGCTTTGTTTTGTTTGAGCGATTCGAGCTGGGCCTGACTGGCTTCAATCTGAGCAATGGCGGAGTTCACCTGAGCCAGTCCGTCATTGAGCTGGCTCTGACTCGATTCGAGTTGGCTGGCGGAGCTTTGAAGCTGGGATTGGTTGTCGGCGATCAGCGCGGTATTGTCATCGATCTCTTTCTGACCATCCGCGATCTGCGTGCTGGCTTCATCCAGCTTCTTTTTGGCATCATCGAGTTTCTTTTTCGCATCGGCGAGCTTTTCGTCCGCTTCCTTTTGCTTATCATCGACTTCATCGAGCAGCGTCTTTTTATAGGCGGTGATACGGGAGTCGGCGATGGATTCGACTTTTTCAACCACCGGATCGGTCAGATTGAAATAGCCTTCGGAATACATGTTCTGATCTTTCGCCCCGACCACCGTCAGATCGGCTTCGGTGTAGTAATCGGCTTTAATAGCGGACTGAGGAACATAAATAAAGCTGTCGACTGTACCGCTGCCAATGGAAGAAGAACCAATATTATAGGAAAGATAATTCGGGGAATAGGCTTTGCCGACGATGGTGAACTCGGTGACGTTCAGCTCGTCGCTGGCCGGAGTATCCGTTCCGGAATACAGAGAAATCGTCTCACCGATGTCGTAAGTACCGAAGATGTTTCCGGTCGCACTGTCGGCTTCATAGAGACATTCGTGGTCGTTTTCGGGCATCCGTCCTTCCATCAGACGCGGTACGTTGATGGCCTGATTGTCCTGATAGGAAATCAGCTTGACGGTCATTTCCCGGTTATTGTGATGGGCGAGAAAGTCCATGGAAAACTGTCCCTGGACATCTTCAACGCCTTCAATTTCAGAAAGAGCCTGAAGATCATCCTTTCGCATGCCGATGGTGGAGTAGATCTGGATATCCTGGACATTGTATTTGTCGAAATAGACATCGGCGGAATTCTTCATATCCGGCGCGCTGGCCTTGATGCCCGCAAAAAACGACACACCAAGGGCGACGATCGCCATGATCGACAGGTAGCGACCCAGCGAGTGCCGGATTTCGACAAAGAGGTCCTTCCAGAGGATCTTCGGCATCAGTATTCAATCTCCTGAGCACTCATCGGATGCTCGTTGCGGGTGATGCTTTCGATCTTTCCGGAGCGTACACGAATGATTTTGTCTCCGATCGGCGTCAGAGCAAGGTTATGGGTAATAACGACGACGGTCGTTTTTTCTTTTTTACAGATATCCTGAAGCACCTGAAGAACCTGTTTACCGGTCTGGTAGTCCAGCGCACCGGTCGGTTCATCACAAAGAAGCAGTTTCGGGTTTTTGGCGATCGCGCGGGCAATGGCCACACGCTGCTGTTCGCCACCGGAAATCTGGCTGGGGAAGTTCTGTTTGCGATCGCCCAGACCTACCGCATCAAGCGTTTCATCGATATCCAGCGGATGTTTGGAAATCTGACAGGCCAGTTCGACATTTTCTCTTACCGTCAGGTTCTGGATCAGGTTGTAGAACTGAAAGACGAATCCGACATCATCGCGACGATAGAGCGTCAGCTGGCGGGTGTTGAAGGAGCTGACTTCACGACCATCCACAGTAATGGTGCCGCTGCTGACGAAATCCATCCCGCCAAGCAGGTTGAGGATGGTGGATTTGCCCGCGCCACTGGCGCCGGCGATGATCACAAATTCGCCTTCTTCAATGCCAAAAGAGACGCCATCAAGGGCGTGAATGGTGACTTCACCCATGGAATAATCCTTGCGCACGTCTTTGAATTCGATAAAACTCATGATGATTCCTCCTTACTGGATGGATCGAATCGTTCCGGACAGACATTTACCTCTATTTTATCATCGGCTATACTGTCCGAAGCGATGGCCACTTAAGAAACCATCGGAATGTCGCCTCGGTTCATCCTGAAGAAAACGCGTCCGGAATTGTTTACAATAAAGACAAATCCAATGACCATCAGAAACGGATGAAGACTGACGGTCGATGAATATGCCTTACACAGCGAATGGAGTTTGAAAGATATGAAAGCTAAAGTCGTAACAGATTCAGGCAGCGGACTGAATCAGAAACAGGCCGATGCCTTAGGCATTGGATTGCTTCCGCTGCAGGTCCTGGTGGATGACCATCAGTATCTGGATGGCGTGGATCTGGGGGTCAAAGAGCTGTATACCATGCTCGATGAAGGGAAAATGCCCACCACCAGTCAGCCACCTCTTCTTCTCGAAGAAGAAATGTTTGAACAGTATAAAAATGAAGGAATCACGGATCTGATTGTCATCAACCTTTCCAGCGGTCTGTCCTCGACCAACGAAATCGTTCAGGCTACTGCCGGAAGACTCGGGCTGAAAATCCATACTCTGGATATTTATACGACCCTGGCCGTTGAGCAGTATCTGGTCGTAGCGGCCAAACAGCTGCTGGATCAGGGAAAAACCCCGGAAGAGATCATCGAGATTCTCAAAGCAGCCGTCGATGGCAGTGCAGGCTATCTGATGGTCGACAACCTCGATCATCTGGCAGCCGGTGGACGTCTGACGCCACTGGCAGCCAAACTTGGTGGCATGCTGAAAATCAAACCGATTCTGAAAGTATCCAAAGATACCGAAGGCAAGGTGGATTCGTTTGATAAGGTAAGAACGATGCACAAAGCCATCGCCAAAGCGGTTGAACAGGTCAAAAGCAGCCTTGAAGAGGGTGTGGACTATGAGTTCTTCATCCTCAATGGCCAATCGGATGCGATGAGTGAAAAGGCCAGAGAACTGCTTGCAAAGATTTCTCCGGAAACTCCGATTCACGAGCTCAATATGTTCCCGGTTATCGCCTGCCATACCGGACTCGGATCGGTGGGCATCCAGTTTATTCCGAAAATCAAAGGAGTTGAATACGATGAAACTCGCATTTGTGACTGACAGCGGTACAGGTCAGAGCGCACAGTTCTGGAAGGAAAAGGGCATCTATTCGCTGCCTTTACAGATCAGCGTCAGCGATCAGACCTATGACGAAGGAGTGAACATCTTTTATAAGGATGTGATCTCCAGTCTGCATCAGCAGATTCCGATGAAGACCTCCATGCCCTCACTGGGTAAGATTGAAGATCTTTTTGAAGAGCTTAAAAAAGATGGTTATGATGCCGTCTTCTGCGTACCCATCTGTCGTGGACTTTCCGGCACGCTGGATGCGATGGAATCCGCGGCTCAGCAGGTCGGCCTGGACTTCTATGGCTTTGACTGCTCCAGTACGGCGGTTCTGGAAGCTCATTGCATTCTGAGAGCCAAAACCATGTACGATCAGGGCGCCTCGATTGATGAGATCATGGCTCACCTGGAAAGGATGGCCAGACATTCCGATACGATTCTGCTGATTGAAGATCTCCAGCATATGAAACGTGGAGGCCGTCTGACGGCCGGTGCAGCCATGCTTGGCGGTCTGCTCAAAATCAAACCGGTCCTCCATCTTGATCCCGACACCAAAGGAAAAGTCGACGTTCTGGAAAAAGTCCGCACGATGTCCAGAGCGCAGGAGCGTGTGATCGATCGAATGAAGTCGATTGGCGTAGGCAAAGGCTATGACATTACCGTTGCCCATGTGGATTCGCTTGAAGCCGCCAGAGTGTATGCGGATAAAATCGCCAAAGCCTTCCCGGATTGCACCGTGCGAATCATCGATCTGGTCAGCGCAGTCGCCGCGCACACCGGTCTGAACTGCCTTGCCGTTCAGGTGTTCGATGCGGATGGACAACCGATTGCCGCGTATACCGACGAGAATTCCATTCCCGTTCAGAAAGCTTCTCTTTAATATTCCCAAAGCCCGTTCAGCGCGAAAACTGTCGGGCTTTTTTTGATGGGTGGTTGGATGGATGGTCATGGATCGTTGATTCGCCAACGCTTTTCTGTTAGGATATTTCGGCAAGGTTTTCTTGCTCTCTGCCTTTTCGAAAGAAAAGGCCGTTAGTCCATAGGGAGGTGTACATATGAAAAAGTATGAAGTGATGTACATTGTGAATGCATCTCTTGATGACGCACAGTTCGAGGCTCTCGAAAAGAGACTCTACGCTCCGATCATCGAGAACGGCGGTTCCATTGATAAAGTGGATAACTGGGGTGTAAAAGATTTCGCTTACGAAATCAATCACATGAAAAAAGGTCACTATGTCGTGATGTATTGCACGGCTGACAACGCAGGTATCGAAGAATTCCAGCGTCTTTGCCGCATCAATAACTCCGTCATTCGTGCCATGGTCATCAAAAAAGAAGAAGAGAAGTAGAAAATAAGAGGACAATCCTATGATGAATCGCGTTGATCTGATCGGAAGACTTACCAGAGACCTGGAACCGAGACGTTCGTCCAACGGTAACAGCGTTTTAAAATTCACCGTGGCAGTTGACCGCCGATTCAAGCAGCCTGGCCAGCCTGAAGCGGACTTTATTTCCTGCACTGCGTTTGGAAAAACTGCCGACAATATGGCTCGCTATCTGCACAAAGGATCTCTGATTTCCGTGGAAGGAAGAATCCAGACCGGAAGTTACGTGAACCAGCAGGGACAGAAAGTCTACACGACCGATGTCATTGCCGATAACGTATCGTTCCTGGAATCCCGCAAGCAGTCTCAGGCTGCTGGATATGGCAACAATGCCGGATACGGTGGCGGATATGACAACGGGGGTTATGGAAATAACGGCTACAACCAGAACCAGAACAGCTACGGCGGTGGTTATGGTCAGTCCAATCCTTACGCGCAGAGCGTTCCCAACAGTTTCAATCAGCCTTCTTCGATGCCCGAATCCGGACCGGATTACGGTTCACAGGATTCCGGGTCCATCGTCGATGATTCACAGACACTCGAAATCGCATCTGACGATTTACCATTCTAGAGAGGAGACTTCGCAATGGCATTCAAAAAGCAGCGCATGGGCCGCAAAAAAGTCTGCTATTTTACCAAAAACAAAATCAAGGAAATTGATTACAAGGACGTTGAACTGCTCAAACGGTTCATCAACGCCAACGGTAAAATCATTCCCAGACGTGTAACCGGCACTCGTGCAAGATACCAGAGACAGCTCGCAACCGCGATCAAGCGCGCCAGACAGATGGCTCTGCTGCCTTACGTGGTTGACTAATTGTCACCCGAATAAACAATTGACCCGGAATTCCAGCAATGGAATTCCGGGTTTTGTTTTTACATCCTGAAATCTTCGCCTGTTAACGTCTGTAAATCCTCATCAGAAATCGAGGAAGAATCAAAGAGCCTTCGAGCCTGATGGGTGATCGCTTTTTCCAGCAGGTTTCGAACGGTTCTCGCGTTGGCAAAATCTCTGGAAGGGTGATCGGCGATCTGTTCGAACTTTTCATGAAGCTTTGCAAGAGCTTCTTTTTCAATATGGTAGTCCGAATCTGCAGCCATCTGGACAAGAATGGCTTCGAGCTGATTGGCCGTGTAGTTGTCAAAATGGATAAAGGTCGTAAAACGTGAGCGTAAGCCGGGATTGGAATTGAGGAACCGTTCCATCAAATCCGGATAGCCGGCGACAATGACCACCAGATCGTTGCGGTTGTCTTCCATCTCCTTGAGCAGGACTTCAATGACCTCTTTTCCAAAATCCTTTCCGGACTCTCTCGCCAGCGCGTACGCTTCATCGATAAAAAGTACGCCGCCTCTGGCTCGCTTGATCATGGCTTTGGTCTTCTGGGCAGAAGAGCCGATATATTCTCCAACCAGATCCGAGCGGTCGCATTCGACCAGCTGTCCTTTGGAAAGAAAGCCAAGGTTTTTGTAGATTCTTGCCAGAATGCGGGCCGTGGTCGTTTTACCCGTGCCGGGATTGCCGGAAAAAACGAGATGACGGGCAATCGGAGCGGTTTTGAAACCTCGGGCCTGACGCAGTCTGGTGATTTCCAGCAGCGCGCAAAGATCTCGAATTTCGGTCTTCACATTTTCGAGCCCGATCAGATGATCCAGCTCGGCCAGACTTTCCTGGAGTTTTTCGGGATGGGTATCGAGAGTTTCCTGTACCGGTTGGGGCACGGCTTTGACGATCTTTTCAGAGATATCCTGCTTCCATCGCTCATGCCAGTCTTCCTTATGATCGGAACAGGTATCGATGATCCGGTTGAAAATATCCCCCAACAATCGGGCATTCTGAGCAGGAAAGGAAGGATCTGCGGTCTGGAAGTATTCATCCGCCCAGACAAAATCCTCCATCAGTCGTGAGCCTCTGGCTTTAAATACCGGCAAAGAAAGGGAAGCCACCAGATCCGCGGGATCCACGTTCTCACAGAGCAGATAATCCTTTTTAAAGCGTCGGACAGTTTCCAGATCATTTGAGCAGGCAAAGACCAGACACAGCAGTTCTTCTTCCATCTTTTTTCGAAGATCTTCTTCATCCAGAGAATGAATAAAATCGCAGGTGCCGTAGGCAGAAAGAATATCGTCTTTGAGCACCTCATCCACAGTTCGATCGTTGTTCATATCTTCAGTATAAACCGCTCAAATCCATCCACCCTGTCGCAGTTGTATTGAATCATAAGCCGGGCTACGTCTTCGGCGCTCACTTTGAATGGTTCTATAATGAATTAAACCCTGATGGTTTTTTCAATCGAAAGGAATGATTTTATGATTAATGTAATTGCACAGAATTCTACGCTCTATGCGATCCTGTCACTCGTCTGGTACGTGCTGATGATGATCGGGCTGTACAAAATGTTTACCAAAGCCGGAGAAGCCGGATGGAAAGCGATTGTTCCGCTCTACAATTTTTATATCCTTTTTAAGATCAGCTGGAAAACTTCGATGTTCTGGTTACTGATGGTTCTTTCCATCGCCACCGGTGTGTTCTATTCCCTCAGTATTACAACCCTCAATGTGGCCTTTATGTATCTGGCCTGGCTGATGGGTATTATTGCCGCCATCATGAAAGCCGTTCTTGCCTACAATATTTCTCTGGCTTATGGCCATGGACTGGGCTATTTCCTCGGTCTGTATCTGTTCGATTCGATTTTCATCATGATTCTTGGATTCGGATCTTCAAGATATGTTGGCAACCGCTACGAACTGCGCAGATAAAAACTTCGTCCTGAATGAATTCCAGCAGAGCCCTGATCGGCTCTGTTTTTTTACGCCTCAGAGAAGATGAGCAGTGGTTGAAAAGTATGGAGTTGGATCTTTCATGGCGCTTTGCGAGACGAATCGTTAGACTGTAAGAATGACGACGCGATCAATAGCCCGAGCCGGGATGAGCACGGCTTTATACGGTGTATTACTTCTGCTCAATACAATGACCGGCACCGGGGTGGAGAATATCTTTCCTTACCTCTTTACAGCACCCATTCTCTATACGGCCCTGACGTCTCCGCTTCCCGTTTCGGCCTGCGCTTTTGCGGCGATGCTTGGGCTGACGTTCATGTTTTCCGGCATGACAACCTGGCTGATTGCGGGAAGCATGCTGCTTGGTGGGCTGATCTTCGGGTGGGGCTTCAAAACGAAAAAGCCATTCTGGGCCACCGTTCTGGCCACCTTTATCATTCAGGCCCTGACGTCCTGGCTGACGATGACGGTTTTTGCCGCCCTGTTTGGCTTTGATGGAGAAGATGAGCGGGAGCTGATGAAGTGGATTGGAAACTGGATTTCATGGGATGGCCTGCTGATCCTTTCGGCTTGCGCCTATGGACTGCTTGAGACCATCGGGATGGCCTGTCTGGCGATTCTGATGATTCTTAAAATCCCGGGATTGAAGGAACAGGTCTCTTTTGGAAAGATGTTTTCCCTCTCCGGGTATTGGGCCTGGGTTTTTGTGGTCAGTCTGATCCTCTGGTATTTATCCCATAGTCGTGTGCTATCATTTCCTGTAGTCCTGCAGGATGCCTCAACCTTTCTGGTATTAGGTCTTGGGGTGCTGATGATTATTGCCGGAGCTCGTGAGATGATCCGGCAGCTGGCCATTCGCAAGGGAAAGCCGTTCATGGCCAGTCTGGTCATGCTCATGTGTTTTCTTCCGGGTGTTCAGCTGATCCCTGCTGGAATCGGGGTCTATACCCTGATTAAAAAATCCCTTCAGTTCAAAGGAAAATAAGACGATGAAACGATTTCAAAAATGGAGAATTCTGTTTTCGGTTCTGTCCGCCTGCGCATTGATTGCACTGATTGTTCTGGCCTTCCAGGGCCAGTGGATCAGCTTTGGAATACTGCTCGTCCTTTCTCTTTGCGCCTTTTTCATGTTCCTGTCGTTCTGGCAGGATATTCGACGCAAAGGACTCCAGTGCGAAGTGGAAGTCAGCCGAGTGCTGGGTAAGGATGCCAAGGACGCGCTGATCTTTGCGGAAACCGGAATCATCACCTATAACAGCGAATACGAAGTCACCTGGATGTCCGACTATCTGCGATCGCTCCATCTCGATCTGGTCAACCGAAAGCTGACCGCTTTTCTGCCTCAGATTCGCGATCTGTTTGATGGCCATACCGATAAGATTACGGGGAAATGGAACGGCATGATGTTTGAAGTGCATCATAAACGTGGCGCTCAGGTGCTGTTCGTGCGCAATGTGACCGATACGACAGATCTGGAAACGCGTCTGTCCCGGAACTCGCTGGTTCTCGGGCTGATGACGCTCGATAACTACTCCGAATATCAGAGTTACGATAACGAGGAAATCATCAACGAAATCAATACGCGTCTGCGTCCGCTGATCAGCTCATGGGCCAAGGAACATCAGCTGTTCATGCGCCGACTGCGTTCAGACCGTTACCTGCTGATTCTCGACAGTGAGATTCTCGACCAGATGCGCCAGCAGAACTTTTCGATTCTTCAGCGCATCAAGGACCATGCAGCGATCTGTGATCTGAACATCACCCTTTCGATTGTCTTTGCGCAGAATCAGGAATCCCTTCCGGATATGGACCGAACACTCAATGAACTGCTTGAGCTGGTCGAAAGCCGGGGCGGAGATCAGATTGCGATTAAAAATGGAAACGAACCGATCGAATACATCGGAGGCAATTCCGAAAAGTCCAGCGTCCGGTCGAAAGTCCGTGTGCACGTGGTCGGCAGTTCCATTCAGGATCTGATCCGCGACGCTTCTCGCGTCTTCGTTCTGGGTCATGTCAACACCGACTACGATGCGATGGGTGCAGCTTTGGCGGTAGATAACTGGGTAAGAACGCTCAATCGAGAATCCTTTATCGTTTTAAAGGATGTACCCCGGGATGAGCAGCTTTCTCAGACCCTGCAGTCCTACTCCAACGCCCTCTATAACCGCCATACCTTTATTACCGAAGAACAGGCGCTGATGATGTTTGATCCCAAAAAGGATCTGCTGATCATGGTGGACCATTCCAATCCGGATATTTCTTCAGGAAAACGCCTGCTCACGCACGAAAACGGACGGACGATCATCATCGACCATCACCGTCGATCGGAATCCTATCCGCCCAACGTGCTGGTCTCCTATATTGAATCAAGTGCCAGTTCGACTGCCGAGCTGATTACGGAACTGCTGCAGAGTTCGAGTCTGTCCATTCCGATTTACGAGCTCGAAGCAACGATCCTGTATCTGGGTCTGCTGGTCGATACGGCGCGCTTCAAACAACACACCTCTGAGCGGACCTTCCAGGCTGCAGCGACTTTGCGCTCCTGGGGAGCCAATGTGGATGAAGCCGAACGCTCATTGCAGGAAGACTATTCGGATTTCAAAACCCGCGTCAAACTGATCGAAAATGCCCAGCCGTTTATGGGCCGTTATCTGATTGATGTGATCGACTATCCGGTCTCCCGCACGCTGCTTTCGCAGGTTTCGGATTCACTGCTCAAATTCAAGGGATGTGAAGCTGCCTTCACCATCGGGGTGAATGAAAATACCGGCAATGTCGCGGTTTCGGCCAGAAGCGATGGCTCGATTAACGTACAGCGCATTATGGAACAGATGGATGGCGGTGGCCATTTCTCTGCCGCCGCACTTGAGCGACCCAATTCGAGTATTGAAGAAGTGAAAATAGAGCTTGAATCGCTCATAGAAAAAGAAGAAAACGATAAACGCCTGAAAGATGCTGCCTAGCCTCCTTCAGGCTTCTCTTTCCTCTTGCGTTACAATAAACAGACAGGAAAATGAGAAAAGAAGCCATGCATAAGTATGGATCGATATAAAAGGAGGAACCGTCATGAAAGTTATTCTGCTTGAAGATGTTCGTAAAGTCGGCAAAAAAGATGAAATTAAGGAAGTCGCCGATGGATACGGAAGAAACTATCTGATTAAAAACGGCCTTGCCGAACCCTATAACAAACAGACCGCCAAAGGTCTGGAAGCCCGTCAGGAACAGCGTCGTCAGGACGATCTGGCCAATCAGGAAGCCGCAAAGGAAACGGCCGCAAAACTCGAAAACCTGACCCTCGAATTTGCGCTGAATACCGGTAAAGGCGGCAATACCTTCGGACAGATCTCGTCCAAACAGATCGTCCATGCCCTTGGCGAAAAAGGCATTCAGATCGACAAGCGCAAAATCATCATGGATACCCCGGTGGATTCGCTGGGAACCACGAAAGTCAAAGTCGATCTTTATAAAGGCAAAATCATTGGCAACATCAATGTTCATGTAAAGGCCAAAGGAGAATAAATGCAGGAAACCATGCCCAGCGCGGTCCGCATGGAGCAGGTTCTGCTCGGTGCCATCCTGCTCGATGAGCGGGCGATGCAGGCCTGCCGGGATGCGGATCTGAAGGTGGAAGAGTTTTATCTTCCCGCCCACCAGAATCTTTACTCCGCCATGGAATCCTTAGCCCTTCATGGCAAACCCATTGAAATTGCTCCGCTGGTCCAGCTGCTGGAAGAAAACGGAAAGCTGGAAGAAAGCGGGGGCATGAAATACATCGGTGAGCTGATGGATGCCAGCTATACCGGCATCATGGCTGAATCCTATGTCACCACAATTCAGGAAAAAGCCCAGCTGCGCCGACTGATCGATACCGCCGGTTCCATTACCGAAGAAGCGCACCACTCGACTGAAGAAATCGATGCGATTCTCGATAATGCCGAGCGCTCGATTATGGAAGTCACCCGAACCCGTCGGGGCAGTGAATTTCAGACCTTCAAGCAGGTCATTCATAACGTCTCCGATGAGCTCGACAATCTGCGCAATTCCAAAGGCGTTTCCGGCATTCGAACCGGGTATACCGATTTTGACCGAATGACCAGCGGCCTTCATCCCGGGGAGCTGCTCATTCTTGCCGCTCGTCCGGCGATGGGAAAATCCGCCTTCGCGCTGAACCTTGCCAATCAGGTGGCCAGACGCAATGAAGGTACCGCCGTGGCCGTCTTTTCTCTGGAAATGCCGGCGGAAAGTCTGGTCAAACGTCTGATCTCCTGTGAATCCGGGGTGGATGGAAACAAGCTGATCAGCGGAAAACTGGATGAGACCGATCAGGCCAATTACAACGAAGCCGTCAGCCGCATTCAGGATCGCAATATCTTTATCGATGACACCTCGCAGATCAAGGTGTCTCAGATTTTCTCCAAGTGCCGTAAGCTCAAAAGCCAGATGGGTCAGATCTCACTGATTGTCATCGACTACCTTCAGCTGATTTCCGGATCCGGTCGTTCAGATTCGCGTCAGCAGGAAGTCTCCGAGATCTCACGAAATCTGAAGATTCTGGCCAAGGAGCTCGAATGTCCGGTCCTTGCGCTCTCCCAGCTTTCCCGAAAAGTCGAAGAGCGTACCAACCACGAACCTCAGCTTTCCGACCTGCGTGAATCGGGATCGATCGAGCAGGACGCGGATATCGTCATGTTTCTGTATCGCGAAGCTTATTACAATCCCAATGAAACGGACAGCGACCATGAAGAAGTCGATCTGGCTCTCAAGAAGCATCGAAACGGTGAGACCGGAACGGTCAAACTGACCTTCACCAAAAACCTCTCGCGCTTTGACTCCTATGGAGGGGCGATCTGATGCGCGTGGATCTGCTCTGTTCGGGATCAAAAGGCAACAGCTGTCTGATTCGCAGTGGCAAAACCTGCATTCTGGTCGACTGCGGAGCGCCTGGAGTGCGTTATTTACAGGCGGCTTTCAAGGAAGCCGATTGCACCTATGATGACGTTCAGGCGCTGTTGATTACGCATTCGCATTCCGATCACGTCAATCAGCTGGCCAAATTCAAAAACACTCCGATTTATGCGTGCTGCTCTTTGCAGAGTGTGCACTCACTTCCGGAGCTTTCGGATTTTCGTCAGATTGCCTCCAGAACCCGTCTGAAAATCGGCAATCTTTCCATCGAATGTTTTCCGACCAGCCACGATTCGGGTCCTTCGATGGGCTTTGTGATTGAAGATGAAAAGGATCGTCTGGTTTATGTGACGGATACCGGCTATCTTCCGGCGGATGTCTATGATCTGCTTTCGGATGCCGATTACTATGTCTTTGAAAGCAATCACGATCTGGAAATGCTTCAGAATACCTCCCGACCTCAATGGCTCAAACAGCGCATCGCTTCCGATACCGGTCATCTGTGCAATCAGGACGCCTCGAGACTGCTTTGTCGACTGGTTGGTGAACGGACAAGAGAAGTGGTCCTTGCCCATCTTTCCGAAGAGGCCAATACGCCGGATCTGGCTTTGGATGAGCTGGAAAGTCGAATGGAGCGCGTCGGTATTGATACCACGCAAATGACCATCCTGGCCGCCTCCCAGCGAGAAGCCATTCATTTTGGCAGCATTGAATAAAACGATCGGGTTTGATTCGTTTGATATCAGAAAATGAAAAAGACCTTCAGAAGGTCGCTGACTTTGCTCAGTGACTCTGAAGGTCTTTTTGCGTGTTCAATCAATAGATATTTCCGGTTACGAAATTCTAGTAGCGGTTCAGATAGGCCTGAACGTCAAAGGGATACCAGCCTTCGCCGTTTTCCAGATACAGGCAGTATCTCGGATCTCCGGCTTCATCCAGTGGTCCGTAGTGCATCCAGGTGTCGTTGTATTTGGCTGCGATTTTGGCGATTTCGGTTAAGGCCGGCTGGAAGAAGTAACGGTCATGGAAGTGGGTGCCCCAGGCCGCCCAGATTTTGTGATCCGGCCATTTGGAGAGGACTTCGTCGATGACTTTGTAGTTTTCTTCCATCCACGCGTTGTTGGCCATCTCATCGAGTTCATCCAGATGAGTGGCGCGCTGCGGATACAGGCAGAGAATGATCCAGGAATCATAGCCATAGTCTTCTGCAATATGTCGTACGGTACCCAGCGTGGAGCTGGTCTGGGTAGGAGAGCCGACCGAGGGGTTGATCGACATGACGATTAACGGGTTGTTTCCTTTGGTGCCGATGACAAAGCGAGCGGTATTGTCCGCGTTGTTCTGATAAATATATTCTTCATTCATCACTGTTCACCTTCTTCCGCCAAAAGCGGAATTCTTTCTTCAGGCTCAGAATAGCATTGCCCGGAATTTCGGTCTTTTGATCTGAACGAATCATTTGGACTGGACAGAATCCGTGATCTGTCCGTGATCTGATTGAATGTTGAGCGAAGATGCTGGTATTTTTTGCGGATTCGATTAAAACAGAGAAGGCGGAATTTCCGTCTTCTTTTCTGAATGAAAGTGCGACACGAAAAAAGCACCGGGACAGGTTGGACAGGACATTCGGGTTCATGCGGTTTTGTTATAATGTCAACGATAAAGGAAGGTGATTCACATGCTGACTGTTTTCGATCATCCGCTGATTAAGCACAAACTGACAATCATGCGCGATAAAAACACAAGCACGAAAGATTTCAGAGACAACCTTGATGAAATTGGTTCTCTGATGGTTTACGAAGTAACCAGAGATCTGCCTCTGGTCGACCACGAAGTAGAAACACCCATGTGTAAGACGACCGGCTCCAAACTGGCCAGGGATGTTGTTGTTGTTCCGATCCTGAGAGCAGGACTGGGAATGACCAGCGGCATTCTGCAGCTGATTCCTACGGCCAAGGTCGCTCATGTCGGACTGTTCCGTGATGAGAAAACACTGGAGCCTCATACTTATTTTGAAAAATACCCGAAGAACATTGAAGATGCGGTTTGCATCGTCGTTGACCCGATGCTCGCCACCGGTGGTTCGAGCGTAGCGGCCATTGACATGGTGAAAAAACAGGGCGCCAAAAACATCAAGCTCGTTTGCCTGGTTGGCGCTCAGGAAGGCATCGACAATGTGCAGAAGCATCATCCCGATGTTGACATTTACCTTGCCGCTCTCGATGATCACCTGAATGAAAACGGCTATATTGTTCCCGGACTGGGCGATGCGGGAGACCGGATTTTCGGTACCAAATAAATGCGTCCTGAAAAATTCGGCGGATTTCTGCTCGTTAATCTGCTGGTCTGCATATGGCTTGGCTATCTGATCGACTCGTGGACAAACATGTCTCCGACGTGGATCATCGTCCTGACGCTCTATGCCATTATCGGCAGCTTTGTCGTGCTGCTTTATCGAAGGAAAAAGAAGAAGGATTAACCTGAATATGTGTGCGGAACTCAAACGTATTCTTCGGCACTCAGGCACCATTGCACTGGGTCTGCTTGTCGTGATGGTTTTGCTGGTGATGCTGTTCTGGCGCTTCTCATCTCCAACGGCAGCCTCTTTGGGTCTGGTGTGGGGCATGGTAATCGGCTATGCGGGTCTTTTCATGATCTGTTCCATGGTCAGTACGCTCAGTGACCGGATCAAAAAGGAAACGTCCCGCTCACGCACAGGATATCTGCTGAGATACATTTTCTATGGGGTCACCCTTGTTGCCGGATGCCTTTTGGGTCTTCCGGTGGTGGCCATGGCTGCAGGACTGCTGGTACAGAAAGCCAGTCTGGTGCTGTACGCCCTTAAAGAAGGAAAGGTGAGCTGATGAGCGAGATTTCACAGATCGTCATTCACATTGGCTCCTTTCAGTTTTCGATTCATCAGTCCATTCTCGTATGGCTGGTGATCTGCGTGCTCATGTGCGTTCTGGCCTGGTATGCGGGTCGGAAAATTGAAAAGGCAGACCCGTCCAAAGCCCCCAAGGGGATTGTTTACTGGTCTGAGGAGCTTTACAACCTCTGCCTGTACGTTGTACAGGGCAACCTGAAAGAAAAGACCATCAAGTATCTGCCGATGTTTGGCACGATCATGGTGGGCATGCTTCTTTCCAACCTGACCGGACTGTTCGGCTTCCAGAACCCGACGTCCAATGTCTCTTTCAACGCCACCCTGGCACTGATGTTCTTCTTCATGATTCAGTTCAATGGTGTGCACAAAAACGGTCTTAAAGCCCGTCTGAAAGAGCTGACTGAACCGATGTGGCTGCTAACGCCTCTGAATATCATCGGCGAGCTGGCGACTCCGATTTCGCTGACCATGCGTCTTTTCGGTAACATTCTGGCCGGTTCGATTATTTCGCTGCTGATCTACACACTGATCAAAGGCATCGCCCCATGGGGCTACTTCGGTCTGACGCTGACTCCGTTTATCCACATGTATTTCGATGTGTTCTCGGGTGTCATTCAGACTTATATCTTCTTCACGCTGGGTACCTACTTCCTTGGACAGCAGGTCGCTCAACAGGAAGAGTGATCTTCAACTTCAACCATTAAAGGAGACTACAACTTATGGAATTCAATGCAGATTTCGTCCGCGGCATGGCTTGCCTGGGTGCAGGTATCGCAATGATCGCCGGCCTTGGTCCTGGTATTGGACAGGGTTTTGCCGCCGGTAAAGGTGCGGAAGCCGTTGGACGCAATCCGGATGCTTCCGGAAAAATCCAGTCCATCATGGTACTGGGTATCGCGCTGGCCGAAACGACCGGTATTTACGCTCTGATCATCGCCATCCTGCTGATCTTCGTTAAAGGCTAGGATTCGGGTGAGATCCGATGATTGATTTTAATATTGATAACTACCTGCGCATATCCTGGCAGGATGTCCTGCTGGTCTGCATCTCGACATTTATCATCGTGGTCCTCTGCCGTCACTTTTTCTGGGATAAGCTGCTGGCCTTTATTGCCAAACGCCAGGCGCTGATCCAGGACAATATCGATTCCTCGCAGAAACTGAAAGATGAAGCGCAGCAGGTCAAGGATCGCTACGACCAGCAGATGGCCGGTATTCGTACAGAGGCCACCGAGATTATCGATCAGGCCCGCAGAGAAGCTGAGTCCGAAAAGACGCAGATTATCGCTTCCGCGAAAAATCAGGCCGAAAATATCGAGCGGGCCGCGCAGGAAGATATTGAACGCGACAAGCTGAAAGCGCAGAAGGAAATGAAGTCGGCGATCACCGACGTCGCGCTGGCAGCCGCCGGACAGATTCTCGAATCGGAAATCGACGAGAACAAGCAGAAGGAAATCCTCGACCGGCTGATTGATCAGGCGGGTGAAGGGAAATGGTAGACAAGGCTCTTCCTTACGCGCAGGCTCTGCTTTCCATTGGTGCGGATAAAGGACTGGAAGACGTTTTCGTTACGGATTTTCAGTCGGTAGATGAAGTCTTCGACGCCAATCCCGAACTGAAAAGCTGGCTGAATCATCCCGGCATCTCCGCTAAGGAGAAGGAAGATCTTCTGATGAAGATTTTCGATGGAAATGTCTCCGCCGATTTTCTCGATTTTCTCAAAATCGTCTGTCGACACCATCAGGCCGGAAATCTGGAAGTCATGGGTAAGGATTACTCTGAACTTCTGGATGAAAGTCGTCATATTCAGACCGTTCGGGTAGAGAGCGCATCCGTACTGGATGACGATCAGAAAGCCAGACTGAAAGATGCCCTTGAAAAGAAACTGGGGGGTCAGGTTCGTCTGAATTTCGAGATCGATCCGTCTTTGATTGCGGGTATGCGTATCCGGACCGAGAATTCGACCATGGACGCAAGCTATCGAGGCCTCCTCGACAAAATGAAAGAACAGCTTCTTGCGAGCTGAAACAGGTGATGTGAATGAGTTTAAATCCCTCAGAGATTTCAAAACTGATCAAAGCACAGATCCAGAACGTTGATAAAGATGTAGAAATGAACGAAAGCGGCACGGTTTTAAGTGTAGGCGATGGAATCGCGACCGTTTACGGACTGAAAAACGCCATGATGAGCGAACTTCTTCTGTTCCCGCACGATGTCTATGGCATGGTGCTTAACCTGGAAGAAGATCAGGTCGGCGTTGTTTTGATGAGTGATGACCCGGATATCAAGGAAGGGGACATCGTCAAACGAACCGGACACATTGTCGAAGTGCCGGTTGGTGATGGCATGCTCGGACGTGTAGTCAACGCCCTCGGACAGCCGATTGACGGTAAAGGCCCCATTGAAGGAACCCGCATGAGAGCGGTAGAACGCGTAGCTCCGGGTGTAATGACCCGTAAAAGCGTATCCGTTCCTCTGCAGACGGGTCTGAAAATTATTGACTCGATGATCCCGATTGGCCGTGGTCAGCGTGAGCTGATCATCGGTGACCGCCAGACCGGTAAAACCGCGATTGCCATCGATACGATCATCAACCAGAAAGACCAGAATGTGCAGTGCATCTACGTCGCGATCGGTCAGAAGGCCAGTACCGTGGCGCAGATTGTTGAAAAGCTCAAACAGTTCGGCGCGATGGATTACACCACTGTTGTCGTATCCACCGCTTCGGAAGCCGCTCCTCTTCAGTACATCGCTCCCTATTCGGGATGCGCGATTGGTGAAGAGTGGATGGAGCAGGGCAAGGATGTGCTGATTGTCTATGATGACCTCTCCAAGCATGCCGTGGCTTATCGCGCCATGGCCCTGCTGCTTCGCAGACCACCAGGACGTGAAGCCTATCCCGGTGACGTTTTCTACCTGCATTCCAGACTGCTGGAACGTGCAGCCCGACTGAATGAAAAACACGGTGGCGGATCGCTGACTGCGCTGCCGATTATTGAAACGCAGGCCGGTGATATTGCGGCCTATATTCCGACCAACGTAATTTCCATTACCGATGGTCAGATCTTCCTGAAGACGGATATGTTCAACTCCGGCCTTCGTCCGGCCGTAGATTCCGGACTTTCCGTATCCCGTGTAGGATCTGCCGCTCAGGTCAAAGCCATGAAGCAGGTTTCCGGATCCCTCAAACTTGAGCTGGCTCAGTTTGCGGAAATGGAAGCCTTCTCCAAATTCGGATCCGACCTGGATGCCGCCACGGCTGAAGTCCTCAACCATGGTAATCGTCTGACCCAGCTGCTGGTTCAGAAACAGTACGCACCAATGTCAATGCCTGAAGAGGTACTGGCTCTGTTCTCCGGTAAATACAAATTCCTGCGTCCGATCCCTGTGGATCAGGTACAGAACTTTGAAGACCGGATGCTGAACTGGTTCAAGGTGGAACACTCGGAAATTATCGAAGAGATCGCGCAGAAAAAAGCGCTGGATGATGATCTGATTGCCCGTATTAAAGCGGCGATGACCACCTTCCAGGAAGACTATCTCGCAAAGGCAGGCCTGTAAAATGGCGGCAAGCAAGCAGGCGATCAAAAGCCGGATTGCCTCCGTGGCTTCGACCAAGAAAATCACCAACGCCATGCAGATGGTGGCCAGCGCCAAGCTGACCAAAGTGCGTGCCAACATGGAAAAAAACCGGGAGTACGCCGACTGTCTGCAGGAGTTGCTGGCCGAAGTGCTTGAAAAAGCCGATGCCGGCTCTACCGCTTTGAAAACCGACGAGACCAAACCGATCTATCTTTTCGTGATTACTTCGGATATGGGTCTTTGCGGCGCTTATAACGCCAACATTTTCAAGCGTCTGGAAACCGAGCTTGCCGGTACCGATCATGTCGTTGTGGTCGGCACTCATGGCGTGTCGTGGATGAAATCCCGCGGTCTGAAAATGGATCATGTGCTGGTGGATGTCAGCGAAGATGATGCCTATTCCGAACTGGCTCTTTGCGTCGATGAAGCGCTCAAGCTTTATCAGAACAAAGAGATCAGCGCGATCAAGGTCCTCTATACCCGCTACATCAACACCCTGACCTTTGAACCCGAAGTCCTTCGTCTTCTGCCTCCGGAAAAACCGGAGAAGGTGGACCAGGAAAAAGTGGCCAAAGCCAAAGCTCAGACCATTTTCGAGCCGGATCAGGAAACCATGCTGAAGACGCTGATGCCGCTGATTGCCAAATCCGTGCTTTATTCCAAGTACATGGAAAGCAAGACCAGCGAGCAGGCCAGTCGTCGTATGGCGATGGAAAACGCCACCGACAACGCCAATGAGCTCGAAGACAAGCTCAATCTTGAATACAACCGCGTCCGTCAGTCCGCCATCACTCAGGAAATCACTGAGATTGTCGGCGGCGCGAATGCGCTCAAGTAGAAAGGACGCGAATCTGCGATGGAAACCAACGAAAACAAAACTGCTCTTTCAGCCGATTCTGCTGCACCTCAAAACACAGGTGTCGTCACGCAGATCGTCGGCCCTGTAGTAGATATTCGGTTTGCGGACGGCAAAATGCCCGATCTGCTGACCGCTATTAAAATCCCCAAACCCGATGGCACCAGCCTGACGGTTGAAGTTGCCCAGGGCATCGGTAACGACCTCGTTCGCTGCATTGCCATGGGCAGCACGGATGGACTCGTGCGCGGCATGAAAGCCATCGATACCGGCAAGCCGATTCAGGCTCCGGTTGGCGATGAAGTGCTTGGCCGTATGTTTAACGTGCTCGGTGAGCCGATTGATGAACTCGGCCCGGTCGATGCCAAAACCACGATGCCGATCCACCGCGATGCCCCCAAATTCGATGAACAGTCGACCACTTCGGCCATTCTCGAAACCGGCATCAAGGTTATTGACCTACTGACTCCGTACGCTCGAGGCGGTAAAATCGGCCTCTTCGGTGGTGCGGGTGTCGGTAAAACCGTTCTGATTCAGGAGCTGATTCACAACATCGCTTCGGAACATGGCGGTAAATCTGTCGTTGTTGGTGTAGGAGAACGTACACGTGAAGGCAACGATATGTATTACGAAATGAAGGACTCCGGCGTCCTCGATAAAACCGTGCTCGTTTACGGTCAGATGAACGAAAGCCCGGGCGCTAGAATGCGTGTCGGTCTGACGGGTCTGACCATGGCGGAATACTTCCGTGATGTCGAGCATCAGGACGTGCTGCTCTTTATCGACAATATCTTCCGTTTCACTCAGGCGGGAAGTGAAGTTTCCGCATTGCTCGGTCGTGTACCTTCGGCCGTAGGTTATCAGCCGACGCTGGCTACTGAAATGGGTCAGCTGCAGGAGCGAATTACGTCCACCAAGGACGGATCCATTACCTCCATTCAGGCGGTTTATGTTCCTGCCGATGACCTGACTGACCCGGCTCCGGCCACAACCTTCTCCCATCTGGATGCCAAGACGGTTCTTGACCGTTCGATCGCCGCGCTGGGTATTTTCCCGGCCGTAGATCCGCTGGAATCGAGCTCTCGTATGCTCGATCCGATCGTCATCGGTGAGCGCCATTACAAGGTTGCTCGTGGGGTGCAGGAAATTCTGCAGAAGTACAACGAACTGCAGGATATCATCGCCATTCTGGGTATGGATGAGCTTTCCGAAGAAGACAAGAAGATCGTTAACCGTGCAAGACGTGTTCGTAACTTCCTGTCTCAGCCCTTCCATGTTGCCGAAGTCTTCTCCGGTATCCAGGGTGAATATGTGCCTCTGGAAACCACGATCGACTCCTTCGAGAAACTGCTCTCGGGTAAATACGATGATCTGCCCGAACAGGCCTTCATGTTTGTCGGCTCCATTGAAGAAGCGGTCGAAAAAGCGAAGATGATCGAGGAAGAATCCAAGTGATCGACCTGAAAGTTGTCACCCCTCACGGAAGATATCTGGTTGAAAAAGTCAGAAGCATCCATGCCAAAAGTGTGATGGGTCAGTTTACCCTGCTGCCCAATCACATGCCGGTCGTTCTTTCTCTGGTGCCATGCCGACTGACCCTGATCAATGAACAGGGAGAAAGCAAGGACTATGCCATCAGTGGTGGCGTTCTGCAGTTTGCGGATAATGACGCGATGCTGCTGACCGATGCCATTGAAGGTCGTGCGGAAATTGATGTTCCGCGTGCTCAGGCCGCCTATAAGCGGGCAAGAGCGAGACTGGAAAAGCAGACGGACGAAGGCCAGATGCGTCGGGCCGAGCTGGCGTTGCAGCGAGCCATCAACCGACTTTCTGTTACCGACAGCCGTCTGGACGACTAACCGACTTTTCAAAGCGCCCTCGGGCGCTTTTTTGATGGGTCACCATTTCCCCTGAATGTTAAAAATCGTCCTGAAGACGGTAGAATAGAAACGAAGAGGAGGCCAGAAACCATGAAAATTCGAACACAGGAACCCCTGAAAAACTGGACAACGCTGAAAATCGGCGGACCGGCCAGAACGTTTTATCAGCCCGAGAATGTGCAGGAGCTAGCTGAGCTGATCAGAAAGCTGAAGAGTGAACAGGAACCGCTGGTGATTCTGGGCAATGGGTCCAACATGCTCTTTGAAGACGAGGGCTATGAGGGTTCGGTCATTCAGATCGGGACTCCTTTTGCCTCAGTAGAAAAACTGGATGATCACACGGTTCGGGTAGGGGCCGGTATGGAAAACGGTGATCTGGCCAACTGGCTGGCGGATCAGGGCCTTGGTGGCTTTGAATTTGCCAGCGGGATTCCCGGAACCATTGGCGGAGCCGTGATGATGAATGCGGGGGCCTATAATGGCGAAATTCAGGATGTCCTGAACAGTGTTCGCTATCTGGACGAAAACGGTGAAGTGCAGGAAAAGAAGGCCGATGATCTCGATCTGGCCTATCGCCATTCCTGGTTTACCGATCATTTCGGAGTGATCATCAGTGCGGATTTTACCTTTACACCGGATGATCCAAAAACCATTCATGAAAAGATTCAGGATCTGCATGATAAACGCTGGAGCAAACAGCCCATGGAGAAAGCCAGTGCCGGCAGTACGTTCAAGCGTCCGACCAACGGCTTTGCCTCGGCAATGATCCACGAATGCGGTCTGCAGGGCGCTTCAATAGGGGATGCGATGGTCTCCACCAAGCATGCAGGCTTTCTGATCAACGATGGAAATGCGAGCTGCGCGGATTTTCTGGCACTCGTAGATCACGTAAAGAAAGTCGTGAAGCAGAAAAAAGGCACGGATCTGGAGTTGGAAGTGCGTTTTATCCCCAAATCCGGTAAATGAAACCGATAACATCACATAAATCATGGATTTATGTCATAAAAATGTGAGCTTTGTTTTCATGACCGATCGAATGGGCGTAATGTCTAGCCATCAGTAAACGGCAAAGGCGCCGGAACTTCCCAAGGGCGGGAAATTCCGGCGCCTTTTCACGTTTCTGGTGAAAGAGAGGATTTCATTATGATCAACGAAGCACTGCAGCAGATTTTTGGAATCTGGTATCTGATTGGCGCAGCTCTGGTCTTCTTCATGCAGGCCGGATTCGCGATGGTCGAAGCCGGATTCACCCGCGCAAAGAACGCAGGAAACATCATCATGAAAAACACGATGGACTTCTGCCTTGGCGCGGTCGCATTCCTTCTGGTGGGATATTCCCTCCTTTGCGGAACCGGAAACAGTTTTATCGGCTGGGGTGAAAACCCGCTGTTCGATTTTGCGGGAACCGACTGGTCCCTGTTCACCTTCAACCTGGTCTTCTGTGCAACCACAGCGACGATTGTCTCGGGAGCCATGGCCGAAAGAACCAAATTTCTCAGTTACTGTATCTACTCCGTTCTGATTTCCCTGATCATCTACCCCATTGAAGCGCATTGGGTATGGGGACCTGAAGGATGGCTGGCAGCCATGGGATTCCATGACTTTGCGGGAAGTGCAGTTATTCACTTCGTCGGCGGCACCTGCGCCCTGATCGGTGCGGCCATGTTAGGACCGAGAATCGGTAAATTCTCCAAAGACGGCAAGCCCCGCGGTATTCCCGGACACAATATCGTAATTGGCGCATTGGGTGTCTTCATTCTCTGGTTTGGATGGTACGGATTCAATGGAGCCGCAGCAACCAACGGTCTTCAGTTAAGCACCATCTTCGCTACAACAACTCTTGCCCCGGCTCTGGCCGCCTGCACGACCATGATCTACACCTGGATCAAATACAAAAAGCCTGATGTGGCACTGACTCTGAACGCTTCTCTTGGTGGTCTGGTTGCGGTCACCGCCGGATGCGATGCGGTCAACGCTCTGGGCGCCTGTGTAATCGGTATTCTTGCCGGACTGGTGGTTCCGTTTGTCACCTGGCTGCTGGATTACAAACTGAAAGTGGATGATCCCGTAGGGGCCATTCCTGTTCATCTGGGATGCGGATTACTTGGCACCATTTGTGTAGGTCTGTTTGCCTGCGGAACAGATACCATGCCCGTTGCGGCCGGTCTGTTCTATGGTGGCGGATTCCATCAGCTGGGGGTTCAGCTTTTGGGTCTGCTGGCCATCGGCACCTGGACAGCCGTCACCATCTTCATTACCTTCACTCTGATCAAAAAGACCGTTGGCCTTCGTGTATCTCCAACTGAAGAGATTCGTGGCCTCGATTCCGAAGAACATGGTCTGGAAACGGCTTATGCCGGATTTGCGATGGAAACCGAAATGTTATCGGATGATGAAGAACCTGTCTTTGATGGCAAGGCTCCTGAAGTTTCCCTCAATCAGGCTGTACCAGCCGCAGTGATTCCGGGAGAATCCGACATGCATAAAGTCGTCATTGTTTCCGGTATCGACAAATTTGAACGTCTGAAAAATGAACTGGAAAAGATTGGCATCGGCGGTATGACCGTATCCAACGTCATGGGTATGGGTGTCCAGAAAGGTCAGCCCAAATACTATAAAGGCGCTGAAGTGCCCAGCCGACTGTTACCCAAGATGCAGGCCGAGGTTGTCGTCTGCAAGGTTCCTGTAGAAGACGTGATCAAGGCCGCCCAGAAAGCCCTGTATACCGGCAACATCGGAGATGGTAAAGTCTTCGTTTACCCGGTAGAAGATGTCGTTCGTATCTCCACCGGACAATCCGGACCTTCTGCCCTCGACTACGAAAAATAAAAAAATATTCTCTGATTACAATACAAATCAAAAGGCGGATTCTAGCGAAAGGATCCGTCTTTTTTGCGCAAAAAAAGCGGATCGAAATCCGCAGGGAAAGATTCAGCGCTGAGCATTGATGGCGTTGAGTTTCTGGAATTCCTGCATCAGCTCATCCTGCAGTGCGGGATCTTCCACAATCTTTCCATCGAGGGAAAACATCAGCTCTCCGCTTTTGGAGTTGATCAGAATTTCGCAGGGCTGGTTATTGAAGCGAAAGGATCCGGTTTTTCGAAAACCGCGGGGAAGAGAGTTGGGTGTTGCTTTGGTATTCCTGTTTCGAGGCATATACGCACCTCCTGATTTCATTTTACCCAACGAAAGGCAGCAGGAGGAAAGCTGTAACCCTCACTCCTTTGTGAAATCAGTTGCACGGTTGATTTTCCGATCTATAATGGAAAACGAAATCAACAATAAATCTCTTCAGGGCAGGGTGAAATTCCCTACTGGCGGTATACTCCGCGAACCTT
>Cam_p2__coassemble_1102_pt1 | contig 28835 bp, 29 predicted proteins | sample Cam_p2__metabat2_low_PE_009 | metagenome-assembled genome bin Cam_p2 | reverse complement strand
CCTCTTGCAGTCATTTTGGCAGGCTAAGGACTAAATAACAAGATATAAAATCGCTATCTTCCAAATATTCCTTTTTTGTGACAACTGTTATCTACCCTTAAGAAGCCGATTTTTGACGAAACGGGTCTAGGCGAAGTGAATCCCTGAATACCCTCCCTTTGGAAATCAGTATTCCTTATAAAGTCTGGCCAGTTCTTTTCTGGACAGCTGATGAGCCAGTCCGAATTCCAGAAGGATTCTTGCCTTATGCGGAGAAAGCCGGTGGGCAGGAATGGTCTTCTGAAGCGGATCAAAAACCGGAGACTCAAAAGCCGCTCCTTCCAGCAATCGGCTGCTTCGAATAATCAGCGCATCTGTGGCATGGTCTTCAATTACCTTCTGAATGGCCGAGCTGTAGTTTCCCGAACCACTTCCCGCAATGACGACTCCGTCATAGTGTTCCAGCATGTACTTCAACAATTCCGGATCGTTATGCGAGTGAACATAGTAGATGGCGGTGGTGGGCAGCTCTTTTGGGGTGTCGGCGGCAAAGCGGGAATAGAAGGTATGTCTGCGATACGGCTGATGAAGTAAAAAGACATGTTCATCCTGCATATAGCCAATAGGGCCCGGATCTGCCGTTTCAAACGCGTCGGTTTTGATGGAATTGACTTTGGTCAGATCTCGACCGGAGTAGATCGTATCGCTGATGACCGCCAGTACCCCCATTTCTCTGGCATGCGGAGAGCAGGCCAGGGCGATCGACTGCATCAGATTCATCGGTCCATCCGCACTGGTTGCGGTTGCCGGACGCATGGCACCCGTTATCACCACCGGTTTATGGACATTGAGAATCAGATTGAGCGCGAACGCGGTTTCTTCCATCGTATCCGTACCATGGGTGATGACGATTCCATCAATATTGGGGTCTTCTTCCAGACGCTCTGCAGTCTCCTTGATTTTGAGCAGGTCTTTCCAATCAATGTCATTGGAGTCCTTCGAGCAGACATTGATGACTTCCAGATCCGCGATGTCCCGAATTTCCGGAACGGAATCGATAATTTCATCCACGGAAATCAATCCGGCCTGATAAATGCCGCTCTGTCCGGGCTTTCCGACCCCTGCAATGGTACCGCCTGTGGAAATGATTGCGATCTTCTTTTTCTTTGCCATCTGATCCTCCTGAGTGCTGTAATGCATGATTTGAATATGCCCACATGGAAAATGAGTATTATTGTGCGTTTTTGGACGCGTTGAACGATCATCCGTCTATTCCCTATAATAAAAGAAAGATGAAAAGAGGAGTTGTTATGAAACCTGTAAAAAAGCTTACTTTGTCTGCACTGTTTCTGGCCCTCGGTCTGGTCCTGCCGTTTCTGACCGGACAGATCCAGGGCATTGGACAGATGCTGACGCCGATGCACTTCCCTGTTCTGCTTTGCGGACTGATTTGCGGATGGAAATATGGTCTTGCGGTGGGCATCATCCTTCCGCTGCTGCGTTCGGCCATGTTTGGAATGCCCCCAATGTTCCCGCAGGCTTTCGCGATGGCTTTTGAGCTGGGTACCTATGGTCTGGTTTCCGGATGGCTCTACCAGAAATCTCCCTGGCAGTGTGTATGGGCGCTGTATAAATCTCTGGTTGCCGCCATGCTGGCAGGACGCATTGTCTATGGTCTGGTCATGGCCATCACCATGAGCGCTCTTGGACAGCCCTATTCCTTTGCGATGTTCATGACCGCTGCCTTTGCAGGAAGCGTTCCCGGCATCATCCTTCAGCTGCTGCTGATTCCGGGCATCATGATCGCGCTGAACAAAACCGGTCTTGTCCGTTTTAAACAGACCAAAGAGCAGACCGCAAAGGCGTGAGTTCGTTGAATCAAAAACCGAAATCCCTGCCTGAAGCAGTGGATCTGATTCGAACCCTCATTGCCCAATCTCTACATGAGGATGACCCCTTTGTGATTCTGATCGATGGTCGGGCCGGAAGTGGAAAAACCACACTGGCCACGGCTCTGGCCGATCAGCTGGAAGATTGCCTGCTGGTTCATCTGGACGATTACTTTCTTCGCCCCCATCAAAGAACGGCTGAGCGTCTTTCCATTCCCGGAGGCAATGTCGATGCCGAACGTCTGATCGACCAGCTGGTCTGTCCACTTCTCCATGGAGAAGAGGGTATCATTGAACCCTGGTCCTGCAGTGAACAGCGTTTTCTTGAAAAGAGAACCGTATCGGTTCCCCGAATTCTGATTCTTGAAGGTTCCTACGCCATGAACGACTGGACAAACCCGTTCGGAGACCTTCGAATCTTTGTCACCTGCTCCCCCGCCATCCAACAACAGGCCATCCTCAATCGCAGCTCGGCCAAAGTTCTCGAACAATTCAATCAGAAATGGATCCCGCTGGAAGAAAACTACTTTGAAAAGGATCACATCCCTGATCGAGCTGATCTGATCCTCGATCTGGATAATCTTCATCCTGATGCTTAGTCTCATTAACCCTGAAAGAACCGAACCGGATTTCTCATCCGTTCGGTTCTTTTTCATTGACTCCGATTTCGCATTCTCATCCATGGATGTGGGTAGTCTGGAAAAACCCATAAAAAAAGCGACCGGCTGGCCGCTTTATGCTCTAGTACTTTTCGTAATGGATTTTTGCCGGATCGAATTTCAGTCTGGGCAGTTGTTTGGTTCTGGGATGGCCTATGCTGACCATGCAGACCGGAAGCAGATTGGCCGGCAGATCGAACATTTTCGTGATGGCATCCATTCTGTCCTGTTCGGGATACACCCCAAGCCATACTCCGCCAAGACCGAGGGTGACGGCTTCCAGAAGCATGTTTTCTACCGCGGCTGAGCAATCCTGAAGGATATAGCCTTCCTTTGAGCGGTCCAGATCACCCAATACAATTACACCCAGTCCAGCCCCTTCAAGCACCTTCGAATAAGGGGAGATCCGGGAAGCCTTTTTCAGGTTTTCGGGATTCTGAAGCACGATGAACTGCCAGGGTTGCAGGTTCACAGCACTGGGCGCTGCCATAGCGGCTTTCATCAGCTTCTGAACATCGTCATTGCTGACCGGTTCATCAGTATAGTAACGAACGGAAGTCCGTTCAAAGATTTCATTCATGATCATTCCTCGCTGTCTGTCATTGTCTTCATTGTAAGCTTCGAAAAGACAAATCCTCTTCGCCATGCATGAAGCATCAGAAGCGAAAAACCATCATCCGATAAATTCTTCAATCGGTCGGGGTACGAAATTTTCTCCATCAAAGGTATAAAGCTGGGTAAATCCGGCTTTTTTTGCGAGGTCCAGGCACTGCTTCATGCCCAGATCCAGGAATTCGCGATTATGGCAATCGGTGTTAATCATCAGCTTTCCATCCGCCTTTTTGATCTGATCGAGAATCTGAGGACTGGGATAGGGGGTCTTTCGATAGCCACGGGCAATCGCTCCGGTATTCATCTCGAAAATCTTACCCGCTTTTGCCAGTATTTCGACGGCCTTTTGGGAGGCTTCAAGAATTTCGGGATCATCAAAGCGGAAGTATTTCTCGTCCTCGTTGTATTTGGCAATCAGATCAATATGACCGATAATCTCTGCCCGGTCGTTTTCCGCCTGCCTGGAGAGCTGTTCATAATAATCTTTCGCATAGGCCTGTACATCCCCATTCCATCCGTCACGGATCGATTCTTCAAATACTTCTTTCGAATAATCAATGGAGTAATACTTTCCGTCTTTTTCCACCATATGCACGCTGCCAATGACATAGTCGTAGTCATCGGGATTGACCGGGCAGGTCGAATCTTCTTCCGTCCCCAGATAGATCTGAATGGAATCCGGGGCAGAAGCTTTGAGCGCCTGAATGGCCTGAATGTAGTCTTTTGTCCGTTCCCGACTCATGGAAGACACCGGATCAACAGGCGTATAGGCGTGTGAAGAGAATCCAAGAGTGGTAAATCCCTTTTCGATGGCCGTCTGAAGCATTTCTTCGGGAGTATCTTTACCATCGCAGAATCGGGTATGGGTATGCAGGTTCTGTTTGATCATTCCTGTCCCTCTCTTTCATCAAGCAGGTAGGCCAGAGTGAGCAGGCAGGTATTCACAACCCCATCGATATGGGTGCGCTCATAACCATGCGAATTCATCGTGCCCATGCCGATGGAGAGCGGGGTCAGGTTATTGGCTGCCTGGAAGGCAGCAGTCGCATCAGAAGCGTAGCGATAGTAGATATCCATCGCATAATCAATGTCATGAGCCTGTGCCATGTCCATTAACATTGTCGTGTGATCCCAGTCATAGGGGGCAATACGATCGGCACCGGAGATGGAGACTTTCTTTTCCGAACCGTTCTGGATGCCGCCAACCAGTCCGATATCCAGAGCGAGGTATTCATCGACTGAATCAGGGACGAATTTTCCACCCAGACCGATCTCTTCGTTGATCGGGAAGGCAAAAATCGTATCGCACTGAGGAACGAGCTCGTATTCACGAAGCAGGGCCAGAATCTCGAGCAGAATGGCTACGCTGGCTTTGTCATCGATATGACGGCTTTTGATATATCCGGTTTCCGTTACAGTAAAACGCGGTTCCACACTGACCAGATCACCGGGCTGAATCCCCAGCGCTTTGACTTCTTCTTTGGTGGACACATCTTCATCGAGCAGAATGGCCATTTCCGCAAAGTCTCTCTCGCGACTTCTGGCATCATCAAAAACATGGACGGAATGGGATTTGCAGATGACCATACCCGAATACGTTCCATGCTTGCGGGTGTGGATATAGACGTTTTCGCCTTCGAGCGAATGGAAGTTCACGCCACCAAGGTTGCGGACATCCAGCCAACCATTGTCTTCAACGGCTCGAACGACCATGCCGATCGTATCGAGATGGGCACCCACACAAACCGTACGATCATGGTTCTTTCCGGGAATCGTCACATAGAGGGTATGACGATTATCGATCGCGGTCTGATAGCCGAGCTTATCGGCATAACCGGCGACCACTTCATCGATTTCCGGATAATATCCGACCACGCTGGGGGTGTCGATTAACATTTCCATCAGGTTAAGCAGTCTGGATGGATCAGGCTGGGGGAGTTGAACAGGTTTCATCTTTTTTCCTTTCTCTTCTTTCGATCTTTCGTTTCAATCTTTTGGTTTTCTGAAAAATCTTAAGCCGAATTCCGGCTTTTCCCTCATTTTAGTCCCGGATATCTACAGAAAAAACCGGCCGAAGCCGGTTTTGATGGTTCATCTGTTTGATTATTTGGCGTCAGTTTGGATTCCGAGCTGTTTTACGCGCTCATCTCTTTGCGCTTTGGCTTTTTCAAGAACGCACTGAGCTGCAAGCGTCTGTGCTTTACAGGCATTGTACATCTCCTGATTGTTTTCATTGAGCGCGGTCAAAAAATCCATGAACTCGTAAGTCATGTGCGGTCCCTGATCAATCGAGATCCGTTCACGACCGATTTTGGCATCTTCCTGCATGGTGCCGATCAGATCGATATCGGCCATTTTTCCCGTACTGCCCCCGGTAATGGCGAAAGTACCCAGTTCACCCTGGATGGTCGCCAGATAATCGGTCGAGCAATCCTTGGAACCGATACAGGTGATGACCAGATTGGGATAGCGAAGAATCAGCACGCCACTGGTATCGATCCCGTTCCATCCAATCATCGGATAGTAGAAGACATCTTCCGGTTCGCCAAACAGGCCAAGGGCCAGATGGATGTTGTAGATGTTGATATCGAGCAGAGCTCCGCCATCCATTTTCGGATCAAAGACGTTGGCTACTTCCCCGTTCATGTACTTGCCATAACGACTCGAGTACTGGGAGAAGTTGAAGACACACTCTCTGGGGGCGCCAATTTCCGGCAGACGATCCCTGAGCAGACCGAAGTTGGCGGTGTGGATATTGGTGATGGCTTCAAAAATCATGACCCCATTGGCTTCGGCCAGATCAAAGAGCTCCTGAGTCTGAGCCATCGTGGGCGTAAATGGCTTTTCAAGAATGACGTTCTTTTTGGCCTGCAGGGCTTTTTTAGCCTGAGGGTAATGCAGCGAGTTGGGGGATGCGATATAGATCGTATCGATATCCGGATCGGCAAGCATTTTGTCGATATCGTCATAAGCTTTCTGAATGCCATGCTTTTTCGCAAAGGCTTCGGCTTTTTCCATGGATCTCGAATAGGCTGCGACTTTTTCAATTCCTTCCAGATCCTGAATGGAGTCGTAAGCCGCATCAACGATCGCACCGCTGCCGATGGAAGCCAGTTTCATAAATTGTCTTTTCCTTTCCGCTGTTCAATAACAGACGTTCTCTCTGATCTTTCTCTTTTTCTAATCTGATTTCTTCTGTTTTATCCATCCGGTTTCTGTTCAGGAATCCTGTTTGGAGTCTGTGGATGGATGCTCGCCATTTTTCGAAGAGGACGAATTTGGTTTTGGAGTCGGGGATTTTCCCTTCTCACTCTCCTTTTGTCCTCCCGGCTTTTTGGGCGTGTTTTTCTGAGGTTTTGAATTCCGGTTGTTCGAATGAGGTTTACCGGAATGCTGGTTTCGGTGCTTTTTTGATTGCGCGTTCTTTTTTTCCTGATGGTGGTGTCCATCGTTTTTCTGACCGGTCTTGCGGGATTGCGTCCAGTACTGCATATCCAGCATTTTGGATCCGCCGGATTTGTAGCGGTTGGACTTTTTATTCGGATTATCCCGATAGACCCGGAAGCAGACGCCATCGGCGGTGTTCAGGCCCTGAACCTTGTATTTATTGGCAGCCACGACTTTCGAAACAATCGACAGACCCAGTCCGAACTTACCGCCTTCGCCCTTGATATAGGGTTTGAACAGCGAATCAATCCGGTCTTCGGGCATTTTCGGACCGTCATTGGAAATACACAGTTCATCTTCATGAACCTCGATGCGGATGTAGCTTTTCGCATAGCGGAAAGCATTCTGCAGAATGTTTTCGACACATACCCGCCAGGATTCGAACAGGCCATCGAAATAGACTTCCTCGACATCGGTGATCAGCTCGATTTCCGGACGGATCACTTTCGCGTTGAGAACAACCTGTTCCACGACATCCTTCATGTTGGTGGTCACACCCTCCGCATCCGAAGAGACGAGGTATTCGACCCGGTTCATGTACAGCAGGGAGTGGACTTTGTCTTCAAGACGGTTGGCGTTATCGAGAATGACATCGACACTGCTTTCCAGATCGCCATAGGGATAAATACCATCCTTGATCGACTCGGAATACGACTTGATCGTCGCAATCGGCGTTTTCAGATCGTGGGAGATGTTATGGATCATCTCTTCCTTGGCTTTTTCCTGTTTGGCCAGCTCTTCGGTCAGTGTGCGCAGTTCCTTGGCGACATCTCCGATTTCATCTTCCCGGTTGATGTACAGATCAACATCCTTGCCCTGTTTGATCTGGGCGATATAGGACTTGATCTGGTTAAGCGGATGGATGATCGAGAACACCCAGAACAGCAGAATCATCAACATCAAACCGAAGACAAGTACGGTGATGTAAATGGTCGAGTTCATCAGGGAAGCACGCATGGAAAGCGCATAGGCATCATCCATGAACGAGACGACCATCGATTCCTTTCCGTTGTAGCTGGCTCTGGCAAAGCGGTAGTAGAATCGCTTGCCCTTACAGGTCAGCGCTCCGCTGACAGAGGAAGACGCAGAGGTGATCTGTTTTCTTGCCTTTTCGATCAGCTCATCCTGCAAAACGGGATTTCTTCCTTCGGGCGCACTCGATAACATTTCGACATGATCCGGGGTAACGATCATGGTCGTGATGTGGTTATCGGCTGAAATATAGTTGAACAGCTCGAGATCCGAACTGGTCTGCTTGCCCATGTTCAGCGCGTTGACAACCGGCTGTTGCCTGGAGGCTAACATGTCTCCGATCTGGGCGTTGATCGTCTGGTTGATGCTGTCGGAAAGAAAGAAGATAAAGAACACAATCAGAAAACCCACCATCAACAGGATCAGGGTAACGACCTGCTGAGTGAGGGACATTTTCCGAAACCATTTCTGAAAATGGCTGATCATGACTTACCCCAGACGATAGCCGTAGCCGTAAATGGTATGGATGTTGAGCTTGGGCAGCTTCTTGCGAAGACGTCTTAAGGTATCGTCCACTACTCGATCAGAACCGAAGTAGTTTTCATCCCAGACGTTTTCAAGAATCTTGTCTCTGGAGAAGGCCACGCCTTTGTTTTTGATGAACATCATGAGCAGGTCGAACTCCTTGGTGGTCAGTTCGATTTCTTCCTGATCGGAGTAGACTTTGCGCTGCTCTTCATCGAGTTCGTAGCCATCGATGTAAATACGGTTGTTGGTGTCCTTGTAGGCACGCTTGATCAGGTTGTTTACGCGTAACACCAGTTCCTTGGGAGAAAACGGCTTGGTGATGTAATCATCGCAGCCTTTTTCCAGACCGATGATACGGTCGAATTCCTTATCGCGTGCGGACATGAAGATGATCGGGGTATCGGGTTTGACCTGGCGGATTTCCTCGAGCAGATCAAAACCGGATTTATCATCCAGCATGATGTCGAGAATCCACAGATGTACATCATCCTTTACATGGGCTTTGGCTTCTTCGTAGGTGTAGTACGAATTGACGTCGTAATCTTCCTTGCGCAGATACTGGGCGACCAGGTTATTGATATCCTTTTCGTCTTCGACAATATTAATGACCCGTTTCATAGCTTCCCTCTTTTCTTTGTGTGAATGCTTAATGGATCGAATCAGTGAGGCTTATGCGGCGTAACCTTTTTCCTCAATCAGGCGGGTAACTCGATGCACGCTGTCTTCGCAAAGTTTCTGCGTAGCGGCTTCCACCATGACACGGATCAGAGGTTCCGTACCGCTTGGGCGAACGAGAATCCGTCCTTCATCGCCAAGGTCTTCCTGAACGGCATCGATTTCCGCCTGAATGTCCTGATCCTGAAGTACGGTGTTCTTATCTTTAACGGTAACATTTTCCAGAAGCTGGGGATAAATATAAAGGCCTTCAGAGAGCTCCTGAATGGACTTACCGGTTTCCTTCATGACCTGAAGCAGCTTCAGACCGGTCAGCAGACCATCTCCGGTCACCGCATTTTCCAGGAAAATGATGTGGCCGGACTGTTCGCCACCAATCCAGTAATCGGATTTCATCATTTCTTCGAGAACATATTTATCGCCGACATCGGTTTTGATGTAATCGATCTGGCTTCGATCGAGCGCTTTATACAGACCGAGGTTGGCCATGACGGTCGTAACCACCATGTTGTTGTTGAGATGGCCATTTGCCTTCATGTAGCGACCGAGAATGTAAAGGATATAGTCTCCATTGACCAGATTGCCCTCGCTGTCGACCGCAATCAGACGATCGGCATCGCCATCAAAGGCCAGACCGATGGCGCATTCGTTCTCGACCACAAAACGCTGCAGACCTTCGGGATGTGTCGATCCGCATTTGCGGTTGATGTTGACGCCATTTGGCGTGGCGTTGATCGCATCGACCTGAGCACCCAGTGCATCCAGCGTTTCCACCGCAGACGAGCAGGCCGAACCATTGGCCAGATCGACCGCAATGTGCATGCCACTCAGATCCACCGGTACCGTGCGTTTGAGCCAGGAGATGTAAAGTTCCATACCATCTGCCCAGTCGAAGTATTCTCCGACTTTTTCGCCGACCGCAAGAGGAACTTCCGTTTTACCATCCATGTAGTCTTCAATCTGAAGCAGGATTTCTTCTTCCATTTTAATGCCCTGATGGTTGAAGACCTTGATGCCGTTGTCATAGTAGGGATTGTGCGATGCGGACACCATAATGCCGCAGTCAAAATCTTCCTGGCTGACCAGGTAGGAAATCGCCGGTGTCGGGCAGACGCCAAGCAAATACACATCGGCTCCGGTGCTGATGGCTCCGGCAGCCAGTCCCAGCTCAAACATCGAGCCGGACAGTCGGGTGTCGCGACCGACCAGGATTTTGGCATGGGCTTTGTCCTGTGAATAGTACCAGCCCAGCCACTGTCCGATACGTACGGCCATATCCAGTGTCAGCTGCTCATTGGCTCTTCCTCGAACGCCATCTGTTCCAAAATATTTTCCCATAAAAATGAATGCCTCCAATAACTGCAGATCGCTCCTTTTCTGTAAAAAAGGTGGGATCTGCTTTATTTATAAAGATTATATTAAACGATCTGCACTGAATTCGTGCAGATCGTTGTCATTCTTACTGATTCGTTTCGTCGGTTGTCGTCTTATGTGTCGTTGTCTGCGTCTGACCTGAGGGATTGCTGTTCTGCCCGGTTGTGGTCGAATTGCTTTTGACGGTGACATTGACGTTAACCGTTTCCGGAGAAATCGTGACGTTGACCTGCTTGCCACTGGCATCATAAGCCACCAGCGGAACATCGGCACTGAACGATCCGGGATAGCTTGACGTATCGATGATCGCTCGAATCGTGCGAATCGAGTTGATCTTGTCTCGGGTCGCGCGAACGGTTACCGAACGGGTCGCCAGTTCCGGCTTTTCATAATTGGATTCGATCTGTCCGGCTCCGACAATCAGATCCGGTTCGATAAAGAACGTCTTCGAATATTTCCTCGACAGGGTGACCTGCACGGTGGCCGGAGAAACTTTGACTTCAAGTCCGGTAGGCAGACCGGAAGCATCGAGCGAAACCGCATTGGTTCCCTCGTCCATGTTTCGCAGATCCGCGCTGACCGCTACCGAATTCTGAGTGCGTACCAGCTGAATATCCGAAGGATCGCCTTCAACCATGACATCTGCGGTCGTTGGCAGTCCACTGACTTCATAGGCGTTGTCATCGACCAGCACTTCAACCGGAACGGCCGCCAGATTGAGAGTGACCGCATTCGATCGAAACAGTCGATAGGACAGATCGCCATAGTTAATGGAGATGCAGAACACCAGTGCAATGACACCGGAAACGATCAGTGACAGACGTCTGCTGTAGATGACTTTGTCAAACAGCTTGGAAATGCGGTCGGTGATTTTGGTCGCATAGCGACTGAGATTTTTGATCAATCGGTGAAAGGGACGAGATTCAGGCATGATGATTGTCACCGCCTTTCTCGAGCAGGTTGACGACGGCCTGCGGTTTGATTCGATCATCCGGACGTCCATCCTTGCGCGAACGACTGAACGGACTGGTCAGAGATTTTGCGGTGTTGATCATCGGTGAGAATACCGATCCCGAACGACTGGGCTGTTCCGGGACGAGTCGGGAGAGCAGATAACGCTGCAGGGTCTCGGGTGTGTACTGAGTCAGCGTCCCTTTCTGGGCGATCGAGATATTTCCCGTCTCTTCCGAAACGACCACGGTAATCGAGTCACTGACTTCGGAAATCCCCACCGCGGCTCGATGTCTGGCCCCGTATTTGGAGGGCAGATCCTGAGCGGTTGACGGAAAATACGCCGCTGCACAGGCCAGTTTGTCGCCTTCAATAATGACTGCCCCATCATGCATCGGGGTGCCGTACTGGAAGATGGTTTCCAGCAGTTCGCTGGTCACGTCCGAATCCATCGCGATACCGGTTCGGGCATAGTCTTCCAGCGACTGTCCCATCTGCAGAGTAATCAGCGCGCCGGTTTTGGTTCGCGACATGTCGGAAACCGCTCGAACGAGCTCATCGATCATGTGGGTTACTCGACTGGCCGGAAGATCCGGTACATAGGACGTACTGGATTTTCCGACTTTTTCAAACATGGATCGGATTTCCGGCTGCAGGACAATCAGCACGACGACAATTCCCCAGCGCAGCACGAAATCGAGCAGGTAGCTGACGGTCTTGAGCTGAAGCAGATCGGCGATCATTTTCAGCAGAAAGAGCGCAAGGATTCCTTTGACGATCTGGATGGTGCGGCTGTTGTTGCGGATGATTCGCATACCGTTGTAAATCAGCGCCCACAGCAGGAACATGTCGATCAGCAGTCTGCCAATCAGGACAAGGTCGGATAAAACCATTTTTCAGCCTTCTTTCCGGGGTTTATTTTAAAGATTATCGTTGAGAATATCGTGAATGAAGTCTCCAAGGGCAAGATATTCCTTCGATACACTCTCGGTAACCTGGCTGGGTGCCATGGCATGAGCTGCAGAGTGATCGTAGGCTTCGAGCACCGGGATATCGTTGTAGGAATCGCCGATGCAGTAGACATCATCATCATCTACATCACAATACGACTGGACAAATTCCAGACCAGTGGCTTTACTCGTACCTTTGGGCACGATGTCCACGCAGAAATTATTGGCAAATGCGTGAATGGTCGAGCCGAAATACTGGTTGAGCTGGTCGGCGAGCTCATGAGCGGCTTCCGGAGTGGTGCAGGAGAAAACCAGCTGGGCAAAGCGGCCGGAATCCATAATTTCTTCTTCGGTCCAGTCCGGAGAAAGATGGGCGTAGCGGTGATCTTCGAGCTGCGGATGCACCTCGATTTTGTGACGGTTCACACCATCATTGACCATGAACGAAACGATATCGGGATGGTCATGGCTGATGTACATCAAATCGATCGCAGTAATCGTATCGAGTGTGGTCGAGAGCAGTTCATTGCCCTGCGGATCAAAAACCATGCCGCCATTATTGGTGACATAAAAATCAACAGGAATATCAAAGCGTTCGGCTTCCTTTTTCACCGAAGCCAGAGAACGCCCGGTGTCGATCACAAACAGCCCGCCCTGGCTGCGCCATTCTCTGATTGCTTCAAGATCGCTTTCCATGACACTGTCCGAGAACTTGAGGGTGCCGTCGAAATCTGTCGCAAGTAACTTCATATTTTCCTTCCTTTCCAGTGTTTCACTGGCTGTCCAGTTTGAAACTGTATCTCACAAATTTTATCATAGAAGCCGGACCAATTTTGAGCGGTTTCAGCGTGCTCGAACAATTGGAAGCAGAAGGAATCAAAATCAATGAAAACAATCCTGATGGTCTGCCATGGCAACATCTGCCGATCGGTCATGGCCGAATATATTTTTAAATCCCTGGCAAATAAAGAAGGTCTTTCGGATGACTTTTTTGTCGATTCTGCGGCCGTCAGTCAGGAAGAGATCGGCTCTTCCATCTATCCACAGACCAGAAAAGTTCTGGAAAAACATGGTGTGCCCATCGGAAATCACAGAGCCAGACAGATCACGAAAAGCGATCTGGAGTCATTTGATGAAATCTATATTATGGATGAGCTCAATCTTTCCTGGCTCAAACGACGTTTTCCCCAATCGCTGCTCAAAAACGTTCACCTTCTCGACGGGCCAAACGAAATCGAAGATCCGTGGTATACCGGTCGTTTTGAAAAAGTGTATGCGCAGATTGAACGCTCCTGCAAACGGATCATTGATGAGAATCGTGCTTAGTTCCACGGGCTAAACATCCTGTTTATTTTTGCTTCGTTTTTTATAATTAAAATATCTTTCCAAAGACCGGATTTTCGGTAAATTTCCTGTCTTTTGGAGTCCTTCAAGTGAGATTTTTACCATGATGAACAAAAAGACCATCGACCGTCTGGGATGGATTGCCTCCTGTATTTCCGTATTGATGTACGTCTCCTATATCGCACAGATTATTTCCAATCTGCATGGAAACAAAAGTAACTTTCTGCAACCGATGGTGGCGACGCTCAACTGCACGCTGTGGACGATTTACGGCTGGAATCAGACGCCCAAAAAGAACTGGCCGCTCATCGCCGCCAACCTGCCGGGAATCTTTCTGGCGGCCATCTGCGCCATCACTTCCTTTTGATTGATGTAAGCCATTAAGCGTTTTTATTAAAAGAATGCCTTTACATTTTCATCATTTTCTGATTGCTTTCAGGTGTATGGAACAGGGATAATGTGAACAAAGGAAGAAAAATGATGAAAGATAAACTGAAACCTTCACTGGCTTATTTTGTGGTCGCCGCACTGTTTCTGGGCAATTGCCTGATCAGCGGCAACTTTGTCTACTTTCCCATCGCCTGCTGCTTTATCGCTCTGGGAAGCATGAAGCATTTTCAGGAACAGGGTCGTTTACCGTCTCGTTTCAATCGGGCCAAAACCAGCGAACCCAAAGATCCCGAATAAGTCAGAACGAATTTGATCCATAAAGAATAAAGAATGAAAAGCCGAAGCTGCGCTTTTAAACGCTGGCTTCGGCTTTTTGCGTATTCGTTTGTTCGGGGCTTTCCTTCTTTGCTTCCTGATGGGAGTGGCGAACTTTGAGTCCTAGCTTCTTTTTCTGCGCTCGAGAAAGCGGGACGCGCATGGAATGGTTGAGCTCGACTTCATCCTTGTAAATACCGGTCAGGTATTTGGCATTGACCAGATAGGAAATATGGACGCGAAGAAATCCATAGCCGGCAAAGATCTCATCGAGATCGGCGAGATTGAGTCGACGATGGAATTCTCCCTTGCGGGTATGGAAATGGACGTTCTTTCCGATTTTTTCCAGATAATAGATATCCTCAATGGGCAGGTCGATCGAGACGCCCTGATAAACCAGGGTGTAACAGTCTTTCTGGCTGGCCTGATTGAGCAGTTCCTGACGAATGGATGAAAGGTCCTGTTTGAGAGTGGACTTGCAGACATAGTGAATACGGCTGCGGGTTTCCTGTTTGCGTTTGGATTCGGGATCTTCGCAAAGATAAATAAAGAGGGCCTGGGGATTGTCATGAACAAAGACGCTTTCCAGACGAGGCGTCTGAAACATTTCGTCAAAGAAAAAGATCGAATAGCTTTCTTCCTTCATTGCTTTGGCCAGCAGACTGGCCTTGTAGAAATGTCGGAAGGTCCAGTCGATATGCGAAAAACAGCTGCTCAGCCAGAACAGAACTTCCTTGCTTTCCTTTTCGTGTTCAAGAATCGCTACCCGAATCATCGTCTCTCTTCCTTTCTGTCTTCGCTCTCTTTCCTCTTTTTCTATCTGCTGCTTTCTGATCGATCAGATTTCCGTTTCATTGTGCCTGATTTTTAAAAAAAGAGAAAGGTCGTCAAATCCTTTCTCTTCGAATATCCGCGCCAAGCGCGCTTAATTTTTTATCCAGTTTGTCGTAGCCGCGATCGATGTGCTTGATCTCATGGATCTCGGTTTCCCCTTCAGCCATCAGTCCGGCAATGACCAGCGCCGCCCCGCAACGCAGGTCCGTAGCAGTTACGGAAGTCCCATGCAGAGGGGTCGGTCCCTGAATGGAAGCCGTCGCGTTTTCCACGGTCATATTTGCGCCCATTTTATTGAGCTCATTGCAGTGTTTGAATCGTTCGACATAAATCTCTTCCGTAATATGAGACGTACCTTCCGAGCGGGTCAGCAGGGCGGTAAACGGCTGCTGAACATCGGTCGCAAAGCCCGGATAGGGTTTGGTCGTAATATCGGTCGGTCTGAGCGGATCGGTCGGATCGTTTCCGTAAATATGAACCGCATCACTGGTTGTATCCAGATGAATACCGATTTCTTCCAGCTTGGAAAGAATGGCTTCCAGATGCTGGGGGATGACATTGGTTACCCACAGATCGTCGGCCATGGCGGCGGCAATCAGAATATAGGTGGCTGCTTCAATGCGATCCGGAATGATTTCATGGAAGCATCCCTTCAGCTCATTTACGCCTTCGATGACCAGCGTCGAGGTTCCCATGCCATGGATGCGGGCACCCATTTTGTTGAGCATGGTGGCAATATCAATGATTTCCGGCTCACGTGCCGCGTTATCGATGACGGTTTTTCCTTTGGCAAAGACGGCAGCCATCATGATATTGATGGTCGCGCCTACCGAGGAAATATCCAGGAAGATTCGAGTCCCTTTCAGGCCACCTTCCGGCGCTTCAAGAAGCGTGCATCCATCAGGATAGCTGACTTTGGCACCCAGTGCCTGGAAGCCTTTAATATGCAGGTCGATGGGGCGAGGGCCAAGATAGCATCCCCCCGGGTTTTTGATCAGGGCTCTGCCATATTTTCCCAGCAGAGCACCCATGAAATAATAGGAAGCTCTCAGTTTCTGTACCGCATCGGAGACGAGCGGACGGTCTTCCATTTTCGAGGGGTTAATGACCAGGGTTTCTTCATCGGGCTGCATGACTTCAACACCGAGCTCCTGAAGCAGTTCGATCAGAGCATCGACATCGGAAATCTGCGGAACACCGACAATGGTTACCGGTTTGCTTCCCAGAACTGCAGCCGGAATCAAAGCCACCGTTGAATTCTTGCTTCCTGAAATTCTTACTTCACCATTCAGGCGTCTGCCGCCTCTGATCTTGATGACTTCTTCCATGAACTGGTCCCCTTTCCCCATGCGTATTAAAACCTTTGTCGACCAAAGGCTGTCGTTTCGAATTTATTGTATTGAATCGGCAGGGCTTTTCCCAATGGAAAAACCCATGCACACACCGCCCTGATTATACAGAGTTTTATTCACAAGTAAAGCAAACCGGAAATCCGGATTTTTGCAGGATGCACGAATTGTGCAAAAAAGGGAGCGATGATCAGCTCCCTGATTTATGACTTTTTCTCCATGACCGGTGTTCTTCCGGCCTGCAGCACATCCGCATCCAGGATCCGGAAATCCGGTCCTTTCAGGTTGGTAATGACCATACATACGGTCATATCCGCGTTCTGGCTTTCCAGAAAGCGACGGTTCATGCGAATCAGCGGGGTTCCGGGTCTCACTCGGCTGCCTTCGCTGACCAGGGTCTCAAAGCCCTTGCCGCGAAAGACTTCGCAATTCGTTCCGATATGAATCAGAATCATATCCCCGGCATCGGTTTCCAGCCCGATCGACTGACGGAAATACGGGATCATCGCCACATTGGCATTGCATGGAGCGACGATCACGTCATCAGCCGGATTGATGGCCACCCCATCTCCAAACATCTTGTTGCCGAAGACCGGATCGGGAACCGAGGAGAGCGGAATCATCCGTCCGCTGATCGGCGCGTACAGACGATGGTCGTTGGATCGTTTCTCTTGTTTTCTTTTATAGTTAGGCTTCATGGTCATTTCCTTTTAAATGGCTGTCCATCCACGCGGTAATTTCCTCCAGACGACGCACCCGATGGAGCGGCTTTCCGGAGCGGGAGAGCTCATGATTTTCGTGATGGAAGAGCACCATTTTCGCTTCCACCCCATTCTGGAGCAATCCGGCCAGCAGCTGGTAGCCCTGTTCAATCGGACAGCGATAGTCTTCATCGGAATGAATCAGCAGCGTCGGGGTTTTCGCGCTGGCAATATACTTCATCGGCGAATGCTCCCAGAGAATTTCCGGATGATCGAGTCCGGCTCCCTGCTGGTCCACCGCAAAAGATGGGCCGATATCACTGGTGCCCGCAAAGGAGATCCAGTTGGAAATCGAACGCTGGGTCGCTGCGGCTTTGAAGCGATCGGTATGGGTGATGATCCAGTTGGTCATATAGCCACCATAGCTTCCACCCGTTACACCCAATCGTTCAGGATCGATCTGCGGGACTTCGGCAAGGACCGCATCGGTAAAGGTCATCAGATCCTTGTAGTCATCGGTACCGTATTTACCGCGCAGATCGGCATAGTCATTGCCCTGTCCATCCGATCCGAAGGGGTTGCAGAAGAAGACAAAGTAACCTTTCGATGCCCATACCTGCATTTCATGATAGAAAATCGTGCCATAAACGGTTTTCGGTCCACCGTGGATATCGAGAATTCCCGGATATTTGCGGTTCGGATCAAAGTCTTTGGGATAAAGCACCCAACCCATCTGGCTGGAGCCCTGACTGCCGTCATAGAAGATCGGTTTGGCTTCGGAAATCCACTTGTTTTGTGTTTTCTGGAAGTGGGAAAGCTGGCGAACTTGACCGTCTTCAACCATATACAGCTCCTGGAGCTGACCGGGTTTTGCGCCGATGAACACCAGATGGTTTTTGCAGAAGCCAAAAGAATGGATCGTGCCCGGCCATTCAAGGACCTGATGCAGGCTGTCATTTTCCAGGCTGAACAGATTGACATGGCTGACAATCGTTCCGGTAAAGTACAGACGATCTTCATCGACAGCCGTCATGTTTCCGCCAAGAGCCGCGCAATCGGTACCGACCGAGTTGCCCAGACTTTCCTTCCAGTCCAGAACCGGCAGCACTTTCTGGCTTTCCAGATCATAGGCGTAAAGACCCGGATTGGAGTTTTCACCGATCGGCTGGCCGTCGGAGGCAAAGAAATACAGACGATCATTGATCGCATTGAGGGTATAGGTATCCATGCCCAGTCTGGCCAGACAGGTGGTTGTTCCCGTTTCGGGATTGTATTCGTAAAGATTATCGCAAAGGGAGTGTTCAAAGCGTTGGGTATCTTCTTTAGCCATGAAGTAGACCTTGCGATGATGAACGCAGATAGCTCCGGTTTTCAGTCCTGTACTGGCCGAGTCCGACAGTTCGCCCGACTGGAGATCGAAGACGTAAATATTCTCGCGCAATCCGGAAATGAATCCCTGTCCGTTGAAATACCAGGGAAACTCATCGAGCACTTCATAATCCTCGGCATGTTCATCCTGATCGGGGCGGATATTTTCTTCAATGCGCAGCACTATTCGGGTTTCATCGAGAAAATCGACCAGCGATACACCGGGCTTTTCCACGGTAACCGTTGGAATCGCTTCTCCGCCCTTTAAGGACAGACGCAGCAGATGCGTTTTTGTCCGTTCTTCGTTTTCCTGGGCAAACCAGATCGTGTTTTTGTTTTCAAACACAAAGGAGCTGACGTTTTTGCGATCGGTCAGCTGACGGATTTCCCCGTTTCGACAAAGCATCAGATCCGTGTCGTATTTGTTTTTCTCTTTATTGGCGATCGAGCGGACAAAGACAATATTCTTCTTGCAGGTTTTCAGTCCTCCGTAAAACGAGAATCGAAACAGATCATCAATCAAAACAGATTCCATAACAGTCCATCCTTTCCCTTTTTCGTGGGGTTCTTTCTTTTTTCTTTCTTTGATCCAATGAGATTGCTGATGTGCTCATTTTACTCGCTTTTGAAATCCTTTTCCAAACTCTCCCGATTCGCCCCTCTTTCCATCTCTCTTCCCATATAAAAAGGCGGAAGATCAGGTGATCTTCCGCCAGTGAATTGGAGTAAGGAGGTCTTACGCTTTGTTTGCAGAGCCAAGGAAGTCGGTTACATAGTCTTCAACCAGCTTCTGGATGGCATCAGCACCCGGTTTGAGCAGTTTTCTCGGATCCCATCCCTTGTTGGTCAGGTCTTTGCCTTCTTCAACATATTTACGGGTAGCTTCCGCGAATACCAGCTGGCATTCGGTGTTGATGTTTACTTTGGACACGCCCAGAACGATGGCTTCTTTAACCATTTCCTGAGGAATGCCGCTTCCGCCGTGCAGTACGAGGGGTTTTCCGTCAGTGATCTTCTGGATTTCGCCGAGAACTTCGAAGTTCAGGCCCTTCCAGTCTGCAGGATATTTACCGTGGATGTTACCGATACCGGCTGCCAGGAAGTCAACGCCGAGGTCAGCGATTTCCTTGCATTCTTTCGGGTCAGCAACTTCACCATTGGAGATCACGCCGTCTTCTTCACCGCCGATACCGCCAACTTCGCACTCGATGGAGATACCTTTGGAGTGAGCAAGTTCGATCAGTTCTTTGGATTTTTCAATGTTTTCTTCGATCGGATAGTGGGATCCGTCGAACATTACGGAAGTAAATCCGGCTTCGATGGCTTTTTTAGCGCCTTCGTATGTTCCATGGTCGAGGTGAATGGCTACAGGTACGGTGATGTTGTAGAAGTCCATGATGTTTTTAACCATGTCTACTGCGTTTTTATAACCACACATGTATTTGGCAGCACCTTCGGAAACACCGAGGATAACCGGAGACTGTTTTGCTTCACAGCCAAGCAGAATGGCTTTGATCCATTCCATATTGTTGATATTGAAGGCTCCAATGGCGTAGTGGCCTTCATGAGCTTTGTTAATCATTTCTGTTGCGGATACTAACATAAACTCTTTTCCTCCTTGTTTTATCAGTCATAGTTTACGCCAATCGGCTGTTTTTTTAAAGAATTTAACGTTTGTCCAAACCGGGCTGATGGCGCCTGGAACCGCCGCGCAAAGTGACCTCCCGACTGAGCGCAATGACGCGATCCATCAGTCGTTTGGATGCCACCGTATCGCGTACAGCGCCATCGAGCAGATAGAGAGTTTCGAGCTCTTTTTGCGACATGTTCGAAGCAAAATAGGTCTTTTTATTTTGGGCCATTCGCTCTTCCAGCAGCGGGAAAAGGATCTCATCCCGACTCCATCGGGTAACCATCTCGCTGCCAAAATCATCGAGATAAAGCACGTCGGCTCTTCGCAGATCAAAGAGCATGCGGGTGTTTTCTTCCCTCTCGCCCATCATCGCTTTCAGATCGCTGATCAGTCTGGGCACGCGAACGTAGGCTACACTTTTTCCTTCTCTGGCATCCCAGTTGGCCAGAGCCATCAGCAGGGTCGATTTCCCAGTCCCGGGCTGTCCGTAAATAAACAGACCGCTATCCTGGGCGTGAGAAGAAACAGCCTGCGCAAAGGCCTGTACGTATTCTTTCGATTCACTGGCCAGGCCGGATTTGAGCTGGTTGAAATTGACCAGATAATCCTTTCCGCTCATATGGGTGCTGGTAAAGTTTCTGGCATGCGCGGTGTTTTTCTGATGCTCAGCCAGGTAGTGGCATTTTTGATTGCGCCGATCCAGAAACCCTTCTTCATCCCGACGCACCGATTCGATCAGTCCGCGAAAGGGCTGGACGCAAAAATCCAGACCTGCACAGCCCTCGCATCCTTTGAGCGCTTTGTCAGCCGCTTCAAAAAGATCGGGACGCTCTTTGACATCCGCTTCTTCAAGTCCTTCACGAGCCATCAGCAGGCGGATGCGCTCGTTTTCCAGCAGGGCGTTGACCCGCTGTTCGCGTTTGGGATCACTGGCGGGAATGGAAGCGTTCATTTTAATTCTCTCCATGTTTGTTCACATCGCTTTCTGACATGACCTCGTCAAGCAGTTTGAGGGCATCTTCGACATCGCCCTGACTGGCCTGTTCTCCCGAAGTTTCGGAATACCACTCCGGAATACTGGCGCTCGGGCCATGGGTTCTCTGCTTGATGGCCTGATCTCGTTTTGAAAAGTATTCGATCATCTGATCGCGGGTTTCCACTTTGTTTCGTCTGGCGTTCTGAGCGACCTTGCGGACGTATTTCACATTGAAGTCGCCATGACAGGCTTCCAGAGAATATTCCACGATCGTATTGATCACGTCATTGGAAAAGTGGGTCTGATCCTGAATTTCGATGAGCGCCTGTTTCTCATCAGGTAATAAGCCTACGCCTTCCGGACTTCTGGCCTGTAAAAACGCCATTGGAGGCTGGGTATAGTCTGACGGATCGCGCTGGACAATTTTATGGGAATAGGCCAGAGAGTCGGCCAGCCCATCGAAATCGATCCACGTTTTATTGCCCATGATATAGCGGTGAACGCGATGTCTCATATCCACTTCCCCGATGCCATAAGCATTGGCCAGATAGGCAATACGGGAAAGGTTTTCTCGGGTACGCAGGCGCTTGGGGAAAATCCGCTCAGCGCCCTTTAAAAACAGCTTCCAGTCAAAGAGATATCGATCCGGCTCATGCAAATAGAGCTTGCTGAGCTGGAATTCCTCTTCCATGGAAGAATCCCATCGCTTTTCCACATCCACCGCATCGAGTACGGCTGTGGTTTCTCTGGCATGATCGGGCCAGAGCGGGTGAAAGAGCAGGTTTTGCAGCTGTTCCTTTTTTTCTTTTCCAATCGCCTGAAGCAAAAAGCGTCCGTAGATTTCGTGCTTCATCAATTGGGCCAAGGAAAGAGGCTGCACAAGCAATAAGGACATTTTCTTCTCTGCTTTATGGTTTTCCGTTTCCTGAGTGGCCGCCTGCCAGGCGGCAAGCAGATCATTCGATGCCTCTTTGTTTTTTGACTCCTGTTTTTCGCCTTCCGGTTTCGAACCGTCCTTTTTGGATGGGTTCTCCTGGATCTCGAACACCCGAAGCAATCCGAACTGTTCAAGCAGCTTGCGTCCCTTTTTCCACTGCCCCATGGTCAGCTGAAACAGGCCGGCAAGGTCGGCTTCTTCGATGGGCTGATCGAGGGGGCATAGGCTGTAAAGGCCCTGATAAATGATGATGGCCTGATCGCCAATTAACGGCCGATAGCCGAACGTCAGTCCGGCCATCGCATCATCCGTCAGCTGTCCATGTTTATGAATCTGTACGATCAAGGGCACTCACTTCCTTTTTCAAAAGCACATCCATCTGCTTTTTCAACTCTTCAATCGTTCCATTATTATAGAGAACCTCATCGGAAAGTTCTGCTTTTTTCGCAGGCGGAAACTGATAGGCCAGACGACTTTGGGCTTCTTCTCTGGAGATATGGCGACCTTCTTCCAGTCGCTTCAGGGCGACCTCATCATCGGCCAGCACACACCAGAGCGAATCGAAATGATCTTCCAGTCCGCATTCAAATAACAGGGGAACTTCAATGGCACCCAATCCTTCAATGGATTGTTTCCAGTTTTCCATTTCCTGCAAAATCAGCGGCTGAAGAATATCTTCGACCTTCTTTTTAAAATCCGGATCGGAAAACATGGCTTTGGCCATGGCCGGTTTGTCGGTTTCTCCGTTCGGATCCTCCATTAACAATCCGGCTTTTTTCAGCGCCATCCAGCCCGGATGGCCTTTTTTTAACAGAGAGGCGTTGATGGAATCGCAATCGATCACCGGAATTTCCTTCTCGAGCAGATGGATCAGGGTGCTTTTGCCTGAACCCATACAGCCGCTGACGCCAATGATTCTCGATTTTTTCACAGTCGGCCCCTCCTTTTTTATTGGTTAAAAATATGCCGTTGTTTCTACTTTTCCTTCTGACACTCCGGGCAATACCAGGTGCTCCGTCCTCCGATTTTGGTACGGATAATTTCTCCGGAACAATTCGGGCAGGGGGATTCATCCTGTCCATGGACTTTGAGCTGATCCTGATAGGTTCCCGCATGGTTGTTTCCATAGGAAAAGGATCGAATCGTTGAACCACCAGCCGCAGCGGCTTTTTTCATGATGGTTCGCGTGTGATCCAGAATCGCCTGCCAGTCGGCTTCATCCAGATGACTGGCCGGGGTAAAGGGAGAAATCCCGCTTTCAAAGAGGATTTCATCCGCATAGATATTGCCAATGCCCGCAATGACGGACTGATCGAGCAGAACGGATTTGATCGGCAGACTCTTCTTGCGGCATTTTTTCATGAACCACTTCACATCGAGATCCGGATCCATGACATCCGGTCCGATTTTCTTGAAGACCGGCAGGCTTTTCCAGTTCTCGGTTTTATCGTACAGATAGAACCGACCGAATTTTCGCGTGTCCTTGTAGCAGATGATCTGATCATTGGTCAGCTGGAAAATCGCATGGATATGTTTGAGATCCTTCAATGGATCGAGCGCTTTATAGGCCTGCACATCGTCAAGTACCAGAAAGCGTCCTTCCATGCGCAGATGAGCGACCAGAATTTTGGTGCTCAGAATGAACACCAGAAACTTGCCATGGCGTTTGAACCCTTCAAAGCGCTGTCCGGCCAGTTCCCTTTCAAACTGCTCCACCGGCAGATTGACGGCCAGCTTGGGATGGGTAATCACGACCTTTTCGATCGTTTTTCCCAAAAGCTGTTCTTCCAGCGCCTTGATGGCGTTATGGACTTCAGGAGCTTCCGGCATTATTTGGCCTCGTACCAGTCACGTCCGCAGCCAACGGAGGCTTCCAGAGGAACATTGAGCTTCATGGCCGAATCCATGACTTTCGGGATCAGTTCCATCATCTGTTCCTTCTCTTCATCGGGAACCTGGAAGATCAGTTCGTCGTGGATCTGCAGAAGCATTTTGCTTTGGAGATGGTTTTCTTTTAGGGCTTTGTCCATTTCGATCATGGCAATTTTGATCAGATCGGCTGCCGAGCCCTGAATCGGCGCATTCATCGCCGCGCGTTTTCCGAATTCGCGGGTCATGAAGTTCTTGTCCCGAATTTCCGGGATTTCTCTTCGACGGTGAAGCATCGTTTCCACATAGCCGTTGGCTTCACAGAACTCGATGAGTCCGTCCATGAAGCGATGGATATTGGGGTAGCTCGCAAAATAGGCGCTGATGAATTCTCTGGCCTGTTCGCGAGTGATTTTCAGCTCCTGAGAAAGACCGAATTCGGTCTGACCATAGATCACCGCGAAGTTAACCGTCTTGGCAATACGACGCTGATCGGTCGTCACTTCATCCGGGTCTACCCCGAAAATAACCGAAGCCGTCCGTTTATGAATATCGACGCCTTCTTCAAAGGCGGCAATCATGTACTGTTCGTTGGCCATATGCGCCAGCATGCGCAGCTCAATCTGCGAATAGTCGGCAGAAATCAGCCAGTTTCCTTCCGGAGCGACAAAAGCCTTTCGAATCTCGCGTCCTTCTTCGGATTTGATCGAGATATTCTGCAGGTTGGGCTCGGAAGAAGAAAGACGTCCGGTCTGCGTCGCGGTCTGGTTGAAGGTCGTGTAGATCTTTCCATCAATGATGTATTTCTGCAGGCCGGTAATATAGGTGTTCACGATTTTGGCATACTTTCGGTATTCGAGAATGTCCGCCACAATCGGATGATCATCTTTCATCTTTTCCAGCACATCGGCTGCGGTAGAACGCTTGCGTCCGCCTGGTTTGAGTTCGAGTTCGTCAAAAAGGACCTGACCCAACTGTTTGGGAGAGCCCAGATTGAAGGAATGGCCGGCATATCCGTAAATCTCATTGGCCAGTCCATCCATTTTTTCCTGATACTCGGCACCGATTTCCTTGAGCGTTTTGGCTTCGACAAATACGCCTTCGGTTTCCATGCCATAAAGCACCTGACAAAGGGGCAGTTCGACATCAAAGTACAGCTGGTCGAGATTTTCCTTTTTCATCTCTTCTTCCAGCGTGGCCATTTTGCCTTTCAGACCGGCTGTCCAGGCCGCGAAAACCGGCAGGGCGGTTTCTTCGGTAAATCCACCGGTCTTTTTGAGTTCCAGATCATGAAGGGGTCTTGGCAAGAGGATGTCAGCGGCATCGATCTGATCCTGTGTGGAAGCCGCACTGGAGTGCAGAAGGAAAATGGCCAGATGAATGTCACGGGCAAATTTGGCCAGTGGCAGATCATAGCGATGGAGCAGATGCAGGGTTTCCTTGATATCCCAGGTTTGCAATGTGGTGTCGTTTTCGAGCAGATGAAGGAACGCTTCATCAGTTTTTGCTTCTTCCAGAGGCAGATAGTGAATTTCATTTCCCATGGGATAGAGGAAGCCATAAAGGGTCTGGATCATGAACGCTTCAAAATCCGCCAGCGGAAGCAGAACCAGTCCGCTGTTTTCTTCTCCATCAAAATGGTCCACTCTGACCACTTTGACCTGTTCATCCTGAGCGACCGGAGTACTCAAACGGGAAAGCAGAGAGTTCATTTCATATTTATGGTAGAAATCGATGGCCGACTCCGGATCGGGAGTCATCGACAGATCATTGATATCGAAAGGCAGTTTCATCTGGCGGAAAATGGTGGCGATTTCCTTGGAGAGAACCGCGCTTTCCCTTCCTTCTTCCAGATACTCTTTGCGTTTGCCCTTGATTTCATCAATGTGCTCATACACCCCTTCGATGCTTCCATACTTCTCCAGCAGGGTCATGGCGGTCTTTTCACCGATGTGTTTAACGCCCGGAATATTATCGGAGGCATCGCCCATCAGTCCTTTAAGATCAATCATTTTGATGGGCTTGAGATGATAGCGTTCTTCAAAGGCGGCTTCATCCATGACTTCAAAATCCTGAAGACCCTTTTTCATCAGAATGACCTCGGTATGATCGTCAATCAGCTGAAGCAGGTCTTTATCGCTGGTCAGGATTTGCGTTTCGATCTCCGGATCCGCTCCGGCAACCGAACCGATAATGTCATCGGCCTCATAGCCTTCCTGTTCATAGCGAGGAATACCTACGGTATCGAGATATTCCCGAACAATGGGCATCTGAACCGCAAGCTCATCATCCAGGGGTTTTCGAGTGCCTTTATAGTCAGGCATTTTGTCATGCCGGAACGTTTTCTTTCCGGCATCCCAGGCGACCAGGATCGCATCGGGATGAGCCATGTAAATGGCTTTATTGAGCAGCATGATAAAACCGAACACCGCATTGGTCGGAATACCGGTGCTCGTCGACATGGGATTGGTATAAATGGTTGAATAATACGCACGAAAGAGGACGGAATTTCCATCCACAAGAAGCAGTTTTTTCATAAGGGACACCTCCTGTTCATTCTATCATGGCACTCTTTATGCCCGGACAGACAAAAGGACCGAGCGCGCTCGGTCCTTATTTTCATCATTTCGTTCAGTTGTTCTGTGCGGGGTTTCGGGAGGGGTGATTGGTGTTGGGCAGGATTCTGCGACTGGCTCTTTTTCGTTGCGAATCCCGAATGATCCGACTTTGAAACAGATAGAAGCGATCCATGACCAGATCCGCATAGATCATGCAGATGACGATCAGCGCACCCACCAGGAAGGTGATCAGCTCCATATGGTAGAGCCAGCTGATCAGACTGACATTGGTAAGTCCAACCATTTTCTGGAAAGCAAAAGGGATGAAATCCACCAGAAACAGAATGCACAGATAAATCATGCAACCCGATTCCAGCGATCGGGCTCGTTTCTGATACGCCCCGGCTAACAGGCACAACAGCGGATAAAGCAGAAAGCAGAACGGAAAGGTCGAGGTAAAAAACAGATCTCGAACCAGTCCGGCAAAAGCCCCGATCAGCATGCGGTTGGTCCATGGCTTATCCCGAACAAAGACCAGCAATCCGGTCAGATAGAAATGGAAGACGACGGATAGCCGGGTGTAGGTAAAGTCGATGGGAAAACCATAGGCGAAGATGGAGTCCAGCATGGCCAGACAGAAAAAGCCGAAGAGAATACCGAATCGCTTTTTCATGGTGCGGGAGTCCCCTGCGTAAAGATATTCACATAGCTGAAACCGCTGATGTTTTCTACCGGGGAGACATAAATGGTTGAAATGATCGCATCATCATTCATTACGGTTCCGGTAACGGTACCCACCATTAATCCCGAAGCGTAGGTTCCGCCTTTTCCGGAGGTGGCAACTTTCTGTCCGGGCAGAACGACGGCCTCATGATCGAACAGCTGAACCTCATAGCGGTTGGTATTGGCATCATATCCGCGGAAAATGCCCTCTACGGTAGATCCGTCTTCCATGGAAATCTGGATGGCAAAATCGTTGGGAAGTTCATTGGAGGTCAGCAGGTTGATCGTGCAGGTGTTATCCTGAACCGTATCGACCATGCCCACAACACCCTGTGCATTGGCGGCTAACATGCCTTTTTGAACGCCATCCGCACTTCCGGCAGAAACCGTCACGGTCTGATTCCAGGACTGACCCGAACGACTCAATACCTGACAGGAAATCTGCGTGGATTCAGGAAGCGCGTTTTTCAGTTCAAGCAGCCCCTGAAGTTCGAGGTTGCGATTGTGTTCCTGGGCATAGAGCGTCTGATAGGAGCGCTGATTGGCCAATTGTGAGTTGAGGTAGACGTTATCCTGATAGGCATGCCAGAGATTGGAGAAATCATCGATGGCATTACCTGCGGATTGGGCCGGATTGTTGAAAAGCCCATATTTCAGGTACGTCCAGGCGCTGTATCCGATATTGGAGATGGTATTCTGACGCAGCGAAAGCATCAGACAGGCCAGCAGCGTAAAGCAGGTAATCAGTATGAGCAGTATTTTCTGCATTTTTGAAAAGTGCCGCATAGCCATCCCCCCTCATTTGGGTTTCATTATAGACGGAACAAATTCGGGATTCAATCGAGCAATTCGTGGCCCCGAAAGCTGAACGAACCATCCGAAGTCACGATCACATGGTCCAGCAAACGGATCGAACAGATCTCTGCGGCCTGGGCAATGGCCTTGGTCGTCTCCAGATCAGCCATGGATGGGGTCGGATCGCCGGAGGGGTGATTATGGACAATCACCATGGAGACCGCGCTGCAAAGAAACGCTTCGCGAAAGATTTCCCGGGGATGAATGAGGGACTGGTTGATCGTGCCGATAAACAGAACCTTATGGCGGATGATCGCTCCTTTCTGATCGAGATAGACCGCCACAAAGTATTCCTGTTTTTTCGTTCCAAACTCGGCTCGAAACCATTCGATCGCATCGTCATCCCCACCCAGTGTCTTTCGATAGGCTTTAGCCTGCAAGGCTCTTCGGGCCAGTTCCAGTGCGGAAATAATCGTCAGCGCTTTGGCCTGACCGATTCCCTCGATTTCCATCAGATCAGCCGGTGAAAGATCGAACAGATCCTTGAGCTGTCCGCTTTTTTCCAGCAGCTTGCTGGCCAGAACATCCACACCGGCTTTTGAAGTTCCACTGCCAATCAGCAGGCAGAGCAGTTCCTGATCATTTAAGACTTCCATTCCAAAGCGCAGGGCTTTTTCACGAGGTCGAAGCGTTTCTTCTAATTCCTTGATCTTCATACCCATCCTTACGCTGGCTCTCTGATGAAATGAACCTCCGACTGAAATGAACCTCCGACGAAAAAAGAAAAATCCGGTAGATTTATATGCTTCTGTGATATACAATCGTGTCCTGCAGGAAGAACGGTCCCAAACTTCTCGATCCGGAAAGTTCAATTTCCTGCTTGCATCCCTTTGGGGAGCATGATAATATAGTCAAGCATTCGGAAAGCGAATGCGAGAAACATCCTTGGAGTAGTACTCAAGTGGTTGAAGAGGCGCCCCTGCTAAGGGTGTAGATCGGGAAACTGG
>Cam_p2__coassemble_1099_pt1 | contig 28911 bp, 31 predicted proteins | sample Cam_p2__metabat2_low_PE_009 | metagenome-assembled genome bin Cam_p2 | reverse complement strand
CCTCACGATAATTTAAAGGCGGTAACAGTCCTCATACTAATTTACGTTCTCTAAAAAAAAGGCACAAAAAAACCGGGAAAACTCCCGGATTCGGACTTACTGAGGCAGACTCGTGATCTCGCTGCATTTGCAGCGGAAAGGAGAAAGATTGTCCACATAATAGCGAACGGTCAGCTTACCCGCCACTTTGGATTTGGTTTTGGGTTCCTGCTCGATCGTATCCCCTTCAAGCATTTCATCCAGCATTGCCGCACAGACGGCAGAGAGGTTTTTCGAGTCGGGCTCGCATTCTTCCTGCAAGTCTTTGGCATTGATCAGGATGTACAGCTTCATTTCGTCATGCGCACTCTGTTTTTTGTTTTTCAGCACACGGGCATACTGTTCCTGTGTCCATTTTTCCATTGATCGGACTCCTTGTTTCGAAAAGCGGTCTTCTTAAGGCTTGATGACTTTATCAGCGCGCATCAGGATCGCGGTCATGGCTTCCATGGAAGCGCTCTGTCCGCAGGTTTTCTGCTCTTTGAGCGAATAAAATTCGAGACTTTCCTCGCTGGCAATGACTGCACAACCCGCTTTTTCCAGCGTTTCGAGTTCTTCATGAAGCTCGCTGCTCGAGCAGGCCAGTACGACTGCAGAATTATAAAGGAGAAGGGCATCGGGCCGGTTGGCTTCAATGGCCAGAGAGTGAAGGAAATCCTTCATCAGGCTTTCGCCAAGTCGGGGGTTGCCCTGACCAAAACGGCTGGAGTTCAGTGCCACCACTACGGGATATTCAATAAATTCAGACATGTGTATTCCTCTTTCCTGGTACGGTCTCATTATAAGGTTTTGGAGGAATTTGAACAAAATCTGAACAGAGCAGAAAGATAATCGTATTCGAAACATCTTTTGTACAAGACGGTATAATGAGTGAACGGATAAAAAAACAGCCGGCATTTGCCGGCTGGGGTTTTCACTGGCGGAGACGGTGGGATTCGAACCCACGAGCCCTTTCAGACTACCTGATTTCGAGTCAGGCCCGTTATGACCACTTCGATACGTCTCCGTACGTGATTGGTATTCTATCATATTTAAAAACGAAAAGGCGAATTTATAAGGAAAAGCAGGTGAAATTATGATCGGATGGCTCATTAACAAGCTGCCGGGAATCCGTAAGGAAAATAAGGAAAAAGCCAGATATGCCGTATGTCGTTTATTGGGGTATGTAGGTATCGGGCTGAACTTTTTTCTTTTCCTGTCCAAATACCTGATCGGTCTGATGGTCGGATCGGTGGCCATCAAGGGTGATGCGGTCAACAACCTGACTGATTCCATGAGCAATATCGTCTCGATCCTCTCCTTTCGAATCTCGGAAAAACCGGCAGATAAGGAACATCCCTATGGTCATGAACGAACCGAAACCATCGCGGCTCTGTTCATGGGCTTTCTGATCGTCTATCTCGGTCTGGAAATGCTCCGGCAGTCGATTGCGAAAATCATTCACCCCGGGGAAGTTCACTTTGAATGGGCGGCGGTTGTCGTGCTGCTGATTTCGATCGCAGTCAAGCTGTACATGTACGCCTATAACCATAAATATGGAAAGATCTACGGCAGCTCGCTGCTGGAAGCCAATGCGCTGGATTCGAGAAACGATGTGTGCGGGACCGTTCTGGTTCTGGCCTCTACCCTGATTTCGCCTTTGATCCACTATGATCTCGATGGCGTGATGGGTGTCGTCGTTTCCGGCATTATCTTCTATTCCGCCTGGGGACTGCTCAAGGATGTCATCAACACCCTGCTGGGAGAAGCTCCGGATCTCGAACAGGTCAATCAGATGATCGATCTGATCATGGATTCCGATATGGTCATTGATGTTCATGATATTGCGGTTCATTCCTATGGCCCTCGATATACATACGCCACGGCTCATGTCGAAGTGGATGGAACGCTTCCCCTGATGGAAGTCCATTCAGAAATGGACCAAATCGAACGGCGCGTGCGCAAGGAAATGAACATCGAGCTGGTCACCCATGTCGATCCGATTCTGCTCAACGATGCCAAAACCACTTTGGCCGAAGATATGCTTTCCTCGGCGATCGAAGACATCTGTGAAAAATGGGCGCTGCAGGATTTTCGAATCGAAAATCACAAGCACCATCAGACCCTGTATTTCGATCTGATTGTTCCTTATGACGAAAAGCGACCGGAAGAAGAAATCCGAAAGCTGCTTGAAGAAAGGTGTCCGAAAGACGGCAGTTATAAACTCGTCTTTCGACTTGTTCATCCTTATTCCTAGACAAACAAAATCCCTCTCGACAACCGAAAAGATCGAGAGGGATTTTTCGTGCAGGCAAAACGCGAGAAGATCAGCCTTTGAAATCGGCCAGCTTCATGGCCGCAAAAGTACCGGCCGCCAGCGCAAGCAGACCCAGAACCAGCTGAAGGATGGAAAAAGAAGCCCAGTCCGTTTTCATCAGAATGGCGATGGGGCTGGCGACGATCAGACCGATGATCGCGTAGTAAGTGTGAATCGGCCATTTTTTGAGGACCCATTCAATCAGCTTGGCAATCGCAAAGATACCGATAATCACGCCAATGCCAAAAGGCAGGCAAAGCGCGATGCAATGACCCAGCGAAGCCATGTTGAAATGGATCAGGGCATCGACCGTATCACTGACCAGAGAAATGATGGGCTGATAGTAACCCATGATCATGAGCATCATCGATCCGGAAACACCCGGAATGACCATGGTGGCTGCGGAAATGATGCCGACGATAAAGAGCATCAGCAGACCCATAAACGAAGTATTCAGGGTTACTTCCGCCCCGGAAGCATCACCGAAAGCGGCTCCGGCAATGACCAGGATAAAGAAGATTGCCAGACAGATGGCCATGGAGGAATGGAATCCCTTGTGGCGAATCTGATTGAGAATGGAAGGCAGTGAGCCGAGAATCAGACCGCAGAATCCGAGGTTGGTTGCGATCGGATAGTGAACGAGCAGCCAGTCAAAAAGCTTGGCCAGTAAAACCAGTGCCAGCAGAACACCGATGAAGATCGGGATCAGCAGCTTCATGGCTTTTTTGAAATCGGAGAACAGATGGGTGATGGAATAGATCAGCTGATCATAGATGCCCATCGAAACCATCATGGTTCCACCGGAAACTCCGGGAATAATGTTCGCAATCCCGACGACCATGCCGCGCAGGACGTTCATCCAGAATGAAGTGTTTTTCATAGTTACTCCTTAAAGGTACGAGCAGAATTTTACCGGATAAGTAACGGAATTGCCCGAAATAGATCAGGTTTTTACACAAAATTAATAAACGAACCTTCCCAATTGAAAACACAGACGATATCCCTATAATTGTCCTTGCGTTTATGTAACGCATATTATTTGTTTAATGTTACTAAACAGGAAATGAGCCTATGGATATCGGAGCCAAAATCAGAAAACTGCGCAAGGCGAACTCTCTGACGCTCGAAGAACTCGCCAGTCGAAGCGAGCTGACCAAGGGATTTCTCTCCCAGCTCGAACGCAATCTCACCTCTCCCTCGATCTCGACGCTTGAAGACATTCTTGAAGCGCTCGGAACCAACCTTTCGGAATTTTTCCAGGAGGAACAGGATGACCGGGTCGTCTTTGGCAAGCGGGATTACTTCGTCGATGAAAAACCGGATCATACCATCAGCTGGATTGTGCCCAACGCCCAGAAAAACGAGATGGAACCCATTCTGCTTTTTCTGCCCCCTCAGGGTCAGTCGATGACCATCTCCAATCATCAGGGAGAGGAATTCGGTTACGTGCTCAAAGGCAGCGTCCAGCTTGAAATGGAAGATGGTACGCGCCATACCATTCGTAGTGGGGAGACTTTCTATATTAATGGCTCCCAATCCCATCGATTGCGCAATCCACATGCGCAGATCGCTCAGGTCCTGTGGATTTCGACACCGCCGGTGTTCTAGAAAGGGAAAAATATGTCTACTGGAACAGAAGAAAACACCAGCCGTAAACTGATTCAGTTTCGGAACATCCAGAAGAGCTTTGATGACCAGATTATTCTTAAGGGCATCAATCTCGACATCAACGAAAACGAGTTTGTCACACTGCTCGGACCTTCGGGCTGCGGAAAAACCACGCTGCTGCGAATACTCGGCGGATTTCTTGAACAGGATGAAGGAGAAATCCTGATCGAAGGACAGGATATTACCAAGCTTCCCCCCTATAAAAGAGAACTCAACACCGTTTTCCAGAAATACGCGCTGTTTCCCAATATGAACGTCTATGAAAACATTGCGTTCGGATTGCGAATCAAGAAAGTGTCCGATGACATCATCGAACAGAAAGTCATGCGTATGCTTCGACTGATTGGTCTGGAGGGCTACGAAAAGCGGGAAATCAACCAGCTTTCCGGTGGTCAGCAGCAGCGTGTCGCCATCGCCCGCGCACTGGTGAATGAGCCCAATGTACTGTTACTGGACGAACCGCTGGGCGCTCTCGATCTGAAGCTGCGCAAGGAGATGCAGTACGAGCTCAAGCGCATTCAGCAGGAAGTCGGCATTACCTTCATTTTCGTTACTCACGATCAGGAAGAAGCGCTGACCATGTCCGACAAGATCGTCATCATGAAGGAAGGCGAGATTCAGCAGGTCGGATCGCCTGTGGAAATCTATAACGAACCGGTCAATGCCTATGTAGCCAACTTCATTGGAGAATCGAACATCATCCCCGGACGCATGCTGGATGACAATCTGGTGCGCTTTGACGAGACCGATTTTGAATGTATCGACAAAGGCTTCAAGCGCAATGAACCGGTCGATGTCGTGATTCGCCCGGAAGATATTGACATCGTGGCCCAGGATAAGGGCAAACTGAATGGCACAGTGGAAAGCGTGCTGTTCAAGGGCATGCTTTATGAAGTCATGGTCGAAACCGTGCCCGGAACCCATGTCACCGTAAACATGCATATTACGGAAGAAAGTGCCAACCAGGTGGATGACGGACATATTCATATTTCCGGAAACAGCTTCTATCTGGATAAGGAAGATATGGAAGGCATCGAGGAAAAGGATCTGATCGCCCGTGCCGACGCGCAGGCCTGGAATGATGAGACCGATGAGCAGCTGTCCATTGAAAAAGTGCAGACCGATCTGAAAAACGAGATCGGTACCTACTCGATCACCTTTACCACACAGGGCGGCCTGTCGATTACCAAGACCATTCAGGTGATCGACCAGCAGGTTGTTCGCAATGAAAAGAAAAACGAAGGCGTATCCGCCTTTGACTTCTTCAAATCCAAGGACGAGATCAAAGAATCCATCGCGCTGGATACCGACCTGAAAACGTGGGCCAACGCGCAGGGCTGGAAACTCGACGACGAGGAAGAAGCCCTCAATCTTGATGTGGAATACGACTTTGACCCCAACGATATCAAACCGGGCGTTTACCCGATCACCTTCTGGACCCGTGGACGCGAATTCAAGATTCATACCACCGATTATGTGAAGGAAGGATCCAAAGTCGGTCTGGACTTTAATCCGGAAGACATCCATGTCATGGAAAAAGAGGATTTCGTTTCATGAAGACCTGGCGCAGACTGGCCATTCCCTATCTGATCTGGGGAAGCTTCATGTTACTGCTGCCGATGCTGCTGATTATCTTCTATTCTCTCGTGCAGCAGGGAAACGAAGTGACGACGTTTCGTTTCACTCTGGCCAACTATATTCGTTTCTTTACGGATAAGGACTTCCTGCTCATTCTCTGGCGGTCCCTGTCCATTGCACTCAAAACCACAGTGCTTTGTCTGCTGATCGGCTATCCCATTGCCTACTGGATCAGCCGATGCTCGCAGAAAACGCAGAACCTGATGGTGCTGATGATCACCCTGCCCATGTGGATCAACATGCTGGTGCGGACGTATGCCTGGATTGGCATTCTGTCCAAAGGCGGTCCCGTTTCGATCGTGCTTTCCTGGTTTGGCATCAAGGATGCGGAAATTCTGTATACCGAAACCGCGGTACTGATCGGTATGGTCTACAACTACCTGCCTTACATGATTCTGCAAATCCATACGTCTTTGACCAAAATGGATCCCTCGCTTGCCGAGGCGGCCAGTGATCTGGGGGCTTCTCCTGTACAGACGTTCTGGAGAGTGACTTTTCCACTGTCCATTCCCGGCGTCATTTCGGGAATCACTCTGGTCTTTTTGCCGGCAATGTCTGCCTTCTTCATCCCCAAACTGTTGGGCGGAGGCGGATGGTTCCTGATTGGTAACGTGATCGAGAACCAGTTCATTACCGTAGGTGAATGGAACTTCGGTTCGGCCATTTCCGTCATCATGGCGATGATCATGATGCTGCTCATGTCTCTGGTGCGCAAAGCGGATCGGAAACAGGGTGAAAAGCGGCCGAGAAAGGAGAGGGCATGAAAAGAAAATCTTCTTCCTCCCGCCGACCGATCGGAGCCATCATTACGACTCTGGGCATGATCTTCTTCTATGTCCCGATTCTGTTCATGATCGTCTTCTCGTTCAACTCCTCGAAATCGCTGACCAGCTTCACCGGCTTTTCGTGGAAGTGGTATGAGCAGATGTTTGCCAGCTACGACATGATGAATTCGCTGTACGTGACGATCATCATCGCCGTTCTGGCGACCTTTATTTCGACGATTGCGGGCACGCTGACTGCGATCGGTCTGAGCTATTCCAAAAAACTGGTCCGCTCCTATGTGACGCAGATTAACGATCTGCCGATGATGAACCCGGATATCGTTACGGCCATCGGCCTGATGCTTCTGTTCATCACCTTCCATATCGATCGCGGATTTATGACGCTGCTGCTGGCGCATGTGGCTTTCTGTATCCCCTATGTGATGCTTTCCGTTACGCCAAAACTGCGACAGCTGGATCCCAACCTCGCGGATGCGGCGATGGATCTGGGTGCTACCCCATTCCAGACCCTGGTTAAAGTCATTGTTCCGGAGATCATGCCGGGCATTGTCTCCGGTGCGCTGATTGCCTTTACGATGAGTTTTGATGACTTCATCATTTCCTATTTCACCACCGGAAAAGGCGTGAAAAACCTGTCGATCATGGTGTATACCATGGCCAAACGTGTCAATCCTTCGATCAACGCGATTTCCACGCTGCTTGTTGTTTTGATCACGCTGATTCTGCTGACCGTCAATATCGTTCCGATCATTCAGAAAAAGATCGAGGCGAAAAGAGCGAAGGATCCCAACTACACCCCTTCGCCCAAAAAGCACACCGCCAGAAACTGCTTTATTGCGGCGATTGTCGTTGCGATTGGTGCGGTCGTCTTTGCCTTCCGTCCAGGCTCTTCCACTCAGCCCTTTGTCGGACAGACCCTGCATCTGTATCTGCCGGGTGAGTATATTTCCGATGAGATGCTTGCGGGATTTGAGGAACAGACCGGTGCGACAGTCATCGTCGACAACTTTGATTCCAATGAGCAGATGTATATCAAGGTCGCCAACAACGAACCATTCGATGTCCTGATTCCCTCGGATTACATGATTCAGCGACTGATTCAGGAAGATCTGCTGATCAAACTCGATCCGGCCAAAGTCGATGAGGCGCTGGTCATGATGGATGATCAGATCCTGGATCAGCCCTATGATCCGGGCAACCAGTATTCCGTTCCTTATTTCTGGGGAACCGTTGGTATTGTCTACGATAAGGAAAAAGTCAGCCTGGAGGATCTTGAACGGGATGGCTGGGCGATTTTCCAGAACGAAAAATACAAGGGAGACATTTACCTGTATGACTCCGAGCGCGATCAGTTCATGACCGCACTCAAGAATCTTGGCTATTCGATGAATACGTCCGATCCCGAACAGCTGCGTGAAGCGTATGACTGGCTGGAGCGTATCGTGACGACCATGGAACCGGAAATTGTTACCGACGAGATCATCGATAACATGGCCAATGCCCGTAAGGCGCTCGGTCTGATTTATTCTGGTGATGCAACCTATGTCATGTCCGAAAACGATCAGATGGGCTATTTCCTGCCTGAAGAAGGCACGAATATCTGGGTGGATGCCATGTGTATCCCGAAAAGCGCGCAGAATCCTGAACTGGCTTACGCGTTTATCAATTACGCGGCCGGTTATGAAGCGCAGATGCTCAACTCCGAATATGTGGGCTATACTGCCGCCAACAAAGAAGTGGAAGAAGAACTGGCCAATGGCGAATTTGCCGACCAGATCGATGCCTACATTCCACGCAGCGACAATGCGCTTGATGAAGGTTTAGAATACAATCCCGACAGCCGAAAGGCCATCGCGGAGTTCTGGAGCCGAATTAAAGTCGTAACTTCCAACAGTCGCTAGATGGAAAAATGAACTTTTGAACCAGTCCGTATCTCGGGCTGGTTCTTTGCGTTTACCACTTCAAAGGGGTTCAATGATCTCCCGAAAGGGAAAAATGCGGCGATTGTTCTACAATGAACTTAACCGAAACTAACTGACAGAGCTGGAAGATCGTTTTCAGCTTTGAAACATACAGAAAGGAAGGACTCATGGCAAAAAAAGAAACATTTGACGTGATCGGGATGACCTGCGCGGCCTGCCAGGCTGCTGTCGACCGGTCGGTTCGCAAGCTCGATGGCGTCGACGCGGTCGATGTCTCCCTGCTTTCCAACACGATGAAAGTCGAATACGATCCCGAAAAGACCAGCGCAGCCCGGATTATGGATGCGGTGGAAAAAGCCGGATATAAAGCGGAAGAGCAGGTGGCCCGGGTGGAACAGGCTGCCCTCGATGCCGGCAGCGAATATGAACGACGCTCTGCAAAGATGCGCGAAGAGATGGATCGCAAAAAGAAGATTCTGATCACTTCTCTGGTCCTGCTTTGCATCCTGCTGTGCTTTTCGATGCTGCCGATGCTTGGCGTCTTCACCTTTTTAATGGATATGAAATGGATGATGGTCGATGCCATTATTCAGATGTTTATCGCCACGATCATTCTGTTCGTGGAACGGGATTTCTTCACGCACGGCTTTAAGACGCTGTTCCGTGGTCATCCCAATATGGATTCCCTGGTCGCCATTGGCTCCTCGGTTTCCTTTGCCTATGCGTTCTATGGCATTCTTCGCATGGCTTTAGGTTATGGAATGATGGATCATGAGATGATTCACTCTTCCATGGACGCGCTTTATTTTGAAAGCGCAGCGATGATTGTCACTCTCGTTTCGCTGGGCAAATATCTCGAAGCGCACTCCAAAACCAAAACCGGAGATGCGCTCTCCAAACTCGTTAAACTTGCTCCGAAAACCGCGATGGTGGAACGAAACGGTGAGTTTGTCGAAACCCCGGTTGAACAGGTCCAGGCCGGAGATAAAATTCGCATGGTCCCCGGTGCGACAGTTCCGGTGGATGGCGTGATCGTCAGTGGTCATGGTGTGCTCGATCAGTCCGCTCTGACCGGTGAATCGATTCCGGTTGATAAGGATCCGGGCGAGGAAGTCATGTCGGCAACGACCAACCTGAATGGCTCCTTCATCTTCCGGGCCACCAAAGTCGGTGTCGATACGACCCTTTCGCAGATCATCGCGCTGGTTGATGAGGCCGGAAACTCCAAGGCACCGATTGCCCGACTGGCGGACCGTGTTTCCGGAATCTTCGTTCCGACGGTTCTTTCGATCGCAGCCCTTACCTTTATCGGCTGGCTGATTGCGGGAGCCGGATTTGCGTTTGCCCTCAACTGCGCAATCAGTGTCGTGGTCATCTCCTGCCCATGTGCATTGGGTCTGGCGACTCCGCTGGCCATTATGGTCTCCACCGGCAAAGCAGCTTCCAACGGTATTCTGGTCAAATCTGCTTCGGCACTGGAAACCCTCGCTTCGGTCAACACCGTCGTTCTCGATAAGACCGGAACGATTACCAAAGGAAAACCTGCACTCAGTGAAATTATCGTGCTCGATCCTTCATATACCGATGTCACTCTGCTTCAGACGGCAGCCAGTGCCGAATCCGGCAGTGAACATCCTCTGGCGCTGGCCATCCTCGATAAAGCCAAAGCGGAGGGTCTGGCTCTTCACCCGGCGTCAGACTTCCAGGCCTTTGGTGGTCGTGGCTTAAGTGCGACCATTGATGGAAAGAAGATTCAGGCCGGAAATCTGGCGTTCATGAAGGAACAGAACATTCCGGTCTCCCAAAAGGCTGAGAATGAAGCGGCTCGCGCGGCCAAAGCCGGTGGCACACCGCTCTATTTTGCGGCAGATGGAAAACTGATCGGCCTGATCTGTGTGGCAGATGAAATCCGTGAGACTTCCCGTCAGGCCATTGCGGGTCTGCGTGCGGAAGGCATTCAGGTCATCATGCTGACGGGGGATAACGAACATACGGCCAAAGCCGTAGCCGCCCAGCTCGATCTGGACGGTGTGATTGCTGATGTACTTCCGGCCAATAAGGAAGCTGTTATTCGCGATCTGCAGGATAAAGGTCGAAAAGTCGCCATGGTGGGTGATGGCATCAACGATGCACCGGCTCTGATGCGTGCCGATGTCGGTATTGCGATTGGTGCAGGTACGGATATCGCCATTGATGCGGCCGATATCGTGCTGATGAAAGACAATCTGCTCGATGCCCTGACTGCGATCGATCTGTCCAAAGCGACGATGAGAAACATTCGGGAGAACCTGTTCTGGGCCTTCTTCTATAACGTTCTGGGTATCCCTGTAGCGATGGGTCTGTTCTATCCGGCCTTTGGCTGGCTGCTCAATCCGATGATCGGTGCGGCTGCGATGTCCTTCTCGTCAGTTACTGTCTGCCTGAACGCTTTACGTCTGCGTCTGTTCAAGCCGAAAACGCCGGCCAAACTGCCTCCGATAAAGAAGGAAAATCCCTCGGCCGTTACGGTAGAGAGCGCTTCGCAGATTGAAAAGAGCGTTCCTGACGGAAGCGCTCCGGGAAAACAGACTGAAGAGCTCGAAGCCATGGAAAAAGCGGCACCCATTGAAATCGGAAGTACATCGATGAGCAGTACAAAAATGATCCTGCTTCCCAAAGGCGCAAAGATTGAAACCAAACCGGCTTCTTCCACTGAGGCAAATGTTCCGGATCTTTCCAAAGCGGAGATGGTCAGCCTGATCAAAGTCGATGGCATGAGCTGCGCTCATTGTCAGGCCCGGGTGAAAAAAGCCCTGGAAGGCATTGACGGCGTTCTTGTGGCCAATGTCTCTTTGAATCCCGGACAGGCGATCGTTTATTCTGAAAAGGAAATTCCGCTTTCGGAAATGGCCAAAGCCATTGAAGAAGCGGGATACGAAACCCCATCGATGGAAAACCGGATGGATCTTTCGCTGAATGAAGAGGCCCATACGCTTTCGATGAGCGAATGGGGAAATCTGCTGGAAAATCTGGCATCCTCTGACGTTTCCGGTATGCTTGCCCAACCGAAAAAGAATACGATAGAAGTGTGCTCGTCATTGAGCATCAGCAAAGAAGAAATGGAAAAGCGACTTGCGGAAGTCCTTTTGAAAGTCGCCGAAAATCAATCCAAAGGAGGAACTCACATGGTTACACTGACTGTTGAAGGAATGTCCTGCGCCCATTGCAAGGCCAGAGTGGAAAAAGCACTTGAAGGCGTTCCTGGTGTGGAAAGCGCCAAAGTCGATCTCGATTCCAAAAAGGCCACAGTTACCGGCAAGGATCTCGATCTCAAAGCGCTCGCTCATGCCGTAACGGAAGCCGGCTATGCCGTTTCCGCCATCAACGAATAAATCCCCCAAACGAAACCAAACGACAAAAGGCGGCTGCCTGAAGCTTATGCTTCATGGACAGCCGCCTTTTTCTGTGCTTCAATCTGATTTCTCAGCGTTTCGTCGGTTTCGTCGAGCAGATCCAGAATCTCTGAGGCATGATCCAAAGAGAGGATCGCTTTGTTTTCCTGGTGGAGAGTAATGAGAATTTCCCCTTCCAGCAAATAAACCAGAGCGCCGGCCTTTAACGGCTCCTTCTGGGATTCGAGCACCTTTTTGGCCGGTCTGAGCGCCACCAGAGCGGATTTGGGATGACCATCATCCAGCAGTTCTCTGGCATCATCGATCGATCGACGGATGCGCAGAAATTCGTTCTTATTCAGACCGGGGATCATTTCAGTCTTCTTTGATATAAGTAGGATCAAACAGAACGACTTCCTGAGCTTTGAGGGAAGCGGGAAGATCGATCAGACGCTGATTGGATGAACCGCAAAACTGCAGGGACAGATCCTTGAGGGATTCCTTGAAAGGACCATCGACCAGTACGTCGATGTTATTGAGCAGATCATCGGTCACGTCCGTATGCATCCGTCCGCCATCCAGCAGATCCTGATCGAGGATATAGCCGGTATAGGCCCAGATGTCCTTGTTGGGCAGTTCTTTTTTTACGCGCTTAACCAGACGGGCAACTTCGGGCTGGTTGGCCAGTTCAAAGGGATCTCCGCCAAGTAAGGAAAGTCCGCGAATATATGGGGCTTTGAGGGCATTGAAGATTTGATCTTCTGTCTCTTTCGTGTAGGGTTTTCCGTAATCGAAATTCCAGGTTTCCGGCTGGAAGCAGCCTTTGCAGTGGTTGGAGCAACCGGAAACAAATAAGGAAACTCTGACGCCAAGACCATTGGCAATGTCAAAGGGTTTGATTTCACCGTAATTCATAAACATGTAACCTCCATGCAACGATCCCATCATAGACAGAGAAAACGAATCAATCAACCAGAGATCAGTAGGTCCGGACAAACTGAGAATGTTACATTTGAAAGTGAAAACCGAGGGTTTTCTTTCATCAAATCGTCATGTTTTTCGACAAAGGAGAAGTTATGTACCGTATCTATAATCTGACGAGCAGTTCCAACGTCAAAGTCACGGCTTCCAAAGGGCCGTTCATGGTCCTTACCCATCTGCAGGATCTCGATCCATCCAATCCCGATCCGACCGGCGCTTATTTTTCCGGCCTGCTGTCCAGACAGAAACGGCAGCTGATCTGTTCGCTTAAGGAAGATGGGGTCCAGATCCGTCAGGGCATGATGCAATGGATGTGCGGAGAGTGTGCCATGACCAGCAATGTCGGAGGAATCGGGGGATATCTCGGACGAAAGCTTGGCGGAAAGATGACCGGGCAGAACATGATCGCCCCACTCTATTCGGGAACCGGCACGATTGTTCTTGAACCGGTCGATGGGGATATTTATCTGCTCGATCTGGAGCAATGGCAGGGTGGCGTGCTGATCGATCCGGATCTGTTTCTGGCCTGCACGAGTGATGTGCGCCTGAAAACCACCATGCGTCGCAATCTTTCTTCCGCCCTTTTTGGCAGCGAAGGCATGTTTTCCATGGCAATTGAAGGATCAGGAACCGCGGCTTTAAAAGTCCCCTGTCCTTCCAATACGCTGGTTATTGTCGAACTTGAAGATGATGTGCTCAAGCTCGATGGCAATTTTGCGATTGCCTGGTCGGACTCTCTGGAATTCAGTGTGGAGACCTCCGGATCAAGCCTGACCTCGAGTGCAATCTCAAAAGAAGGCTTTTCTAACACATATCGTGGAACCGGAAGAATTCTGCTTTCCCCGCTGGCAGCCAAAAACGTTTCATCTGCTTCTCAAAGCGAAGAGTGAATGACAAAATCTCCCTGTTTTTTGGGGCATTTTGAGTCTCAACCGATTCAATCAGTTGTTTGGAATCCATTTTCTATCTAGAATAATTGCGGTGGAAAAGTACTTGCTTTCCGGAAAAAAGCAAGGGAGAAAGGGGACAAGAAGGAATGGAATCTACCGGACTAACGAAACGGGAATTTCAGATTATGAACGTTTTATGGAACAGCTCTGAGCCATTGTCAGCTCATGATGTTTCAGTAGCTGCTCCGGAACTGAGCCGCAACACCATCCAGATCGTCCTGAAAAAACTTCAGGAAATCGGTTTTGTGGAAGTCGCAGGCTTCACTTACCATAAAAACGCTCTGACCAGAACATTCACTCCGGCGATCTCGCAGACGGAATATACGGAGAAATCCTTAAGCAAGACCGGGGCCTATCAGATTGCGCGCAATTTTATTCAGAGTTCAGCCCATGCGGATGAACTCAGGGATCTGAAGAATCTGATCTGTCAGAGAAGCCAGGAACTTGAAGCAGAAAAATAGGGATTGGACAAAATTTATCAGGACAACTTGTGGCAGACTGTAAAAGGTCTGCCTTTTTGATGGATAAAAGATGAGGGTGATATGAAAACAAATCCGTAAGAATGAGCCAGACCCCAAACAAATCCTCAGGAAAATTAGGGAATCGGACACTTTTTCGATAAACTGACTATATCTGTTTTTCAGACCTGGAATTTTCAGGACGATAAGACTTGTATTGAAAGACAAATCAAAAGAAAAGGAGAACGTGATGAAAGCTTCTTCGCATAATAAGAAAACATCCATCTTCAAACGCCCGGGCTTCTATATGGTTCTGGTGATGGCGGCCACAGTGATCTTCTGCCTTTATGGCATTTTCCGTCTGGGCATTCTGCCCGGAGTTCTGCTCGCAGGAATTGCGGCGATTTTCATTCTTTTGGCCATTATTTCCGGTTGCATGATTACCAGCCGCTCGCTGGGTACGGCATGGAAGGTTGTGGGCTGGATTCTGGCCGTCGCCGTGACCCTGACCAGCTGCTACACCGGCTGGACCATGTATGTTTCCAATCAGGCCCTGTCCAATATTTCCACTCATGGGGACAGCGAAAACCGTCAGGAAGGTTCCTTTGTATGCCTCTATGTTCTGAATAACGACATTCTTAACAACCCTTCCGATCTGGAAGGAAGAAAAATCGGCATCCTGTCCAATATGAATCAGGATACGGTGAAGCTGGTAACTGATCAGCTGGCTGCCGATGGAGTCAATGTTCAGTATGAGCAATACGACTCTGCGATTCGCATGGTCCAGGCGGTCAAAGGGGCAGCCATCGATGGCATGATTCTGGAGCAGGGCTATCTGTCCACACTCGAGGAAATGCCGGGCATGGAAAATGTCTATGACGAAATCAAAGCCATTATCCGCATCGAATATGAAGCGCCCAACACCAACTCGGCTGAGAAAGTGGAATCGCTCCAGCCCTTTACGGTGTTTATCTCCGGTATCGATACCCGCTCCAATGAGCTGTTACGCTCTTCTCGCTCTGATGTGAACCTGATCGCCACGATCAATCCCCAGGCTCATGAAGTGCTTCTGATCAGTATTCCGCGTGACTACTATGTCGAAACGGCCTGCACCCCGGAAATGGGTTGCATGCTTGGCGCCATGGACAAACTGACCCATACCGGTCTGCATGGTCCGGAAACGACAGAAATGACGCTCGAAAAGCTGTTTGGCATTGATATCAACTACAACATTCGCGTTAACTTCTCCTCGCTCGTCGCGCTGGTGAACGAACTGGGTGGAATTACCGTCGATAACCCCAACGACTTTACGGCCGGCGGCTACAGCTTCCCGAGTGGAACCGTTCAGCTGGATGGCGATAAAGCTCTGGCGTTTGTGCGCGAGCGCTATTCCTTTGCGGATGGCGACCGTGAACGCGGACGCAACCAGATGCGCGTACTGACCGGAATCATTCAGAAGATTCTTTCGCCTTCGATTCTGGCCAACTTCTCCGGCATCATGAATACCCTCTCGAGCTCCTTCGAGACCAACATGCCCGATTCCGCGATCCGTGAACTGATCGCTGATCAGCTGGCCAGTGGTCAGGGATGGAAGATTTATTCCTTCTCTGTGACGGGAAACGGCGGAACCGACTTTGCTGCTGAGCTCGGAGATTATGCCTATGTCATGTATCCGGATCAGTACACGATCGATCAGGCCAAAACCGATATTCTTTCCGTGATGAATGGCGAAGAACCGCCTTACGTCAACGTACAGGGATAACGAAATCGGCCTCAACAACTGAAACCAACCTCTTCACGGCTGTCCTCGGATAGCCGTGTTTTTTTGAAGAGGCGGGCAAACGCGAACCCATCCCATTTGATCATTCGGATAATAGAGACAGAAAGAATCCTGAATAAGGAAAGGTGAACATATGGCAGATTTAAAAAAGGACCTGATGGATACAAAGGAAAAACTTCTGGAAAAGGAAGAGCAGTTTCACGAAAAGAGAATTGATGAAGCGAAAAAAGAAATCGCCAGACATCAGGAACAGGAAAAGAAAGACGGCGATCTGTTAAAAGATATTCGCAAAGACGAAATCGAACACGATGAGTCCGTGATCGAGCACCAGTCCATCGATCTGGAAAAGGATGAAGCTCGTCTGGAAGAGATGCAGGGAAAAACTCCGGCAGAAGAGGAAGCCTGCGAAAAGGCCCTTGAGTTTGAAAAACTCGCCGATGAAGCCAATGCGACCAGGGAAATCGACCAGGATCTGTTCGAAACGCCCATTCAGCCGCTGAAATAATCATTCCATCATCAAAAAATCCGGGAGCGCTCCCGGATTTTTCATCGTCATTCACGGAAAAGAAACATGGTAAAGACGGCCTGACAGAGCGGATGACCCGCTTCATCCCGGATTTCAACCTCATAGACTCCGGTGGTTCGACCGGCGTGAATCCGTTTGGCGCTTGCAAGGATCTGGCCTTCTCTTCCGGCTTTGAGAAAATGAATGGACGAATCGAGGGTGACGCATTTTGGGGCATCGGTCAGCGCGCAGACACCGGCAGCCATGTCGGCCAGGGTAAAGAGCGCACCGCCATGAACCATTCCGTAAATGTTTTTGGAACGATCCACCGCTTCCAGGCTGGCATCAACTTTTCCGTCCTCCACGTGATCGATGGTAAGGTGGCAGAAATCGAGAAACTGATTGTTGCGATTCACGGTTTCCCTGATTCGTGCGTAGTCTTCGGATTGCATGGAAAACCTCCTGAACATCGAGCTCGCTTTCAAAAATCATCTCAAATCCCGGGATACTCTTAAAAGCGCGCTCATTTTTAGGTAAACTATCCATTAGTCACATCCGGAAATCATAATGTTGATCCGGATCGTTCCAAGGAGAAGTTTATGTCTATATTTTACTGGGTCATTGCTCTTTTGCTTGTCGGCATGGGTGGCTTTACTGGTTATAACAACTGGAAAACCTTCTTTGATGCCCGAAAGGAAAGAGAATCCTATCTGAAAAAACATCCGGAAGCGGAAGTTGTTAAATTCGGATTTACCCGTCCTCTGCTGTACATTCTGTTAGCCATCCTGTGCTTTGTGATTGCCGTCATGATGCTCGTTCGTCCGGGTGGACAGGCGGTCAGCCAGCAGGATGCCCTCGGTCAGTGCGTTGTTTATATCGGTCTTGGTGTATTTGCACTGGCGATGCTTGGAGAAGCGATGGCTGATGATCGCATTATCGCCACTCCCGAAAGCTTTATTTATGAAGCCGATGAAATTCGCTATAAGAATATCCGTAATGTCGTGATTCAGAAAGGCTGGTTCAAATCCTGCTATCTGGTTTTCTCCGGAAAGCAGATCACCATTGCCAAAAAACCGGCACTTTGGGTAGAGGAACACTGGAAAGAATGGAAGACCAGCAAAAAACAGTCCTATACTACCCGCAAGGAAAGAAGAGCCGCAGCCAGAGCACAAAGAGAACGCGGATAATTCGAAAATCATTCCACGATTGAAATCTGAAGAACAGGAGGAGAAGAGATGCGCAAGCTGATTCTGTTTGGTCAAAGCGACTTTGGAAGAGTCATGATGGATTGTGTCAGAGCCATCAGCACGCTCGAAGAAGAAGATGGCGTCTATTGTCTGGACGGCAGTGATATTGAGCAGTTTCGGACCAATCTCAACTCCATCTGCAATACCGTTTATAAAAAGGATTCGCTGCTGATTCTTTGCGACAGTCCCAACAGTCCGTTGGTTCGGGAAGCCTGGCTGGTGCTCGAAAAGCGCGGCCTGATCGGAAAGATGATCATGGTCTGCGGAGTCAATGTTCCCTGTGTACAGGCCGCACTGGCCTATAAGGATGAAATTGAAAGCGATGAGCAGCTCGAACAGGTGCTCAAAGCCCAGACCCAATCGGGCGTGACGGTCTATCGTCTGTAAGGAAAAGTGAGCCGGAAGGCGGGAAAAGTCCCGAACCTTCCGGCTTTTGTTATTTTCACATTTTTGGAATACAAAGCGCATGGAGGGAGTTGTTATGATGATGGTGCAGACAGACATGGCTGCAGAATTCATAATCAAATTCCTTTCTAAAAAAACGGCAGGGGAGCCCATCAAGCAGGGCTCCCTTTGTCATACTTGCGAAAAAATCAACTTATAAAGATAGGAAGATCAATTGATTATCTTGACAACTGACGCCGAATCTCTCGAGAGGACCGTTTTCCTTCAGGCATGAAAACCGGGAAACCGGGGCGGGAATGCTATATTACAGGTGAGCAGAAACAGCTCGCTTCATAATCATATTCCCTTTCTTTAAAACTTTCTTGAGTATGGCCGGCGAAAGCCGGCTTTATTCATGTTTGACGAAAGCCCTGAAAAGTCGGATGATTTCGGGTGCAACTTTTTGGAGGAAAGCGTGCCTTACGAAACGGTCAGATACCCGTCGGACAGGCCGGAAAATCGCTATGTTATAATTGCACGGAGGTTTCCAGACGATGAAAAACCATGACAAGCTTAAAATCACAATGTTTTCCAGCGCCGACTCTGTCGCAGGACAGGGCGTAGGAAGTGCCTATGAAGAACAGGTGGAACTGATCCGTACCGGTGCCTCCGACCTCTTTGATGTGGAAGTCAACAAATGGAATTCCCAGCCGGATATTCAGCACTTTCACACCATCGATCCGGCATTTCTGATTCGGATGTCCAATAAGAAATGCCTGAATGTGGCCTATTGCCACTTTCTGCCCGACACCCTGGAAGAGTCTTTGAAAATTCCCAAACTGTTCCAGAGTCTGACCGGCAAATACGTCATCAACTTTTACAATTCCGCGGACAAACTGGTCGTGGTCAATCCGACCTTTATCGATCAGCTCGTCCAGTATGATATTCCCCGTGAGAAAATCACCTATATTCCCAACTTCGTTTCCCGTGAAAAATTCCATCCCATGGGTGTGAAGGCGAGAAACGAGTGGAGAGCCAAACACAATATTGGCCCGGAAGAATTTGTCATCATGGGCTGTGGTCAGGTGCAGACCCGCAAGGGCGTGCAGGATTTTGTCAAAACCGCTCAACTGCTCCCGCAGGCTCGCTTTGTCTGGGTTGGTGGATTCTCCTTTGGCCCGATGACCGAGGGCTATGAAGAGCTCAAGGCCATCATGGACAATCCGCCCGAAAACGTGATCTTCACCGGAATCGTTGAACGTGAGGACATGATTTACTACTACAACCTCGCGGATGTCCTGTTTATTCCCAGCTACAATGAGCTGTTTCCCATGACCATTCTTGAAGCAGCCAATCTGAAAGTTCCGATTGTCTGTCGTGACCTTGATCTGTATAAAGGGATCCTGTTTGACTACTATCTTCGTGCCAATAACAACGAAGAGTTCCGGGATCTGCTGGCCGGTCTGATGACCAACAGAGAAATGTATCAGTTCTGGTCAGACAAGAGCGGAGAGATTTCCAATTTCTATTCCCGAGAACATGTTCTCGATATGTGGGAGACCTTCTATGTTGGAAGCTGGGAAGAAAAATTCAACAATGGAGACTTCGAAAATGCGTCTCTCTAAAAAGAATTTAGTCAACATCCTGCTGATCGTTGCCGTAACGATTATCGCGATGTACTTCTCGCTCAAGGACAACTGGGCGGATATCGTCAGCGCATTGGGTCGGCTGAATATCCTTTCGGTCATTCTGATCTTTGCCTGGGGGCTGGGTATCGTTTTTGTCATGGGCAAGGTCTACCAGATCCTTGGCCAGCACTATTTGCCGGGCTATACCTATGAGCAGGGAACCGTCGTCGCTTTTGTCGGCAACTTTTTTGCGGGCATTACTCCCTCCTCGACCGGAGGACAGTTCGGACAGATCTACGTGCTCAAAAAGCAGGGGATCGATTATGGCGATGGAGCGAGCCTTTTATGGGCGGACTTCATTATTTACCAGACGACGATGATGATTTATGTCACTATCCTGTTCATCCTGCGCTTCCAGCATTACGTCAACCTCAACGCGTGGTTCTGGATTGTCTTTGCCGGATATCTGGTCAATGTGGTCGTTATTCTTGCGCTGTATACGATGGCCCTTTTTCCGAAGCTGGTCATCCGTCTGCTCTCACGTCTGCCACGCCTTCTTGGGAAATTCCATTTCTTCAAGGATCCGGAAAAACAGACCGAGATCTGGATTCAGAACATCAAAAGTTTCACCCGACAGATCCGTGTCCTTGCCAATAACAAGTCGATCCTGTTCAAATGTGCAGGCTACAACGCGCTGCGTCTGACGCTGCTGTTTTCCCTGCCGTATATCGTGGCCCTGTTTCTGGGCATTGAGCTGCAGTTCTCGCAGCTCGTCGACACGCTGGCGCTGGCTTCCTTTGTGACCATGGCCAACTGCTTTGTTCCTCTGCCCGGAGCAACCGGTGGAACGGAAGTATTTTTTACCATGCTCTTTTCCGGTATGTTCCATCAGCTGACCGGTGCCGTACTTCTGTTATGGCGACTGGCTTCCTATTATGTTCCGCTGATCGGTGGAGCGTTCGTCTTCATGATGTTTAAGGGAAAACAGGAAAGGCAGCAGGAGCTGGCCGGGGCCGGGATCACCAAAACGATCGACAATTCCGACAGAAAGGAGATTGAGCAGCATATTCTGCCTCAGTCTTCGAGTTCTTCAAAAACCCAACTGAAACCATAATGCCGGGCTGACCGGCATTTTTTCATGAAATCGTCATTTCTGCTTCATTTGAAAAGAAGCCTGTTTTCTCTACAATAGGTAAAGAATATCCCGGACTGGATTATTCGAAATCCGGGTGGATAAGGAGGCCTGCATGCGCATCGGACTGGTTACAGATACCTACCTGCCGGACATTAACGGAGTGGTCAGCTCCACCGTGACCTTAAAGGAAGCCCTCGAAAAAAACGGACATACCGTTTTTGTGATCACCAACCACGCCGGATCCAAAACAGAATACAAGGATCAGATTCTGCGCCTGCCGGGAGTCAAGCTCAAAGGCCTCTATGGCTACAAGCTCTCCTCGCCGATCAACATGGGCGCTACGGATTATATCGAGCAGATGGATCTCGATATTCTTCATCTGCAGACCAACTTCGGTGTCGGGATTTACGGACAGATGATCGCCAAATCGCTGAATATTCCTCTGGTGGATACCTATCACACGATGTTTACCGACTACACCCATTACATCAATCCGAGAGGATTTGAGGGTGTGGATCGGGTATCCAAAGATGCGATCAAAGCGGCCAGTCGTGCGGTATGCAATAACGTACAGGCCGTCATTGCGCCCAGCCAGAAAACCAAGGAAGCGCTGATCGAATATGGGGTGATCGCTCCGATTTATGTCGTGCCGACCGGTCTGAACTTTTCCCAATTCAGCGATGTGGATCCCAATGATCCTCGAGTGGCTCAGATTCGCGCCAGAGTTACCGATGATCCCGAGGCGACGGTGCTGATCTTTCTTGGTCGGCTGGCCAGGGAGAAATCTCTGGAGATCCCGATTGAAGCCATTGCCAAATCAAAGGATGAACATCTCCATCTGGCCGTGGTCGGTGGAGGTCCGGATGAAGACTGGTACAAAGAACAGAGTGAAAAGCTGAATGCGCAGGATCGTGTCCATTTTCTCGGTTCGGCCGCTCCTGAAGAAGTCGGTCTGTACTATGCCGCGGCCGATGCCTTTGTCTCCGCTTCGCTTTCCGAAACCCAGGGCATGACCTATCTTGAAGCCATGGCGGCTGGGAAAATGGTGTTTGGTCGTCGCGATGAAGTGCTGGAAGATCTGATCGATGAGGGCGTGACCGGTTACTATTTCAATACTGCCGATGAACTGCTGGAAAAGATCGAACAGTTTCGCGCGCTTCCTGAAGAAAAGAAAAAGGAAAACCGAGAAGCCTGTCATGGAAAAGTCAGTCCCTATACGGCAGAAAGCTTTGCCTATGCCATGGAAAGAGTCTATGAGCAGGCAATGGATGATTTTTCCAAAACCTTTGAAGTCGAAAAAATCCGCTTTGTGGACGACTACGTCTTTTTAACGCTCTCCAGAGAAGCCTCGAAAGAAGAGATCAAGATGATTCTTCCGCTCGATGATTTCTTTGATTATAAAATTTCGCTCCATACCCGCCTCGACAGCTATATGGTCCGCAGCTATCTGGATCTGCAGACCTACTACTGGTGCATGTATCGATGCAAGCATCGTCTGTATTCCAGAGACATGACCCGGATGCAGGTGGAAATGTATTGCATTCAGAAGCTGAAAGCCCCGGCCGCTGTTGCCAAGGAAGTTGCAGCTGAACTCGAAGAGTCCGGACGGATTAACGACCGACAGTACGCGATCGAAAAGGCCGATTACTATCAGTCGGTGGGCAGTTCAAGGTCGCAGATCGAGCAGAAGCTGCTTCGAGCAGGGATCAGCTTCGATCTGATCCATGAAGCCTGTGCCAATCTTTCCGATGATCAGGAGCGAAGCAATGCCAGACAGCTGGCCAGACGACTGGCCCGTTCGCTGAAAACACAGTCGGTCCGACAGTCTCAGCAGACCATCATCCACAAGCTGGTTTCCAAAGGCTATTCGCTGGATGCGGCCAGAGAAGCGGCGGAAGCCCTTGATTTTGAGGAAGACTATAATTACAACGCCCTCAATGCGGCTTATGCCAAAGCCAGCCGACTGTATGCCGGCAAGGAAGAGCCGCAGCGCACCATGAAAATCCGTACCTATTGCCTCAGACAGGGCTTTGGACGGGAAGAAGTGGATGATCTGATGGAAAGCAGGAAAGAAGAAGATGAAAATCAATGAACTCTGTGAGGAAGGGAAAATCTCGCTGCCGGTTCTGATCACCCGCTGCGAAGTCGGGCGGACCAATAAGAACCAGCCCTATCTTTCCCTGACTCTTGAAGATAAAACCGGACAGCTCGATGCCAAGTTCTGGAACCTGACGGAAGAACAGGCGACCAAATGGCAGGCCGGGCAGATTGTCGAAGCGATCGGTGATCTGATCCGTTACCGTAACGCCTGGCAGCTGCGTGTCCGTTCTCTGGAGGAAATCGAAGGAGATGTGATGGACTATGTCCAGTCCGCTCCGCTCAGCCGAAAAGAGATGGAACAGGAAATCGATGATCTGATCGAAACCGTCGAAAATCCGAAGATTAAGGATATGACCCGAGAGATGCTCGAGATGAAGCGGGAAGACTATTTCAGTTATCCTGCTGCAGTCCGTAACCATCATGCCTATCCGGGCGGACTGGCCTGGCATTCGCTCTCGATGGCCAGACTGGCGTTAAGTCTGGTCGATCTGTATCCGTTTCTGGATCGGGATCTGCTGGTGGCCGGAACGCTGCTGCATGATATTGCCAAAACGGAAGAGTATTCCGAAGTGCTTTTGCCGGAATATACCAATGCCGGAAACCTGATCGGTCATATTTCCATGGGGGCTATGCTGCTGGATCGAGTCGCAGTCGCTCTGGATCTGGAAAACAGTGAAGAAGTCATGCTGCTTAAGCACATGCTGCTCAGCCACCATGGTCGTCTGGAATATGGATCTCCGGTCGTGCCGATGACGGCAGAAGCGGAAGTTCTGTCCTCGATCGACAACCTCGATTCCCGACTCAATATGATTGAGCAGAACCTTGATACGGTAGAACCGGGAAAATTCGGACCGAGAACCTATGCGCTCGATAACCGGATGTTTTATCGCAAAAGCTGGGACGACAAAAACGGCCGACGCGCGGAAACTGCTGAAGAATCTGGGTCGGCAGAAAAAGAAAAAACAGAATGAGAAAACAGGACCGATGCTTATTCAAAAGGCATAGGTCTTTTTCCATGGACTGAAAGATTTCGCCCTACAATAAAGACAGCGCAAGCCGCCTGAACAATCGGGCGAATGCAAAACAAAGAACAAAGACAGAAAACAGCAGACAGAACGGTAAAGTGCGATGAAGCTGAGTCTGTAACTGAATAAATGAAGGAGAACAATAAATGAAAGTTGGATTTTTATCCCTGGGCTGTTCGAAGAACCTGGTGGATTCGGAAAAGATTATGGGCATGCTCAGATCGGCCGGACATATTCTGGTCTCCGATCCCCGACATGCCGAAGCCATCATTATCAATACCTGCGGATTCATCAATCCCGCCAAGGAAGAAAGCATCAACACGATTTTTGAAATGACTCGTTATGCCGACAAAATCATCGTGGTGGGCTGTCTGGCTCAGCGTTATGAAGACGAACTGCGCGAACAGATTCCTGAGATCACCGCCGTGGTTCCCATTCGCGATTATGATAAACTCCCCGAGATTCTCCACGATCTGCTCGATGCGAAGGATGAAGGAAATAAGCCTTACTTAAAGGAAGGACGCGTCGTTTCTGGTAACCCGTGGAGCGCGTATATCAAGATCTCCGATGGCTGTTCCAACCATTGCACTTTTTGTGCAATTCCTTTGATCCGTGGGGAACAAAACAGTAGACTCGTTAGTGAAGTCAGGGAAGAAGCTGAATACCTGGCCTCAAAAGGTGTTCGTGAAATCACACTGATTGCACAGGATACCACCAAGTATGGCCTGGACAACTACGGTCAGCTCAAGCTTGCCGAACTCATTCGTGAGCTCGACAAATTGGAAAATGTTCACTGGATCAGGATTTTATATATGTATCCGGATGAAATTGAAGACGAGTTGCTCGAGGCAATGAAAGAAAGCAGTAAAGTGGTTCCCTATTTCGACATCCCGATTCAGCATGCGTCCAATCGCCTGCTCAAAAAGATGAACCGAAGAGGAACCAAAGAAGATGTCAGAGCCCTGACACGCAAGATTCGCGCAATGTTTCCGGAGGCAGTGTTGCGAACTACGATCATTACGGGCTTTCCATCCGAAACCGAAGAGGATTTCGAAGAGCTGCTCGATTTCATTAAGGAGGTCCGATGGGACCGTCTGGGAGGCTTCACCTATTCCAGGGAAGAAGATACTCCCGCATATCTGATGCCAGAGGAAGTTGATGAGGCCGTGGCAGCAGATCGATTGAATCGTCTGATGGCGGTTCAGAAAGAAATCAGCAAAGAAAGCAATTTAAAGAAAGTCGGAAAGGTTATTGAAGTTCTCGTTGAAGAGAAGGAAGGTCTGACTGACCGCTACCACGGACGTTCCGCCGCTGATGCGCCGGATGAAGTGGACGGACAGGTAGTCTTCACTTCGAATCAGCCGATTGAACTGGGAACATTTGTCCCGGTTCGAATCACCGATGCTACTCAATATGATCTGATCGGGATCTATGAGGGATAAAATTCCGGAAAGAAGCGTTTCATTGAGCAGCAGCGTTCATCTATTCAAGGAGGTTGTTTGAAATGACCAAGGAACAATTAGTTAATGCTTTAAAGGAAGCCGTTGGCGGAAATCCTTATGGCGACATGCTTGTTGATGAAGCAGCTGAAACTTATGGCGATGCCGACAAGAAGTACGGCCAGGATATGAAAGATCGTCTTGATGAGAGACTGGGTATCCTGAAAGCCTACGAACGCATCCACAAAGGCGAAGGCGAAGCAGCTAAAGCTACTGTTGAAGCTGACAAGATCGCTATCGTTGAAAAAGCCCTTGCTGCTCTGAAGTAAGTGAAAATCCTGCCGGTAGATCCGGCTGTTATATCCGCTTCGAAATGAAGCAATGCAGTATCTGACCTTAAGTCAATTAAAGATTGCGTCGTATGACGCACTTGGGAGATAACCATCATGACTAAAGAAGAACTCGTAAGCACCCTGAAAGCCGCTGTAGGCGGAACTCCTTATGGAGACGCTCTGGTTGACGAAGCCGCTGAAACTTACGGTGACGCTGATAAGAAATACGGTCAGGATATGAAAGACCGCCTGGATGAAAAACTGGGCGTCCTCAAAGCTTACGCTCGTATCCACAAAGACGCTGGCAAAGAAGCTAAAGCTGTAGCTGAAGACGAAAAGATCGCTATCGTTGAAAAAGCTCTTGCCGCTCTGAAATAAGTATTCGTTATTCGAATCTGAAGGTGATTATAATGACTAAATCTGAGTTTGAAGCTAAACTTCTCGCTGCCGTTGGCGACAACGCTTATGGTAAGGAAGTCGTTGCAGATCTCGCCGCTCATTTTGATGAAACCGGTAAATATGCGCAGACCGCTGTTGACCGTCTGGACGAGAGACTGGGCACTTTAAAAGGCTGGGAGAAAAAGCACGCTGAAGCAGGCGATTTCGCTAAAGCAGCCGAAGAAGCTGAAAAGATCGCTGTTGTTTACAAAGCACTCGCCGCTCTGAAATAAGCAGTCATCCGCACCAACCCAATGGGGCAGGGACCTTGTCCTTGCCCCATTTTTTTAAAGAAAGGCGGGGGAATTGATGATGTTCAGTCCCAGTGATCTGCAGGAATTCACCGCGCTGCCCCCGATTGTTTCCGATGATGACACGACACTCATTCTGATGTCGATGCCAAGCGTCGATTCTCACAGGGAGAATTTCTACTTTGCGGATGCGAGCAACCGTTTCTGGCCTCTGATGTCCGCCATCTGCCATATGCCTGCCCAGACTCGAGAACAGTGTATGCAGCTGCTGAAAACCAACCACATCGCCATGTGGTCGGTCATCAAGTCCTGTCTGCGCTATGAGAGTCGCGAAGATACCATGGAAGATATCGTCCTTAACGACATGGAAGGATTTCTGGCCCGGTATCCGAAAATCGACCGGATTCTGTGTGTCGGTCACGATACACTCCGACTTCTTCAGGAAGCCGATCCGGCTGCCGCGCTGATCTCCGCGTATGTACCTTCTCCTTCTGCCGCGGATCTGTGGTATGACTCTGATGAAAAACTGATGCCCGAATACGCCAAAGCGCTTGGAGTAATCCGGTAAAAACAAGCCGCTCTGTTTGGAGCGGCTTTTGTCATGGTCGAATGGTATTCTGTTGAGGAATAAAATGAAGGAAATCATCAGGGTTCTGATGATGCTTAATTACTGTATAGAAAGAGAGATAAACGATGAAACTGTACTGGGCCAAAGTCAGAGACAATGCCGTCATTCCGACCAAGCGGGTTGAAGATGCCGGCTATGATCTCTATCCCTGTTTTGAAGAAGACTACCTGGAAATTCAGCCGCTCGAAACCCGACTGGTGCCTTTGGGTGTTGCTTCCGCTTTCGATTCCGACTATGTCATGTTTTTAAAGGAAAGAGGAAGTACCGGAATCAAAGGCATGTCCCTGCGCGCCGGAGTGATGGATTCGGGATATCGCGGAGAATATCTGGCGCCGATGACCAACGTCAACCAAAAGCCCCTTCGCATCATCAAAAAGGAAGCACTCGAAGCGCTGAGTCCGGAAGAGAAGGAACAGTTCATCGCCTATCCCTATGAAAAAGCCTGTGCGCAGGCGGTATTGCTGGTGATGCCGCAGCTGGAAAGCGAAGAGCTTTCTCTTGAAGAGCTGCAGGCCATCGAGTCTGAACGTTCTGCCGGAAGACTGGGCAGTTCCGGAAAATAGAAGGCACGGGAATAGAAGATGAAGAAAGAAAAGGAACAGCTGACCGTTCTGGGCTGTGATTGCGACAATACCCTGTTTTTCCATGACGCGCGCGGTTTTCGAAAAAAAGATGCCGATGCCATTGAAAAATTCCAGAAGCAGGGCGGTGTTTTCGGTGTAGTTACCGGACGAAGTCCCAAAAGAGGAGTAACGGAACTGACCGAAGGGGAATATCCTATTCGTCCTGACTATTACGTCTATTCCAATGGAGCGTGTCTGATGGATGGAGACGGGACGATTTTGCAGGAATCCTTTATGCCTGAAGAAGCGGTAAGAGCCCTGTATGATCGCTGGAAACATCGACAGGTCGGCTTTCAGACGCCGGAAGGCAACTGTACAACGGTTGAAAGAAAAGGCACGCACTGGAAACAGGTCTACAGTGCGGATGATTTTGATATGAGTCGTGTTTTTAATGTCTTTTTCTGGATGGAAGATCCCGAAGAATCGGATGAGATTGAAGCTTTTGCGGCGACGCTGGAGGGAGTAACGAGTGCCAGAAACACCGAGACCATCGACGTCTACGGAACCGCCAACTCCAAAGCCACCGGACTTCGTTATTTTGCAAGTAAGTTTGCCAGAGAAAAGGATCGGCCGGTCCGGATCGTCGCCCTTGGGGATTCCGGTAACGATGAGCCGATGATTATGGATGCAGATCTGGGGGCAACTTTCGCTTCGAGTCCGGAAAATCTCAGAAATAAAGCGGATTTAATCGTTGATGGCGCCTGGGAGCTCATCGGTCATCTGAATGAAGAATGAACATGGTGGCTTTAAACGAAATTTCCCCGAAAGCGGCTGGCTTTCGGGGGTGTTTTTTTTGGGAATGAATGTGGAGTTACTTGAGGGCCCATTTGTCGGCGATAGTCTCTACACCTTTGGGGTTCTTTTCGACCCACTGGTCATAGTTCATGCCGGAATCGGTAACCGTTCTGGCCACTTCACAAAGGAAGGAGGGAACGTCATCCTGGGCGATAACGGCGACCTCTCGACCCATAATCGTATGTTCCGGATCGTTGCTTCCATACAGACAAACCTGGAAAGCCGGAACAATCTTTCCGTCTATTTTGCCAAAGAATCCGGAAAGACCGATTCTGGCCGTCTGATGGGCTCCGCACGAATTGCGGCAACCGGAGAAGTGTACCTGCGGGAGCGCATCAAAAGGAAGATCTCCTTCTTTTCTCAGGGCGGCTACACAATCTGCCAGCAGCTGCTGGGAATCGCGCAGACCGACCTGGCAGGTCTCCGCTCCAACGCAACAAACAGTTAGTAAAAATCCCGCAAAAACCGCAACCGGTTTTTAGGGCCTCTACCT
>Cam_p2__coassemble_1085_pt1 | contig 29722 bp, 30 predicted proteins | sample Cam_p2__metabat2_low_PE_009 | metagenome-assembled genome bin Cam_p2 | reverse complement strand
AGGCTAAGGACTAAATAACAAGATATAAAATCGTTATCTTCCAAATATTCCTTTTATGTGACAACTGTTATCTACCCTGTTTAAAGCGTCTCATGGGAATGGAATTCATTCTTGTTCTCCTTTGGATGGGTTTTTGTGTTTTCTGGCATAGTTCCAGGAATAGGCGACGGGCAGAAGAGTGACCAGAAGGATGGTCGAAACCAGCACGCCAATCCACGCATGTCGAGGATCGATTAAACCCAGGATAATTATCAACAATCCCTCAAGAATGGCACACTTTCCACCAAAGCGATTGCTGGCGATCCAGTTATCGGGATCGGCCTGTGTCCATGGAGTTCGAACGCCCAGAACGGAATTGCGTCGGACTTTAGGCAGAAGGTTGCCCAGAACCATCATCATGATGCCCAAAGCAATAAACAGGATGGATTCCACCGGAAAACCGGAAGTCATAGACGCACCATAGACGACCATCATCACCACAAAACCAATCACCGGAATCAGGGTTAACAACAGTTTTCCAATAAAAGGAGTCGTTGCCGCCTGATGGATCGTCGGTTTTGAAAGGACAAGCACCACGGCATCAAAGAGCGCCAGTATGGCGGGCAACAGGAAAATGACCATCGCTTTGGGCCTCCAGTCATCCGCACCGTTCACCCCATAACGAACGGCGACCTGATCGGGCAGCTGATTGTACAGACAAAGACCGATCAGCGTCGGAATCAGGCAAGCCAGAATGGAAAGCAGAATATTTTTCCAGGTAATCACTTCATTTTCAGAATCAGGTTTTGTCATGATCGTTTCCTTTCTGCAGGCCGGCAATCCAGATGGCGACTTCTTCAAGAACGGAAGCATTGAGCTCATAGATCACAAAGCGTCCTTCTTTTCTTGATGTGACCAGCCCGGCTTTTTTCAGCACCGCCAGATGCTGGGAAATGGCCGCCGGAGTCATGTCAAAATGACTGCCGATTTCTCCGGCGGAAAGACTTTGGGTTTTGAGCAGGTCGAGAATCCGGCGCCTGACCGGATCTGCGGCAGCCTGCAGCACCCGCTGAAGGGACATCGTCTCACCTCATTTAAGCAATCACTTAATTAAGTGATGACTTAAATATAGAATTCCCTTCTTTTCCCGTCAACAAAAAAAGGATACGAATCCATGGGGATTCGTATCCTGAAAAATCGAATTTACTGACCTTCGCCTTCACCTTCGACGGGTTGTTCAGCAGGTTGTTCCGTCTGTTCGGCAGGCTGGGCAGGTGGGGTATAACGCACCTGATTGGCAAGGTCTGCATTTCTCGGGGTGGTAATGTGGTCGGTTACCCGATTTCCGGCATTGTTTTTAACGACTTTGACAAAGCGCCATCCATCGGCCGGATGCGCGTCATCGACCAGATAGTTGTACGAGTCGATTTCGAGATCGTACATCTTCCCTTCTCCATTGCTTGTGAAGTAGGTTTCGATGGGCAGATGGTTGTTGATGATGTCATAAGCCTGGTTGGCGGCATCTTCAAGCATCACATCGTCTGCGTTATCGACCAGATTGAGGTGAACGCGCAGGGTGGCGCTCTTAAGATCAATTGTGGCGGATTCCATATTGGGAATGCTCATCAGATCGCCCTGTATGGCGCTCATCTGGGTTTCTTCGATTTTCGGGTTGAGGTCGTTGGGACCGAAACGGTTTCCTTCGACCGGCTGATCAGTTTCCCTGGCGGATACGAGAAGAATGTATCCAATCATTACGCAGGGAATAATCAGAATAATCAGCGTCAGCCAGACAAGCTTATGGCCCTGTTTGACTTTCTGCTTCTTCGGTTTTCTGACTTTTGTGCTTTTAACTGGTTTTTCAGGCATGGTTCTCTCCGTTCCGTTCCTATGATATCACAGCGCGCAAGCGGCTGTTCTTTCACTGGTGTCGATCAGGCGATCCGTTTTTTGAGCTCTTCACTGAGAAGTGCGTTGGCTTTTTTAGGATTGGCCTGACCTTTTGAGGCTTTCATGACCTGTCCCATCAGGAAGCCAACGGCACGAGACTTTCCGTTTTTGAAGTCTTCAATCGATTTCGGGTTCTCATCAAGAACTTTGCCGATCATCTCAAGAAGTGCTCCATCATCGGACATCTGTTTCATGCCTTTATCCTGAATCACCTGATCCGGATCGGCACCTTTCATGACTTCTTCAAAGACTTCCTTGGCCTGTTTACCGGAAATCACACCTTCCTCTACTCGGTTGACGAGTCGCGCGATGGCTTCCGGGCTGGCCGGATTTTTCGCAAAGGAAAGGTTGTTTTTATTCAGCCAGGCCGACAGGTCACCGATGACCCAGTTGGCCGCTTTTTTCGGATCTTTGGCCGTTTTCATCACCGCTTCATAGTAGTCAGCCATATCGCGGTCGTTGACCAGTACGGAAGCACCGTAATCGTTCAGACCAAAGGTCTTCTGCAGACGGGCCATTCGCTGTTCGGGCAGTTCCTCCAGCGAATTCTGAATGGACTCAATCCAGGCCGCATCAAGCTGGATCGGGAAAATATTGGGTTCAGGGAAATATTTGTAATCGACATTTCCCTCTTTTTTACGCATCAGAACGGTCGATCGGGTCGGTTCGTCATAACGACGAGTCGCCTGCTCAACCGCTTCACCGGCTTCAAGCAGCGCGCTCTGCCGTTCGATTTCGGCCTGTACCGCTTTCTGGACGTTGGCGATCGAGTTCAGGTTCTTGATCTCGACCTTGGTACCGAGTTTTTCGGGATCATCAGAAAGCGAGATGTTGATATCACAACGCATCGAACCTTCTTCCATACGGACATCGGAAACGTTGAGATAGAACAGAATCCGACGCAGTGCTTCAACATAAGCTGCAGCTTCAGCAGCCGAATGCATATCCGGACGGGATACGATTTCAATCAGCGGAGTACCCGCACGGTTGAAGTCAATATACGTACCGGTATCCCGGTGAAACTGCTTGGCCGTATCTTCTTCCATGTGAATTCGTTCGATTCGGACCTTCTTTTCGCCATCCTCCGTGGAAATGGTCACAAAGCCATCTTTTCCGATCGGATGGAACTGCTGGGTGATCTGAAAGCCTTTGGGCAGATCGGAGTAATAGTAGTTTTTACGGTCGAATTTAATCAGTGGATCAATCGTACAGTTCAGACCGGTGCAGGCCTTAATGGCCAGACGAACCGCTTCTTTGTTTACGCAGGGCAAAGTTCCGGGGTGACCCAGATCGATGACCGAAGTATTGGTATTGGCAACATCGCCAAAGGATACCGGAGCACCGGAGAACATTTTGGTTCGGGTTTTGAGCTCACAATGGATCTCAATTCCGATGGTTACCTGATAATCAGACATTTTCCGGTTCCTCCTTAAAATCAATCAGCGCTTCAATACCGGCCGCTACATCAAAGAGAGCCTGCTCTTTAAAGGCCGGAGCGGACAGGTTGATGCCAAAAGGCAGTCCTTTTTCCGTGCCTAAAGGCATGGTCAGCGAAGGAACGCCGGAGAAGTTGGCCAGCTGCATATGTTCTTCTTCAAAACGGTCTTCTCCAAAGCGCACATCACTGCTCTGTTCAATGAGCGGAGCCAGATCCACGGCAGCCGGAGCAAGAATGACATCGCATTTTTTAAACAGGTCCAGATAGGCATCGACAATCAGACGACGGATCTTCTGGGCTTTTCTGAACAGACGATCCTGGTTTTCTTCAAACAGCGAATACGAACCAATCACAAAGCGAGCGCGAACATAGCTTGAGAATCCGGCCGTACGGCTGGCGGTCATGACTTCTTCCACGCTTTCTCCCGGTTTACGCACCCCAAAGCGGATGCCATCGAGATTGGAATGGTTGGCCGTGGCTTCGGCATTGGCGATGGTCTTGTATACCGGAGCGATCAGCTCCATCAGTTTCTGATCCATTTCCAGTTCGACCACCTTTGCTCCGGCAGCTTTGATCTGTTCAACAAGGTGATCAAAAGCACTGCGAATAGCGGGTTCATGGATTCTGTCCGCTACGGTTTTGAATACGCCGATGGTTTTTCCTTCCAGGGAAGGGTTGAGGTTTTCCACGTAGGCTTTCACCGGCAGGAAAGAAGAGGTCATATCATGATCGTCTCTTCCGGCCAGAACTTCCAGAGCGAGGGCTGCATCGGTAATATTACGGGTAAAGTAACCTACGGTATCCAGACTGGAAGCGTAAGGAATGATGCCATAGCGGCTGATGCGACCATAAGTCGGTTTTACCCCCACTACACCACAATAAGCCGCCGGTTTGCGGATGGAGTCACCGGTATCGGTACCGATTGCCAGAGGCACGGTACCTGCGGCAATCAGTGCTGCCGATCCACCGGAGCTTCCTCCGGTAATGTGGGCAGGATTCCAGGGGTTATGAGCCGGGCCGGTTGCCGCATTGCGGTTGGTTCCGCCCATACCCAGCTCATCCATGCTGGCCTTGGCGACAATAACCGCACCGGCATTTTTCAGTTTTTCGACAATCGTCGCATCATACACCGGAACATAGTTGCCCAGAATCTTCGAGCTGGCAGTGGTCAGAATGCCCTTGGTAGAAACATTATCCTTGAGGACAACGGGAATTCCGGCAAGCGGTCCATCCTGGGGATTTTCTTCCGGTTCTTCGATGATGGTTACCGCGGCATTCAGCGTCGGCTGGAGTTCTTCAATCCGTTTTGCGGATTCTTTGGGAGTCAGTCTGCTTTTCATTTACTTCACCACCTTCGGAACATGGATATGACCCATACGGGCATCCGGTGCGTTTTTGAGCGCATCCTTCTGATCGAGCACATCGCAAACTTCATCTTCTCTTAAAAAGACGGTTGGCGTCTCAAAGGGATAGATCATGGGCTCTACGCCTTCGGTATCCACGGTCTCGAACAGCTCGACCTGTTTTTCCACGGCAACAAAGTCCTTTTTCAGCTCTTCAATTTCCTCGTCACTGAGATCAAATTTCAGATCCGAGGCGAGCTTTCGAAAATATTCGGTTGAAAACTTTTCCATTCTTATCCTTTCTCTTTTAATACACGGTCAGCACGCTGACTTCCTGGCTTTTGGGGGCGCGATCCATCAGGGCGCAGATATCTCCGTTATTTTTAATGATGACCTTATAGTCACAGTTCTGGCTGGTGAAGATGGACATCTTCTCTCGCACGCTCTGAATCAGAGCGAGAATCTCACCGACGGTTTTTCCGTTGGCCGTAATCGTCAGATTCATTCGTACGACCGTACCGCTCTGCACTTTGGCTTCCCCTGTGACATAAGTCGTATCACTTAAAATCGTGCTCACGTCCGAGCGGAAGGTGTTGAACTCTTCCGCCATCTCGGGCTGCTGTTCAGTGAACGCACTCGAGGGAACAAGCATATATTCCTGAGAGTACTCTTTTTCAGTGGAAGTGCTGCCTTTAAAGTACTCGGTAAAAATGTAACCGCCTTTCGAATAGCTGTCATCTCGAGTATCGAGCTGATAGGCTGCGACAAGAATCGGCACATCCGAGGTAATTTCATTAAAACGCTCACGCATGTAGGAAACGATCTTGCTTCCCGACGCGCGTAAAAACTCCTGCATCTTTTCCGGGGTGATCTCAATGCGCTGTCCATCCTGCTCCAGAGCATCGGGTACCACCAGACCGATCGAAATGCCCTTGAGCTCATCGCCCTGGTAGAAGTCGATTTCATACAGGTCATCGACCAGAATCGGCCCTTTGACGATGCCATTGCCCGTATCGAAATCTTCATCACTGGAAGGATTCAGACCATTCGGGTTGTCATCACGAAGCGTACCGAGCAGTCCACGCGAACCATCTGTGGCATCGATTTCGTCGTAATCGAGAAACGCGTGGGTCCGATAAGCCAGATCATCCGGAGAAAAGTAGTTCTTGCTTAAATCCATCAGCCCCTGCTCAAGCTGGGTGCGAATATCGATATCGTGAATCAGACCGATATGCTTGCCTCGCGTATCACTGGTGACATACGGAAGCAGAGCGGCATAATCTCCGGGTTTGAGTCCCTGAGCCGTGGGTGTTCCGGAAGAACAGCCCGTCAGCAGGGTCAGCGAGAACAGCAGGGAGGATTTCCAGAGAGTTTTAGCTTTCATCGGCTCTGGCCTCCTTTAAAAACTGCTCTTCAGTCCATACCGGAATGCCGAGTTCATTGGCTTTGGCCAGCTTGCTTCCGGCATTCTCTCCGGCAATGACCAGATCGGTCTTTTTCGAAACCGAGCCGGCAACCGAAGCGCCAAGATGTTCAAGCAGCTTTTTAGCTTCCGAACGACCCATCTGTTCGAGCGTACCGGTCAGTACGACTTTCTTGCCCGCAAAGAAGGAATCCGAAACTTTCTCTTCTTTGGGCTGTTCCATATTCAAGCCATAGCTGTTCAGCTTGTCGATCAGCTCCCGGTTTTCGGGCTGGGCAAAGAAAGCATGAATATTCTGAGCCGAGATGTCGCCGATAAAAGGAACGGCAGCCAGTCCAGTGAGGGTTGCCTTTTGAATCGCGTCCATCGTGCCAAAATGATCCGCCAGCAGACCGGCGGCTTTGGAGCCGACCTGTCGAATACCCAATCCGAACAGCAGGCGGGAAAGCGGCTGCTTTTTTGATTGTTCGATCGCATCGAACAGCTTGTCGACGCCTTTTTCCGACCAGCCTTTATGGCTCAGGAGTTCTTCTCTTTGTTCATGCAGACGATAGATCTGCTCAATGGAGCCCAGATAGCCGTTTTCATGCAGCCAGGCGATGCGCTTGGATCCCATGCCATCGATATCCATCGCTTCTTTTGAGCAGAAATGGACAATGCTTTCAAGGATTCTGGCCGGACAGTCGGGATTGACACAATAGTAATCGGCCTGATCCGGTTCCTTAACGAGTCTGCTTCCGCAAACCGGGCAGTTTTCCGGCCAGACAAAATCCCGTACCGTCTCATCCCGCTTTTCAGGTAAAGCCCGAACGACTTCCGGAATGATGTCTCCGGCTTTGCGGATAATGACGCGATCATTGATTTTCAGATCGTACTGTTCGACGCGTTCACGATTATGAAGCGTTGCCGCCGAAACGGTCGTTCCGGCGACCCGGACCGGTTCAAGCACCGCATTGGGGATGACTTTCCCGGTTCGTCCAACCGTTAAAACGATGTCGATCAGTCGGGTTTCCACTTCCTGCGCCGGGAATTTATAGGCGATCGCATAGCGAGGGGCTTTGGCCGTTACGCCTAACTGCTGTTGCTGGTCAAACTGATTGAGCTTGATGACGATGCCATCGATCTCAAAAGGAAGAGAGGCTCTTTTCTGACCGGCTTCTTCAATAAACGCCCAGATTTCATCAAAGGTTCTGCATTTTTTCCAGGCGGGATAAACCTTGAAGTTCATCTTCGCCATGGCTTCCAGAGCTTCCGCCTGTGAGTGAACGCCATACTGTTCTCCATTCTGGAAATAATACAGATACATATCGAGTCGACGCTTTCGGGCAACTCCGGTATCGAGGTTACGGATCGTTCCGGCTGCCGCATTTCGCGGGTTGGCAAAGAGCGGCAGATGCAGTGAGGCATTGAGCTCATTCAGCGCTTCAAAGCTGCTTTTGGGCATCAGTACTTCGCCACGCACTTCTACCGGACCGTCCTGGTCGATCTGCATGGGGATGGAAGGAATGGTGCGTACGTTTTCCGTGACGTCTTCTCCTACCGTTCCATCTCCGCGAGTCACTGCCCGCTCAAATCGACCGTGGTTGTACATCAAAGCCATCGCCAGGCCGTCAAATTTGTATTCACATACGAATTCCGCATCCGGAAACTCTTTGCAGATCCGGTCCGTGAATTCTTTCAGTTCTTCTTTGTTAAAAACATCCCCAAGGGAAAGCATGCGCTGGGCATGCGTGACTTTTTCAAATCCATCAAGCACCTTTCCAATAATGCGCTGGGAAGGACTGCTGGGATCAGCCATTTCCGGGTGCTTTTCTTCAAGCTTCATCAGCTCATCCATCAGCCGATCGTACTCGAAGTCGGAAACCGAGGGATTGTCATTGACGTAGTATTCAATCGCGTATTTTTCGAGCAGCTTTCGCAGCTCCAGGATGCGTTCCTGATCACTCATACGCTCACCTCCATCCCCGTTTTCACTGCAGGTGAACTGCCGGGGCGCAAAATTTCAACCTATATTGTAACAAAAAACCGGCTACGCGTTATGGGTCATCCCTGCCCGAAACACACTCTGATCTTCGAGTTTTCCCAAATCAAAACGGCAGGAAGTTCCTGCCGTAAAAAGGTTTCAGTTTTCACTCAGATCGAGCTGGTCTCTTCTTGAAAAATCGATGTAGACAAAAGAGTCCGTCGGATAGCATGCGATCGTATAACAGAAGATGCGCGAGTCATCGAGGGCATAGCGAGCAACGGATCGTACGACTTTATCGGAATGATCCATCTTCAGCAGCACTTCGGTTTCCTCATCCGAATTCACGACGCGAAGTTCTCTTCTGGCATAGGAGATCGTCAGTCCAAGCTTCTTTTCGACGTATTCGAAAATCGATTCTCTGCACTGTTCTTTGGTTAAGCCGGGGATCAGATCCGAGGAGACAAAATCGTGTACACAGGCTACGGGTTCTCCATGAATCGAACGGGTACGAATGCAATGGTAAACAATCGGATTCTGCAGCTTCATGGCCCGAAGCACTTCATCGGGTGCTTTGATCATTTCAAAGCGAACAACTTCCGTTTCAATGGGGGTGTTGAGAATGATCTGCTTTTCCTTGAAGCTTGAAAGGCCTGTACCGGCCACGCTGCTTGGAATTTCAAGGACGCGTGAACCTTTTCCGTTTTCCTTGAGAATATAACCGCGTTCGGACAGAACGCCTAAAGCCTTGCGTACGGTATCTCGACTGGCCTGATACTGCTTCATCAGTTCGTTTTCAGGGGGCAGATAATCGCCCACTTCGAACTCGTGGCTGAATATCTTCGTGCGCAGATCGTTATAAATCGCCGTATGTTTGGTTGCCATGGCCAGCCTCTCTTTCTATGAATTTCCAAAATTTCTCTGTTTTTTCTTTTTGAATAGTTTTACATCGTTCCCGATCAAATTTCATCCTTATCCTGTGGAATCGGTTCATTTTGTTCCGATTTTTCGGGCGGAATCAATCCGGTAGAAAGGGTCAGCTCCAGCCCGTATCGATGGGTCTGTTCATCATTGAGCAGATACGCTCCACGCAGTTTGCGTTGTCTGGAGTAGATGGAAAGGTTGCCATTGGTCAGCGAAGCGATGGAGCAGACGATGAAGATGAAGGGAAACAGGTTCCAGCCAAAGATCTCCATGCCAATGACCATCGGAGCCAGCCAGGTATTTGTCCCGGCTCCAAATACAGCCGCATAACCAAGGGCCGCACCCAGCGCCGGAGACAGACCCAGAAGCGGAGCGACCAGTGCTCCGAGAGTCGAGCCGATCGCAAAAAGCGGAGTCACTTCCCCACCGACAAAGCCAATCGAAAGCGAAAAGATCGTCAGGATGAATTTCAGGATCGGATCGCTCCAGTAAATCAGCCCGCCGGTTGAAGCGGCATCAATCAGATTGGCTCCCGATCCGCAGTATCGTCCATCCAATCCGATCCACAGCAGTAAAGCCAGCGGAATCGAAAGAATCAGGATCCGTCGGATCGGATTGTTGATCCATTTTTCGGTGAGCTGATGGCTTTTTCGAAGCGTAAAGGCAAACAGTCCTCCGCATAAGCCAAAAAGCACGCCCATGACCAATAACGCCAGTCCCTGTCGGGTCAAAGAGAATTCAAGGGTTACCGAAAGCGGGTAGGCTTCCTTGCCAAGACCCATCAGTCCGGCCATCCAGGAGGCGAAAAAGGCAGCGGAAATGGAAGGAGCCAGCGCCCGGAATTCAATTACGCCGCTGACCATGACTTCCATCGCAAAAATCACGGCGGTAAACGGGGTTCCGAACAGTCCCGCAAATCCGGCAGCCATGCCTGCGATCAGAAAGACGGTTTTATCTTTGACAAAGTGGGGCAGATGGCGGTTGAAAAAGCTCGAAACCGCCGCACCGATCTGCATACCGACCCCTTCTCTTCCCACACTGGCTCCGGCAATATGGCTCATCCAGGTGGCCAGCGTCATGAGCGGGATGGTTCGTTTGGGAATTCTCTGTTCCTGACCGGCACTGACTTCAAAAACGAGGTTCATCCCTTTTCGGGACAGTCCCCCATACTTCTGAAACATCCATACGATCAGCACGCCGATCAACGGAAGAGAAAGCAGCCACCAGCTGCCTGCCCAGGCATGGATTCTGGAGGCGAATACCAGTCCGTATCCGAAGATGACTTCAAAAAACGAGACGACAATTCCCATCAGCGCACCGATGACCAGCAGGATCACGGTCTTGATGAAATAGTCACTCCAGGAGTGGATTCTCTGTCGGGTATTTTCGTTCATTTGATCAGCTCCAGAAATTTACGATAAATCTTCCGGGTTCCGGATTCTTCGAAAACGACGGTGATCACATCCCCGGAAGTAGCCAGGACGACACCCTTACCGAATTTGGGATGAGTGACTTCACTGCCTGCGCGAATGGTCTTATTGGACTTTGGATCTGCACGCATGGAATTCAGCGTTCTTGGACGAGAGGTTCGACTCGGTGCGGAAAAAGTCGAAGAAGAGGTTTTCTCTTTTTTCTTTTTTCCCGCAATCATCTCTTCCGGAATCTCCTGCAAGAAGCGTGAAGGGGTTTTGGAAACCCTGGTCTGGAAGGAATAACCGGAGTTCCAGCTGACGAACAATCGTTTTCTGGCTCGAGTCATGGCCACATACATCAGCCGTCGTTCTTCTTCCAGTCCGGCATTTCCGCTTTCAAGCACTGAGCGTTCACTGGGCAGGATGCCTTCATTGGCTCCGATTAAAAAGACATCATCATATTCCGTACCTTTGGCCGCATGAACGGTCATCAAAGTCACGGCTTCTTCGTGATCTTCCTGATCAGCGGTCGTATACAGGGAAACCGAAGCAAGATAGTCGGCCAGGGTCAGAGACGGATTTTCTTCGAGAACCCGGTTCATATCGCTTTTGAGCTGTTCGATATTCTCGAGTCTTCCCTCTTCCTGCTTCTCTTTAAGCATTGCTTTATAACCGGTAACTTTCAAAATCCGATCAACCATCTCCGGTAAAGTGTTTGTCTCAAGATCCTTTCGAAGTCCTTCAATCAGGTCCACAAAGACCTGCGCCTTTTTGTGTTGCGCGGTGGAGAGGCTTTGCGGATCTTTCATCACTTCATACAGGTTGAGATTTCTCTGATCCCCTTCGGTATTGAGCAGGTCGAAAAATTTTGGACCGAAGCCGCGAGGGGGAACATTGGCAATTCGCTCAACCGCCAGATTGAGGGCAAAATTCTGCGGATCTTCTTCACTGGCCGGGGCAAGCATTTGAAAGTAGGAAAGCATGTCCTTAATTTCCGCTCGTTCAAAGAATCGGATGCCGCCGATGATGCGGTAAGGAATGTTCTTTTTGGTCATCTCCTGCTCGATGGGCAGGGAGAGATAGTTGGAACGATAGAGGACTGCCATTTCGTTATAGGGAGCGCCTTTTTTATGAAGATCCTTTACCGTCAGTCCGACAAACGCGGCTTCCGCCTGTTCATCCGGCGCGCCGAAAAATTCGATGAGATTACCACCCTTCTGTTCGGTAAAGAGATCCTTTTTGACACGACTGCGGTTATGGCTGATCAAAGCGTTGCTCGCGTTCAGAATCGGTGCTGTGGAGCGATAGTTTTCCCGAAGCAGAATCGTCCGGGAAGGCTGGAAGTCCTTTTCAAAATTCAGAATGATATCAATCGAAGCGCCACGCCAGGTATAGATGGTCTGGTCAGGATCCCCGACGACCGCAAGAATCGCATCGTCTCTGACCAGCTGGCGAATGATGGAATACTGAATCGGATCGACGTCCTGAAACTCATCGACATGCAGATAATCCAGACGGTTCTGCCATTTCCGTCTGACGGATGGTTCCGTCTTTAACAAAGCATCGGTCTTGAGCAGCAGATCATCAAAGTCCAGGGCCTTCATCTCGTCTTTGGCCTGCATGTATTCCCGATAGATATGCGCTTCATCGAGCATCCATTCGGTTTTGGCCTGCTCAATGGCCTGCTGCCAGGTAACACCTTTGGTTTTCTGACTGGAAATCATGGAGGTCATCGCTGCAGGTTTGTAATCCTTCGGGGAAAGATTCAGTTTTTTAAGTGCCTTGCGAATCATGGCCCGCTGGTCTTCCGTATCCAGAATTTTGAAATCTTTGGGATAGCCCAGTCTGGGGGCATCTTCTCTTAACAGTCTTGCGCAAAAGGCATGGATGGTGGAGATGCGTACCTTTGAGGCCTGATCCGGAACCTGTCTCAACAGACGGTCCTTCATTTCACGAGCCGCCTTGTTGGTAAAGGTGATGGCCAGAATACGATCCGGTTCAATGCCCAGCTCATTGAGCAGATATTCAATCCGGGCCATCAGCACGGTCGTCTTTCCGGATCCGGCTCCGGCAACAATACGCAGATGACAATCCACGCAGGTTGCCGCTTCCTGTTGGGCAGGGTTGAGTTTTTGAAGTAAGGATTCCATGGCACGCCTCCTGTTTGTTCTGTCATTTTATCATGGCTGTTTTTTATGATCATTACTTCCGGAAATGGAAGCCACGATAAAAGGACCGTCTCTCATCGCCTCTTCCAAAGAAAAGGGATGAAAGACGGTCCACTGGTTTTTCCTTATCCGGCAAAGAATCCGGAAAGCAGAATGCATTTACGCAGGTATTCCTGCTCTTCTTTCGAGCGGGCCAGCGCGTGAATATAGAGCTTGCGCTCTCCATCTCCGATCACGGCATCGACGTTGAAGATTCCATCCTCTTCGGATTCCTTCATCCAGCAGACATCTCCGTCTTCGGTTTTGACGGGCGTCTGTTCCATTACCTGATCGAGGTCAGGGAGAATGGCTGGCTGCTTCGAAGCCTGAATCAGCCAGCTCCACTCCTGGTCATCATGATAGGGAGCCATCAGGAAGACGGACTGGAGAGCAGGATCGTAGCTCCTCTCGGCAGTACCCGGGGCAACAACTCTGGCATCTTCAAACAGGTGGTAGACTTCGCGTGTCCGATATTGAACGGCTTCCGAGTCCATTCCCACAGCACCCTTAAGCATATTTTCACGTCCAAGCTGTCTGGTCAGATCGTCATACGCTTTTAAGGGAAGGGGCAGCGTCGGGTCAAGACGGAAGGCGATTTCGAGATCATCGCAGATTTCATTGGCGGTCTTTTCGGTCTGCTCATTCATTTTCGAATAGGGACCAAAGCTTTCCTTGGCCAGCAGGGTCAAAGCCGCATTGCGATAAAACCGTCCGTCCCGATCCCAGTCATTCCAGACATAGAATCGGTCCATCAGATCCTGGATGCTCTTGTTTTTGAAATCCTCTTCATCCATATCTCCCGTCGAAGTCAGCACTTTGTGCTCATCGGCTTTGGGCAGATAGTAAGTTTCGTCAAAGAGATAGTTTCTCTTGCGAAAATCCGGATTATCGAGGATCAGCTTTCGGACATAGTCGAGCTCGTTTTCATAGGCATGCACGATTCGGTCGAAATCGTTATCCTTGGAAAATTCCAGATCATCATCGAGTTCGTAGTCTCCGGGAATTTCTTCTTCCAGAGCCTCAAACAGATCGACCACAAAGGCATGGAAACCCGGGCCGCCATGACGGGTATTGGCAGAAAGGATAACTTCCTTTCCTTCTTCCGTAACGGCGATCTTTCCCTGCGGGCAGACCAGAATTTCGACATTTCTGCCGCGATCCTCAATCTGAACACCTTCACGCTCGCATAACGCGCCTAAAACCTGATAAATCTCGTTTTTCTGGTCTTCGTCGCGATCTTTACAAATCAGCTGAACAAACATGAACAAAACATCCTTTCACTGTCATCAGGACAACTTAAGTATCCCATTTTAAACAAATCTCTCACGTTCCCTGCCCGTTTTAAGCAGAGTCGCGATCAATGGCTTATCGTCTTTTTCCAAGACGTTCTCTTTCAATTTTATCCTTTCCGGCCGGTTATACCCGCTGTAAACCTCTTCCTGTTCATCCCGGAGATTTCTCTTCTGAACTTTTCCCTGTTTGAATCCTCCGGTCTGCCAAAGGACAGAGCGGCACAAAATGACTATGATAAAGAAGAAAAAAAGTGGAGGAAGATCCATGAATCAGATTGCACTGGACTGGAAAGACTATGAAGTCATCGATGCCGGAGGAAAGGAAAAGCTCGAGCGCTGGAATGATGTGATTCTGCGCCGACCGGACCCTGTGGCTTTGTGGCCGATTGATAATGAGCGTGAATGGAAAAAAGCGCAGGCGGTTTATCACCGCTCAACCAAAGGCGGAGGCCAGTGGGAGTTCAAAAAGCCGATTCGCCAGACGTGGACCATTGCCTACAAGGATCTGCGTTTCAAGATTTCCCCGACCGGATTCAAGCATACCGGCCTGTTTCCCGAACAGGCTTCCAACTGGGACTTCATTATGGATACAATCCGACAGGCCAAAAAGGATCATCCGGATCGACCCATCCGCATCCTCAACCTGTTTGCCTATACCGGAGGAGCGACCATGGCAGCCGCGAAAGCCGGAGCTGATGAAGTCGTTCATCTCGACGCCTCCAAAGGCATGAATGAATGGGCCAAGGAGAACATGGTGCTCAACCATCTGGAAAACCACAAAATCCGCTTTCTGGTGGATGATGTCATGAAGTTTCTGGCTCGTGAAGAACGACGGGGCCGTAAATACGATGGCATCATCATGGATCCGCCTTCCTATGGACGCGGACCCAATGGCGAGGTATGGAAGCTTGAAGACAATATCTACGAACTGCTTGAAGCGGCGTCCAAACTGCTCAGCGAAAACGCGCTGTTCATGCTGGTGAATCTGTATACCACCGGATTTCCGCAAAGCACACTCAAGCAGACCCTTGAGCAGATCATCGTCAAAAAGCGCGGCGGTTTTGTGGAAGTTGGAGAAACCCTGCTGCCGATTACTCGAGAACATATGGTATTGCCCTGTGGCCTGTTTGGCCGCTGGACCTCATTTGATCCTTTCAGCGAATAAATTCAGACAACTCAAAAAAACGGAAGAGCAGAAACGGTTTTTACCGTCGAGCTCTTCCGTTTTCTTATTTCTGATCCATGGCGGAGTTAATTTCCCTGAAACAGTGAACTTTCCAGCAAACTGGATTTCAGACTTTCCAGTTCCGTTTCTCCGATTCGATCGGACAGGGCTCGCGTCTGCAAAGAGAAGGCACTGGAAATCAGCGATTGCAGGGCTTTTCGGTCTCTTTCGCCGATTTGTCCGATTTCACCGGGTTCAAGGGTCAGCGCATTGAAATAATCGGAAAGCGTAGTAAAAGGCACTGGCACGGTGCAGATATCCGGATAAGCTTCGCGAAGCCGATACAGCAGAGCTTTGGAATAGAAGAGTACCGAAGCGCTCAGATCTGCGTCATCCACATCTTCATAGAAAGTTTCCAGATCGACAGCGGCTTCAAGGGCATCCAGGACTTCCGGACTGAGGGTTTTTGCGATTTTTGGATCCAGATCGAGGATTTCAATAAAACTTTCTTCATCCTCGTCTTCCTCATCCTCTTCGTCTTCTTCGTCCTCTTCGTCTTCTTCCTCTTCGTCGTCTTCGTCAATCTCTTCTTCCTGCATAAATGCCGGATTCATCGAGCCGAAGGGATTGAACTGACCTGTCATCATTTTTGAAGCCAGATCTTTGGCCTGCTCTTTTTCTTCATCGCTCATGGACTGATACAGCCCCATCAACTGATCAAAATCCAGATTGGGAAACTTCATGGTTTTTCTCCTTTTTCGTGATTCGTTTTTTTCATTGTAGACCGATGTCTCGAATCCCATCAAAAAAGGACAGTCCTTTTCAGACTGTCCTGAATTTTGTGATGGGCAGATCTTATTCAGCAGGTACTGCGAATGCACCGAATTCATCGGTGATGTACTGCTTGATGTGATCGGATTTGAGCACGTCTACCAGAGCCTTGATGCCTTCGTCATCTTTCTTGTCTTCGCGAACGGCGATGATGTTTACGTAAGTCTTGGCAGCGTCAGAATCTGCAGCTTCGGTAACGAGCAGGTAATCGGTGACGTTGGAAGTCAGTGCATAGTTTCCGTTCAGGATGGCATAATCTACATCCGGCAGTTTGTCTGCTTCCTGGTCAGCGGCGATTTCAACGATCTCGAGGTTTTTCGGGTTGCTTTCGATATCGTGGATGGTTGCGGTATTCAGATCCGCACCTTCCTTGAGGGTGATCCAGCCCTGATCCTGAAGCAGGAGCAGTGCGCGCGCTTCGTTGGTTGCATCATTGGGGATGATGATCTGAGCGCCTTCAGCGGGTTCTTCATCCTTGGTGTGCTTTTCGGAGTAGATGCCCAGCGGTTCATAGTGGATGCCGCCAGCGGATACGAGGTATCCTTCATCGCCGGATTCGAGGTTGGAGTCTGCGTTGTAGCCATTCAGATAAACTTCGTGCTGGAAGTAGTTGGCATCGAGAGATCCATCGGAAGTGGAGGGGTTGATGTTGGGATAGTCGGAGAATTCAGTGATCTGCAGATCGTATCCCTTTTCCTTCATGAGTTCCTTGGCTTCTTCGAGGATTTTGCCATGAGGGCTGGTAGTTGCTCCGACTTTGATGACCGTCAGTTCCCCGTCAGCTGCAGCAGAAGAAGTGCTGGCCGTCGAGTCGGTTTTGGAATCGCCTGCAGAAGAGCATCCTGCAAAAGTAGCAATTGCGAATTTCTTGAAGGTTTTCATAATCATTGGTCTCCTTTTTTAAAAATCTTTCCTGTAGATTTTGAATTTCTGCGTTGAACCGTTTTCGGTTAATGCGTAGTTTTTCGAACCAGCCAGTCACCGATGGCCTGGATGATCGAAATGATGATCAGCAGCAGGATCAGCACCACAAAGGTGATGTCCCACATTTTTCTCTGCCAGCCAAAGCGGATGGCCAGATCTCCCAGACCGCCTGCACCGACGGTACCTACGATCGCAATCTGTCCAATGACTGCGATCAGGCAGATCGTAATGCCTCGAATCATGCCCGGGATGTTCTGTCGTAAATAGACGTTGGTGATGATCTGCCAGGTGCTCATCCCCATCGAAATGGAAGCTTCGATAATTCCATGAGGAATTTCTTCCATCGAGGATTCCATCTGTCGAGCCATAAACGGGATCGTTCCGACAATCAGGGGAACGAATGCCATCTTGATTCCGATGGTGGTATGAAAGATCACTCGGGTCAGTCCGACCATCAGCGGGATCAGGATCACAAACGGAATCGCCCGAAACAGGTTGACGATTTTATCGAGCACCCAGAAGACGGGTTTGTTCGGGGCCAGACCCCCGGGTTTGGTGATCACAATCAGCACGGCGATCGGCAATGCGATAATGAACGATACCAGTCCGGTTACGAATAACATGATCAGGGTATCGATAATGGCATCGGGGAAAACGTCGAAATATTCAACGACGTTAGGTATCCATTCAGTCAATATGTCCACGCTTGATCACCTCCACATCTACTCCGTCATTTCTCAGATAATTAATCGCCTTTCGGATCTGCTCATCACTTCCGGAAAAGACGGTGGTGAGCGTACCGATCGGTTTGTCCTGCAGAATTTCCACGTTACCGAAGATGATCGAACAGTCGACCGCGAAATCTCTTGAAATTCTCGAGATCATCGCCTCGGACGTATTGGTCTGATCATACTGGAGTCTTACGAGCTGCTGGTTGGGATGAAGCCGGGTCAGCGGATGGTTGGCCGCGATCAGCTCGTCAATCTTGTTGGCGTTGCTTGCCGTGTTGATGAAGTTTCGGGTCATTTCCTCCACGGGGTGGATGAAGATCGGGATGATGTCTCCCTTTTCTACCACACGTCCGCTGTCCATGATGGCTACGCGATCACAGATTTCCTTGACCACAAACATTTCATGGGTAATGACCACTACGGTAATTCCTCGCTCCCGGTTGATCCGTTTGATCAGTCGCAGGATGTTCTGCGTGGTCTGCGGATCCAGAGCGGAAGTCGCTTCATCGCAAAGGAGCACTTTGGGGTCGTTAACCAGAGCTCTTGCGATGGCTACGCGCTGTTTCTGTCCGCCGGAAAGCTGGCTGGGATACGAATCCTTTCGCTCCACGAGATCAATCAGTTCGAGAAGCTCCATGACTTTCCGGTCAATTTCTTCTTTGGGCGCTTTCTGCATTTTGAGCGGAAGCGCGATGTTGTCGTAAATCGTCAGTGCCGGAAGCAGATTGAAGTGCTGGAAAATCATGCCCATTTTCTGGCGAGCCTTGCGAAGGTTTGCCTGTGAAGCTTCCATCAGATTCTCGCCGTCGAAAATGACTTTTCCGTCATCCGGCCGTTCGAGAAGATTCATACAGCGCACCAGAGTCGATTTACCGGCTCCGGAAAAACCAATGATGCCGTAGATCGTGCCCTGTTTGACATGGATCGAGACATCCTTTACCGCATGTACATCTCCGTCTTTTGTTTTGAATGTTTTGGTAACATGCTCAAGCTGAATCAAAACATTCCCCTCCTGTCCATAAAAAAAGCCTTCATCACTTTAGGACGAAAGCTGAGTTTCCGTGTTACCACCTAAATTCGCAGTCCTGTCACCAGAAACTGCCTCATCAAGTACATGCATACTTTAACGCTTTAACGGGCGTACCCGTCAGCCCTGCTATTCGGGTCTGCGGCTCCAAGACCATGTTCACCGCCTGTACGATGCTTTCTTACACCATCCGAAAGCTCTCTTTGCCCGCGTGGGCGGCTACTCTTCTTTTCTCTGCCAATTTGTGCCTCTACTCTATCATGAAAAATGATTCAGGCAACCGGAAGGCCGGAAATTCTGAAAATTTTTCAGAATTTGTTTCAGAAAAGCCACGGTTATTTACCATCCGAACAGGACGGAAAACCAGAAAAAAGAGCGCCGCCCGACGCTCTTTTACAGCAGATTTTTACTTTCACGCAATTTCTGGGAATACTGCAATGATGAAATCAGTTATAAACGTGAAATTTGACCGCCTGACAGTTTCTCTGTGCCAGCCGGCTGGCCTGTTTGATGGAGTCGTGGAAGACTTCGGTAAACCCAAGACTCGATTCAAATTCATCGGCTTCTTTACAGACCAGGTCCGCTTTTTCTCTGCGGATTTCCTGGAATTCTCTGCGTGTCTCATTGAGAAGGTGATCCGCTTTTTCATATTCGCCTTCACGGATCAGATTGAGAGAACGAACCATTTTCGAACGAAGCTTGTGGTTCGACGAATTCAGCTGGAAGAGTTTGATTCTCTTTTGTTCTTGGGTCATGGCCTTTTTCCTTTCTTTCGAAGCGTTTTCTCTTTTTTCCCGTTGTCTAATTCATCTCCGGTTATTTTTATCCGGGGATTTCTTTGACGGTTAAAGTGTATCAAAAGGCTTAATGTCCGGAAAAGGCAGATACACCAAAAATTATACCCCGGTTAAGTTTGTGTAAAGATTTAAATTTTTGTATAAAGATGGTGTTAAGGTGTGTGATTTTCAGCATTTTTTTGCCGTTTTATCACTCATCAGCACTTATTTTCACTCATTCTGAGTTCGGCTTCCAAAGTCACTTTCTTAATGTTCTCTGTACTGCGATCTCAATCCGTTTAATTTTTAACTCGTTTGGAAACTGCTCAAAAACGCTTTATTCATGCGGTTTTCTCAACGTGGTGAGAGAGCCTCTGTTGTTATACCTGATATTTTCCTGAATCCCATTCATATGCCTGAGTTGAAAAATTCAACTGAAAAATTTTAATAAATCACTCCTTTTTGATACATTTCATCGTTCAATGCCGGTTCTGGTCCAACTGAGCTTTCAAAGCCCGGTTTGAGAAGCAGGGGGTTCGTGATATAAAGAATCCATGAAGATCCAATTTCCCTTTTCGCATAAAAAGGATCTCGTGATCACGATTCACGGATTTGGAAAAAAGACCGCTTCCGAGATGGCCCCGCTCAAGGCCTGGCTGGAAAAGAACGGCTTTGAAGTCTGGACTTTTGCCTACTATGATCCGGACCAGCTCGACGACACGAATTTCCATCAATGGATTGCCCGCTGTGAAGAAAAAGTCCGACAGGCCATTGCTACTGGACGAACCATTCATTTGCTTGGCTTTTCGATGGGTGGAGTCATTGCTTCCTATCTGGCCTCCGTTTACAGCGTTCACGATTTGCTGCTGGCTGCGCCGGCCTTCTATCCGCTCAACTTTTCAAAAATCGAACAGGCCGCCCGAAGCAAAGTACTCTCTTCCGGAGAGGATTCTTCTTCGATGAGCGCAGATCAGACGCGAGCTTTCCTGAACGTCGTTTCCAGCTATCGTCATTCTCTGGACCATGTCGACTGCCCAATCCTGATCCTGCATGGCACCGCTGATGAAGTGATTCCCCCAAAATCGTCCGAAAAGATTTATCAGCAGATCCCTTCGAAACAAAAGTATCTGGTCTGGATTGAAGGAGCCAGACACCGTTTTCTTTACGATGGCGCTTATCAGTCTCTGGCCTTCCCGATCATTCGAGATTACTTCAAAGGAGAGATCCATCCTCAGGTTTATCCGTCCTGAACATCAAAATCCCCGAACCGGCTGGTTCGGGGATTGTTGTGTTTATCGGTTTTCGCGGATCATGTCGAGCTTGAGATCAAGCAGTTTCTCGGAAAGATCGACGTAATATTCCTGAGGGTTGGAAAAGCGTTTGACTTCATCCCAGAGTGTTTCCTGCTCTCTGGCGCAATAATCCCTGATACCCACCAGCGAAGGAGAATGATAGACCAGCTCTCCCTGAATGAAAATCGGAACGAGCAGTTCACGGATTTCATAGGTATTGGCTTCAATGACTTTGTGTTTCCACTTATTCATCGGATGGTAAACCGTCAGGTCTTCTTGCACATCGATCACTTCATCTTCCAGAGTGATCAGATCGGCCAGTGCCTTGCCATCTTCGAGATTGTAAATTCGGTAGACTTTCTTGACTCCCGGATTGGTGATCTTTTCTTCGTTTTCAGAAATCTTGATCTTCGGGATCATCTTTCCGTCTTCCTCAATGGCAGACAGTTTATAGACCGCCCCAAAAACCGGAGAGTTTTTGGAGACGATCATATTTTCGCCCACGCCATAGGAATCGATCTTGGCGCCCTGACGATCGACCAGGGATTCGATCAGGTATTCATCCAGCGAGTTGGAGACAACGATCGAGCAGTCCTGCATGCCTTCTTCATCGAGTCTTTTGCGAATCTTTTTGGAAAGATAGGCCATATCGCCTGAGTCGATTCGCACCCCTTTGAGTCGATAGCCGTTGGGTTCGAGATAATCTCTGGCGACACGAATTGCGTTTTCCAGACCGGAACGCAGAGTGTTGTAGGTATCGATCAGCAACGTGCAGGCATTGGGGTAGGTTTTTGCATAGTGCATGAAGGCTGTATATTCATCATCAAAGCTCTGGATGAAGGAATGGGCCATGGTTCCCAGCACCGGAATCCCGAAATCCTGACCGGCTTCGGTCGTGGCAGTTCCATGAACACCGGCGATATAAGCGGCTCTGGCCCCTTCAATAGCAGAATCGAAATTATGTGCACGACGGGCACCGAATTCCATAACGGCTTTTCCTTTGGCCGCCTGAACGATTCTTCTGGCTTTGGTCGCAATCAGGGTCTGATGGTTGATCGCCAGAAGCAGCGCCGTTTCCACCAGCTGGGCCTGAATGAGCGGAGCTTTAACGCGGATCAGCGGTTCATACGGAAAGACCGGCGTTCCTTCAGGAACCGCCCACACATCACCGGTAAAGCGAACGGTAGACAGATAATCGAGAAATTCGGGGGAAAACTGATTCAGATTTCGCAGATACTCGATCTGATCTTCATCGAAATGAAGATTCTGAATATAGTCGATGATCTGGTTCAGACCGGCGAAAATCGCAAAACCGCCATTGTCGGGATTACGACGGTAGAAGACATCAAAGACGACTTCTTCATTTTTGTTCTGATTAAAGTAGACCTGGCTCATGGTCAGCTCATAAAAGTCCATGACCAGGGTGAGATTTCTTCCATCTTTCATATTTTTCTGACTTCTCTTTTCTTCAGTTGGATTCAATCGCTCCGGCAATCACCACTCCATTTGCAGCCATGGCTTGCAGCGCAAAGGTGTTCCATTGGTTGGCGTCATGAATGTCTTCGATATGGTAGGTATCCACAGTATTGATCGGGACGATGACGCGTTTCTGGAAGTGATTGTTCTGGCGAATCCAGGAAAGCAGGGGGAGAGCCAGCTGTTCGACACAAAGATCCGTACAGCATCCTGTGACGATCAGATCACTCTGTTCCGGCAGGCTTTCCAATACCTGATCAAAACCCGGGGCAAAGATCGCGCTGATCGCATTCTTTTCGATGATTCGATCAGGACGGACGTATTTGGCCAGCTCATCAATAACCTGAGCTTCCTGACTGCCTTTCAGGCAGTGTTTTGGGAAGGCTTCAAACTCCATGGCATCAGGCTGATGGGTATCGGTGATAAACCAGACGGGGGCCTGGGTGGTTTCGATCAGTTCGGCGATCGGGCCGGCGGCTTCAAGGATAGCCGGATCAGCCAGCGCCCCTTCCTTTACGAATCCATTGATCATATCCACGACAAAAATGACGGGATTTTGAAGCGAAGAAGCCGACAGATTCGGCCAGGGGGTTTCAGAAACTCGGGCCATACAAACTCCTTTCCTCTGCTTTTCAAATTTTCATAAATTTTTCTCATTATAGAACAACGCTTTTTTTTCGTCGCCTTTTTCCTCTGTTGTACGCAAAATGCCGGAAGTTGTTCGTTCTGTCGGGCTAATTTACGCGATGTCGTCTGCTTCTCCCCGTTTGTGACGAATACAGGATGACCGCCGTGTTCATCCAGTCTTATTCTTCTCATCCTGCGGCTTTGAACTCATGAACGAGCAAAAAGAAAAGCTTCCCGGCGCGGGAAGCTTTTGATCAGAGGGTATATGAAGCCGAATCAGTCTTCGATGATTTCTCCGGTTTCAAGATCGATGTTGGCGAAATCGGCTTCGATGGCTTCATCGAGTTCACGTTCCGCTTCGATTTCCTGTGCGTCGGCCTGATCGATTTCATCGCTCAGATTGACGTTGCGGATGCGGTCCTGAACCTGCTTTTCGATGTCCGCACGGATATCCTCATGGTTTTTGAGGAATTCCTTGGCCTGTTCCTTACCCTGACCGATTTTATCGCCCTGATAGGAATACCAGGAACCGGATTTCTTGATGATATCGTAGTCCGTCGCCAGATCAATCAGCTCGGAAACGGCCGACAGACCCTGACCATAGGTGATTTCCAGCTGGCACTTGCGGAAAGGAGGAGCCACCTTGTTCTTGACGATCTTGACGTTAACCTTGTTTCCGACCGATTCTGTGCCGACTTTGATGACTTCGCTTTTGCGAATCTCAATACGAACGGAAGAGTAGAACTTCAGTGCATAACCACCCGGTGTGGTTTCCGGATTTCCATACATGACGCCGACTTTCAGACGCAGCTGGTTGATGAAGATGGCTGTGCATTCGTTCTGGTTCATGATACCGGAAAGCTTTCTCATCGCTTTGGACATCATACGAGCCTGAGCACCAACCTGCTGTTCACCCATTTCGCCATCGAGTTCGACCTGCGGAACCAAAGCAGCCACAGAGTCAACAACAACCAGATCCACGGCTCCGCTTTCGATCAGCATGAGCATGATGTTCAGACCCTGCTCACCGGAATCCGGCTGAGAGAGGATCAGTTCGTCGATGTTTACGCCAAGGTGTTTGGCATAAACCGGATCGATCGCATTTTCGGCATCGATAAATGCCGCACGACCTCCGCGTTTCTGCACTTCGGCAATCGCGTGCAGGGCGAGTGTGGTTTTACCGGAAGATTCCGGTCCATAGATTTCGATAATACGACCTTTGGGATATCCACCGATTCCCAGGGCTTTATCCAGCAGCAAGGATCCGGAAGGAATAGGTTCCACATCCACACCGGTGCGATCACCCAGCTTCATGATGGAGCCTTTACCGTATTCCTTTTCAATATCCTTGATGACGCCCGCCAGGAGCTCGTCTTTGGATTTTGGCTTATCCTTGGCCGTTTTCGCCGTTGCTTTTTCAGCAGCTTTTTTTGGCATGTCATATTCCTTTCTGTTTTCAGTGTTTCCTGAGCAGTTGCTCAGGGTTATACGATGCTTTTGCGAACATCGTCCTTTTATTTCTTTAAAAGAGCATCATATTAACGCTTTTCGATGGTTTCGATCAGTTTTCTGATCATCCGTTCGACCGCTTCTTCTCTCAGCGCATTTCTTTCCAGAACCAGCTGCCAGGAAAAAACCTCGCAGTGCTCTTTATCGGCAAGCGCGCAATAGATCAGGCCGGCCGGTTTCCCTTCCATAGCCGAAGGTCCCGCATTTCCGGTAAAGGAAACACAATAGTCGGCATCCATGATGGCTCGCGTGTTTGAAGCCATGGCAGCCGCACAGGGTTCAGAAACCACCCCGTACTTTTCAATCAATGCCGCCGGCACGTGAGCGAGAACTTCCTTCATGGGCGTAAAGTAAGTGACCAGTCCGCCTTTGAGTACCGCCGAAGCACCGGAAACAGCACCCAGGGTGGCACAGAACAGACCTGAGGTAAAACTTTCGCACGAGCAGATCGTTACCTGTTTTTCTTTGGCCAGGGCGATCAGTTTTTTTGCATCGTTCATGGTTTTTTACATGGATTCGAGGACGTATTTTTTCAGTTTGTCAAAATACACCCATCCCGAATACAGGGAAACAGCCGCTGCAGCCCACAGGGCAATGTCTGCCAGCGGCAGACCGAGATAAACAAAGGGCCAGTTGCGAAGCAGCAGCAGAATAATGGCGACCATCTGCAGTACGGTTTTCAATTTTCCTGAAAAGCCGGCAGAAACGACTTCTCCCTGGCTGGCCGCGGAAAGTCTCAGACCATCGACAACCAGATCGCGGGAGATCATCAGCAGTACGGGAACAATTGCGGCTTCATGGAAGAAGACCAGCAGGATCAGAGTCGTATTGACAAGCATCTTATCGGCGATCGGATCGAGAAACTTGCCAAAGGAAGTGATCAGATTACGCTTGCGGGCAATCTGACCATCCAGCATGTCAGTCAGCGAGGCTGCCGCAAAAAGAATCAGTACGATGACATTTCTCATCGAAAGACCGGCTTTTGCGGAAAGCACCATCCAGTCAGCCGGAATGCACAGATAGACGATCCAGATCAGTGGAACCATCACCATGCGCAGCACGGTCAGCTTATTGGGTAAATTCATGTTTTTCATTTTCAAGCTCCTTCTGTTTCCTCGGCGGGCTGTTCACTCAATACCGGAACATCGAAATAAACAGCAGCACTGCCATCTTCTTCCTCGACGATGGCTCCTTCATCAAGCACAGTGCCGTTAATCGACACGCTGCCTGCCGTCTCCAGACTCGAAAAGCCCAGACGAAGCGTTCCGCCGTCAGCGACGTTGAGATCGTAGGCAAACAGAGAGGAGATGGAATCCGAGAAGACCGGCTGGTCATTGTAGTAAAGCGAGACATTTTCCCACGCAGCCGGCGTGATTTCAAAGTGAAGGACGGGATTGGAAGCGTCGAGTCCATTGATTTCCCACAGTCCTGTGTAGGTGTTGTAGTCCAAAGAGACGAGCAGATACGATGGGGCAGACTGTTCGGGTGCCGGTTCATCGCCCTGCTTGCGGTTTTTCAGATCATCAGCCAGCCGCTGCGTAGTTTCTTCCTGTTCTTTGAGCTTTTCCTGATGAGCGATATTCTGAGCTTCGATCATTCTCTGAGCAGAAGAGCGGGAAAAATAACTGAACCCGGCTAACAGAACGATGGCACAAGCACTGACAATGATGATCAGTCGGGCCAGTTTGTTTCGCTGACCCCAGAAGAGGTTTCGCGAAATCCGGCCAGCACTTTTGGCAAACGACGACGATTTGCGACGTCTGCGTTTTTTTCTTGCGGTTTTTTCGTCCGTACGCACCGGACGAACAGATTCGATCATCCGCATCTGAGCCTGGGCTAAAGCCTGATCTCGAGCGGATGCGTAGGCGGAAATGGTCGCGTCAACTTCATCGCGAATCATATCCCAGCGAACGCCAATGGCGTCACAGTATCCATGGACGAAATAGCGGACATACGAAAAGTCGTCCGAAAAGACGTCCAGATTGTTTTCTTCGATAGCCCGGACATACTCCGGTTTCAGGCGGGTCTGGATGGCAATATCCTGCACGGACAGATTGAGATCCAGCCTGCGCTGTTTCAGGATCTGATAATAGGGCATACCTTCCCCCTTGTCGTTATATTGTAACAAATCGATGCTTTCTCAAGATGGAGTTTTTACGCATGCGTATGTGAAATTCTACAGCTTTTTTCACGGATGAAAAGAGCGGATTTTTCGGATCTTTTTTCGCGTAAAAAGACCGGAAGAGGCATTTGCGCTTCCGGTTTGAATGTCGTTTTAAATTTCGTTTTTGAGGTCCATTTCCATCATGTACCAGGTTTCTCCTCCATGATGGCTTCCGGAAATTCCCTTATTGACGAAACCGAGGTTTTCATAGAAAGGGATGAGTTCCTTTTTGCAGGTCAGGATGATGCCGCTGCGCGAATCATCGATGCAGTCCTTAATGACTTCCTTCATCAGAATCGAGGCATAGCCTTTCCCCTGATAGGCAGGATCGGTTTCGACCCCGAACAGAATCTGCCACTGACCATCTTCCTGGTGAAGATCGGCGTTTTGGTACATATCGTCGGTCAGCTCTTCCTTATCGCTGACCAGTCCGTTGACCATGGACACGAGCTTTCCATCTCTTTCCAGCAACCAGAAGTGATTGTCAAATTTCTTCAGGCGCTCTTCGAGCGCTTCTTTTGAAGCAGCTTCGTTTGCAGGAAAGCATTTGGCTTCAAGTTCGCTGATCTCGTCAAGATCTTCCAGACGGGCATTGCGGATATCCAGCATGGTTTGACCTCCCATTACGTACAGGTTCCCTGAAAAACTTCTATCCAATTATAACAAAGCCCCCGCAAGTGGAAAGGAAAATGGGTCAATGCAGGCTTATTGCCTGTTTTCGACATGCCCCTGACTTGCTTTCTTATGAGCTTCTTCCACGTAATGTCGGGCATTTTGACGATTATGTTCGACTTCCGCCTCGCTGACTTCCCGAACCACTTTTCCGGGCATCCCCATCACCAGTGAGTGGGCCGGGATCTGTTTTCCCTGAGGGATCAGCGCTCCGGCGCCGATGATCGAGCCTTCACCGATCATGGCTCCATTCATCACAATAGCACCCATTCCAATCAGGACATCCTTTTCCAGAGTGGCCCCATGAATGATCGCCCGATGCCCCAGGGTGACCCCATCGTCAATGCGTACCGGATACCCCGGATCCGTATGGATGATCACTCCATCCTGAATATTGACCGCATTTCCGATCTCGACCGGTGCACTTTCGGTACGGATAACGGCAGTTGGCCATATTGATACTTCCCTGCCAAAGCGAACGTCTCCTTCGACGACTGCGCTTTCATGCCGATACAGCGGAGAATTGTTTTGTGATGTCATGGTTTCCTCCTTTTGATTTTAATCAGTTTCTTCATTTCCTATTTTGCGACCTGATTTGCTTTCCATCCGTTTTTACACCTGCTTTCAAACATAAAACTGCCCGAAACTTCGGGCAGTGAGATTTGTGTTCAGTCCTGAATCCCGGTGCTTTCCAGAATGCGGAGCAGGGAGCGTGCGGTTTTCTGTTCGGCCTGAGTGGGCAGAGCGTTTCGAATCAGATCCTGTCCGATTTGTTTTCGAGCTTCTCCACTGGAAGATCCATCGCTTTCGATTTCGGATTCTTCATCGTATTCGCCATCCGATTCATCGCTGTATTCATCCATCTCTTCGTATGGTTCATCAAAACCGGAAAGATTCTGGTCGTAGACGACGAGGTTGACGGAGATATTGTTTTTGGCATCGACCAGCGTACCGGAAGCCATTCGACCCGTGGGATTGAGGATGTAGTAATAGAGGTCGTCTGTTCCTTCAATCGTCCAGTAAATCGAATCCGAATCTTCGCTGTCGATTTCCGAGCGCAGGATCGGATCACTTGTCAGTTCGGTGATGGTCAGCGTAATCGTGGTATTCTCTGTCGTTTCTGCTTCGATCACCGCCTGCCGACGGGTCTGGTCATAGGCAAACCGATATCCATAGGAGGTCGGCAGATCGAAGTGCAGGCTGGTGCCCGGAATGGAAATTACGCTTTTGTCCGGATCAAGATAATCTTCAAAGGACCGATCAGATCCGGCAGCGATCTCTACCCAGGCATCTACAGAATCACCCCCATCTTCTGTAAGTGCGATTTCCGTGACCGCGACCTGCGACTGATCTGAAACCATCAAAAAGGCGATCGACAGCGAGAAGAAGATCAGGACTCCAAGAATCGTGATCAGGGTAACGCCTACCCAGAAGCCCGTGGATTTTCGGCGAGGATGATCGGGGCGAGACTGCTCAGGCTGAGGGACCGGAGGAAGCAGGATGGATCCACATCGAAGGCAATAGCGGGTTTTGGCCGGATTATCAAGGCCACACTTTGGACACTTCATCGCACTCCTCCTTTTCTGCTTCCATCATAAAAAAAGATTCGTCGATTTTTGAGACCAAAATCTAAAGATTGACGGAAGATCTGTCTAAAAAGAGGAAACATCCCCCTGATTCATTCGTTCAGGATGCACAAACCGTGGCCAGAGGCGTGTAGTGGGGACCCTTTGAGTGCAGCGTTGAAGAATAGAGGACAATGCGGAAAAGTTCAAAAAGGAGCGAATCCCCGGCAAAAATCGAAACGTGCTCGGGAAGAACCGGCTTTCGAAGAAGGGTAATATGGGCTTTGAACGCTCGTCCATCAAAAGGGATACCGGCCTGGGATAACCGGTTGCGAAGCGCATGAACCACTGAAATCAGTTCCTGATTCTCTTCCAGTCCCAGTGCGACAACATTGCCAAAACGAACCAAAGAGCTGGTCCGGCATTTGATTTTTTCAAAACAAAAAGTCGAAAAGATGTCCCTGATCTGCTCGATCTGTTCATCATCCAGATCCCCGCAAAAAGCGATCGTCAGATGAAGGTTTTCCCGAGGCGTATATCTTCCTCCAATCCCTTCTTTCTTCCATTGGTTTTGAAGATCCATGCAGGATTGAATGATGTTTTCCGGCAGGTCAAAAGCGATGAAGCTTCTCATGTTCGTTCCTTCTTTCTGGTGATTTGAATATCAATCGTTCAGGATGGTTCTGGTCAGCCAATCCACTGATTTTTCCTCTCTAATTTATAATTTGTGAAGAAAGAAGGTTTCCCTGATGACTATTGATGAATATGTTGCACAGGCAAAACAGGACAATACCCCCATTATCGATGTCCGCCCCAAAGAAATGTATGATGCCGGTCATATTTCCGGAGCCATTAACATTCCATTAGCGGATATGGATAAAGCAGATGTCCAAAACGGATCCTACCTGTATTGTGTTACCGGTTATCATGCCGGACTGGCGCAGCAGGAACTGGCCAAACGCGGTATACAAGCGACCGATATCGGTGGTATCGAAAACTATCACGGCCCGATCGATCGCTGATCCTTTGTAA
>Cam_p2__coassemble_1042_pt1 | contig 33040 bp, 27 predicted proteins | sample Cam_p2__metabat2_low_PE_009 | metagenome-assembled genome bin Cam_p2 | reverse complement strand
TTCCACAGCTAACTTTGACCTGGTATACAAACCACCCACAACTTTAGATAGTCTTGGTATATTTGAGTATGACCAATAAACAAATTTACCAAAACCATACTAAACCAATTCAGGGCTTTCTTCCACTCTTCTCCAAAAGGAATCTTCCTGACGATCCTCAACAGGATTCAGCTGATGATCATCCTGTACGAACAGCTTTTACGTTTTTGGTCCGAGTTTGCACTGAGGCAAGGGGTCAGGAGAAATTCAGTTTGCCTGAGAGTTCAAAAACGGAATAAAACTTGAAAACCACGATATATAAAGGAGATTTGAGATCGAAAGAGTCCGGAAATTCGGGCTTTTTTTGTGACAAGAACACGACCGTCTCTATGAATTTATAACGTATAACGGTATAATTTAAATCGATCATATTCTGCCGAATGTTCTCCATAGTGTTTGCAGAGCCTATCTTTGGACAAGCCTGTGAAAAAATTGTTACATTTCAAAATGGAAACTTAAAAATTCGGAAAATAAGTGTAAAGAGAGACAGAAGATTCAGGGGTGAATTGAATGAGCATATTCGAAAAAGACGGAACCAAAATTGCCGCTACACTGACTGCAGCCTCCGCAATGGCTGCCGGCTTTTCAGTCTATACCATGGCCGTAAGCGCCAAAGGTCAGGAAATCCTGCGCCCGATTGTAAAAGCTGAATCCAGTGATGCGGATGAATTCAGTGACAATTATTACATCGAAGAAAAGAAAACTTCGACTGCCAGAAAAACAGCTTCCGCTGCAGCTGCAAGCACGGAAGAAACAACCGAAGAAAATACCGAGGAACCCGCAGAAGAGCTCATCGCCTCTGCTGAAGTTCGTGCTGTTGAAGAACAGCCTGCACCTGTTGTTGAAGAACAGCCTGCTGTAGAACCTGCACCTGCTCCAGTCGTAGAAGAGCAGCCCGCACCGGAACCTGCTCCCGAACCCGTTGTCGAAGAGCAGCCTGCACCGGAACCCGAACAGCCGCCTGTTGTTGAAGAACAGCCACCCGTAGTGGAAGAGCAACCACCTGTTGTCGAAGAACAACCGCCTGTAGTGGAAGAGCAGCCGCCTGTCGTCGAAGAACAACCGCCTGTAGTGGAAGAGCAGCCGCCTGTTGTTGAAGAACAGCCTCCAGTAGTGGAAGAGCAGCCACCTGTTGTTGAAGAACAGCCTCCAGTAGTGGAAGAACAGCCGCCTGTTGTTGAAGAACAGCCGCCTGTAGTGGAAGAGCAGCCTCCAGTAGTGGAAGAACAGCCCGCTCCTGCTCCCGAAGAGCCTCCTGTAGAAGCACCTGCTGATCCCTATGCGGATCTGAATGCGAGAATTGCGGATGAGGCAATCAAGCTGGTAGGAACGACGGATGGTCTGCAGTGCACGGAAGTCGTCCAGATGGCCATGGCTAACGCTGGCGTTTACGATGCCGAAAACCTGTGGCCCAATGAATACGCCGATGCTTATGGCTATTACACAGATACTCCGGTCGCCGGAAACCTGATTTACTATAATAACGGCGGAAACGGTGTAGACCACATCGCCATTTATATCGGTGATGGCATGGCCGTTCACGGCAACTACTACACCAACGGAGAAAGCCACACCGTCATTGCCAATGCCTATCTCGAAGGCTGCGATGACTACGCCTTTATCCAGGTTTGCAGATAAAACATTCAAAGCGCCGCGAGGCGCTTTTTTTAAAGAATTGGAGGAATTATTGATGATCAGAATCGGACAGTCCGTAGATATTCATCCTCTGGAGGCCGGAAAGCCTCTTGTTCTTGGAGGTGTGCAGATCGACTCCCCCAAAGGCCTGAAAGGTCATTCCGATGCCGATGTCCTGCTTCATGCCATTGGCGAAAGCATTCTCGGGGCGCTGGCTCTGGGCGATCTCGGCCATCACTTTCCGGATACCGATCCGGCATATCGAGGCATTTCCTCGTTGCTGCTGCTCGAAAAGATCTATCAGCTGATGCACAATCAGGGCTATGAAATCGGCAACGTCGATGCGACTGTACTGGCCGAAAAGCCCAAACTTGCCCCGTATGTCGAACAGATGAGAGACAACATTGCCAAATGCCTCCATTGTTCCGTGGATCAGATCTCCGTCAAAGCCACTCGTGGTGAAAAACTGGGATTTGTCGGACGCGAAGAAGGCATGGTGGCCATGGCAGTCTGCCTGCTGGAGAAGAAGGCATGAGAGCCGTCCTCCAGAGAGTTTCCCAGGCCAGCTGTACCGTGGATGGAGAGATCACCGGGGCGATCCGGGAAGGACTTTGCGTACTGGTCGGGTTTGAAGCGGCCGATGATGAAGCTGTACTCAAAAAAATGATCCGCAAAATGATCAACCTGCGTATTTTCCCGGATGAACAGGGCAAAATGAATCTGAACGTTCTGCAGGCCGGTGGGGAGATTCTTTCCATTTCCCAGTTCACCCTGTATGCTTCATGCAGAAAGGGAAACCGTCCGAGCTTTACCGATGCCGCTCCGGCAGATCAGGCCAAAGCCCTTTATGAACGGTTCAACACCCTTCTTTCCGATGAAATCCATGTCGAGACCGGTATTTTCCAGGCGGATATGAAAATCGCTCTGGTCAATGACGGGCCGATCACCATCGTGCTCGACAGCTCTGAGCTCTGAGATGGATTTTAAAAGAGACTGAAGTAAAGAGGAATTAAAAAATGATTATTTATGGAAGTGAACTGGCTGCAAAGCTGCAGGAGCAGATGAAGCAGCAGGTTGAAGAAATCGCGCAAAGCGGCAGAAGACTGCCGGCTTTGACCGTGATTCTGGTTGGAGACAATCCCGCCAGCCAGTCCTATGTACGCTCCAAAGCCAATGCCTGCCACAAAATCGGCATTGAAAACCGCACCCTGGTCCTCGATAAGAACATCTCTCAGCAGGAGCTTGAAGAGGTAATACGCCAGGAAAATGAAAACCCGGAAGTGGACGGCATTCTCGTACAGCTCCCTCTTCCTGAAGGATTTGATGAACAAAGCGCACTGCTGGCTATTTCTCCGGATAAGGATGTCGATGGTCTTCATCCGGCCAATGCCGGCGCACTGATGCTGGGTCGCAAGGGTTTTGTTCCCTGCACCCCCAAAGGCGTGATGGCTATTCTTGAAGAAGCCGGGTATGATGATCTTTCCGGTCTGAATGCGGTGGTTATGGGTCGCTCCAATCTGGTCGGCAAGCCTCTGGCCCAACTGCTCCAGAATAAAAACGCAACGGTCACCACGGTTCATTCCCGTACCGCCAATGCTCCGGAAGTCTGCTCCAAAGCGGATATTCTGGTTGCGGCCATCGGTCGTCCGGAATTTGTAAAAGCCGATTACGTCAAAGATGGCGCGGTAGTGATCGATGTGGGCATTAACCGCGTCGATGGAAAACTGAAAGGCGACGTCTGCTTCGATGAAGTGGCTCCCAAAGCCAGCATCATTACGCCGGTACCCAAAGGCGTCGGACCGATGACGGTCTGCATGCTTCTCGATAACACGATTGAAGCCTGGAAAAATCACGAGGGAATTCATGACTGAACTCGATTACGATCTGAATGATATTGTCGAAATGAAAAAGCCGCACCCCTGCCATAAATCGACCGAATGGAAGATTATCCGGATGGGCGCGGATATCCGTATTAAATGCATGGGCTGTCAGAGCAGTGTTCTGATGCCCCGCTCCAAGTTTGAAAAGAAGCTCAAGCGGATTGTGCGCAAAGCTGAACGCTCTGAGCAGGAAGGATGAAGTTCACATGTCTTTAACGGCTGGAATTGTCGGACTGCCAAACGTAGGCAAGTCCACACTGTTCAATGCCATCACCAATTCGCAGGCGGAAGCAGCCAACTATCCGTTTGCGACCATTTCTCCCAACGTCGGCGTAGTGGAAGTGCCCGATCGTCGTGTTAAACGGCTTTCCGAGCTGTTCAGCCCGAAGAAAACGATCTACACCACTTTTGAATTCACCGATATTGCGGGTCTGGTCAAAGGCGCATCCAAAGGCGAAGGACTGGGTAACCAGTTTCTGGCCAACATTCGAAATACCGATGCGATCTGCCATGTTGTTCGCTGCTTTGTCGATCCGGGAATTACCCATGTTGAAAACAGCATCGACCCGGTTCGTGATGCGGAAACGATCAACCTCGAACTGATCCTTGCGGATCTGCAGACTATTGAAAACCGTATTGCCAAAGTGGAACGCAAAGCTTCCAGCGGTGATAAAGCTGCAAAGGAAGAACTGGCTCTGCTTGAACGGGTCAAGGAAGCCCTCGAAAAAGGCAAACCGGCTCGGTCTCTGGAATACAACGAAGATGAATGGGCGATTCTTCGCCAGTTCAGCCTGCTCACCAGTAAGCCGGTGATCTATGTCGCCAATATGGATGACGAAGGTATTGCCGATCCTCAGGCCAATGAGCTGTTCAACGCACTGGCCAATCTGGCCAAAGAAGAAGGCGCAAGAATCGTGCCGATCTGCGCCAGACTGGAAGAAGAGCTTTCCGGACTTGAACCGGATGAAAAGGAAGCCTTCCTGGAAGATCTCGGTCTGCCTCAGTCCGGTCTGGATCATCTGATTCAGGAAGCCTACAGCGTCCTCGATCTTTGCACATTCCTGACCGCAGGAACCGACGAATGCCGAGCCTGGACGTTCAAAAAGGGAATGAAAGCTCCGGATTGTGCCGGGGTGATCCATTCCGATTTCAAGCGGGGATTCATCCGCGCCGAAGTTTACGCTTTTGACGATATTGATCAGCTGGGCAGCGAACAGGCAATCAAGGAAGCCGGCAAGCTTCGTGTGGAAGGCAAGGACTATGTCGTTCAGGATGGCGACGTCATGCATTTCCGCTTCAATGTTTAAGTTTTAACCCACAATAAAAATTTTCCAGCCAGCATCTGCTGGCTGATTTTGTTCAGAGCGTTTGGAAATGTTCTGAATCCAATCAATGAAATGAATAAGAAAATGAATTAGAAAGGAAGTGGTTGAATGATTTCACTTCTGAGAACCATGAATTTTTCCGGAATTATTATCTATGCGATTGCGGTCATCCTTTCCATGGGTGTTCACGAATCCGCTCATGCCCTGGTGGCTTACTGGATGCATGATTCCACCGCAAGACGGATGGGCAGAGTTTCGCTCAATCCCTTTGCCCATATCGACTGGATGGGTTTTCTCTGTTTCCTGCTTTTCGGCTTTGGCTGGGCTCAACCCGTCGCCATTGATCCGAGAAACTTCAGGGATCCAAAACTGGGCAGCGCAATCAGCGCTCTGGCCGGACCGCTGTCCAATTTCCTGCTTTCGTTTGTCTTTATCTTTATTTTTTATCTTCTGCAGATCCTCGGTGTCCCTTCCGGAGGCATTGGAGGCTATCTGTACTCCCTGCTTTCGCAGACCGCGATTCTTTCGGCCGGTTTTGGGGTGTTCAACCTGCTGCCGATCCCGCCGCTGGATGGGGCCAAAGTGTTTTTCTCCTTCCTGCCGGATCGGGATTATTTCCGTGTAAACAATCCACCGGCATGGGTAACGATGGTACTGATGCTTCTGGTGGTGTCGGGATTGCTCAATGGTCCGCTTTCGATGATGAGAGGCACGCTGATTAACTGGATGTCTTCAGGCGCGATGGCCATTTTGTCCATCTTCCATTAACAGAAAATAAGGATTGTAAGAAAGTGTTCGTTTCTTTCTGAAAAATTGTAAAAAAGAAAGCGAATGCTTTGAGTTGTGTTGAGAAGTTGTGAAATTGTGTTTAAACTTAGGTCTATCTTTTTAGAAAAGAGGACAATTATGAAAAAACACTTCTGGGAATCAGCAGCCGCGCTGGCTATGAGTGCAGCGATGCTGGCTGGCTGCTCCGGAACCACTGGCGATACCGTAAAAATCGGCCTGAACTTCGAGCTTTCCGGTTCCGTAGCTGACTACGGAACCAAAGAGCTCAAAGGCGCAAACATCGCCATCAAACAGTTCAACGAAAGAGAAGACAAACCCTTCACTGTTGAAGCTGTAGAAATCGATGACAAAGGCCAACCGGCAGAATCCATCGCCGCCATCACCAAACTGGTTGAACAGGATCAGGTCGTTGGTGTAGTCGGACCGGCAACTTCCGCAAGCTCCATCGCAACTTATGAATTCGCATCTTCCAAGAGCGTACCCGTTATTTCACCATCCGCTACTCAGGTAGACGCCATGATGAAAGCTGACGGCGAGCCTTATGAATACGCATGGCGTATCTGCTTCGAAGACAGCTATCAGGGCAAAGGTATGGCTGAATATGCCTACAACGAACTGGGTCTGAGAAAAGTCGCCATCGCCAACGAAATTTCCGATTATGGAACCGGCCTGGCCAGTGCTTTCAAGGATGAATTCACCGCGCTCGGTGGTGAAATCGTTGACCAGACTCAGTACCAGTCCGGTGATAAGGACTTTGCTTCCTTCATCACCAAAATCAAAGGCCTCGATTTTGACGGCATCTATATCGCCGGCTACTACAACGAAGCCGCACAGATCGTTAAAGCCGCACAGGCTGACGGCATTGACAAACCGATCATCGGTGCTGACGGACTCGATTCCGCAGACTTCATCTCCCAGATCGGTACTTCCGCTGCCAACAACATCTACTACACCACCGCTTACACAGCGATCGATCCTTCTGATGAACTGCAGAAATTCATCGATGACTACAAAGCGGAATACGATGAAGATCCGAGCATGTTTGCAGCGCTGGCTTATGATGCCACCAACCTGCTGCTCTCCAACCTCGAAGCGAGCGGTGCTACCGGAGCTGATCTGAATGAAGCCATCAAGAAAGCTGATTTCTCCGGCATCACAGGTTCCTTCAGCTTTGACGAAAAAACCCATACGCCTGTTAAATCCGTACTGGTCGTAGAACTGGTTGACGGTGTTCAGTCCAACGTAAAAGAAGTAAAAGCTGAATAATCGAAACATCCGCAGGGGAGTTTGATCCCCTGCTTTTTTTGAAAGGAGCATCTCTATGGGTCAGTTTCTTCAGCAGCTGGTCAACGGGCTGTCACTTGGCAGTATTTACGCTCTGGTCGCCCTTGGCTACACCATGGTTTACGGCATCATCAAACTGATCAACTTCGCGCACGGCGATGTGTACATGATCGGTGCCTATACCGCCTTCTTTGTAACGACCTATCTGGGCATGGGCTTCCTGCCCGCGCTGATCGCCAGTATGGTGGTCTGCGGAATCCTCGGTGTTCTGATCGAGCGTATTGCCTATAAGCCGCTGCGAAAAGCCCCGCGTATTACTGCGCTGATCACTGCGATCGGTATCAGCTATGTCATCGAATACACCACCCAGTTTTTCATGGGTACTTCCGTTCGTACCTTCCCTCAGCTGCTGCCCAATACTTCCTGGCAGCTCGGACCGGTGCGCATCACCTATATCCAGATGGTGATTTTCACAGTTACCCTCGTTTTGATGATTCTGCTGACCTTCATCATTCAGAAAACCAAAATCGGACGCGCCATGCGTGCCGTTTCCGCGGATGAAAATGCCGCAAAACTGATGGGTATTTCCGTCGATAACACGATTTCCTTCACCTTCCTGATCGGATCCGCTCTGGCGGGTGCCGGCGGTATGCTGGTCGGACTTTACTACAATGCCGCGAGCCCGCTGATGGGTATGGTCCCCGGCCTGAAAGCGTTCGTTGCCGCTGTTTTCGGTGGCATCGGATCGATTCCGGGCGCACTGGTGGGCGGTCTGTTTATCGGTATCGCCGAAACCCTTGTCGTCGCTTACGGCAGCTCGCTGTATCGTGATGCGATTGTCTATGCCATTCTGATCATCGTGCTGATCGTTAAGCCGACCGGTCTTTTTGGCAAAAACGAAAGAGAGAAGGTGTGAGTGTATGGCCAAACAGCTTTATTCCAAGTCCAATCTGATCTGGACGGTCTTCACTCTCGTCGTCTTTGCGCTGATTACGGTGCTCATGAAAACCGGCGTGATCAACTCCTACTATGAGGCCACCCTGTTTACCATCTGCATCAACATTATTCTTGCGGTTTCCCTGAACCTGATTGTCGGCATCTGCGGCCAGTTCTCTTTGGGACATGCCGGATTTATGGCCATCGGTGCCTATGCCGCCGGTATCGTCACCAAAATGATGCCCAACTATGGCGGAATGATCCTCGGCATCCTGGTCGGCTTTGCCATCTCGGCCGTGGCTGCTCTGATTGTTTCGCTGCCTACACTGCGTCTTCGTGGTGACTATCTGGCGATCGTGACCCTGGGCTTTTCGGAAATCATCCGAATCTGCATCCAGAACATGAAGATCACCAACGGTGCTGCCGGTCTGACCGGTATCCCCAAACTGACCAACTGGCCGATCCTGTTTTTTTGCATGGTGATTGCCATCATCATCTGCACCAGCTTTGTTCGCTCCGACGCCGGACGCGCAGCCAGAGCGATCAACGATGATGAAATCGCTGCTGAGGCCATGGGTGTAAACACCACCAAATACAAAGTTCTCGCTTTTGTGGTTGGTGCACTGCTGGCTTCTCTGGCCGGAAGTCTTTTTGCCAACTACTTCTATGTCCTCAACCCGGACCAGTTCACCTTTAACAAGTCCATCGACATTCTTGTCATGGTCGTATTCGGTGGTATGGGTTCGATGTCCGCCTCGGTTATTGCCGCAATTGTCATCGGTATTCTCAACATGTATCTGCAGCAGTTCACCGATATCCGCATGATCATCTATGGTGCTGCTCTGGTACTGATGATGATCTTCCGTCCGCAGGGAATCCTGGGTACCTGGGAAATCTCCGTTGAGCGCTGGCTCAAAAAGCGGAAACTGAAAAAGGAGGCCCAGTAATGGAAAACGAAAACATTCTGGAAGTCACCGGGCTCTCCAAAAACTTCGGTGGTCTGGCTGCCGTTTCCAACATCAACATGAAAATCAAACCCGGCGAACTGATCGGTCTGATCGGTCCGAATGGTGCCGGTAAGACCACGCTGTTCAACCTGCTGACAGGGGTGTATGAACCTTCGGAAGGTCTGATCGAACTGACCGTCGATGGTCGACAGAAACAGATCGGCGGACTCAAACCGTACAAAATCACGGAACTGGGTCTGGCCAGAACGTTCCAGAACATCCGTCTGTTCAAGAGCATGACCGTTCTGGAAAACGTCAAACTCGCCATGCATAAAAACTCCGGCTATGGTCTGCCCAGCGCACTGTTAAGAAATGGCAAGTTCTACAACAGCGAACGCTGGATCGAAGAAAAAGCCAACGAATACCTGCAGGAAGTCGGTCTGTATCGCAAAAGACACGAACTGGCCACCAACCTGCCGTATGGTGAACAGCGTCGTCTGGAAATCGCTCGTGCGCTGGCGACCGATCCGATCATCCTGTTTCTCGATGAACCGGCTGCCGGTATGAACCCGCAGGAAACGGCGGATCTGACCAAACTGATTCGCCATCTGCGCGACAAGTACAACCTGACCGTTGTGCTGATCGAACACGACATGTCGCTGGTCATGAATCTTTGCGAGCGAATCTTCGTGCTCAACTATGGTCAGATGATCGCTGCCGGAACACCGGATGAGATCAAGAACAACGAATTTGTCATCAAGGCATATCTTGGAGAGGAGATCTGATATGAGTCTTTTGGAAGTCAAGGATCTTCACGTCCACTATGGAGTCATCGAAGCACTCAAAGGCGTTTCGATCAAAGTTGAACCCGGCCAGATCGTCACCCTGATCGGTGCCAATGGTGCGGGAAAAACCTCCCTGCTTCAGGCCATCAGCGGAATTGTCAAAAAGACCGGTGGTGAGGTGATTTTCGAGGATGAAAGCATCTATAAAACCAATCCTCGTCACATCGTATCCAAAGGCCTCGTTCAGGTTCCTGAAGGTCGTCATGTCTTTCCGGGATTGAGCGTATATGAAAACCTGATGATGGGTGCCTATCTGCGCAAGGATAAAAAGGGAATTGCGGAAGATCTGCAGAAGGTCTATGAACGGTTCCCGATTCTGGAAAAACGCAAAAACCAGGACGCTTCCACTCTTTCAGGTGGTGAGCAGCAGATGCTGGCGATGGGTCGTGCGCTGATGGCTCGACCGAAGCTGCTTCTGCTTGATGAGCCTTCCATGGGTCTGGCTCCGATTCTGGTCAAGGAGATTTTCTCGATTATTTCCGATATCCAGAAAACCGGCACAACCATTCTTCTCGTAGAGCAGAACGCCCGCATGGCTCTTTCCATCGCGGACTACGCGTATGTTCTGGAAACGGGTAAAATTGCATTAGAAGGACCGGCCCAGGAGCTGGCGAATTCCGAAGATGTGCAGAACGCCTATCTTGGCGGAAGCACCAAAGCTTCGGCCTGAGGAGAACCCTTATGTTTCGAGTAAATGATTTCATGACGCGCAATCCGATCACGGTTTCCCCCGATGAAAAGATTTCCGCGGCCATTGATCTGATGAGATTCAACAAAATTCACCGCATTCCCGTTGTCGACGAAAACGATCATCTCGTCGGCCTGATTACCGAGGGAATGATCGCCGCCAACAACAGCGCGACGAGTCTGAGCATTTATGAGCTCAACTATCTGCTGTCCAAAACGGATGTTCGCACCGTAATGGTCAAACGTCCGGTTTCCATCAATGAAAATGCGCTGATGGAACAGGCGGCGCAGATGCTGCTGGATCACGACATCGGATGCCTGCCGGTCGTAAACGACCACGATCAGGTTACCGGTATTCTGACCCAGAACGATATCTTCAAAGCCTTCCTTGATATGCTGGCCTGGAAGAGCAAAGGAACCCGAATCGTTGTTCAGGTTCCGGAAGGTGTCGGTGTGCTTGAAAAGCTGACCCATGCCTTTGCCCAGGAAGGCGTTTCGCTTTCTTCTCTGGTGGTCTATGACCTCAACGAAAACGATGCCGAACTTCTGGTTAAAACCAAGGAACAGCTCGATGAACAACAGATCGTCGACGTTCTTTCGGCCATCGGCTTTACCGTACTGAGCGTCGAAAAACTCTGATTCTTTAAAAACAGTGCTTCGGAAATCCGGAGCATTTTTCTTTGGAGTTCAAAAAGCCCACCGAAAAGGTGGGCAATGAAAAGCGTGAACAGAAATCAGGTCGCAGCATTCGATGCATTGGCGGTATTTCGCATGGCGTCAGTGATGCAGTCAACGGCCAGCGCGAGAAGCAACAGGGGAAGCGCATCGTCAGGTTTTGAAAAATGAATCGCGTAATGATCGGTGAGATGCCAGAGCTCTCTGCGAATTTGAGCAATCGGATTCCCGTTTTGATCAAAGACGTCATAATTCCATCCGATCAGATCGCCCCGAAGCGACCAGCCAAAATACTCCAGATTCAGCTTCAGTCGAAAACCGGGTCTGGTGGAAATCGTTCCGGCAGACTTTCCACCAATCTCGATTTCGAATTTTGGGAAAAAGGAGAGGAATACCTGATGAATACTGCCGATCTGTTTTCCATCCGGATCGTAAACGATCTGTCTGCGGGTCAGGGACGGTTCTCCCTTAACCATCATGGCCAGCTGACCGTTCTGGTTTTGAACCTCATACTTTCCCCATAAAGAGAAAAGCTTCTGAGAGATATATAAGCTGCAGGGATTATTCATGGAAGCACCTCCTGTCCTGATTATAGAAAAGACTTCAAACGGGGGCGAATTCCTTGGTTTGCTTTTTTACAGAGGTTTCATCCGCACAAAGAAAAAGCCTGCCACGAGGCAGGCGGGAGATCATTTGTTCTGGTCGAAATCGCTGAAGTAGTCGAGTTCCAAAAGCGACTTCATTGGATTGTTATCATCTTTGCGAAGCGCAAAGGATCGATCCAGACGCTGGAAGAAATCCTCAATGGAGTAAGCAGCCAGCACCATGGCATCCGGATGATCGTAACTGAGCAGATAGACCTGATTTTTGCGTGTATCCAGATAAAAGTCATCCCCGTTTTCAGAAGTTGCCAGCGGCCAGAAGCCTCTGGAGATCCGACCGGAGAGGGTATAGAGTTCCAGAATATGGTCAGCACTCATCCATCCGGAAAGCACCGGGAGAAAATGCATGACGGTAAAGAGCTGGTGGTTGAACGGATAGACGATCGGATGCATGTCGCAACCGTTGCAGGAGAAATAAAAGTCCCGCAGAATCGAAGGAATTTGCAGATCGTACTGCCTTTCCATTTCATCGAGATCCTGTTCGGAAATCGGATCCGGATGCTGGATGCGGATAAAATCAAACATCCCATCACTTCCTTTCCATGACTTCATTATAGTTAAACCGTATAAAACGGCCTGTGATAATTTGGAAAAAGAATAAATTTAACAGGAAATCGTTCGCCGTCCAAAGTTCGCCTAAAGATCAGCTTTTGAAAATTTAAAATATCTAAAAATGAAAGCGGATACAGAATTATATCCGCTTACCGAATTTTTTGAAAACTCTGAAAACCCTACTGAAGGGTCGAATCCGGCCGTTTTGCCCCTCAAAATGGATTCGAACGAACCGGAAAATGTCGTCTTTTAATCGTCACTGAGTTCGGGATCGCTTTGGGTAACCACCACCGCCAGGCCATCGAGGGAAGTTTCCTTCAGTTCGATGGGCAGCTTTTTACCGGTCAGGTTCATGGTCTGAACGACCATGTCGAAGGATACCCGGTTTTTCTTCACGTTTCTCAGATACTTGGCCAGCCTTGCGGCATCGATGGCACGCGTAGCAGCGACCGCGTTTCGTTCGATACAGGGAATCATGACATAACCCATGACCGGATCGCAGGTCAGACCCAGATGATGTTCAAGCCCCATTTCGGCAGCAGATTCGATCTGCTCATTGCTTAAGCGATGAATCGAAGCGACAAACGCCGCGCCCATGGCACAGGCTGCACCGACCTCCGCCTGACAGCCGGCTTTGGCTCCGGAAATCGTCGCGTTTTCCTGAATCAGGTTTCCGATCAGAGCCGCAACTTTCAGACCGTTGATGATGGTCTTTTTCGGCACTTTGAGATCTTCACCATAGTGATAGACCAGGGCGGGAAGGACGCCTGCACTGCCCATTGTGGGCGCTGTGACCACCATTCCACCGGAAGCATTCTGTTCACTGGCGGCATAGGCATAGCTTTGAATCTGTAAAGCATCCCGATCGGCAGGATCATCACAGGTCTGTGCCGATTCATACAACATATAGGCGACTCGATCGAGTTTGAGCTTTCCGGGAAGCCGTCCGGTTTTCGAAAGACCTTTTTTCACGGAATTGACCATGGCTCGAACGATTTTGCTCAGATAGGTATCGATATCCTTTCCTTCAATCTGTGTCACGTATTCATCCAGACGCAGGTAATTCTTTCTGCAGTAGTCCTGAATGTCATCCAGATGGGTCAGCGGATAGATATCTTTGGCACTGTCGGGCATCTGGCCATCGATCATGATCTTGCCTCCACCAATGGAGACATAGGTTTTGGTTACGGAAGAGCCATCCGGGCGCAGCGCCTTAATGGTCATGGTATTGGGATGTTCCTGTGGCGTTTTCCAGTCGAAGATGATTTCAACGGGTTTGGGTTTCAGGGTCTTTTTGAGGATCTGGTCCGTCAGATGGCCTTTGCCGGTCAACGCCAGTGAGCCATAAAGAGTGATTTCATAGCTTTGAGCATCCGGTACGGATTCCTGAATGTCCATGGCGGCCTTCATTGGGCCGAACGTATGGGAACTCGAGGGTCCGGGTCCGATTTTCAGTAATTCACGAATGGACTGCATGGAATTTCCTTCTTTCTACTGCACGGGCCAGGAAGCGAGATCCGAGGGGAAGTCGATGGTGACCGGCTGATCAACGTCCTTAAAATCCACTTCCAGAAATAATCCGAGATCGCTTTGTGCCGTCCCGACATCAAACTGACCATCGACATCAATGGTCATGGATTCGAGCTGGCCGTCCACAATGGTCGCCTTCAGCTGACCGCGTTCAACCTTTACCGCTCCATAGCTGTCGAGCATCTTTTCCAGCTCGCCGGTATTGAAACGGAAGGTGTAGGTATCCTGATCAATTCTGACCTGATCAAAGAGCTTTTCGCGATCATCTCTGGAAACATCCAGGAAAAGATTGGGCAGATGGAATTCCTGATCTTTGGAAAGACCGAGGTTTTCGACATTGGACGAAGATTTCGTTCCCATAAAGTCAAGGTAGGTATGACCATCCCGAATATAGAAACTGATGGATTCCGTATTCTTCGGGGTATAGACAAAGGAAAGTTCGGAGGGATCGGACTGGAAAGCCGCCGAAAAGGCTCCCTCATAGCCCATGGTCTCGAGCTCACCATCGGCCTGAAGCGAATCGGCCTCGCACAGATGGTTGAAGGCTTCGAAAAATTCATTGGATGCGGTTTTGACATCTCCGGAACGGGAACAGCCACAAAGTATCAGGCCGCTCAGTGACAGAAGTGCAATCGGAGCAGTTTTCATAAGCAATCCTTTCTGACAGTCCCGAGGACTGAAACTGTATTTATTATAATCAAGGACAGGGAAAAGAGCAGTCACCGACCGGTCTGCATCCCCTCTCGATATGATGGATAAAGGTATGAAGGAAGGAGAATCCAATATGATACTTGTCTATGAAGGAAACCTGAAACCGGAGCAGAAAGCTGAACTTGAACAGATCCTGGCTCCCTTTGAACTGCGAAAACTGGGGGATGTTCATCTCGAACAGACGATGCAGGAACTTTCCGGTTCGGATTTCAAAGACGTGGAAAATCCGGAGTGCGGCGATCGCCCTCCATTCCTTTATTTCGTAAACGAAGATCTCAAAGACATCTCCCGCATCCAGAGCCAACTGGAAGAAAAACATGTGCCGTTATTTGGTATGGCTGTGGAAACTGAAAACAATAAGTCCTTCACGCTTAAAGCGCAGATGGAAGAGGTTGCTCAGGAAGCGGAATATTTTGCGAAAATCAATGAGCTCGCCGATCTTCTTTCGCAGGCGGATCCCGAAAAAATGCGTACGGATCAGGATTATGGATCCTGCCACCTGCTGGCAGCCAGACTGCTTCATGAAGAAGAAATCAGCGAAAACATGCTCGATACCGCTCTTGCGGTGATCCGCTCTTTCCATCCCGAACAGTCGTAATCCTTGAAAAAGTGACTGAAAACCGCTATCTGATCCAACAAATTCCTGAATTTAACCAAACCACCAATCAGCCGGGGCGAATCCTGGGGCATGATTGGATAAGATGAAAATATTTGTTGCAGAGAAATAAATCAGGAAAGGACATGATTATGCAGATTGTCGTAGCAGGACTCGGAAAAGTCGGCTCCTATCTGGCCGGCGAACTGTCCCTGGAAGGTCACGATGTCACTGTGGTGGATACGAGAAGTGAAAGGGTACGCGCCGTAACGAGCCGGTACGATCTGATGGGCATGAGTGGAAACATTATCGATCCTCAGGTCATCTCCCATACCGGACTTGAAGAAGCCGACCTGTTTATCGCGGTTACCGCCAGCGACGAAACGAATTTACTCTCCTGTCTGCTCGCCCGAAAGGCGGGCTGCCCCCGTACCATTGCCCGCGTTCGTTCCCCCGAATACGCCTGCAATATGGATTTTCTGAGCGAATCCCTCGGCATTGAAATGATCATCAACCCCGAAGAACTCGCCGCTCAGGAAATCGAGCGGGTGCTGAACCTGCCGGGTGCCATCGATGTTGATGTGTTTACCAAGGACAAGGGATTCATCTATCAGTTCCGGGTCGCTCCGGGAAGTGTGCTGGATGGACTGGCGGTTCGTGAAGTGCCCTCCAGAGTCAACAATGAGACGCTGGTTTGTGTGGATGAAAGACAGGGGAAAGCGTATATCCCCGATGGCGATTTCGTCATTCAGGGCAAGGACATTCTCTATATTGCCGGTTCTCGTCAGGCGGCTGCCGAGTTCTTTAAAAAAGCCGGCATTCGAACCGAACCGGTTAAGCGGGTCATGATCATCGGAGCAGGGAAGATCGCGCATTATCTCGTTCCCCTGCTTGAAAAGGAAAAAACGGAAACGATCGTTATCGATCGTGATCAGGAAGCGTGCGAAAAATTCGTCATGCTTCATCCGGATGCCAATGTCGTCTGTGCAGATGCCGTTGAACAGAATCTGCTGGAAGAAGAAGGAATCGAAGACATGGATGCGCTGGTCACCCTGACCGGAATTGATGAGGTCAATGTATTCCTTTCGCTGTATGCCAGTCGCAAGGATGGCATTAAAACGGTAACCAAAGCCAACCGGATTCAGATCGCGGATATCCTCGATGATCTGGAAATCGATTCGCTGATCAATACGAAAAAACTGACGTCCGAATACATCATCAAGCAGGTTCGGATGATTGCCAATTCGATGGGCTCAAATGTCGAAACGATCCATCGTCTCGCCCATGATGGAGTAGAAGCGGTAGAATTCCGGGTTTCTCCGGACTCAAAAGTGATCGGAATTCCGCTCTATCGGCTGTCGCTGAAATCCGGTGTACTCTTTGCGATGATTGTCCGTAACGGCAATGCCTTCCTTCCCCGAGGAAATGACACGATTGAAAGCGGAGATAACGTCGTGGTGATCACCAACCGAACCGGATTTGTTGATCTCGATGACGTACTGGCCAAAGACAGGAGGCATCGGATTTGAACATCCCGGTTCTGATCTACGTGCTCGGACAGGTGCGCAGAATCGAAGCGGCTTTGATGTTACTGCCGGTAATTTGCGCACTCTGTTACCATGAATATCCGGTGGCCCTGATCTATCTGATCGTCTCGGCCCTCTGTCTGGTGATCGGCTCGATCATGACCGCAAGAAAGCCGAAAAATAATCGCATCCGCGCTCGAGAAGGAATGGCCGCGACGGGTCTTTCCTGGATTCTCATGTCGATTCTGGGATGCCTCCCGTTTATTCTGCTGGGGGAAATCCCGAATTTTATCGATGCGTTCTTTGAGACCGTTTCCGGTTTTACCACAACCGGATCGACCATTATTCAGGATCTTGATGCCATCTCGTATGGCAGCCGATTCTGGCGATCCTTTACCCACTGGATCGGTGGGATGGGCGTTCTCGTCTTTTTAATCGCTCTGCTTCCCGGAACTTCCGGATCCTTCATGAACCTGATGGTGGCGGAATCTCCCGGACCGGATGTCTCCAAACTTGTTCCGAAAGTTCGGGATACCGCCAAAGTGCTCTACCGGATCTATATTGCGCTGACTCTGATTCAGATTGTTCTGCTTCTGCTGGCGGGGATGCCGCTGTTTGATACCCTGACCCTGTCCTTTGGTACAGCGGGTACCGGTGGATTTGCGGTTCGCTCTTCCGGATTTTCGGATTATACGATTCTTCAGCAGGGAATCATTGGAGTATTCATGATGCTTTTTGGCATCAACTTCGGCTTCTATTTCCTTCTGTTTCAAAGGAAATGGAAAAAAGCTCTGCACATGGAAGAAGTCATTACCTATCTGGGAATCATTCTGGCCGTAACGACGATCATTACGCTTTCCGTTCGTTATCTGTTCCCAAGCCTGTTTTTAACGATCCACAATGTCTTCTTTACCGTCAGCTCGATCATCACAACGACCGGTTATTCGACCGTGGACTTCAATCAATGGACGCCGCTGGCTAAAACGCTGCTGGTTCTGATCATGTTTATCGGTGCGTGTGCCGGAAGTACCGGTGGAGGAATCAAAGTCAGCCGAATCAACGTCATGTTCAAGGGCATTGGTAAGGAGATCAAAACCCTGCTTCATCCCGGACTGATTGCCAAAGTTCGTATGGATGGAGAGCCGATCGCCCATGAAACCGTGCGCTCGATCAACGTTTTCCTGGCAATTTATATCGTGGTCTTTGTCTCCTGTCTGTTGTTAATCACGCTGGATGGCAAGGATCTGGTGACCAACTTCACCGCGATCGCGGCAACGCTGAACAATATCGGTCCGGGATTGGGCGAAGTGGGTCCGATGGGTACGTTTGCTTCCTATTCCGGCTTTTCCAAGCTCGTCTTCTCGTTTGCGATGCTGGCCGGACGTCTTGAACTGCTGCCGATCCTGCTGCTGTTTGTTCCACAGATGTGGAAGGGCAGTGCTCGCATCAGCCGAAAACAGTTCGACCGATCGGACAGGAAGACCAAAGCGGCCAAAAAGGCGGCTGATCAGCCGGCTTCAACCAAATAAATCCAGAGTTGATCTTTTCAGGAATCCTTTCAAGGATTCCTGTTGTTTTCTGCCGGCTCAAAAAAACATCTTCTGGTGGCCATAGCAGAAAACGGCCGTTTTTGAGCTGTACGTATACATTTTCGAAACAAAGTGATTCTTTCAATAAGAAAAGGGTTGCAAAAAATAAAAACTTCACATTCGCTTCGCTGCGTGACTTTCCTCTTTACGGGATTAGACTGTAAGAACGGATTGAATTCAAATGGATGTTTGATAAAACAGTCTGATTGAATTGATGGACAAAGAAGGAGGATGGGAAAATGAGCGATAAGAAAAAAGCGGTATTCATGGATCTGGATGGCACACTGTGGAGTCACGAGGTGGTTCCGGCCAGTGCATGGGCAGCCATTCGCAAAGCGAGAGCCAACGGACATCTGGTGTTCGTCAACACCGGCAGAACCTACAATGGGATTCCGGATTTTCTGTGGAATGAAAATCTGGATGGTTATTGCATGTCTGCAGGCGGTCAGCTCTATGCCAATCGCAACCTCTGTCTGAAAAGCTACACCATCCCCCGTCAGAAACTGGAAAAACTGATGGAAGCCTTCGGAGAATACGAATGCGGAATTTCTCTGGCCACTCCTTCCAGCGAATTCTGCGATGGTATTTATCTCGAACGCCATCGTCAGATGGAAAACATGCTGGGATGGAAACATAAAGATACGTTCCGTCCGCTGTCGGATATGAGTGATTCGGACTGGCAGCAGGTCGTGAAGATTCACTACAGTGGCGAGATCACTTTCGATGTCGAAGGGGTCGCCAAAGCCTGCGGCTTCGATATTCTTCCCTATACCAACCAATACAACCCCTCGGGAGCTGCGGGAACCGGGCAGGTCGGTGAAATGTACGATGATGCGCATACCAAAGCGACCGCAATGGAAAGCATTCTTGAGGCCATGGGTCTGAATGCCGCACGTTACGATATCGTCGCGATTGGCGATTCGGAAAATGATGTCCCGATGTTTGAAGCCGCGGATCTGAGCATCTGCATGGGCAATGGCACCGAACCGGCCAGAAAAGCGGCCATGATCATGACCGATCGTATCGACCAGGATGGCCTGTACAAAGCCTTCGACAGACTGGGCATGCTGGAAACGCCTGTTCACCATCCCCGTGCCAGAGCGGCTGTTGAACAGGCCAGCGCCGAAGCATAGAAAGAACCCCGAAAAAAAGCGGCCATGATGGTTACGGATCAAATTGACCGGGATGGGTTATACAAAGCGTTCGACCGACCAGGTCTGCTGTAAATCCTGATTTCGCCCTCTGATCGAAAAACAGTCATACAAAGAAATAAGAAATAACCGGAAATAAGAAATATAAAAGAGAAATATAAAAAAAACAGCGCGGGCAGCCGCGCTGTTTTGGCGATCTTCTCTAAAGCGAATCCGGTTGGGTGCTCAGTGCCGGATCGCTGTTTTTGGCCAGTTGCTCAAGCAGGGAAATGGCTTTATTGGTGATCACAATGGAAACCAGCTCGTTTTGAGCGGCTTCTTCATTTCCTTCTTCGAGATGACGTTTTCTCCAGCCCATCAGATCATACAAAGATTCATAAAGCCATTCGAGAAGCGTGTTGGCATCTACCGAGGAAGAATGACCGTATCGGGCTTCCAGTTTGTCGACAAGCTGATTGGAAACCGGGCTGTCGGGCAGATCCTTTCTCAGGTAGTCATATAAAGAGGTTCCGTTCATCGTATTCACAGATTCCTTTCCGGCTGACCTCTTCAGTCTGACCCATTAAAAGAAGTTCATCATGTCGAATGACCATAAAGGAAAATAACCGTGATAAAGATTGGAAAATCCGTCGGCGAATATAAAAAAGGCGTCCGTTTAGCCGGATGCCCAGGAAAAGTCTATCGTATAGAAAAAGAGTCCATTTTTTTCGGGCGAAAAGGCGGGACGCTCGAAAAAGGCGGGGGATGATTGAACAGAGTCCATAGCCTTCGAAAATCGGAAGCATGGAATTTACACAAAAAAATAAAGTTTGTCAAGCTTTTAGTTGACAGAGTTGAAGAAACGTCATACTATAGTAAACTGCATAATAGCCGAAAAATAGGCTGTTGTCGATAGTTGAAGAAAGGATCGTGCGCATGGACAGTAATAAACCATACCAAATCGTTCCGGAAGGAAAGAAGGCCTTCAGGCGGGACTACTCGAAAGTATCCGGCAAGCTGGAGCTTCCGAACCTCGTTGAAATTCAGACCAATTCTTATGACTGGTTTATCCATCAGGGGATTGAAGAAGTGTTCAACGAGCTCTTCCCCATTGAAAGCTTTAATAAAAACATCAAACTGAATTACAAAGGCTATCATTTTGAGGAGCCCAAATACAGCTCCGAAGAATCGATGGAAAAAGAGTGCAATTACGCCGCTCCCTTATATGTTGACATGGAGCTTGAAATTGTCAACGAAAACGGAGAGGTCATCACCAAAGAAGAATCTGTCTTCCTTGGCGATTTTCCGCTGATGACCGACACCGGCACCTTCATTATCAATGGTGCAGAGCGCGTCATCGTTTCCCAGATTGTCCGTTCCCCCGGAGCTTACTTCTCCGAAAGCTTCGACAATAAAACCGGCCGTCAGAACTATTCCTGCGAACTGATTCCAAGCCGCGGAACCTGGCTCGAGTTCATGACCGAGCAGAAGAAAAACACCAATGGCCCGGCCATCAACGTATCGATCGACCGTCGCCGCAAAATCTACTCGTCCGTGTTCTTCAAAGCCCTCGGCCTTTCCTTCTCTCTTGAAAAGGGAGAAGACGCCTTCGATACCGCACCGCTGGAAACATTCCTGAATGTGATGGGAAAAACTCCGGTCGATGTCGCCAAAGACGATGGCAACCGCGAATACATGGATCAGTATCTGATGCTGTATAACGCGTTCTTCGGTAAAAACGAAGAAATCGAAAACACCCTGCTTGCCGATAAGGTCAAAACTACTGAAGAAGCCCTGCTGTCTTTCTATGAAAACCAGCGCTCCGATGAAATTCCGACCCTTGATGGATCCGTATCCCTCATGCGGGCGAAATTCTTTGACCCCCGTCGTTACGACCTGACCAAGGCCGGACGCTACAAACTCGGCAAGAAGCTCAACGCCGTAGCCCGTACCATGAATAACACGCTGGCTCAGGACATCATCGATGTTGATGGCAACGTCTTCATGGAAAAAGGCACTCATATCGGCCGCGACGAGCGTAATGCCCTGCGCGAACAGCTCGCCAAGGGTACTTACATGAACCCGTATCCCTTCAAGCCTGAATTCCTTGAAGCCGATATCGTCACCATCCCCGCTTCCTACAAGACCGGTCTGATTGGCCGTATCCTGGCAGAAGATCTCGTGCTGGATGGCAAGCTGTATGAAATGGGTACCGTACTGACCGCACAGGATGTCGATGACCTGGTTAAACATGATCAGGATGTCAAAATCTATGCCGGTCTGGTGGCCAAACCCGTAACTCTTAATGAACAGAACATCGACGCCGTTCTCAACTACGGACAGCGTCTGTATACCCTCGGCCGTCTGACTCGTGAAGACGGAACCGATCTGATGAACTCCGATCTCGATCTGATTGCCGGACGCTACAACATTGGCGTAACGCCCGCAAAACTCGATGATGCTGCGGTTTTCGATCTGAAAACCCGTATGGCTGAAGGCGACGTACTGGCCTGGCTGGTTGGTGCTGCCGTTCAGGAAATCGATGTTGAAGACAAGAACGGAAATGTCATCCACATCACCGGTAACGACCCGTTTGCGAACATGCATACCGTAACGATTCCGGATATCTATGCCTTCTTCTCTTATGATCTCAACGTCATGGATGGCATTGGAGAAACCGACGATATCGATATGCTGGGCAACCGTCGTATCCGTTCCGTAGGTGAGCTGATTCAGAACCAGTTCCGCATTGGTCTGTCGAGAATGGAGCGCGTGGTGAAGGAAAGAATGTCCATTCAGGAAACCGACACCATCACCCCCAGAAAACTGACCAACATCCGTCCGCTGACTGCGGCGATCAAGGAATTCTTCTCGTCCTCTCAGCTGTCGCAGTTCATGGACCAGCAAAACCCGCTGGCCGAGCTGACCAACAAACGTCGTATCTCCGCTCTTGGACCTGGCGGTCTGACTCGTGATCGCGCCGGATTCGAAGTTCGAGACGTACACTCCAGCCACTACGGCCGAATCTGCCCGATTGAGACCCCTGAAGGTCCGAACATCGGTCTGATTTCCAACCTGACCACTTATGCCCGCATTAACGAGTACGGCTTCATTCAGACTCCGTACCGTATCGTCAATAAGGATGGCACCGTTTCGGAAGACGCGGTTTACCTCTCTGCAGACGATGAAGCGGATTACGTAATCGCACAGGCCAACGAAGTGCGTGATGGAAAACTGATCCATGACCGTGTCGTTGCCCGTAAAAACGGTGAGACCATCATCGCGGACAAATCCGAAGTCGAACTCGCCGACGTATCCCCGAAACAGATCGTTTCGGTAGCAACCGCCTGCGTACCGTTCCTCGAAAACGATGACGCCTCCCGAGCCCTGATGGGTGCGAACATGCAGCGTCAGGCCGTACCTCTGCTCAACCCGCATTCTCCTTATGTCGGAACCGGTATCGAATACAAGATCGCCCGTGACTCCGGCGTCGGCATCATTGCCAGAGAAGACGGAACCATTACCTATGTCGATTCTCTGCGAATCGTCAATACCGATAAACAGGGCAAGGAACATACCTATACCCTGCGCAAGTTCAGCCGTTCCAACGCTTCGACCTGCATCAACCAGAAACCGATCGTCAAGGTTGGCGAAGAAGTTGAAGCCGGCGACATCCTCGCGGATGGACCGTCCATGGAAAACGGCGAACTCGCCCTTGGACAGAACGTAACCATCGCGTATATGACCTGGTATGGCTACAACTATGAGGATGCCATCATCATGTCCGAGCGCATGGTTTCCGATGATGTCTACACCTCGATCCACCTTGAGGAATATGACATCGACTGCCGTGATACCAAGCTTGGACCGGAAGAAATCACTGCCGATATCCCGAACGTATCGGAAAGCATGGTGAAGAAACTCGATGCCAACGGTGTCATTCTGAAAGGTTCCGAAGTTCGTGAAAACGATATTCTTGTCGGAAAAGTTACTCCGAAAGGACAGAGTGAAGTTTCTCCTGAAGAAAAACTGCTGCTCGCCATCTTCGGTGAAAAATCCAGAGAAGTTCGTGATAACTCCCTGAAAGTGCCTCATGGTGGTGCCGGAATTGTCCACTCTACCAAGATCTTTACCCGAGGCGACGGATCGGATCTGCCACCTGGAGTCAATACGCGAGTCAAAGTCTATATCGCCCAGAAACGTAAGATTTCCGAAGGTGATAAGATGTCCGGCCGTCATGGTAACAAGGGTGTAATTTCCAAGATTCTGCCTGTGGAAGACATGCCGTTCATGGAAGATGGAACGCCAATTGACATCATCCTGAACCCGTTCGGTGTACCTTCCCGTATGAACATCGGTCAGATCTTCGAAATCCACCTTGGCTATGCAGCCAAAAAGCTGAATCAGAAATTTGCGACCTCCGTATTCGACGGTCTGTCCAATGAGGACCTGGCCGAAGTTATGCAGGAAGCTCAGATGACCAGCGATGGAAAACAGGTTCTCTACGATGGCCAGACCGGTCAGCCGTTCGATGAACGTATTTCTGTCGGTGTCATGTATATGATCAAACTGGCTCACATGGTTGACGATAAACTGCACGCCCGTGCAACCGGACCGTACTCCACCATTACTCAGCAGCCTCTTGGCGGTAAAGCCCAGAACGGTGGCCAGAGATTTGGTGAGATGGAGGTTTGGGCTCTTGAAGCGTATGGCGCCAGCCACACCCTGCAGGAAATCCTGACCATCAAGTCCGATGATATCCAGGGCCGTATTGAAACCTACGAAGCCATCACCAAAGGAAAAGACATTCCTGAACCAGGTGTTCCGGAATCCTTCCGCGTACTCATTAACGAGCTCCAGGGTCTTGCCATTGACGTCACCCTGCTCGATGACGCTGGAAATGTCGTTTCGCTCAATTCTTCAAGCAAGAACAAGCCTGCAGTTGAGCATGACGATGATGAAATTATTACCGTTGAACCTGTTGTCGTAGACGATGGGTCACAAACGAATGAAGACGTCTGCGAACCGTCTCTGGAAAACGACCTCGACCCGGATGCCGTAAGCGAAGCCCTGAGTGGTACAACTTATGAGTCTGTAGACACCGAAGACGTTCAGTCCGAAATGGACGAAGAGGCGGATGAAACCAAAGAAGTGGAGGACACGCTCATCGAATGTCAGTAAATAATTTCTCCTCTATTCAGGTCAAACTTGCTTCCCCGGAGACCATTGAAAAATGGTCTTACGGTGAAGTCCTGAAACCCGAAACCATCAACTACCGTTCCCAGAAAGCGGAACGTGACGGTCTGTTCTGCGAAAGAATTTTCGGACCGACCAAAGACTATGAATGCGCCTGCGGTAAATACAAAAAAGTCGCTCATTACAATGGAGTAATCTGCGAACGCTGCGGTGTTGAAATTACCAAATCCAGCGTGCGTCGTGAGCGCATGGGCCATATCCATCTGGCTGCTCCGGTTGCACACATCTGGTACCTGCGTGGAATTCCTTCCCGCATGGCCCTGCTTCTTGACCTGACTCCAAAGCAGCTCGAAGAAGTGGTTTACTTCGTCAGCTACGTAGTGACCGACCCGAAAGATACCGATCTTGCCTACAAGCAGATCCTGTCTGAAAGGGAATATCGCGAACAGCAGGCGATTCACGGACCGAATGGATTTACCGCCAAAATCGGTGCCGAAGCCGTTCTGGAACTGCTGCAGAATGTCGACCTCGAAGCCGAATATGCAGCCGTTCAGCAGGCTCTTGAAAAAGCCAACGGCGAAAAACGCAAGAAACTCATCAAGCGTTTGGACACCATCAACGCGTTCAGACACTCTGAAAACAAGCCGGAATGGATGATTCTCCAGAACATCCCGGTTATCCCACCTGATCTGCGCCCGATGCTTCAGCTGGATGGTGGACGTTTTGCGACCAGTGACCTCAACGACCTTTACCGTCGTGTCATCACCCGTAACAACCGTCTGAAAAAACTGCTGGATCTCGGTACGCCGAACATCATCGTTCAGAACGAAAAACGTATGCTTCAGGAAGCCGTAGACGCCCTGATTGATAACGGCCGTCGTTCCAAACCGATCACCGGAGCCGGCGGAAGAGCCCTCAAATCTCTTTCCCACTCCCTGAAAGGTAAACAGGGTCGTTTCCGTCAGAACCTGCTCGGTAAACGTGTAGACTTCTCCGGACGTTCCGTAATTGCGGTAGGACCGGATCTGAAGATGTATCAGTGTGGTATTCCTCGTGAAATGGCCATCAACCTGTTCAAACCGTTCGTGATCAACGAAATGGTGAACTCGGAAATCGTCTCCAACGCCAAACAGGCCGAAAAGATGATTGAAGCCCGTGACGAGAAAATCTGGCCGATCGTTGAAAAAGTCATCGACGGCTATCCTGTACTGCTCAACCGTGCGCCGACCCTGCACCGTCTGGGTATTCAGGCCTTCCTGCCCAAACTGGTAGAAGGAAGAGCCATGCGTTTGCACCCGCTGGTATGTACCGCCTTCAACGCCGACTTTGACGGTGACCAGATGGCGATCCACGTCCCTCTGTCTGAAGAAGCCAGAGCGGAAGCTCTCGTTATGATGCTGGGTTCTCATAACATCCTTGGACCGAAAGACGGTAAACCTATCGTTACTCCTGGTCAGGACATGGTTATGGGTAACTTCTATCTGACCATGGAAGAAACCAAACAGGAATTCTTCGATGAAGCCGAACGCTACAGAGCCGCCGGTGTCGAGAAGGAAGCCAAAGCCTGGGAACGTTACGGAAATGCCGAAGGTACGGTGTACTCCGATGTTGATGAAGTCATGCTGGCTTACAAGACCGGACAGGTTCACCTGCACTCCCGTATTGCCGTTCCGGTATCCGGACTGCACAAGGAATCCTTTGGTCCTGAACATGCCAATGACTATCTGGCTACAACTGTCGGAAAGATCATCTTCAACGGCATGTTCCCCTCGGACTTCCCGTATCTGAACGAAGTTTCCAAGGAAAACTTCGAAGCCACCCCGGAACGTTACTTCATCAAACCGGGAACCGATGTCAAAGCCTTCATTGCGGATCTGCCCACTGCAGAAGCCGTGAAGAAAAAAGACCTCGGTAAGGTTATCGCCGAAGTCTTCAAACGCTACAAAGTGGATGATGTCGCCGAAATCCTCGACGAAATCAAATCCCTCGGATTCAAATATTCCACAGTGGCCGGTATTACCGTAGCCCTGTCCGATATCGAAGTCGCTCCGAACAAGGAAGAAAAAATCGATGTCGGTCGTGAAAAAGCCGACCAGCTCAAACACCTGCAGGAAAAAGGCCTGCTCACCATGGAAGAATGGGAGCGTCACCTGAATAAACTGTGGGCCGACGTCAAGGATGACATCGTAGATGAGCTGATGGCCAACCTGCCCCGTAAAAACCCAATCAACATGATGGCCACCTCCGGTGCTCGTGGTAACACCTCGAACTTTACCCAGCTGGCCGGAATGCGTGGTCTGATGGCTCGTCCGTCCAAGGGCAAATCCAGAGCCGGTGAATATGTTCCGTCCATCATCGAGGTACCGATTTATTCCTGCTTCCGTGAAGGTCTGAACGTATCCGAGTTCTTTATCTCCACCCACGGTGTGCGTAAAGGTCTGACCGATACCGCGCTGAAGACGGCTGAATCGGGTTATCTGACTCGTCGTCTGGTTGACGTTGCGCAGGATGTCATCATTAAGGAAGACGACTGCGGAACTGACCGCGGCTTCTGGGTAGAAGACCTGGTAGACCGCAAGACCAACACGATCATCGAACCTCTGTATGATCGTCTGGTTGGACGTTTCTCCAAACAGGATGTCATCGATCCGGCAACCGGCGAAGTCATTGTCGAATCCGACACCTACATGACTGAAGAAATCGCGAAGAAGATCGTCGATGCGGGTATTACCCGTATGCAGATCCGCTCTCCGTTCACCTGCAAATCCACCAACGGAATCTGCGTCAAGTGCTATGGCAAGAACATGGCTACCGGCAAGGTTGTCGAAGTTGGTGAAGCTGTCGGCACCATGGCTGCACAATCCATTGGTGAACCGGGTACCCAGCTGACCATGCGTACCTTCCATACCGGTGGTGTAGCCGGTGGTGATGGCGGAGATATCACTCAGGGTCTTCCTCGTGTAGAAGAGCTGTTTGAAGCCCGTCACCCGAAAGGTGTTGCGGTCATCGCTCAGGTTTCCGGTGTGATCGAGTCCATCGAACGAATCGAAGGCACGCTCCGTCAGGAAGTCGTCATCCGCAGCCAGACTGAAGCCGTTACCCACAAGATCAACGCCAACCAGACCCTGCGTCCATGGGTTCAGGTCGGAGCTGAAATTGAAGCCGGTCAGCCGCTGACTGAAGGACCTCTGGATCCGAAAGAACTGCTCGCTGTTGCGGGGGTTAACGAAGTCCAGAACTACATCCTTAAAGAAGTTAAGAAGGTTTACCAGTCTCAGGGTATCGAGATTTCCGATAAACATCTGGAAGTCATGATTCGTCAGATGATGAAGAAAGTCATCGTCACCGATCCGGGCGATACCGATCTGAATACCGGTGTTCAGCTGTCCCTCAACTCCATCACCGCGATCAACCGCGATGTCCTGCTGCAGGGAAAAGTACCGGCCACCTTCAAGCCTGTACTGCTCGGTATTTCGAAGTCTTCCGTTGAAACGGATTCCTTCCTGTCCGCTGCCTCCTTCCAGGAGACCACCAAGGTGCTGACCGATGCCACCATCAAGGGTAAAGTCGACCACCTGATCGGTCTGAAGGAAAACGTTATTATCGGTAAGCTGATTCCTGCCGGAACCGGTGCGAAGGGCTACCGTCCTCAGAACGAAGAAGTGAAGAAAGTTGCTGAACGTCTGAAAGCCAAACGCCGCGCCAACCAGGTTGAACATCATAAAGATGAGACCTTCGAAAAATTCGCCAATACGGCCATGAGTCTGCCTGAAGAGACAGAAACCATGCTGCCTGAAGCACTGGAAGATTCTTCCATGCTCGAGAATGATTCGATCCTCAACGACCCGGAAAGCTTCGCAGAAGCGCTCGAACGCGTAGAAGCCACCAAGTAGTTCTCAATCCAACAACACAAAAGCTGTCTGTATCCATGAACGTGGAAACAGACAGCTTTTCGTTTGTCACAATGATGAGCTTGTGCTGGGAACGGTATTGGGAAATGGCTGTACACGGAAATCTCGCTTTAGGAAAGTCAGGCGCTCAAAGCCTCGGTTGAAACCGGCATTGATATAATCTGACCAATTCGAAGGGAGATTGAACTATGCAATACTATGATCTGTCATCAGAACAGACCGCAAAGCAGCTGAATACCGACCTTCATCAGGGACTGAGTGAAGCTGAGGCGAAAACCCGGCTGGAAAAATTCGGTCCGAACGAACTGAAGCAGAAGAAGAAAAAAAGCACCTTTGCGCGCTTTCTTGACCAGTTTAAGGATCCGATGATTCTGATCCTGCTGGCCGCGGCAGCAATTTCGCTGATGGTTTCGATCATGAACCATGAAGGACTCAAAGGTCTTTTCGAACCATTCCTGATCGTTTTGATCGTTGTGGTTAATGCCGTAATGGGTGTGATGCAGGAAGACAAAGCCGAAAAAGCACTGGATGCCTTAAAATCGCTTTCTGCACCCAAAGCTCGAGTCATTCGGGATGGCAGGGAAATCCTGATTGAAGCGAAGAATGTTGTTCCGGGAGATGTCGTCAAGCTCGATGCGGGAGATATGGTTCCCGCCGATGCCAGGCTCACCCGCTCGTCCTCACTCAAGTCGGATGAATCCGCACTGACGGGAGAATCCGTGCCCGCTGAAAAAGACGCGACCGCCATCATTGAAGAGAACGCCCCGCTGGGCGATCGAAAAACGATGGTTTATTCAGGATGTGTAATTTCCTATGGAACAGGGTTGGGTGTGGTGACTGCGACCGGTATGGATACCGAAATGGGTCGCATTGCCAACCTGCTAAATAACGAAGACGAAACCATGACGCCGTTGCAGCGCAAGCTGAACCAGCTCGGTAAATATCTGGGCATTCTGGCCATTGCCGCCTGCGCGATTATTTTTGTCATTGGTCTGATCGATGGACAGGATCCGCTGGAACTGTTCATGACTTCTGTATCTCTGGCCGTTTCCGCCATTCCGGAAGGCCTGCCGGCGATCGTAACGATCGTCCTTTCCATCGGCGTTCAGCAGATGGTGAAGAAAAACGCGATTATCCGCAAACTGCCCGCCGTCGAAACCCTCGGTTCGGCTTCGGTCATTTGCTCCGATAAAACCGGAACACTGACCCAGAATCGAATGACGCTGGTCGAAGCGTATGTGGATGGTGCTAATGCCATCGAAGATATCACCTCCAACAACTCTGAAGGGGTTAAAGAACTGCTGAAATACGGCACGCTGGACAGTGACGGATCGATTACCTGGGATGGCGAGAAGATGATTTCGATCGGCGATCCGACGGAAACGTCCATCATCAAAGCCGCCTATGACAATGGCATGACGCGAGATGAGCTCAACAGAAAGTATCCGCGTCAGGCTGAAATTCCGTTTGATTCCGATCGTAAAATGATGACCACCATCAACAAGATCGGAGACAAGTATGTCGCGATCACCAAAGGTGCCGTCGATGAGATGTTAAAGCGCGTCACCCATGGCAATAAGGAAGAAGCGCAGAAGATCAACCAGCAGATGTCGGAAAACGCATTGCGCGTAATTGCGATTGCCAAACGTGAATTCGATGAGATGCCTGAAGACATCACCAGTGAAAATATTGAAAAAGACCTCACCCTGTTAGGCGAGGTCGGCATGATTGACCCGCCAAGACCGGAAGCGGCCAAAGCCGTTCAGGAAGCCAAAGATGCGGGTATTCGTACTGTCATGATTACCGGTGACCATGTCATTACCGCTTCGGCCATTGCGAAAAAGCTGGGCATTCTGCGTCCGCAGGACAAGGCCGTAACCGGTGCGCAGGTCGATGCGATGAGCGACAGCGAACTCGATCGGGAAGTTCCGAAGATTTCCGTTTACGCTCGCGTTTCTCCTGAAAACAAGATTCGTATCGTCAAAAGCTGGCAGCGACTGGGTAAAGTCGTGGCCATGACGGGCGATGGCGTCAATGACGCCCCGGCGCTCAAAGCTGCGGATATTGGCGCGGCGATGGGTCAGACCGGTACGGATGTCGCCAAAAATGCGGCAGATATGACGCTGACCGATGACAACTTTGCGACCATCATCGCAGCCGTCAAGGAAGGACGCGGCATTTATGCCAACATCAAGGATGTCGTTGGCTATCTGTTAGGCACCAACATAGGGGAAGTGCTCGTCGTCTTCTTTGTTATGCTGTTCTGGAAACAGCCCGCGCTGCTTTCGATGCAGCTGCTGTGGATCAATATGGTGACCGACTCTTTACCCGCCATTGCGCTGGGTACTGAAAAAGTCGATGACGATGTCATGAAGCAGAAACCCAAACCAAAAAACGAAAGTATTTTCGCCAACGGTTTTGGTCTTCAGATCGGTCTGCAGGGGTTGATGTTCGGTCTGCTGACGATTGTCGCTTTCCGTCTGGGAGAAAACTGGACGCATTCCGAAGTCGGCGGTCAGACGCTGGCCTTCATGGTTCTGGCCTGCTCTCAGGTCATTCAGGCCTTTAACATGCGCTCGACCAAGAGCCTGTTCAAAATCGGTCCGTTTACCAACCCCAGACTGAACATGGCCGCTCTGTTCTCACTGATCATGATGGCTGTCGTGCTGTTTGTTCCGGGTGTCATGACGGCTTTTGGCACGATCTATCTGCCCTGGCAATTGTATGTGATTGGTCTGGTGCTGATTCTGCTGCCCATTCCGGTCATGGAATTCTCCAAACGCTTTGGTCTGATTCATCACGAAAAGTTTGAAGAAGAAGAACCGAAGTATCGCAAATAGAAATGAATTGGCGTCGACAGGATTTCTGGCGGCGCTTTTTTTGACTAAGTCTAAGCTCAGGGCAAAAACCGGGGCGTTGATATAATGAAACTGCGCACAAACACTGCGCATTCCTGAATACCATCAGGATCTGGAAAAGAGGGAACTTTGTGAATCTTGAATCTTTGCAGAACGGAAGCGATATCCGGGGAGTAGCTCTGGATCTCAATCCCGATGAACCGGTGAATCTGACCGATAAGGAAGTTCGGGCGCTGGCCAGAGCGTTTGCGGCCTGGCTGCGTAAAAAAAGTGGAAAGAACGATCTGACCATCGCGGTGGGACACGATTCCCGTCTTTCCGGGGCCGATCTTTCTCAGGCGGCCATTGATGGTCTGGCCTATGATGGTGTCGATGTCTTCGATACCGGTCTGTCCACCACGCCGGCCATGTTCATGGCGACGGTCTTTGATGATTTTGATGCGGATGGATCGATCATGTTAACCGCCAGCCATCTGCCGGCCAACCGCAATGGCATGAAATTCTTTTATAAAGGCGGAGGACTGGATGCCGATCAGATCCGTGAGCTGATCGAGATCGTCAAAGAAGGAAAATACAGCCACAAACCGGGTGGATCGATCACCAAATCCGATCTGATGAGCGTGTACGCCGAACATTTGCGTCATATCATTTCCGAACGGGTTGAAGCCAGCAATCCCGACAAACCGCTGGAAGATCTGCATGTCATCGTGGATGCAGGCAATGGTGCCGGTGGTTTCTATGTCGATCAGGTGCTCAAACCTTTAGGCGCAAATACGGAAGGATCGCAGTTTCTTGACCCCGATGGTAACTTCCCCAACCATATTCCCAACCCCGAAAACCGGGAAGCCATGGCTTCGCTGGTCGAAGCCGTAAAGAAACACGGTGCGGATCTGGGCATCATTTTCGATACGGATGTCGATCGTTCCAGTGCGGTGGATGAAAAAGGTCAGCCGATCGGTCGTAACGACATCGTTGCCCTCGCTTCCGTACTCGCGGCCAAACATCATCCGGGCATGACCGTCGTGACCGATTCGGTCACTTCCGATGAACTCGGCGATTTTCTCGAAAAGAAGGGCATTCACCAGCATCGCTTCAAACGCGGTTATAAGAATGTCATCAATGAAGCCATCCGGTTAAATGATGAAGGCGAAGATGCTGAACTGGCCATTGAAACCAGTGGTCATGCCGCCTTTAAGGAAAACTACTTCCTCGATGATGGGGCCTATCTGGCTACCCGGATTGTCGTGGAAGCCGCCAGTCATTCGATCAGCGATCTGCTCAAAGACCTGGCTCATCCTCAGGATGAAAAGGAACTGCGTCTGAAGATCAACAGCAATCAGTTCAAGGAGTATGGCGCTCAGGTCATTGAAGATCTGAAAAACTTCGCCAGAGAAAGCAGCTATATTACGCTGGTTGAACCCAACTACGAAGGCGCCCGTATTCGCTTTGATACCGAACATGGTTCGGGTTGGGCACTGCTGCGGATGTCGCTTCATGAAAACATCCTTCCGCTCAACATCGAATCCTCCCAGCCTCAGGGAGCCAAAGTGATGGCCAGAGAACTTCTCGGCTTTCTCGAACAGTATCCTTCGCTGGATCTGAGTCAAATCGAAGAATACGTCGATGCCAGGTAACCGGGAACAATTCGACCAAATCTGAACACGACAAAAGCACCTCCGTATTTGAAGGATTTCCTTCGAAAACGGAGGTGCTTTTCTGTATCAGTGAGGATCGGTAA
>Cam_p2__coassemble_1034_pt1 | contig 33487 bp, 33 predicted proteins | sample Cam_p2__metabat2_low_PE_009 | metagenome-assembled genome bin Cam_p2 | reverse complement strand
TTCCACAGCTAACTTTGACCTGGTATACAAACCACCCACAACTTTAGATAGTCACCTTTCGCCGTCTGGAAACAGACGGCTTTTTGCATGCTCGAAAGATGGAAATTTGGATTCCCAACTTCTGAAAAAGCTCTTCCTCAGACGAGAAAACAACATTCTTCTGCGTAAATAAAACACATAACGATTTATTAAGAACTCTTGTTTGTCTGATTTGGACAGGGTAAGGTGCAGGCAGGTTTAACCAGTAAAACCCGCAGCTGCAAAAGCGGGCAGGATTGCAGCCTGCCCGAAAGAAAGGAAGTGCTTGCATGAAACAAAAGCTGTTTCGATGTCTTGCCACCTGGATGGCCATGATCCTCAGTCTGCTTCAGCCCTTACAGGCGATCAAAGCAGCCGAAATCAGCCCCGTCGATGTCCTTTTCCGTCTGGAAGAAGGCGGACGGATCGAATGGCAGAGTGGTCAACAGAAACAGACCCTTCTTCCCGATTCCTCTTTAACGCTCCATCTGGAAAACGGAGAGCCTTATGTCCTTGAAATCCTGGCGGATGAGGGTTGGGAAATTGATGAAGTACTCATCAACGAAAAGGCCCAACCGCAGGTGATCGGGCAGACGTTCTGGAAGCAGGAAGGCGTACTGGACGAACATCTGGCCATTGAAGCCCGGTTTAAAAAGAGTGCGGATATCGAAGATACAGACTCATCGGATTCAAACGACAAGCAGGATAGCGAACCTTCGCAGGATCCGGAAGATTTGGAAACTCCGGAGTCTTCCGATTCCTCCCAAAAGGATGCGGAGGATAATCCCGATGCATCAGAATCGCTGATCGAAAAGGTTCCACAGACCTTTGCATTATCTTCTGCCGCAAAAAGTGCGTCCTCCATTGCGGTTGCCCACATCGATACGTTTTACATGGTTCCCTTACCCACAGGTGGAGGAGCGCTGACCAATTCGCTCTGGACGCTGGATAACGGTTATCCGGCCTTCTGTGCCAATTCGATTCTTGCCCCACCTGCTGCCGGAGCCAGATCGCAAAGCGTGCGGGAAATTAATCATTCGACCTTACGTAAAGTGCTTTATTACGGCTATGGCGGTCCTGACAATCGTCTGGCGGGTAAGGGCTATTCCGGCCCTCAGCAGGTCATCATTACCAACGATCTGGCCAGCTTTGCCTATTGTGGTCGCTCTTTTGCCACAGAAGTAGCCGGTGGCTACAACTGGAACGCCTGTATGCGTTCGCTCTGGAATGAGATCACCTCATTGCCCGATCCGAAGGATTACACCGTGGTTCTGCTGGAATTTGCGGGATCCGGGACCAACTATCTCGACCAGATTGTCCCCAAACAGCCACTGGTCTATGGAAAAGCCGTAGAAAAAGGCTCGTTTAAAATTGCCAAAAAATCATCCAACGAAGCGCTGACCGCCACTTCTTCGCGTTATCGCCTGGAAGGAGCCCGTTTTGAGATCCGTAAAGGCGATTCCTGGGATTCCGGTGAGCCGGCGGGCAATCTGACCACCGGTGCGGATGGCCAGACGGCTGTTTTTACCGGAAAAGCCGGCACGTACTGGATCAAAGAAACCCAGGCGCCGGACGGACATATCGCCAGTTCTGAGCCGGTACGCATCGAGATCAATGGCTCGCATACGCAAACTCATCCGCTGGTGGTCACGCTGACCAATACCCCCAAAGGGGTTGTACCGCAGCTGATTCTTCAAAAAATCAACGCCAAAACCGGACAGGCGGAAAAACGACTGGCCGGGGCAGAATATCGCATCGAGTGGATCGACAAAAATCCGAAAGAAGAGCTCAAAGATGAGGTGGCTTCGCTTTCCTGGATCATGAAAACCGATGAACAGGGAGAGATTTACCTGGATAGCGATCATCTCGTTTCCGGAAATGATCTGATCCTGCAGGATGGTCAGGCCATTCTGCCTGAGGGCTGGCTGCGCATTCAGGAAACCAAAGCGCCTGCCGGATTTCTGATCGATGAGCAGGTGTATACGATTCCCCTTGAATCGGATGGATCGGCACTGACGACCAATGCGAATCACTCCCTCTCCAAAGAACAACCCGCACAAATCGAACTGATCAAAGTCGACTCGGATACCCATCAACCTCTGTCGGATGCCCGATTTACCCTGACGGATCCACAAGGGCACTCTTTGGAAGTGACGCTCAATGCGCAGGGAAAGGGCGTACTGGATCTGAACCAGTTCGGTGAATGGACGCTGGAAGAAAGTCAGGCTCCTAAGGGCTATCAGAAAATCGAGGGGAAAGCGGTCTTTACCGTCAACGAAAACGGAATCCAAACCACGCTGGAAGGCGGATTCAAACAGGCCGGAGTGGAAAACTTCACACTGACGGTTCCCAATACGCCTACACCCTTTGATTTTGAACTGAACAAAGTTTCTTCCAACAATGAGCCGCTGGCCGGGGCAACGATTGTCTTTTCCAAAGACGCTGCCGGAAAAGACGTACTGAAAACCATCGTTTCGGATGAAAACGGAAAAGCCGAAGTGAAAGGTCTGATGGAAAAGACGTTTTATATCGCCGAAACCCAGGCGCCAGAGGGCTATCGTCTGCCCCTTGGCGCAGATGGAAAGGCATTAAGACATCTTGTGGAAGCAAGTTTCGATGTTGAAAACAGAAAGTGGAGCTTTACCATCGATGGCCTTTCGGTCGATCAGAAGCCTTCCGGTTTTGAAGCGACGGGAAGTCATACGCTTTCGTGGCGACTGGTCAATCCCAAACAGCCTGTACTTCCTTCGACCGGAAAGTCGGGATGGATGGTCCCGATGATGGGTGTTCTGGCTTTGGGTTGTGGATGGATGATGAAAAAACGAGAAGAGAAAAAGAGGAGTGGAAAGAATGAATAGACGCAGATTTCAGAATCTGATCCGACCCTGGGCAGGCGGACTGCTTGCGGTTTCCATGATGATGTCCAGTGGTGCACAAGCCCTGATGCCCGTACTGGCGCAAAGCGAAACGGCTTCTTCAGGGGGAAGCATTGTCCTCAAACCCGGTGATGCGGGCAGTCTTGTGGGAAGAAAGTTTGCGATTTATACCGTCTTTCATGCCACACCCTCCAAAGATGGTACGTCCATCAACTATACCTTTGCCCCGGAATGTGAAAATGCCCTGCGAAAGGTGATTGCCCGCAGGATGGGTAAAGCGCCGGCAGGATTGATCGAATATGAGGCGATCGACTATCTTCACACCCTGAAAACACAGGGCGAAGGGGTTCCGGAAACGGATACGTCCGCTTTTCGAATCTTTGTCGAAGAACTTCGCGATGAGCTCAAAGCCTCGAAAGTCCCCGCAAAAGAAGTGAAGATCGATCAGACGGATGCGGATGGATCGGTGACGATCACAGATCTGCCTTATGGCTGGTATCTGGTCGACGAGCTCAATACCACCGCGGGCATGCATAAAGCGGCTTCGCTTTGTCTGGTGGATACCCAGACCGGACAGATCGAACTGACGCTCAAGGGCGATTATCCCGAAGTGACCAAAAAGATTTTCGAGGACGATCTCGATGTCGGCTGGAATGATCTGGCGGATTTTCAGATCGGACAGACCATCCCCTATAAATTCGAAAGCCAGGTTCCGGGGATCGATGCCTATGAGCGTTACTATTTCGCGTTCCATGATCGGATGGATCCGGCCATTACCTTCGAAAAAGAAAGTGTAAAGGTCAGCCTTTCGGATGGCACGAAGACCTATCCTCTCCAGACGGAGGAATTCCGAATTGTGGAAGGACAGAAAGACGAGACCTTCCGCATTGAAATCGAAGATCTCAAAGCCATTGTCGATCGGGAATACGGAACGGGGAATTATGGTCAGCAGGTGCTGGTTGAATACAACGGTCGATTAAGCGATCTGGCGGCTGCGAAAACCGGACGACCGGGATTTGAAAACACCGTCTGGCTGGAATTCTCCAATGATCCGGACTCGGATGGCAATCATTCTACCGGGAAAACCCCGGAAGATACGGTGGTCTGCTTTACCTATCGTATTCATGGAAACAAAGTCAACGATGCGAAAAAAGGGCTGGAAGGGGCCGTCTTCCGACTCTATGCCGACAAAGAGGGAACAAGCGAGATTCTCGTCAGAAAAACGGAGTCCGGATATATCGTCATGGACAATGATGCCCTCGCCAAAGATCCTTCGCTTAAAAACCAGGCTGCCGAGATCGTCTCGGATGATCAGGGACGATTTGAGATCATCGGTCTGGATCAGGGCACTTACTATTTGCAGGAAACCCTGGCACCGGATGGCTATCGCCGATTGAATGATCCGATCGAACTGACGGTTTTACCGACCTTTGCCCAGGAACGAAACCAGTACATTTCCGGACAGGGAGCAACCCCGATGATCCTGAAGGAGCTGCAGGCGGATGTGAAAATCAGCGAATTTCTCAATGGCGCGCTGACGACCTCTACTGAGGTGCTGAATACGGATCCGGAAGAAGGACGAATGGATCTGGAAGTTGTCAACCATACCGGACTGAAGCTGCCCTTGACCGGATCGAACACCCTGCTTGTTACGCTTTGCGCCGGATCGATTCTTGTGGTCGGTGGCGTATGGCTTAAAGGACGAAGAAAAAAATAGAAAGGGATGAATCGATGGAATGAGCCGATGGAAAAAGGGAATCAGTCGAGGGCTGATCCTTTTCGGGATTGCCCTGCTGATTCTGCCTTTTGCATCCGGCATGGTCAGCCGATTTCAAACGGACCATCTGGCCCGCCGGATGAAACAGGAATATTCCGCAAACCGCGAAGAGCTTGAACAGATCGTCGAAAAGGCCAGAGTGTGGAATGAGCAACTGGCGACCTCCAATCAAGCGCCTGCAGAAGAAGACGCCGCGTATCAAAGTGAGCTTTGTTTTTATGGAGAGGGAATCATGGGCCTGATCTCCATAGACAAAATCGATGTGCTGCTGCCGATTTATCATGGCTGTTCGGATCAGGTGCTTTCCAAAGGCGCCGGTCATCTGCCTTCCAGCGCTCTGCCGATCGGATCGATCGGAGGTCGAAGCCTGATTTCTGCCCATTCGGGCAGTGCGATGGCCGAGCTGTTTACCCGCCTGGATGAGCTTAGTATCGGAGACTGGTTTTCGATTGAAAACCCGCTCGAGCGACTCGATTACCAGGTGGTCGATATTGAAATCGTCACTCCCGAACAGACGGAAAGCCTGATGCCTCAAGAAGGAGAAGATCTGGTCACGCTGATTACCTGTACGCCTTATGGAATCAATTCCCATCGGCTGCTGGTTACCGGAAAGCGGGGGATTCGACCGGAACAGCATCAGGAAATCTCGCTGTTTCGTTCCCGACGCTTCTGGGGGCTGGTGCTGATTCTGACTCTTGCGGGATTTGGTGGAATTCGGCTTGTTCAATCGATGAAAAAAAGGAAAAAACATGAAAGTTAAACCCTGTTCTCTCTTTTGCTTCGGCTTTCTGACCGGTCTGCTGGCGCTGATGCTGGGGGCTTTATGTCCAGGGGTGCTGGCAGCCGAGACTGTGGAGAGTGTGGAAGATGGGCCGGATGGGTTGATTCGAATCGAACTCAAGGAAACGGAAGATCATCGCTCCAGAGAAAATGTCGAATTTGAACTGTATCGGGTGGCGGATCTGGTGGATGGAGATCTGGTGTATTTCGAGCCGTATTCATCCTGTACCTTACAGGTCGACCAGCTCGATCAGTTTGATGAGATGAAAGACGCACTGACGCTGCTTAAAAAACAGACGCGTAAGGAAAAACCGGACCAGAACGCAAAAAGCGATGCGGATGGCGTGGTCGTTTTTGAAGGACTGGAGCGCGGTCTGTATTTCCTGCATGTTTCTGATCCGGCCAGGTATGAGCGGGTAGAGGATGTGATCGTGACCCTGCCGGTTTATAACGAAGAAGAAGGCCGTATGGAAAACAAGGTTTCCGTTTTTGCGAAGTCCTGGCCATTGCCGATGGTTGAAATCATCAAGACCGACACGAACCATCAGGTGCTGGAAGGAATGGATTTCGAATTCTCTTCCTTTCGGGATGCCGACACACAGGAGGTCATTGAACGCAAAAGTGCCCAACCCGATGGTCACGTGTGCTTTTCGCTCAATCTGAACCAGACGATTTATATCAAAGAAACGAGAGCTCCGGAAGGATATATCCTTTCGGCTAAAGTGATCGAAATCGCTCTGGATGAAGAAGGTCAGCTGACCATTGATGGCCAGCCGGTTGAATTAACCAATAATAAAGCTGTGATCGAAGTTCAGAACCGTCAGGCCACCAAGGCAAAGACCGGAGTTAACAGTCACACCGCTGCCTGTATCGGAATTCTGCTGGTCAGCCTGATGGGTGTGATTGTATTGCTTGTCTTCAAAAAGAAACGCTTCGAATAATAAAAAAGCTCTCACTTTTCGTGAGAGTTTTTTTCAATGATGAATTAATCGGAGAAATTGCGTGAGCGAAGAAAGGTGCGGCAAAGCGCTTCAAGTTCCTGCGCTTTTTCCACCAGCGACATCTGCAGATTGTACAGACCATCTTCGCTTAATGATCCACGCGGGAGATCTCCAAAAGCGTGCTGTTCATCCAGGCGAAAGTCTTCCAGCCACTGACCGGAGTCGAGCCACTGATCGAGGGGAGCGAGAAGATCGGGCAGCGCCTCAAGAGCGGAGATGGCCTGGTCGAGATCTTTTTCCTTTTCGATGACCTCGTCCATTTTTGTTTCCATTTCGATCAGATGTTTGGTGCGTTCTTCGAGATTATCCATTCTTTCTGGCCTCAAGCAGGTTTCGGGCCGCGTATATGCCACTGGCCGATGCATGGGACAGAGAATGAGTCACCCCGGAGCAGTCACCGATGACATACAGACCCTTGCGTGCGGTTTCGAGATGGTTGTCGACTTCGACTTCCATGTTATAGAACTTAACTTCTACGCCATAAAGCAGGGTATCATCGCTGGCCATGGAGGGAGCGACTTTGTCGAGGGCGTAGATCATTTCGATGATGTCATCGAGCTGGCGCTTGGGGATGACCAGAGACAGGTCACCCGGAGTGGCTTCCAGCGTCGGGCGAACAAAGCCCGAAGCAATGCGATCGGCAGTCGAGCGCTGACCACGGATCAGATCGCCAAAGCGCTGAACGATCACCCCACCACCCAGCATATTGGACAGGCGGGCGATGGATTCGCCATAGGCATTGGATTCATGGAAAGGCTCGGTAAAGTGGTTGGAGACCAGCAGCGCAAAGTTCGTATTTTCCGTAAAGCGTGCCGGATCAGAATAGGAGTGACCGTTTACGGTGATGATGCCGTTGGTATTCTCACTGACCACTACGCCATGAGGATTCATGCAGAAGGTGCGGATGCGATCCTGATACTTCTTCGAGCGATAAACGATCTTGGATTCATACAGAGAATCAGTCAGCTCCGAGAAGGTCTCAAAAGGCACTTCCACACGCACACCGATATCGATGCGGCTGCTGCGAGAAGGGATGTTGAGCGATTTGCATACGGCTTCCATCCAGTGCGAGCCGGAACGACCGGTCGAAATGATCAGCTGATCGGATGTGAAAGTCCCTTTATCCGTGGTCACCTTCCAGGTGCCGTCTTCTTCCTGTACCTGATCGGCACGGGTATGGAAGAAGAAGTCGACTTTATCCTGAAGATGGGCGTAGAGATTTTCCAGCACGATATAGTTCACGTCCGTACCCAGATGTCGAACCTCTGCCTTGAGCAGGTGCAGGTTGTTTTCCAGGCACTTTTTGGAAAGACGGGGATCCGTACCGGAATAGAGTTTGGTTTCGGCTCCACCCATGGCGCAGTTGATGGAGTCCACATATTCCATCAGTTCGATGGCTTCTTTGGCTCCGGTATATTCATAGAGCGTGCCCCCGAATTCGTTGGTGATGTTATATTTACCATCCGAGAACGCACCGGCTCCGCCAAAGCCGTTCATGATCGAGCAGCTCGGGCAGCTGACGCATTGCGATACGAGTCCTTTGGAGATCGGGCAGGAGCGCTTGTCGAGCGGGCTGCCTGCTTCGAGTACCCCGATCGACAGCTGTGGATCGAGCCGGCAGAGTTCATAAGCCGCAAAGATCCCGCCAGGTCCTGCTCCGATAATCAGAACATCATAATGTTTTTTCGACATAACCGTTCCTCCTGGGTCCGTCCATACAGTGCGGACCGCTTCATGCCGGAGAAGAAGTATAACAGCTTTCCCAAAAAAGGAAACTGCTTTATACATTTTTCGAAACGCACAAAAAAGATCCGGCCAGAGCCGGATCCGGATTGCTAGTCTCCATCCTGAACGGTATCCCAGTCGGGTCCGATTTCGGGAGGTGTTTTCCCTGCCAGTCGCTGTTTGAGCACGGAGATTTTCATGTCCATGTTGTTATGATCGAGTTTCATGAAGCGGTGCAGGAAGTAATCGTCGACCTGATGATAGAGTTTCACCATTTCGTCATATTTCTGTTCTTCGTTCATGGTCTCACCTCGAGACCAGTATATCGGGGTTCAATTCAGTTTTTCGATGCTTTTGACTGATTGGAATGGCTTCGGACATGCTCGGTTGAGCGCTCGTAAATAGCCTTCAGGCCTTTGAAGATCAGATTGGGATCGTACACATCGATATAGTCGGTGTGCTGGCAGATCACCCGACCCAATCCACCGGTCGCAATGACTTTGAAGTCGCCGGCCTCCTTATGGAAAGCGTCGACCGTTTTTTCAAAGCCACCCAGAAACTGATAGAAGATACCGGCCTGCATGGCCCATTGGGTGTTCTTGCCCATGACACTGCCCGGTTTACGGATTTCGATTTCCGGAAGCTGAGCGGTCTGACCCCACAGGGCATTGGCCCCGGTTTCAATGCCGACGCTGATGACCCCGGCTTTGAAAACCCCGTTTTCATCGACATAGTCAAAGGTCGTAGCCGTGCCAAAATCCACCACAAGTAAAGGTGGGGTGTATTCCTTGAGCGCGCCGGCGACATCCGCAATACGGTCCGATCCGACCGAGCGCGGGTTTTCCAGCTGTACCGGTACGCCGGTTTTCAGCCCCGGGCCGATGATCAGCGGATCCTTGCCCAGAAACTTGACGATCCCGTTTCGAAACGAGTGCATGACTTTCGGGACAACGGAAGAGACGACTACGCCTTCGATATCGTCGTTATGAATGCCTGCGCTGCGCAGGAAGTTTTCAAGCATGAATCCGTATTCGTCGCTGGTTCGGCGGACTTTGGTGTTCATTCGATAGTTGCAGATCAGATCGTCCTGATCAAAGACGCCGATCGTGATATTGGTATTTCCGACATCAATGCATAAAAGCATGATCAGTGTTTTCCTTTCCACATCTCGAGCATCCGTTTCAGGATTAACTCGCCAACCTCTTCTTTGGACTGCAGGCCGAAATGTTCGGTCTTTTCAGGAGTCAGCAGGGAAATGACATTGGTATCTCCCTGAAAACCGGCTCCTTTTGTATGGAGGTTATTGGCGACCAGCAGGTCGCAGTTTTTCGTTTCGAGTTTGGTTCTTGCGTTTTCATCAAGATGCTCGGTTTCCATCGCAAATCCGCAAAGAATCTGATCGTCTCGTTTGGCTTGGCCAAGAGCTGCGAGGATATCCGGATTTTTGACCAGCTCCATCGTCATGGTTTCTCCGGACTTTTTCATCTTCTGCTCATGGAAGTCTTTGAAGCGATAATCCGCAACTGCAGCCGCCATGATGATCAGATCGTTGTCGGCTGCCCGCTCTTCCATGGCTTTTTCCAGATCTCTGGCACTGACAATCGAAACCAGCTCTACACCCTCCGGCGCTTCAAGAGAAACCGGACCGCTGACCAGTGTGACTCTGGCGCCCAGATCTCTGGCTTTTTTCGCGATCGCGTAACCCTGTTTGCCGGAAGAATGGTTGGACAGAAAGCGAACCGGATCGAGGGATTCCTGAGTCGGTCCGGCAGAGACGATCACGTTCAGTCCTTCCAGAGGACGAGGGGCTTTATCTTTGGCTTCCTGTTTTTCAAGGACATCGAAAATGGCCGCTTCAAGCACTTCGGGTTCGGGCAGACGGCCCTTGCCTTCGTCCTGACAGGCGAGCATACCGCTGACCGGTTCAATGATCGTCCATCCTCTCGATTTGAGCGTCCGGATGTTGGCCTGGGTCGCTGGATTTTCATACATGTGAACGTTCATGGCCGGAGAAGCCATCATGGGAGCCGTGCAGGGAAGAATGGCCGAAGAAAGCAGATCATCGGCAATGCCACAGGCGGCTTTGGCCAGAATATTGGCATCCGCCGGAGCAATCAGAAAAACATCGGCCCATTTGGCCAGGGCAATATGCGGAATCATCGCCTCATTCTTTCCGTCAAACTCATCCATATATACATCGTTATGGCTGAGGGCTGCCAGAGTCAGAGGCGGAATAAAGGCCGACGCGTGATGGGTCAGAATCACTTTGACTTCATGTCTGGCTTTGGACAGTGAGCTGACCAGAGAGCAGATTTTATAGGCCGCAATCGAGCCGGTAATACCGATCAGAATGTGCTTTTTTTCCATGCGTAAGGCTCCTTCGTTTTTGGCTGAATCAATTATAAACAAACCCCCTGTTTTTCCAAAATAGATACACGAGCCAAGACGACAGGCAGCCATGCATAAAAACTGATCCTTGGTACAATAATTCCATGAGAGTATTTATCGCTTCGGACTCTTTCAAAGGCTGCATGACCAGTCAGGCGGCCAACGAAATGATGGCCAGAGGAATCCATCGGGCTGACGAATCCATCGAGACGGATCTGTTTACGATCAGCGACGGTGGAGAAGGCATGACAGAAGCTTTCGCCTCCGCTTTTGATGCGAAAAAATCGTCCATGAAGACCACGGATCTTTACGGTCGGGGCATTCATGTGCTGTGGGCCTATGATGAAAAAACACATACGGCCTGTGTGGATGCGGCAAGTATGCTCGGTCTGACTCTGTATGCCAGAGAAAGCCGACATCCCCTTGATGCCTCAAGCAGGGGGCTGGGTCTGGTCTGCAGGGAGATCCTGAAAAACCGGAAAGTGAAGCGGCTGGTGATCGGACTTGGCGGTACGGGGGTCAATGATGGCGGTATGGGCTTTGCGCAGGTTTTTGGCATGGTCTTTTATGATCGAAACCGAAAAGTGCTTCCTGCCGGAGCGACCAGCCTGGCGCGGATTGCGTTTATTGATAAAAGAGGCTTTACTCTGCCCGGAGATGTGGAACTGATTGCGGCCTGTGATGTGTCGAATCGATTGCTTGGATCCAGAGGCGCGACGCATGTCTATGGTCGACAGAAAGGACTCAAACCCTCGCAGATCGTTAAAGTTGAAGAAGGTATGTGCCAGCTCAATGCCAAAATTCTTCAGACTTTCCATATGGATATGAATGAGTTGCCCGGATCGGGAGCGGCCGGAGGACTTGGAGGCATGCTTTGCGGACCGTTTGGTGCGAAAATGATTTCCGGTATTGAAGTACTCGAACGTGGCAGTACCATGATCGAGCGAATGAAAAAAGCGGATTATATTTTTACCGGTGAAGGGCAGAGCGATGCCCAATCGGCCTGGGGAAAGGTCGTCAGCCGAATCGGTCAGATCGGAAAAGAACTCGATATTCCGGTGATTGATGTGAGCGGAGCGATCGGACTGGGAGCAGAGAAACTGTATGATCAGGGAGTAACGGCCATTTTTTCGACGGCCGATCGCGCCATGACTTTTCAAAGCGCCCTGCGTCACGGACCGGAAAAACTGGAAAATACAAGCTTTAATCTCATGCGGCTGATTCTGGCCGCGGAAAGGAAGACCCGACATGAACTGGAAACGGCTGATTAAAATTTTTGCGGCCTTTTGTTTAACCCTCACTTTTGCCGCCTGTGCCGGTGAGCAAAGAGCCCCTTTTGAAATCAGGGACATCACGATGGATGAAGTGGCACAGAAAATGGATGGTGGAGAAACCTTCACACTGCTGGTGGAACGGGATAACTGCCCGTTTTGTGCGGCGCTGAATGAATATATGGAAGAAACCAAGGACGAGCATCCCGGAATTACCGTTTATCGACTCGATACGACGGATTTCGAGCTGTTTCGAGAGCAGGAAGGCGACATGACGCTAATCAGTACAACGGATCAGGGACAGGCGTTCCTTTCCCGCTTTCCCTATTTTCTCTATACCCCTGCAATCTATCGGATTCAGGATGGCAAACCCATCGATGTGGGCGTCGGTTATGACGAAAGCCGTCAGGCCGTGTCGCTCTGGAACGTGGATACCACGATTGACTGGAATCAGTCCAAACCGATCGGCGTCTGGGAATTCCTGGAAGGAGAAAATCCGGACGCTCAATCCGAATCATAAGTAAACCCTCGTTCAATGCAGGTTGAATGATTGGTGAAAAATGCTAATCTAATTTCGGACAGGAGCTGAAACTTTCATGAAAGAAAAAGAAAGAGAACTTGAGAACAATATATATTTCTGGCAGAAACTGGATACGCTTGTTGTTTCCGGCAACCTGGTGATCACTTCCAAAAAGGGAACCGCAAGTCCGGAATATCCCCAGCTGGTTTATCCGGTTGATGGAGCAACCATCAGCGATCCGCTCAATGCCTCTTCCGTGATTCACGGTTTTCGCGGCTCGCTCAAAACCCTGCAGGTCAGCAGTCTGGTTGTTCAGGCGGACATCCTCAATCGAACGGTTCAGACCCGGATTCTGATTGGCTGCACGGAAGAAGAAAGTATTCAGATTTTAAAATTCATCAATGCGACGGAATTCCAGAAAGCCATTCTCGTACGACGCGGAACGGAAACTCCCGCATGGGCCAATTCCGATCAATAGAAACGGTCGACATCTTATTGGAACATCAGGGCTTCGAGCAAATCGAAGTCTTTTTGTCAGTCTTCCCGAATGCAGGATACAGGCACCGGAATCGACAGCCATTACCGAAAAAAGCGGCTTTCTCGGGTGTCTTGCCTTCCGGAAAGTCGCTCTTTTCGTGGTCGTCGAAACCCATGCGGGCAGCCGTTGGTTTCAAAGCGCGAAAGAGCAGTTTTTCGGACATCCGTTCCGTACAGGTAAAGGAAAAAAGTGATGAAAAATCCAACTGATACCGCTACAAATTCAAGTGTTAAATCTCATTTTTCAACCGTGTTCGTTCGCTTTTGCCTGACGGTCTCTGTGGTATACTTAGACCGTAAACGGAGGTAGAAATACTCATGGAATTAAAAGATTCTCAGACCTGGAAAAACCTCGAAACCGCGCTTGCCGGTGAATCCCAGGCTTACACCAAATACCAGTGGTTCGCTGCTCAGGCGAAAAAAGATGGCTACAACCACATCAGCAACATCTTCACTGAAACTGCAGGAAACGAAAAAGCTCATGCAAAACTGTGGTTCAAATATCTCCATGACGGAGGCGTACCTGATACCATGACCTGCCTGCAGCTGGCATGGGATGGCGAAGATTACGAAACCACTGAAATGTACAAAGGCTTTGCTGAAACCGCTAAAGAAGAAGGTTTCACTGAAATCGCCAAGAAAATGGAACTGATCGGCGAGATCGAAGCTCATCACAGAGACAGATATGCTGACATGATGAACCTGATCAAAAACGATCTCATGTTCGAAAAACCTGAAGAAGTAAACTGGATCTGCCTCAACTGCGGTTATGTAACCAAAGCCAAAGCAGCTCCGAAAGTCTGCCCGGTATGCAAACACCCGCAGGCCTGGTTCGAGTGCCTCGTTGATTACAACCAGAACCTCGCAAACCCCTCTAACGTTTAATCTCTCAAGAACGAACAGTCTCGGCTTTCACGCCGGGACTTTTCTTTATCTTGAAAAGAGGGAGGATATGACCTTAAACTGACGTTATGAACGTTCAGCTTCCTCAACCTGCCTCGGTCTGGATTACTTTGCTTCCCGATGGCATGACTCTTCAGCTCGAAGGCCATCTGCTGGCCTCAAAAACCGATCAGATCGTCCGCGTCAGTGGACCGGGACTGACTGCGCGCTTATCACTGGAAGATTTCAGCGAACTGTTTGGATCGCTCTCCTCTTTGCCCGTCAAAGAGAGCGCGCAGATCGATGAGAAAAAAGATGAGGAATATTATGCCTGGAGAAGAGAAAAACAATGATCCCGGAAAGGAAAGGAATGCCTATGAATATTCAAACACCAGAACTTCCTGTCGATGAAAGTCTGACCCTTCAAAAACGGATTCATATCGTGATGATGGCCAGCTGGATTTTTCTGGGAGTGACTTTCGCTCTGTCCTTTGGACTGGCCTTTGCCCGCGAATTGATCGCCCATCTGCTGAACACCGTTTTTGGGGCCAGTCATCTGGTCTGGATGATCATCATTTACACTCCGGCCATCTTTACCATCCTGACCACACTGCTCAGTTCCGTGATGACTCTTGCTTATGTGAAAAAGCAGACTGGTCAGTCTACTCTCGAACCGCTGAAGAAAACGCGGTTTCAGTTCAAATGGGTGATTTATGGAATCAGTAATGGTGCTCTGGTTTCGATACTTCTCAATTTTGTCCTGATGTTTTTCCAGTGGCTCACTCATATTGAGATTCCGGAAACCTCAATGGAACTGCCACCCAATAATCCGCTGGTGGTGTTTCTGGTATTTGTTGCGGTAGTCATTGTGGCACCCATCTGTGAAGAACTGGTTTATCGTGGCACGCTTTGTCGATTGCTGGCGAAAACCAACAAGGGATTTGCGGTCATTTTCAGCGCGCTGCTCTTTGGACTGGCCCATATGAATTTTGATCAGGGTCTTCCGGTTTTTGGTCTGGGCATCGTTTTTGGTTATATGTATATTCGTTCCGGATCGATCTGGGTACCGATTCTCTGCCATATGTTCAATAACCTGTACGCCTTTTTGGTGACTCTGGTGCTGAGTTATGGATGGTGGGGTGTCGCCAACCTGCTTTCTACCGGATTTTTACTGCTGGCTGTTGCCGGAGCGCTCGTGATGGTCCTTCAGGGGCGCGAGCTGCAGGCCATGAGTCGATTATGTTTCAGGGCCAGAGAGCAATGGAAAACAGTCAGCCAAAGTGTGAGCTTCTGGTTGATGGTCGTGATTTTTCTGGTTTATTCCATTCTCCTTGTGGTGATGAGCTGATTGCAAACCGATGCGACAATGAAATAGAAACAGAAGGACAGCCCGATCCATGATCCGACTGTCCTTTTTTGATTCCCGATTGAAAAATGAAACGAATTTTATGTTTGACGCAAAGGGAAGGGGATGGTAATATCTTCTGGCAGTCAAAAAACGTGGGCCTGTAGCTCAGGTGGTTAGAGCGCATCCCTGATAAGGATGAGGTCGCTGGTTCGAGTCCATTCAGGCCCACCATTTTTTACTGTTTGTGGGGTGTTAGCTCAGCTGGGAGAGCACCTGCTTTGCACGCAGGGGGTCAGGAGTTCGATCCTCCTACGCTCCACCATTTTTGAAAATCACACCTTCGGAAACTCAGATATTCCGAAGGTTTTTTTATACTCTTTTTGAGGTTTGGTTTGTGCTCTCTGTTTGGATGGATGTTCCCTGGGAGCTTTTCCCGAAAGCAATCATCGCTGTTGATGCAAATTTTTTCATGGAAAGAGAATTTATATTTGACGGTCCATGGTCATGATGGTATTATTCTTGAGCAGTCAAAAAATGGGCCTGTAGCTCAGGTGGTTAGAGCGCATCCCTGATAAGGATGAGGTCGCTGGTTCGAGTCCATTCAGGCCCACCATTTTTTACTGTTTGTGGGGTGTTAGCTCAGCTGGGAGAGCACCTGCTTTGCACGCAGGGGGTCAGGAGTTCGATCCTCCTACGCTCCACCAATTTGTCGATCAAGCCTTCAGGTCAAGCGCCTGAAGGCTTCTTTTTTTACTTCGGGTCACAGACAGGGTTCAGAAATCCTGCGAGAAGTCAGCGTGTGACCTTTGGTGTGACTGGCGCTGCAGGTCACTCCACGCGCAAAACCGAATAACTCCATTTGGATTTTTTCTGATCCATACGTGAGAAGAAATTCTTTTCATCGTCAAATAATCCCGAAATACCGGGAGATTTTCCATCAGCGGATAAGATGACTCATCTTCGGACAACCTATACGAACAGGGCGAATGTTATCAATTGATTGCGATAAAAATAACATGCTTATATTCGGACGTTTTCTCATACCGAGTTGAAATTTAATATTTCTTGAAAGGTTGGTCGTTTATAATCGGGCTATCGGATGTAAGGAGAGTTAGAAATGATTCGAAACAACCTTGAGGTGGACATCAAAGTCAAATGCGTCGAAGCCGGCATGGTTCAGCGTTCGCTTGCTGAAAAGCTCGGAATCACTTCCCAGTACGTCAACCATATCATTAAGAAAAAAGACGGCCTGGTGAACAAGACATTTGTCATGATGATGGAAGGTCTTGGGTATGATGTGGAACTCCACTACGTACCTATTGAACAGAAGAATCCGGTTGAAGAAAGCACGGTTAAGGAATAATTTACCGGGTGACCCAGGGGAGCCAATCGCTCCTCCTTTTTTTATGGATGTCTGAAGCTTTTGATTTTCAGTCTTTGGATCACTTTTTGGATGGGCTTCCGTTTACGATGAGAGCAGGAGATTGAAAATATGAAACTTGATTGGAATACAGAACACCCCGACCAGACGCTTCTTGTGATCAGCCGGGATGATCTGATCAATAAATATCCGCAGCTGCTTTCTCGAACGCAACTGTTTAACGACCACCAGCCCATCCTGCTCAACAAAGTAATGATTGATCGTCGAGAGCTGTCCGGGACATTTGTGGTTCCGCAAAAGAATCATCCCATAAAGGATCGGACAACGTTTGGCTTTATTCTCGAAGAAAAGACCGTCTATTTTGTACTCGATGCCGAGGATCAGTCGAGTTTTCTTGCGATTCTCAACCGCTTTGAAGAAAAGTATGATCTGACCATTCAAAGTCCTTATGTCTTTATTCTTCGATTCATTAATTATCTGGTGGAAGAGGATGTCTATTTTCTTGATGAGTACAACCAGAAACTGGAGGATATTGAGGAGAGCATGTTCGGTGATACGTGTTCGGGTACCGAGCGATTCATCATGATGACGCGAAAGGATATGAATATCCTGGAAAACTATTATCTGCAGATGCTTGCGGTCAGTGAAAATCTGCAGGAAGCCATCATCGTTCAGAACCAGCCCGAAGAAAATGCCTTGCTTGCTCTGTTTTCGACCCGCTGTTCGCAGCTTTTACAGCTGGTGGGATCGATCAAGGACTATACCGCCCAGATCTGGAATCTTCGCCAGACTCAGCTCTCCGACAAGCAAAACAAAATCAGCACCCTGCTGACGATTATTACCGCACTGTTTCTGCCCCTGTCCTTCCTGACTGGCTGGTATGGCATGAACTTCTCCAATATACCGCTGATTCATTTCCGTTATGGCTATGTGGTGATTATCTGCGTGGTGATCGTGATTGTCAGTCTGGAACTGCTCTGGATCAAAAAGCGGCACTGGCTCAGCCTCAGCTCCGCCTTTGAATCGGAGAAGACCCATCAGATCAAAAAGAATCACAAACAGGAAGAACTGAAAAAACTGAATGACCATTCAAACGCATCCTGAAAGGGATGCATTTTTTGTCAGCTGTTTTTTAGCCTCAGATTGTCGTAAAGTAAAAAACAGACAGGATAAACTATGAAACCAATTGATAAACCCAACCCTCCAAAAATTCCAACGGAGGACCGGAAAAAAGAAACGATGAAAAAAACAGCGGTCATTGGCGCTTTATGCTTTCTGTTTTTTCTTGGCGGACTGTGGATTCCCATGGCCGCAAAAAGCGCAAATACTTCCAGTGACGCCTCGCTGAGTAAATTCGAGACCGTCTATGATCTGCTTCGCAATGACTGGTACTATGCCAAAGATGCGGACGATATGGATAGCCGTCTGATTGAACAGGCGATTGCCGGGATGACCAGTCTTGAGGAAGATCCTCATACCAATTACTTTTCGCTGGAGCAGGCCCAGGCTTTCTCGCAATCCCTGGCCGGAAACAATGTCGGGATCGGGATTTCTTTTCGTCCCGCTTCCGATGGCGCCATGAATGTGCTGGATGTTTTCATCAACTCCACTGCAGACAAAGCCGGCATTCAGCCCGGTGATCGAATCATTCGCGTGCAGGATAAGCTTGCCGCCCAGACTTCAACCGATGATCTGGTCAGCTACATCAAAAGCTTTGAAGGAAAGCCCCTCGAACTTGAAGTGGAACGGGATGGACAGACGATGATCTTTACCGTCACCCCCGGCAATTATGATGTAACGGTCAGCGCACAGATGAAAGGCAAGGATGGTCTGGTGACCCTTTCTTCCTTCTCGGAACAAAGCGGAGACGACTTTGCGCAGGCGCTGGGCCGGCTCAAAAGCGAAGGGGCGCAGAATCTGATTATCGATCTGAGAAACAATACCGGAGGATATCTCTCGGCAGCTCGCAAGATCGCCTCATCCCTTCTGCCCAATGACACACCGATCTACATGGAACGAATGAGTGATGGATCCGAAAAGACCACCAATACGAGTTCGAATTACGCGCAGGTGGATTTTGATCATATTTATATTCTCCAGAACGGAAATACGGCCAGTGCCTCCGAGGTGCTGATTGGCGCACTGAAGGATAACATGCCCGATAAAGTGACGCTGATCGGGACCAACACCTATGGCAAAGGAACGGAGCAGATCTCCAAAGCCTTCAGCGATGGAACGTCCATTAAATATACGGTAGCCGAATGGCTGACACCCAATGGCACTTCGATCAATGAAATCGGCTTTGCACCGGATGTCGAAGTGCTGGCTTCTGATGTGCAGTCTGTCGGATATACCCCAATGGAAGAAGATACCCCGGCCATTGAACCGGATACCGTCTCGCCCAATGCCGCGGCGGTGCAGATTTATCTGCGGGCACTGGGTTATCCGGCCGATCGTACGGATACCTATTTCTCACCGGCCAGCAGCGAGGCTTTGAAGCAGTTTCAGTCCGATCAGGGTCTCAATGTGACCGGATCTGTGGATAAGACCACCTTCGAGCAGCTGATCAGCGAGATTTCTTCCTATCTGACCGCCGGTGGGGATGATGCCGATCCGGTTTTAAGCAAAGCCATCGAGCTTTCCAATTCCTGATTGCGTTTAAAAGCGGGTGCAAAACCCGTTTTTTTCGTGCGAAACCGTAAGCAGGTCATCAAAGAATTGACAGGAATATTCGGCAAGTAGAAACTGTCAGGTGAATCAGAGTAAGAAAACAGGCGTCAAGTGTTCCGGGAACGGGGAGTTGATCCGGAAACGAAAAGGGTGATCCCTTGCGGTCTGTTTTCTGCATCCCGCTGCGTTCCTAAAGGAAAGCCCGCCTCCTTTTTCAATGCATGGGAAAGGAGGTTTTTATTATGTCCAAACTGCTTCACTGGAAATCTTCCCGTCTTGATCTGCAGACCCTGACGGGTCTGTCCCTGCTTTGCGCCCTGTATGTAGTGCTGCAGATGGTGACCATCAATCTTTCGCCGATGCTGCAGATCACCTTTTCTTTCGTTACCCTGGCGCTTTCGTGCTACCTGTATGGCTTCTGGCCCAATGTGATCTTCTGTCTGGCGGTCGATTTTCTCGGATTTATTGTTCATCCCGATGGGGTGTACATGCCGCTTTTCGCGCTGGTCCTGATGGTCAAAGCCTGGATTTATACGATGCTGCTGTATCGAAAGAAGATCAGCTGGACTCGTGTGGCACTTGCTCAGTTCCTGGTGGATCTGACCGGTAACATTCTGCTGACTCCGCTGCTGCTTTCGATGATGTATTCGGTTCCTTATCTTGCGGCGGTATCGGCTCGACTGGTTAAAAACGCCATCCTGTTTCCGATTGAAACGGTGCTGTTGCTGGTGGTATTCCAGGCGGCCAAACAGATTCCGGCCTTCAAAAAAGCCAGAGCGCAGGAGAAGTAATTCATCTTTCAACTGTAAAAAACAAACCCTTTGCATGCGACGGGCGCAGGCAAAGGGTTTTTCTTTGTGGTTATCCATTTTCTGGAGAGTTGTCATCTTTTGATGGCGTTGGGAAAACGACTGAGGATTTCTCCGACAAAATACAGAGATCCACAACAACAGGTGTTCTGATCGTTGTGTTCAATGGCTTCCATCATTTCATCAAAACCGACTACCGGCAGATGCTCTTCCTTCGAAAGTACGTCTAGATCGGAAAGACGATAAGAATCGAAGTGAACCAGAAGGATATTTGCACAGAGTCTTTTCAGGCGGGCGATCATTTCATGCGCCTGCTTGTCGGCAAGGACCGAAAAGAAGATGCGATCAAAATGAAGATCACTTTCTTCAATGGAGCGACAGAGCGCTTCGATGCCATCGGGATTATGCGCCCCATCACATACCAATAAAGGCTGCTTTTCCAGAATCTGAAAGCGAGCCGGCCAGAAAAAGCGGGAGATGGCTTCGGCCAGTTCTTCCTTTGAAAAACGAAAACCATCCTGCTCGAGCAGCGTCAGGGCGCTTAACAGGTTTTCCTTCTGATATGCCGGAAGCAATGGATTCCAGATCGAATCGAAACGGTCCAATCGATTGTTCTCTGTAAAAAACAAAGACGCATGGACCTTACTGGCCTGCCGGACGAACACTTCGCGCAGTTCCGGCTTTTTCTCCGCACAGACGGCTTTCATATTCGGCTGAAGAATTCCGGCTTTGGCCGCAGCGATTTCTTCCAGGGTGTTTCCCAGATACTGCTGGTGGTCAAACCCAATATGGGTAATCAGACCGAGCGGATAATCCAGAGCGGTGGTGGCATCATACATGCCTCCCAGTCCGGTCTCGACCAGAATATAGTCTGGAAGGATGGTTTTAAACAGATCGATGGCCATCCAGAGATCCATCTCAAACATGGTCATGTTTCGAGAACGGAAGCGATCGGCATAGCGATCAAAGATCTGTTCCCATTGAGTCAGATCGATGGGTTTTCCATTGACGCGAAGTCGTTCGTTATGCGTGATCAGATGCGGGGAAATAAAGGAAGCCGTCGTTTTGCCCTTGATGGCCAGCAGGGTTTCCAGCCAGGCACAGACAGAACCTTTTCCGTTGGTCCCGGCGATATGAATCGAATGATCGAAACCGGAAAGATCGAAGTCTCCTCTGATCCATTCGCGCAGGATCTGCTGGCCGTGATTGCGACCACGGCTCGATTCCATCCAGTCGATTTTCTGTTGTCGTGTCGAAAACATGTCCTTATCATAGTCCATGAAGTGGCTTAAAGGTATCGAGGAAGGAGTAATGGTATGAGCTGGGAAGAACTGATGAAAAAAGAATCGGAAAACGGAACGCTCGGTCCGATTAAGGAAAAACTCGAAGAGGCTTATGCTCATTCAGTCGTTTATCCGGCCAAAGAGAACCTGTTTCGGGCGCTGGATATGACCCCGATGGACCAGGTGAAAGTCGTCATTCTCGGTCAGGATCCCTATCACGAACCGGGACAGGCGCAGGGTTTCTCCTTTTCTGTTCCGGAAAAAGTCAAAACGCCGCCTTCGCTGGTCAATATCTATAAGGAACTGGCGGAAGAATACGGCCAGCCGGTTGATCGCAGCGGGGATCTGAGCGATTGGGCCGAGCAGGGTGTATTGCTTCTGAATGCGATCCTGAGTGTGGAGCAGGGAAAACCCCTCTCCCATTCCGGTTTTGGCTGGCAGAAGTTTACCAGCGATATTCTTCGCGAGCTCAATACGCTCGATCAGCCGATTGTCTTTCTGCTTTGGGGTGCACAGGCGCGAAAGGCCAAAGAGTTTCTGAATAACCCCAATCATCTCGTGCTTGAAAGCCCGCATCCCTCTCCGCTTTCGGCCTCCCGGGGCTTTTTCCATAACGGGCATTTTCGCAAAGCCAACGAGTTTCTTGAATCGCATGGTGTGGCTCCCATTGACTGGATCCGTAATAACAGGCAATAAAACCGGATTTCTTCTTTCGTGAAGGCAAAATAAATCTGAGGACCGCAATCCCGGTCCATGGAGGTCGACATGAATCAAAAATCCCCTATCGGTAAATGGATTTTCTGGATCGTTATCGGAATTATCGCCATCATTGCGGTCTACTACATGACCAAATAAGCGCTGATCATAAAAATTTTGGATAACGAAAACCGTCGCTCAGTGATGAACGGCGGTTTGCTTGTTTTTAAGGTGTGATGTAGAGGGGTGATCAGGAAAGACCTTTGAGTTCCATGATCATATCGCGCAGTTCGGCAGCCCGCTCGAAATCGAGATCGGCAGCGGCCTGACGCATCTCTTTTTCCAGATCGGCAATATAGGCAGCCGTATCCTTTTTGGACATCTTCTGTTTTTTCTTCAGGTACTTGGCGGTCATTTCCTTCGTTTCGTGGGAATGAACGATTTCGCGAATCGGCTTGAGGATCGTTTTGGGCACAATGCCATGCTTTTCGTTGTATTCCATCTGAATGGCGCGACGTCTGGCGGTTTCCTGAATGGCGTAGTCCATCGATTCGGTGATCGAATCGCCATACATGATGACTCGACCCTGTGCATTTCGGGCAGCTCGACCGATGATCTGAACGAGTGAACGTTTGGATCGCAGAAAGCCTTCCTTGTCCGCATCAAGAATCGCGATCAAAGAGACTTCCGGAATATCCAGACCTTCTCGCAACAGGTTGATGCCGACCAGGACGTCGTATTTGCCCTTACGCAGATCCTGAATGATTTCCGTACGTTCGATGGTTTTGACTTCATGATGCAGCCAGGCCACTTTGATATCGAGGTTTTTCAGATATTCGGTCAGGTCTTCGGCCATTCGTACAGTCAGCGTGGTGACAAGCGTTCTTTCGCCTCGGGCGATTCGCTCTTTGATTTCGCCGACCAGATCATCGATCTGTCCTTCCGTCGGTCGAACTTCAACTTCCGGATCGAGAAGACCGGTCGGACGGATAATCTGTTCGACAATTTCGCCCTGCGTCTGTTCCAGTTCGTAATCGCCGGGTGTGGCAGAGACGTAGATCGATTGCGGGGCTTTCTGCTCAAATTCTGAGAAGGTCAGCGGTCGGTTATCCAGCGCAGAGGGCAGGCGGAATCCGTATTCCACCAGCGTTTCCTTTCTCGCACGGTCTCCGTTATACATGCCTCGAATCTGGGGCAGGGAGACATGGGATTCATCGACGACCATCAGAAAATCCTCAGGGAAATAATCAAAAAGGGTATAAGGTGTTTCTCCGGGTTTTCTTCCGTCGATATGACGGGAGTAGTTTTCAATACCCGGGCAGACACCGAATTCACGAAGGGCTTCGACATCATAGGTGCATCGCTGAACCAGCCGCTCCTTTTCAAGCGGTTTACCCATTTCGTCATAATAGGCCGCTCGCTCTTTAAGCTCGGCTTCAATGGAATCGGCGGCGCGATAGATGATGTCCATGCTGGTGGCGTATCCGCTGGCCGGATAAAGGTTATAGAGGGAATAGGCCTGAATGACCTTTCCGGTGAGTGGTTCGACTTCACAGATTCGTTCGATCTCATCCCCGAACATTTCGATACGAATCAAAAAGCTGTCGGTATGACCCGGTGCGATTTCGATGACATCGCCTCGAACGCGGAATGTCCCTCTGGCCTGTTCCATATCGTTTCGCTTGTACTGCTGGGCAATGAGCTTTTCGAGCAGTTCCTGACGGTCGATCACCTGACCAACACGGATGGTATCGATCATGTCCCGATACTGATTCGGGTTGGACGCACCGTAAATGCAGGCAACGGAAGCGACGATGATCGTATCCCGATGGTGAAGAACCGCGTTGGTTGCGGCCATTCGAAGCATATCGAGCTCCTGGTTGGTCTTGGTGTTTTTATCAATATAGGTATCCGTCTTGGGCATATAGGCCTCAGGCTGATAATAATCAAAGTAGGAGACGAAGTATTCAACGTGATTGTTGGGGAAAAATTCCTTAAGTTCCGCATAGAGCTGACTGGCCAGCGTTTTATTATGCGCGAAGACAAGTGTTGGCTTGTTGACCTGAGCGATGACGTTGGAAATCGTATAGGTCTTACCGGTTCCGGTCGCGCCTAACAGGACCTGATGCTGGCGACCTTCTTTGATGCCCTCGACCAGCTGAGCGATGGCTTGCGGCTGGTCGCCGGAGGGTTGATAGGGAGAAACCAGTTCAAATTTTTCTTCCGGCTGATTGTTCATTCGTGCAGACCCCCTCGTTTCTGACCTGCTTTTGATCAGGATATAATACAGTTTAGCAGGAGTCCGGCAGGCCGGTGAAACCAGCCGGCGCCGGGAAAGGAAATCTATGAAACGTACCGAAACACGCCCCGTGAAAGTGGGGAATCTGACCATCGGTGGCAATAATCATGTGGTCATCCAGTCGATGTGCTCGATCAAGACCTCGAAAACCGATGAAGTCATTGAACAGATCCTCGGTCTGGAAAAACAGGGATGCGAGCTGATCCGGGTATCGGTGATGGATCTCGATGATGCCAAAGCAATCGAAACCATCAAAAAAAGCATCCATATTCCCATCGTCGCAGACATTCACTTCGACTATCGTCTGGCTCTGGCGGCGATTGAAGCCGGTGTGGACAAAATCCGTCTGAATCCGGGAAACATTGGCGGAAGAGATCGTGTGGAAGCGGTCGTGAAAGCCTGTAAGGAAAAAGGGGTGCCGATTCGTATTGGCATCAACTCCGGTTCGCTCGAAAAGGATATTCATGAAAAATACGGAAAGCCAACAGCCGAAGGCATGATTGAATCGGCCAGACGCCATGTCCAAATCCTTGAGGATCTCGACTTCCATGACATTGTGCTTTCCTTCAAATCGAGTGACCCTCTGCTTTGTCTGGAGGTTTATCGCAAAGCCTCTGAAGTCTTCCCCTATCCTCTCCATCTGGGAGTGACCGAAGCGGGTACCGTAATGACTTCAGCGGTGAAATCCACGCTGGCTTTGGGACCATTGCTGCTGGAAGGCATTGGCAATACGATTCGAATCTCCGTCAATGGGGATGCTTCGCTTGAGCTGCCGATTGTTAAGGAGCTGCTCAAGGATTGTCGGCTGGCCGATAACGTCCCCAATCTGATCGCCTGCCCGAGTTGTGGAAGAACGGCCTGGAACATGAAACCAGTGGTCGATGAGATGGAAGCCTGGCTGACCACAGTAAACAAACCGGTAACGGTAGCCATCATGGGATGTGTAGTCAATGGCCCGGGTGAGGCCAAACATGCCGACATCGCAATTGCGGGTGGACGGGGTGAAGGCCTGCTCATTCGTAAGGGAGAAATCATCGATAAAATCCCGGAAGATCAGATGGTTGAACGGCTCAAACAGGAAGTCGAAGCCTTCGAGATTCCCGAAAATAAAGACTGATCCATCCGGCTGACCCAATGATACTTGTGAAGAAATTGACCAAGTTTTCAAGTGATAACAGCCGTGTTATATTAACGAAAAAGGCGTATGCCCGAAGAGGTAAATGAGAAAATGATTATTGAACAGTTATCCAAGAAGATCCACGGCAAGGACATCCGAATCGTCTTTACCGAAGGCTGGGATCCCCGTGTTATGGGAGCTGCAGTCAAACTGTACAAAGACGGCATGATTAAACCGGTCCTGCTCGGTGAAAAAGAGCAGATCGAAACCTGCGCAAAAGAGCACGGCTTTGATATCTCCGGTATCGAACAGATCGCTCCGAGCGAATTCCCCCATAAAGAAGAAATGGAAACCCGCATGATCGCTCTGCGTCGTGGTCGTATGGACCGCGAAGCCGTACGCGAAGCGCTCAGCCACACCAACTACTTCGGCACGATGCTTGTGGAAATGGGATACGCAGATGGCCTGCTTGGCGGTGCCACTTATTCCACAGCGGACACCGTTCGTCCTGCACTGCAGCTGATCAAAACCGCTCCGGGACAGTCCATCGTCTCCTCTACATTCATTCTGGTAAAAGACGGAGAACAGCTGTTCATGTCTGATTGCGCGATTAACCGTGATCCGAACCCGGATGAACTCGTAGAAATCGCCATCCAGACCGCTGAAACCGCCAAAAAATTCGGCGTTGAACCGAAAGTCGCCATGCTTTCCTACTCTTCCTTCGGATCCGCTACCGGCCATTGCGTAGCAAAGATGGAAGAAGCAACCACCCGTCTGAAACGTATGCCTCTCGACTTCGATGTCGATGGCGAAATGCAGTTTGACTGCGCCGTTTCTCCGGAAGTTGCCCGCCTCAAAGCCCCCAACTCCAAAGTCGCCGGACATGCCAACACCTTTGTCTTCCCGAACCTTTCTTCCGGAAACATCGGTTATAAAATTGCAGCCCGTCTTGGCGGATGGGAAGCCATCGGACCAATCCTCCAGGGTCTGAATGCTCCGATCAACGACCTCTCTCGTGGTGCCAACGAAGAAGAAATCTATAAAATGGCTATCGTTACCGCTGCTCAGGCTGTCAGCCGCAAAGATCAGCAGGAAAACGCAGCTGCATAAACTCAATTCATCATTTTCGGACAGGGAAATCCCTGTCCGTTTTTTTGAAGAAGCGCCAATGCGTTTTGAAACCGGTCGAAAGCGGATTCAGAGTCTTTGGAAAACCGACGGATGAATGACGGTTTGAAGCCGTATTCCTCACAGATAAAGATTTGGTAAACAAAACTGCTATACTTTGCGCATAAGGCCTTTTCAGCCTGAAAGAAAGGCGGAATCCGTAATGAAGAAAAATGAAAAGTTCCCCTGGCCGATGGAAGAAGGAGCTGCTGTCGACTTCGCCGATGGAGAACTCATCTTTGCCATCAAGGATGATGAATGGAATGATGAGCAGCTCGAAAGCGCAAAACAGCCCTTTCAAGTCGAAGTCTGCTTTGACAACGGTCTGATCTTTTTCCTGCTTGAAGGCGGACCGCTTGATACCTGCGACTTTTACTTCAACATCCAGGACTGTGATGAGAAAGACGCACTGCTCGCTTCGAAAAATCTCGAAGTCCAGGCTTTACTCATCAATGATCAGGATGTGATTCAGGCCGTAAAGTCTGCCACCCTTTCCACAAAACAGACAACTGAGCTGATCGATCTGCTCAAAAAACAGAATCAGACCGAATTCATGCCCGGTGAATATGACTGCAACGTGGAAGGAATGCAGGCGGCCTTTGAACCTGCTGAACTCGCACGCTATGCGAAATTCAGCTTCGAACTGCGATAGGTTTTTTGAAAGAACAGACAGATACAGGAGAAAAATCAGAATGAAAGCTGTAATCAGTGTTATCGGCGAAGACCGAGTGGGCATTCTTGCCATGGCGGCTAATGTATGTGCCGGTCATAACGTCAACATCCTTGAAGTGGCCCAGACGATTCTTGATGGCGTATTTTCGATGACCATGGTCGTTGACACCCTTGAAATGGATATCCCCTTTGAAGCGTTTGCGGAAGAATTTGAACAGATCGGCATCGAAAACGCGCTGGTTATCCGCGTCATGAACCAGGAAATCTTCCAGGCCATGCATTCGATTTAGAGGGCTTATGCAGACAGATAAAATTTTAGAAACCATCAAGATGATTGATGAGGAATGCCTCGATATCCGTACCATCACCATGGGCATTTCTCTGCTGGATTGCGCAGATGCCGATATTCATGTCTCCTGCGCAAAAATTGAAGAAAAAATCTGCCGACTGGCCAAAGATCTCGTCAAAACCGGAGATGACATCAGTCGTGAATACGGAATTCCCGTGGTCAACAAGCGAATTTCCGTTACCCCGATTTCCATGCTGGTTGCTGCAAGTGGAGGAGATCCGGTGGAATACGCCCTGACTCTTGAGCGTTGCGCGCAGAAACTGGGCGTCAATTTTATCGGTGGATATTCCGCTCTGGTTCAGAAAGGCTTTGCCTCCGGAGATCGGGAGCTGATTGACTCCATCCCGCGTGCGCTGGCCGCTACGGACCATGTTTGCGCTTCGGTCAACATCGGCTCGACCAAGGCCGGTATTAATATGGATGCGGTCAAACGCATGGGACAGGTCGTTCGCGAATGCGCAGAACTGACGGCTGATCAGAACTGCATGGCCGCCGCCAAGCTGGTCGTTTTCTGTAATGCCCCGGAAGACAATCCTTTCATGGCCGGTGCTTTCCATGGCGTTGGCGAAGGAGATTGCGTGATTAATGTCGGCGTATCCGGACCGGGTGTCGTGCGTGCGACTCTGGCCAAAGCACCGAAAACTGCACCGATGGATGAACTCGCAGATCTGATCAAACGAACGGCATTCAAAATTACCAGAATGGGTCAGATGGTCGGAAGGGAAGCTTCCAGGCGTCTTGGCGTTCCTTTTGGAATAGTTGATCTTTCTCTGGCACCTACTCCGGCTGTTGGGGATTCGGTGGCCTATATTCTTGAAGAAATGGGTTTACAGACCTGTGGCGCCTATGGAACCACAGCATGTCTGGCCATGCTGAATGATGCAGTAAAAAAAGGTGGCGTTATGGCCACCAGTCATGTCGGCGGTCTTTCCGGAGCCTTCATTCCGGTTTCTGAAGATGCCGGTATGATCCATGCCGCTCAATCCGGCTGCCTCTGTCTGGAAAAACTCGAAGCCATGACGGCAGTCTGCTCGGTAGGACTGGACATGATTGTCGTTCCTGGAGATACGAATGCGGACATCATTTCCGGTATGATCGCGGATGAAGCCGCCATCGGTATGGTCAATACCAAAACTACCGCGGTTCGTGTAATTCCGGCGATCGGCCGAAAGGTTGGAGAAGTCCTTGATTTTGGTGGACTGCTCGGATCCGGACCGGTGATTCCCATCAATCAGGAAAACAACGCCATCTTCGTTAACCGCGGAGGTCGCATTCCTGCTCCGCTTCAGGCGCTTAAAAACTGAAAACGCCTGACGAAACGTTCAAATCGTGAACATTTCGAGGGAATCCTGTCGGACAGTTCAGTCAAAGCAGACAAAACCAGGCGGAATGTTCTGAAAACGGTCTGAAAGAGACTGAAAAAACTTCGAAAAAACAAAATCTAAATTCGAGAATTGCGTTTTGAAAATCTGTGTGCTTAAATCTTCGCATAAACAGAGAAGAGAAGTAGTAAAAACAGGAAACCTGAAGAGAGGCGGCGGAAGGTGCAAGCCGCTGGTGGAAAGTTTTGAACGTGTCTTGGAGTGCGGGTTAATCCCTGCCGTTTATCCGCGTTAAGGATTAAGTGTCCCGATCAAAAGAATCGGGGAAGTTAGGTGGTACCGCGCAACAGCGTCCTTTCAGTGGAAAGGACGCTGTTTTATTTCCGGGGCTTCTCTTGAAATATAAAAATCAGAAAGGATTTAAGTTTATGAAAAAGTTTGCCTCTGCAGCACTCTGCTCCATCTTCGCCATTTCCATGGCAGCCTGCTCTTCGAGCACTCCGGCTTCTTCCGAAGCGGATTCCGGCACTGAAGAAGCTCAGACCATCCTGATCGGTATTTCTCCGGACTATCCTCCTTATGAATCCAAAGATGCTTCCGGCGAAATCGTTGGTTTTGACCCCGAAATGACCGAATGGATCTTCAACTACCTCAATGAGAATGGTCACAACTACAAATATGAGTTTGAAGAACTCAGCTTTGACACCATCATCTCCAGCCTGCAGGCCGGACAGATCGATCTGGGTATCTCCGGCTTCACGGAAGATAAGGACAGAGCGGGTATCTTCTCGGATTCCTACTATGATTCCGCACAGGTTATCGTCGTTGCCGAAAATTCCGAAGTCACTTCTGCTTCTGATCTGAACGGCAAATCCGTCGGCGCTCAGCAGGGTACCACCGGTGAAGAAGCCGCTAACGGTATCGAAGGTGCAAATGTTACGGCAACCAGTGATGCCAACCTGATGATGGAAAACCTCAAAGCGCATGGTCTTGATGCGGTAGTAATCGACAAGGCCGTTGCGGATAACTATGTCGCACAGGGCGGATTCAAAATCGTCGGTGAAAACCTGCTTGACGAAGAAAACGTCATCTACACTACTGAAGATCACCAGGACCTCATGGATCAGATCAATGAAGCCATCAAAGCCTTCAAGGAAAGCGAAGACTACACGGCTCTCACTGAAAAATGGTTCTCTGCTGAATAATGAATTCTGAAATCTTAAGCTGGGAAAACTTCCTGTTCCTTCTCAAAGGAGCAGGAGTTTCTCTTGCTTTAGCTCTTGGAGCTCTGCTCATCGGCATGGTTATCGGTGTCCTTCTGGCAGCCGGTAAGCTTTCCAAATCCAAGATTCTCAACTGGCTGTCGACCATCTATGTCGAAATCTTCCGCGGCACCCCAATGCTGCTGCAGATCATGTTCTTCTTCCTTGGCGTTCCGGTGCTGATTCGTATGATTACCGGAGTACGGGTAAGAATGGATGTTTATATGGTGGCTCTGACCGCGCTGTCCCTGAACTCTGGCGCTTATCAGTGCGAACTGTTCCGCTCCGGCATTCAGGGCGTCGATAAAGGACAGTGGGAAGCCTGTGAAACTCTGGGCATTGGTTACTGGCCCATGATGTTTCAGGTGATTCTGCCCCAGGCCTTCAAAAGAATTATTCCACCTCTGGTTTCCGAGTTTATCACGCTGATCAAGGACAGTTCCCTGGCCAGCTGTATCGGAACTACCGAACTGATGTACAATGCCGAATCCCTGGGTGCGCATTACTATAACTATCTGGTGCCTCTGCTGGAGGCCGGTGCCATGTATCTTTGCATGACGGTGGTGATCAGCTGGCTGGCACGAAAGCTGGAAAGGAGGATGGCTGTCAGTGATTGAGGCAAAACACCTTTCCAAATACTTCGATGATCTTCATGCTCTGGAAGATGCAAATCTGAAAGTAAATAGGGGAGAAGTCATCTGTCTGATCGGTCCTTCGGGATCGGGCAAGTCGACTTTTCTGCGCTGCATCCACGGACTTGAAACACCCAATAAGGGGGAAGTCTGGCTGGATGGAGAAAAAATGGATCCTTCCGACAAAACGAAATATCGTGAACTGCGCAATAAAATGGGTTTCGTTTTCCAGCATTTCAATCTGTTCCCGAACAAAACCGTTCTTGAAAACTGCACCCTTGCGCAGACAACCGTTCTGAAACGTCCGGAAGCGGAAGCTGAAAAGACCGCGCTTGAATATCTGGGGAAAGTCGGCCTTCTGGATAAGAAGGACGCCTATCCCAACCAGCTTTCCGGTGGACAGAAGCAGCGTGTAGCAATTGCACGTGCCCTTTGCATGAATCCGGAAATCATGCTCTTTGACGAACCAACTTCTGCACTTGATCCGGAAATGATCAAGGAAGTTCTTGAAGTCATGCAGGAGCTGGCCAACCAGGGAATGACTATGATCGTGGTCACTCACGAAATGGGCTTTGCCCGTAAGGTGGGAACCCGGGTTGTCTTTCTGGAAAACGGAAGGATTGTTGAAGAAGCAGATTCCGAAACTTTCTTTACCGAGCCAAAGAGCGATCGTGCCAAAGAGTTTTTATCCAAAGTTTTTTATCAATGAGGAATTGAAATGGAAATTAAGGATTTTCTGACTGAGAAATGGATGACCGATTATGAGCGACAGGCCAAAGTCAATCTGACTGACACCTCTGCTCAATCCTGGAGCCTGCAGGAACTGCTCGCTCTTGAACCTGAACAGCCCGATTTTCTGCTGGACTACGGGTGGATTGATGGTGATCCGGATCTTCGAAAGGAGATCCTTTCTTTATATCAGGATCAGAGAGACGAAACTCTGACCATCACCAATGGCGCATTGCAGGCCAACGAAATGATCATGTCCATCCTGCTTCATCCCGGAGATCACGTGATTACGATTACTCCGGGCTATCAGCAGTTTTCGGAATTTCCAAAATGGCTGGGGTGCGAAGTCAGCGAAGTTGAACTGACCCAGGACTGGACACTCGATCTCGATCGACTGAAAGAAGCGATCCGTCCGAAAACCCGGCTGATCATTTTTGATAATCCTTCCAATCCTACCGGGATGGTGCTTGATCAAAAACAGCTCGAGAAGCTCGCTGCGATTTGTAAAGCCCATGATCTCTGGCTGGTGATTGATGAGGTGTACCGGGATCTGGATGGAAGCATGCCCTCTCTTTCCGATCTCTATGAAAAGTCGGCAGTGACCGGATCACTTTCCAAGACGATGGGTCTTGCCGGACTGAGACTGGGCTGGATCAAGGGAAATCCAACTCTGGTTGATCAGATTCGAACGTTTCGGGATTACACGATCATCTGTGCCGGTCCAGTCAGCGAAAAACTGGCCGCTCTGGCTTTGAGAAACCGGGAGTTTCTTCTGGAACGCTACCATCAGATTCTGGATGAAAACCACCAGATGGTAAAAGAATGGTTGAGCCAGAGCCAGTTATTCAGTTGTCATCTTGCAAGCAAAGGACCCGTGCAGTTTCTCCAGCTGCCGGATGGTGTTCGTTCTGAGCCTTTCTGCAAAGCGCTGATCGAACAGACCGGGATCTTCTTTGTCCCAGGAGCAACCTTTGGTAAGGAAGGGTATGTACGCTTCGGGTTGGGGAAAAAGCAGGAAAACCTGATGGAAGCCCTCAGGACTCTGGAAGACTTCACTCTTCAATATATGGAAAATCAGAAAAACAGATGAAAGCCATCGGCCGACAGGTCGGTGGCTTTTTTACTCGGCTTAAACATCCGTATAATTTGTGGCACAATAGAAGATATTTCCCATGGGGATTAGACAGGGAGAAATCATGAGATATTACATTGCGGACTGCCATTTTTATCACCGGTCTTTACTGGATGCTATGGACTGTCGCCCGTTTTCCTCGGTCGAGGAGATGAACGAGACGATGATCGAACGCTGGAATGAGAAGGTACGCAAGAATGATGAAGTCGTGATTCTCGGTGATCTGTCCTGGGGAAATGCCCAACAGACAGAAGAACTGCTGCACCGACTGAACGGACGCAAGTTTCTGATCCGCGGAAATCATGATCTCTATCTCAAGGATAAGAAATTCGATCAGTCTCTTTTCGAGTGGGTCAAAGACTACGCCGAACTTCGCGACAACAATCGTAAGGTTGTTTTGAGCCACTATCCCATGGTCTGCTACAACGGTCAGTACCGTCTGGATGAAAAAGGAACTCCGAAAACCTGGATGTTATATGGACATATCCATAACACTCATGACCAGCAATTAATTGATGAGTACTGCCGGATGGTCAGCAGCCATACCCATAGACGGATCGGTACAGGGAAGATTGCGCAGATTCCAATTCAGATGATCAATTGCTTTACCATGCGATCGGATTACCAGCCAATGAGCCTTGACGAATGGATCGAAATTGAGCGGGAACGCACCAAAAACAGCAGCTGCCGCGATTAAAAGAATTTTTCAAAAAAATACGCAAAAATTCTTGCCTTCGGAAAACAGTGTGGTATTATAAACAAGCCGTCAGAAATGACCGCAACAAAAACGATGGCGCGTTGGAGAAACGGTTAACTCATATGCCTTTCACGCATACATTCACGG
>Cam_p2__coassemble_1015_pt1 | contig 34721 bp, 30 predicted proteins | sample Cam_p2__metabat2_low_PE_009 | metagenome-assembled genome bin Cam_p2 | reverse complement strand
GATGATGATCGGTCAGCTGGGTGAAGTCGCCGTTGCCGGCGTCGGGTTTGCGGGAAGATATGTTTCACTGGCTCTGACCGTGATCAATGCAGCAGCGACCGGCGCGGGAATCTTTGCCGCTCAATACGAAGGACAGCATGATCATCAGGCCCTTTGTCGTTCCGTTTCCCGCATCTTCTGGATTGCGATGGCCTTTGCCCTGATTTTTATCATTCCGGCGCTGATCTGTCCGCAGGCCCTGATGGCCTTCTATACCGAACAGCAGGCCGTCCAGCAACAGGCGGTTGTTTATCTTCTGATTTATATCGGTTCTCTGGTGTTTAGCGTGATCACTTCGCTTTGTGCCGTCCTTTTTCGAACCTGTGAGTATCCGCAGATTCCGCTCTGGATTTCGGCAGGAGGAATTCTGGCCAATACCGGATTGAATGCTCTGCTGATCTTTGGCTTTGGCTGGAAAGCGGCCGGAGCGGCCTGGGCTTCTCTGATTTCGACGGCCGGTATGGCACTGGCCAGTGGGATTCTGTTAAGAAAGAAACTTTCCTGGTTTCATCTTCAAAAGCCGGAGGTTCATTCTTCGATCCGCCTCTGGAATGTATTGGGTCCTTTACTGGCCACGGAGTTTTTCTGGGGACTTGGTGAGACGATTTATGCGGCGGTTTATGGAAGAACCGGTCTTGCCGGCAGTGCGGCCATGACCATGACCGTTCCTTTGCAGTCGATGGTCATCGGCATGCTTTCCGGATTCTCACAGGCGGCCGGGATTCTCGTTGGCGGACAGCTGGGTGCCGGACATCGGGATCAGGCCTATGAAGATGCAAAAAAGCTGATTCGCTATTCGCTGTTCGGATCGATTGGATTGGCAATACTTTTGATTCTTCTGGCTCCGGTTTACGTTGGCTTCTTTGCGGTTTCTTCGGAAGTCAAAACCCTTTGCATTCAGCTGCTGATCGCTTTTGCGCTCTTTTCGATTGTTAAGGTGCTGAATATGGTTGCAGCCGGTGGCATTCTTCGAAGCGGTGGAAATACAAAACTCGTGCTGGGTATCGATTTGCTTGGAACCTGGGGATTTGGGGTACCACTGGCTCTGCTTGGATTGTGGATGGGTGGATCAATAGTACAGATCTATGCAATGCTATCCATGGAAGAAGTCATTCGTCTGGTTCTGACCCTGATTCTTTTCAAAAGAAAGAAATGGATGCGCACCATTCAGGCCGAACCGGAACCCGCCATTTGAAACGGACAAGCCATTTTATGATCACCCTACAAAAACAAAGACCTTTCGGCCAAAATTCCGAAAGGTCTTTTCTTCAGTAAATGGAGTTATTTCTGGCTTTCTTTCCAGGCGCGGATCTCGTCGAGAGAAACCTGTTCGATTGTTCCATCGGAAAGTTCGATGGGAACAACTCCCTGTTTGAAGGATTCAAACAGAGCGCGGTCTTTGGGTTCCACTTCTACGGCGAGCTCAAGTTCATCGAGCTGATCGGCATCCACGGTGTTCGGTGCATCGGACATCGGATCACGAGCGGCTGCGTTTTTCGGGAAGGCGATAACATCGCGAATCGAATCCGTTCCGGACAGAATCATCGCAATTCGGTCAAGACCAAAGGCCAGACCGCCATGAGGTGGAGTGCCATACTGGAAGGCATCGATGAAGAAGCCGAATTTTTCACGGGTCTGCTCTTCAGTAAATCCGAGAACTTCGAAAATCTTATCCTGCAGATCCTGACGATAAATACGTAAGGATCCACCACCAAGTTCATAACCGTTTAATACGCAGTCGTAAGCATTGGTTTTGACCTTGCCCGGATCGGTATCGAGCAGAGGGATATCTTCCGTTTTGGGCATGGTGAACGGGTGATGTTCGCTGACCCAGCGGTTTTCGGTTTCGCTCCACTCAAACATCGGGAAGTCAACTACCCAAAGGAAGGAGAATTCATCTTTCTTCTTCAGGCCTTTTTCTGCGGCAATGTCATTACGCAAAGCGCCAAGAGCGGTGCAGGCTTTCTGCCAGGGATCGGAAACGATCAGCACACTGCCACCATCCTGAACGCCGGAAACACGGGCAAGATTTTCGAGTTCCTGTTCCGTCAGGCTCTTAACGGCCGATCCGGCAAAAGCACCATCTTTGTATTTAAGGACAACCAGTCCGCTCGAACCATTCTTACGGGCATCACTGGTGAGCTTCTTGATTTCCTTGTTGGAAGGAGCAAAATCCTCGACGACAATGCCCTTGATCACACCATGGTTGTCGAGCGCATGTCTGAAGGGAACAAATTCGGAATCCTTGAAGACTTCGGTAAAGTCCTGCAGTTCCATGCCAAAACGGTTATCCGGTTTATCCGAACCGTAGCGATTCATCGCATCCGTCCAGCTCAGACGCAGGAATGGAGTGGGGATATCAATGCCTTTGACATCCTTCATCAGCTTCTTGAGCATGGCTTCCATCATGGTCAGAATCTGGTTTTCATCCAGGAAGGAAGTCTCGATATCCAGCTGGGTAAAGTCGGTCTGACGATCTGCACGCAGGTCTTCATCGCGGAAGCAGCGGGCAAACTGATAGTAGCGTTCCATTCCGGCAATCATCAGCAGCTGCTTGTACAGCTGAGGAGACTGGGGAAGGGCATAGAAGTTTCCGGGATGTACACGGGAAGGAACAAGAAAGTCACGTGCGCCTTCCGGAGTGGAGCGTCCCAGTACCGGAGTTTCAATTTCCACGAAGTCGTGATGGTCGAGGAATTCTCTTAACGAGCGAACGATCGCTGCGCGAGTCATCAGACGCTGCTGCATGATCGGACGACGCAGGTCGAGATAACGGTATTTCATCCGGGTATCTTCCAGCGCGTCGGTTTCATCGGCAATGATCAGCGGAGTGACTTTGGCCGGGTTGATGATTTCCAGGTCCACGACATCGATTTCAATGTCGCCTGTGGGCAGTTGCGGGTTTTTATCTTTTCGTTCACGAACGATGCCTTTGACTTTGAGGACATATTCCTGACGGACTTCCTTCAGGCGGTCGTTGTAGGATTCGTCAAAGACGAGCTGAACGATACCCGAGCGGTCGCGCAGGTCGATAAAGTTCATCGCTCCGAAGTTTCGCTTTTTCGAAACCCAGCCGACAAGTTCGACATCCTTGCCGGCATCGCTTAAACGGAGTTCTCCGTTGTGGTGAGTTCTGTTCATAGTTCTCTGTTCCAGCTTCCTTTCTGATTATTCTTCATGATCATGGTGATGGTCATGATCTTCTTCTTCAGCCGCAAAAGCATCATCCATGAAGTCGATGAGCTCTTCGGCCGGAATGGAAACCTGGCTCTTGTCGGCGAGGTTCTTGATCGTAATCGTACCCTGTTCCTTTTCGCTTTCTCCAATTAATAAGGCGTATCTGGCTTTGGAACGATCTGCGGCTTTGAACTGTCCCTTGAAGGACTTGCCCGCAAAATCCATATCCGAACGGAAGCCGTTGGCGCGAAGAGCTGTCAGGGCTTCAAAGGCGTAATCCCGAGCACCCGGATCGAGTACCATGACATAGGCATCCAGAGCCGGTTTTCCAGGCAGTTCAATGCCTTCGGCTTCCAGAGCCAGAAGCAGGCGTTCTTCTCCAAGAGCCCAACCGATACCGGACTGTTCCGGTCCGCCAAAGTAAGGGATCAGGTTGTCGTAACGACCACCCGCAAGCAGGGTCGACTGCGCACCCATGGATGGGTCTTCAGAAACAATTTCAAAAACGGTGTGCGTGTAATAATCCAGTCCACGGACGAGATTGGGATCCACGCGATAGGGAATTTCCATTTCGTCCAGCAGGCTGAGAACGGTCGCAAAATATTCGCGGCTTTCTTCATTGAGATAATCCTGCATACTTGGAGCGTTTTTCATGCACTCCTTATCGTGGTCGACTTTGCAGTCGAGCAGACGCAGTGGATTCTGTTCATAACGTCTCTTGCAATCCGAGCAGAGATCGTCCACATACGGAGCAAAATACTCTTTTAAGGCCTTGCGATAAGCCGCGCGGGATTCATCATCGCCCAGCGTGTTGAGCAGAATGGTGATGTTGTTGAGGCCAAGGGCTTTAAGAATGGAATAAGCCATGACCATGACTTCCACATCCGCATACGGACTCTTCAGGCCCAGCGATTCCACACCAAACTGGTTGAAAATGCGCAGACGGCCTTTTTGCGGACGCTCATGGCGGTGCATCGGTCCGAGATAGTAAAGCTTAACCGGAAGATCCGGACGGGAATACATTTTATTTTCGACATAAGAGCGGACGACACCGGCAGTGCCTTCCGGACGCAGGGTCAGTGAAGTGTTTGAATTGGCCGGTGTGAAGGTATACATCTCTTTGTTGACCATATCGCTCGAATCATTTTCACGCTTGAACACATTGGTGTGTTCGAAAATCGGTGTTCTGATTTCATCGAAGTCATACAGGTAACAAAACTGTCTGAGCAGCTTTTCCAGTTGCTGCCAGCGATAACCTTCATCTCCGGTAATATCCTGAGTTCCTCTGGGAATCTGATAGCTCATGTTTCCTCCCGCTTTCCCATCATTTCGGGAAAGCTCTTTGAAAATATTACTATATTTTTATGGTCTGTCTTCTTCTATGAGCGCTAAACTCCCGCTTTGTCCTGCATTCAAAGCAAAATCGCCTCGCCACTCTTTTCCAGAACAGAAATCAGGACCAAAACGGATAGAATAAGGATAGATTTATCCACCCATAACAGAATTGAGGCGTGCATATGGATCAGCTCAAAAGAGTCATTGAACAAAAGGGAAAAGTGCTTTCCGACCAGGTGCTCAAGGTCGACAGTTTTCTCAACCATCAGATCGATGCCGATCTGATGATGAATATGGGAAAAGAATTCGCGGATCATTTTAAAAATTCCGGCATCACCAAGGTCATGACTATCGAAAGCGGAGGAATCGCTCCGGCTTTATGTACGGCCATGGTTCTGGATGTTCCCTTACTGTTCGCCAAGAAAGCCGAACCGAGTACCATGAAGCATCCGCTGACGACTTCCGTTCATTCCTTTACAAAAAACAAAGACTACAAGCTATGTGTGGAATCCGAACTGCTGAATTCATCGGATGTTGTCCTGTTTATCGATGATTTTCTGGCCAATGGTGAAGCGTTCAAGGGAATCTGTCGACTGGTCGATCAGGCCGGTGCGCGAATGGCTGGAGCGGGGATCTGTATTGAAAAGGCGTGGCAGAACGGTCGACAGGCAGTTCTGGAAAAGGGAATGGATTATCTGGCTCTGGCATCGATTGCCTCCATGTCCCCGGAAACCGGAATTGTCTGGCGTGAATAACGGTTGGACATTTATGAATCTTCCGCAGGGAAGATTTTTTTTGCTTTCTTATCCAAAGAAGGAATCTTCAACTCGGTTTAGAATAAATCGCATGATGGGAGGAATTTTATGAAATCATCCGTGATCGAACAGACGAAAGGGTTAAGGCGATGGCTGGTTTTAGCGCTGGTGTTCGTTGCCATTGAGACTGTGTTTGAGGTCATTATTCCTTATCTGATGGCCGATATTATCGATGTTGGTGTGCTGAACAAAGATCCTTCCGTCTTTGTCTCAAGAGGATTATGGATGGCTGCCTGTGCGGCCGGTTCGCTGATTTTTGGCCTGCTCTATGCCAAATGTGCAGCCAGGGGCAGTGCACGAATTGCACAGAAAATTCGCCAGAAGGAATACGAGAAAATCGAATCCTTCTCCTTTGAAAATATTGACCATTTTGAATCCTCCGGGCTGATCACGCGCATGACTTCCGACGTGATTGTTCTCCAGAATACGATTACCTCCGGAATCCGACCGCTGGCCAGAGGCCCGCTGATGCTGGGACTGGGCATGATTATGTGTATTGCGATCAATCCGATGCTTTCGCTGATCTTCTTTGCGGTAATGCCGATCATGCTTGGAGCCATCATCTGGATCGTCTCCAAAGTTGCACCCCAGTATGGACTGATCCAGAAAACCGTCGACGCACTCAATGGCGTCATTGAAGAAAACCTGATCGCGATCCGACTCGTGAAGTCCTTTGTTCGAAAGGATTATGAAATCGAACGCTTCGATAAGGTCTCGGATCAGCTGGCGGCTCTCAATGAAAAAACCAACCACTATGCGTTTCTGAACCTGCCGGTCTTTCAGGGATCGATGTATACCGTCATTGTTCTGCTGCTGATGATCGGATCTTCGATGATCCTGTCCAATAAGATCCAGGTTGGCGAGCTGACCGGAATTCTCTCCTATGTTCTGCAGATCATGAACTCGTTTATCATGATGTCCAATGTCTTCCTGCTGTTAACCCGCTCGACCGCTTCATTGCAGCGCATTGAAGAAGTCTTTGATGAAAAGCCGACGATGGTGCTGCCGGAAAACGGAAAGAAGATGAAGGATGGATCGATCGAATTCGATCATGTTTCCTTCAAGTATTCTCCGCAGGCCAGAGAAGATGTGCTCAGTGATATCACTTTGAAGATTCCTTCGGGCAGTCGTACCGGCATTATCGGAGCGACCGGATCGGCCAAATCCTCACTGGCCATGCTCATTCCCCGACTTTATGATCTGTCTTCCGGCAATCTCTATGTCGGTCAGGAAAATATCCGCGATCTGGATCTGAAGGAACTGCGCGATCAGATCGGTATGGTTCTCCAGAACAATGTGCTGTTTTCCGGAACCATCCGCGACAACCTCAAATGGGGAGATCCCAATGCAAGCGATGAACAGCTGCTTGAAGCGATCGAAATGGCCGGCGCCAGGGAACTGCTGGAACGTCTGCCAGGGGGTCTGGATATGGAACTGGGTCAGCAGGGTGTGAATGTCTCCGGTGGCCAGAAACAGCGGCTTTGCATTGCGAGGGCGCTGCTGAAAAAGCCGAAGATTCTGATCTTTGATGATTCAACATCCGCTGTCGATACAAAAACTGATGCCATGATCCGAAAGAATCTGGAAAAAATCGAAGGACTGACACAGCTGATCATCGCCCAGCGCATTCAGTCGGTTCAGGATTGCGATCAGATTGTCGTCATGGATCAGGGACAAATCGAAAGTATCGGTACTCATGAAGAACTGCTTGAAATCAGTCCGATCTATCGTGAGATTTATGACAGTCAGCAGGGAGGTGGAGCAAATGAAGAATGAAGCATCCCAAACCCGCCCGTTAAGCAAGCTTTTGGGGTACATGGGCCGTCATCGCATTGAATTCTTCTTCATCGGGCTGCTTGTCGCTTTCTCCGGACTGGCCAATCTTGGTGGAACATACATGATCCGTCCGGTGGTCAATGCGGCCAGTGCAGGAAAAGCCTCTTCGCTGACCACGCTGCTGGTGGTGACCGCACTGATCTTTATCGCCGGAGCCGTCTGTTCGTTTGGGTATACCCAGCTGATGGCCAAAGGCGCGCAACAGGTCGTTCGCGAAATTCGCCATGATCTGTTTGCCAAAATGGAATCTCTGCCGCTGAGCGTTTTTGATCGCACGCAATACGGGGATCTGATGGCCCGCTTTACCAGTGATCTGGATACGGTCAGCGATGCACTGAACAATGCTTTTGCCGCCGTGATTCAAAACTTCATTCAGGCTTTCGGTACTCTGGTTGTCCTTTTTGTTCTCAACTGGAAGCTGAGTCTGATTGTCGCAGGTTTCTATCTGATCATGTTTTTCTACATTCGCATCGCATCCAAAATCAGTCGGAAGTTTTTTCGCTCCCAGCAAAAATACATCGGAGCACTGAATGGATTTGTCGAAGAAGCCATTGCGGGACTTCGGGTGATCAAGGTATTCAACCATGAACACCAGAGCATGCAGGATTTTCTGCGCTATGATCAGGAGCTGGAAAATGCGTCGGAAAAAGCGCTGAGCTATTCGCAGACGATGGTTCCGGTCATCGTGTCCTTTTCCTACATCAACTACGCCATTGTTGCGGTTGTTGGAGGCTACATGGTTCTGAATGGGCAGTCCGATATCGGCTCACTGGCCAGTTATCTAGTCTTTGTTCGACAGGCTGCTGCTCCGATTAACCAGTTTGTTCAACAGGCGACTCTGCTTCTGGGAGCACTTTCCGGGGCTGAGCGAATCTTTGATTTCATGGCGCTTGAACCGGAAGTCGATGAGGGTAAAGTCACTCTGGCCTATGGTCGAAAGGATCCCAAAACCGGAGAGTGGGCGGAAAGCTCGATTCCTGCCGATGGCTGGGTCTGGAAACATCCAAGAAAAGATGGAACTGTCGAGTATGTCCCGCTGACCGGAGATGTTCGCTTTGAACATGTCGATTTCAGCTACGTTCCTGAAAAACAGATTCTTAAGGATCTGACGCTGTATGCCAAACCCGGTCAGACCGTCGCTCTGGTTGGTTCTACCGGAGCCGGCAAGACGACGATTACCAATCTGCTCAACCGTTTCTATGAAATTACCGGGGGATCGATTCTGTACGATGGCATTGATATCCGACTGATCCGCAAGGATGATCTGCGAAAATCCCTGGCCATGGTCCTTCAGGATACGCATCTCTTTACCGGAACGATTATGGACAATATCCGCTATGGCAACCTGAACGCTTCGGATGAGCAATGTATCGCTGCGGCCAAACTGGCCAATGCGGATGCGTTTATTCGCAAGCTGCCCGAAGGTTATGAGACAAAAATCGCTTCGGATGGATCTTCGCTCTCTCAGGGACAGCGTCAGCTGCTTTCGATTGCCAGAACCGCCGTCGCCAATCCGCCGGTACTGATTCTGGATGAGGCAACCTCTTCGATCGATACCCGTACCGAAAAGCTGATTGAAGAGGGAATGAAGTCGCTGATGAATGGTCGAACAACCTTTGTGATTGCCCATCGACTTTCGACCGTTCGCAATGCGGATTGTATTGTCGTCCTGGATAAGGGACAGATTGTCGAAAAGGGAAATCATGACGAGCTGATGAAACAGAAAGGCTTCTATTATCAGCTCTATCAGGGCATGTTTGAACTGTCCTGATCATGCATTGAAGTTCAACAGGCATGAAAAAACACGAAAGCTGCAGATCGAATGATCTGTCGAGCTTTCGTGTTATCTTTTGGGTACTCAGATCCAGGTAACTTTACTTTCCCGGTTGGACCGAACTTTTTCAATATTGGCTTTATGACGCCAGATGATTAACAGCGTCAGCAGCCAGGAGCCGATGATGACCAGAATGGAGTTGATATCCGTCGACCAGTTCATCGACAGAATCTGAAGGGAGCTGACCAGAGCGGCACAGATCGAGGCGACGGAAACCCATTTGTACAGGTAGAGGATGATGAAGAACATCAGCACCGGTACGATGAAATAGAACGCATTGTGGAAAACAAAAATGGAAATTCCTAACAGGAAACCGTACATGCTGGCTACGGCCTTGCCGCCTTTGAAGTGAGCAAAGATCGGATAGCAGTGTCCGACGCAGCAGCATAATCCGGAAATCAGAGCACAGGCCGGAGAAACCAGCGACCCGATCCAGATCGCAAGGAGTACCTTGAGGGCATCGAGAACGATAACGGAAACGCCGGCTTTTTTACCGAGCACACGTCCGGCATTGGTTCCTCCCGGATTACCCGAACCGTATTTGCGAAGATCTGTTTTATAGAAAACCCGGGCAATGACCAGGGCAAAGGGAATCGAACCTAACAGATAGCCACCAAGACAGGAAAGCAGAAAATATAATATTGTCATGTACTGAACCTCTTTTTCATCATTATTGTATCGCACCCATGGCTTTCCTTTCTCAAGGTCTTCACCATCAAACCTTAGCGATCAGCCAACTGGGTCGATAATCAGGATAACAGTATTCAATATAGCGGAAGGATAACCTCCGACAAAGGAGAAAATGAATGGAAAAACTGATGGTCCTTCGACACGGTCCGACCGAAAAGCATGAGGGGATCAAGGGAAGAGAGAATATTCCCTTAAGTGAAGAAGGAAAACAGTATCTGTCCATTATTGGGCAGATCATGGATATTGAGCAGGTTCCCTTTGAAATTGTGATTTCCAGTCCGCTGGAACGAGCGGTGGAAAGTGCGCAGATTCTGAACCGACATCACTGCAGACAGTTTGCCTCTCCCTTTTTCAATGAACTCGATATTCAGAATCTGGGAAAGAAAGCACAGGGACTGGCCCTGAGTGATTATGATCAACTGGCCAGAGAGGCCGGAGCGGAAACTTCAGCGCAGGCGCTTGGACGAATGCTGGAAGGATTGGATGCGCTCAAAACCCTTCCACAGAAAAACGGATTACTCGTCAGTCATTCCATCGTCATGAATCTTCTGGCTGCTGCTTTAAGTCGAAATGGTGGACTGCAGCTGGAAGGACCGTTTGATTACGGATGCGGTTTTCTGGTCGATCTGAACACCATGACCATTGAAGCCCCTTTTCCACCTGCCCGATATTTTGAGCCATAAACAGGATCAAGGAAAAATGAACGCAAAAGAAGCACTGCACAAATTATTCATGCAGTGCTTCTTTGTTTGATGAATGGGTCTGATGGGCCGCTTTGGAATTCTTTGGAGCCGGGGCAGTGGTCACTGCGCCTTCCTTTTTCGGGTTGAGAAAACCGTTGATCGAATTGGCCATCCCCTGCAGAATGCTGCTCAGAAGAGTCGCCTGAGAGGGCTGCTGGGAGGTGTTGCCGGAAGTTTCCAGGGAGACATCCTCAATCTTTTCTGCCAGCACGCTTGGACGGGGCAGGTAGGTATAGTCTTCGATCAGCTGGGAGTCCCTCTGCTGAGAGAGAATGGCATCTTCGGTCAGCTTGAGATCCATTTCATAATCTTCAATATCCTTCTGCTTGGTTTTGATGTCGTTTTTTTCATACTGAATCCGCCAGTCGTAAAACCAGTTTTTCAGACGGCTCGACGGGTTATTCTGTTTCGCACGGAATTTGGCGATGGTCTTTTCATCGCTTTCGATGGATTTTTTTGCCTTCGCAATCTTAAAGAGAATGTTCTGCTTTTCATCTTCAAGCATTCCAATTCCCCCTTTTCATTCAAATCTTGAGATTTCAATCTTTTTTCTATTATAAGCCGGATTAGGTTTTCAACCTGGATTCCTGAACGACAGGAACGGGTATTCAAAAAGCGGACGAGGAAATGTCCGCTTTGGCATTAAAGATGCAGAGTATTGATCAGAATGATCCAGGCCAGTCCATAGTAAGTGACCACACCGACCATATCGTTGACGGTGGTGATCAGGGGTCCGGAAGCGACAGCCGGATCGACACCGATTTTCTTGAAGAACAACGGAATCGTCGTGCCGGTCAGCGAAGAGATGATCATCGAGATCCATAAGGAGAATCCGATGCATCCGCTGATGGCATAGGCCATGGCCCAGTCATAGCTCTTGGCAAAGTGAATGTACAGGCCAAGCAGGGCAAAGGAAACCAGACCGATCAGCAGACCGTTGATAAACCCTACCCGGATTTCCTTCCAGATCAGACCGATCTTCTGTTTGCGCTCCAGACTTTCGTCCATCAGCACACGAATTGTTACGGCCAGAGACTGCGTACCGGCATTACCGGCCATACCCAGAATCAGGGACTGGAAAGCCATGATGACCGTCAGCTGAGCAACGACATGCTCGAACAGGGAAACGACCGACGATACGAGCAATCCCAGAAACAGCAGCACCAGCAACCAGGGCAGACGCTTCTTGAGGGATTCATGGGTAGTTTCTTCCAGATCTTCCTCACCGGCCAGACCAGCCAGTCTGGCGTAGTCTTCACCCATTTCCTCATCCATAACTTCGAGCAGATCCTGACTGGTAATGACACCTAACAGCAGGTTGTCATTATTGAGGACAGGTATGGAGTCTTCGTTATAGTCCTTGAGTTCTTCAACGACCTTGTCGATCGGCTCGTTGGCGTAAACGTATGGATAGCTGGTCGCGATGATTTCTTCGAGCGGTGTATCGGCTCTGGAAATAATCAGATCCTTCAGATTCACGGCACCATAGTACATGCCGTTTTCATCATGAACGTAAATCGTGGTGATGTTATCGTTCTCGGGTGCCTGCGCAATCAGATCCTGCATGGCCCGTTTGACGCTGACGCCTTTGGGGACTTCGATGTAGTTGGTGGTCATCTTCGAGCCGATTTCATCATCGTCATAGGAGAAGATGACCGCAATTTTCTTACGGACTTCCGGTTCGAGCAGCTCAAGGATGATTTCGCGCTTTTCCTTATCGATTTCACGCAGCAGGTCAGCGGCTTTATCGGTTTCCATCTCGTTGAAAATCGCAATGATTTTTCGGATGTTCATCTCATTGAGCAGTTTGGCCTGATCTTCTTCATCCATGTATTCGATGATTTCCGTCAGTCTTTCGGTCGATAACATCTTGCAAAGCTTTTCCCGCTCAAAGGGAGTCAGCTCCTGAAAAGCATCCGCAATATCGTTGGCATGATAATCATCGAGTTTTTCACGAAGCAGTTTGGGCGAGTTGACCTTACGGATCAGCTCGAGAATCTGGTCTTCGTAATGAGGTCGGGAGTGAATGACTTCTTCGGCACTGACTTCATCGCCGGAAAGGTTTTTGTTTTCGTCCATCTCATTCACCTCCTAGATTTTCATGATCTGGATCAGAAAGAGCCAGATCATGGAATAGTAAGTCGTTGCACCAATCAGGTCGTTGAGCGTGGTGATTAACGGACCTGATGCAGCAGCGGGATCGATTTTAATGCTCTGGAACAGGATTGGAATGGCTGTTCCGGTAAAAGAGGAGATCACCATACTCACCAGCATGGCAATTCCAATACAAAGCGAAATGGCATACGCCTGATACCAGTCGTAGCCCTGGAAAAAGTGAATGAAAAGTCCCAGGACAATGGCTGCGCCGGAGCCGATGATGGCGCCGTTGGCCAGACCGGCTTTGACTTCCTTGCCGATCAGTCTGAATTTCTGTTTTCTCGTCACATCCGGATCGGCAAGAACTCGAATGGATACCGCAAGGGACTGGGTACCGACGTTACCGGACATATCGAGAATCAGAGACTGGAAAACCATGGCTACAGTCAGCTGGGCCACGACGTTTTCGTACATGGAAATGACAGCAGAAACCCCAAGCGATAAAAAGAGAAGCAAAAGCAGCCAGGGGGTTCGCTTGGTCATGGATTTGAAGACCGTCTCATCAAGATCTTCCTGGGCGGACAAACCAGCCAGCCTTGCGTAGTCTTCCGACATTTCCCGATCGAAGACTTCCAGCAGATGCTGACGGGTGATAATGCCCTCTAAGGTGTTGTCATTGTTGAGTACCGGGATGGAATCCTCCGCATAATCCTTGAGGTCTTCCATGATGGAATCGATGGTCTCATTGGCGTAAACGATCGGGAAGTTGACTTCAATAATGTCTTCCGGATCGGAATCGGCTCTGGCCGCAAACAGATCCTGAATGCGGATAGCGCCATAATACAGTCCGTTTTCATCGACGACGTAGAGAATGGAAATATTATCGGTGTCGCTTTCTCTGGCCTGATCACGTAACAGGCGCATGATCGTCTTGATATCGGACTTTCGGGGAATTTCAATGAAATCGGTAGACATCTGTGATCCGATTTCATCATCTCCATAGGCATAAATTCTTGTGATTTTCTTTCGGGTTTCTCCGTCAAAGAGCTCAAAGATGACTTCTCGGCGGGTGCGATTCATGCTTTTGAGAATCTGGCCGGCATCCTGCGGTTCCATGCTGGAAAGAATGGCGACCGCTTTTTTGATATTAATGGCGGACAGATATTCGATCTGCTCTTCTTCATCGAGATAGGGAATGACTTCCGCAAGACGGTCCACATCGAGAAGCCGGAAGAGCTTTTCGCGCATGGCCGGATCAAGAGAGCTGAACGCGTCGGCAATATCGTTGGCATGATACGCCTCAAGTTCATCGTGAAGGACTTTGGGAGAGAGAGTTTTCTGGATCAGCTGCAGAATCTGGTTTTCGTAATCCGGACGGTGCCGGTCAGCATTCATCTGCGTCTGATTTTGTACTTCGGACATGTCTTCCTCCTTCGGGGAGAAGGATCAGAACCAATCTGAGATTCGCCCCACGTTTATTCTGTTACTGTCAGGGGCCGGGTCATCGGTTGTCATGGGGCTCACCTCGCTTTCATGCCTTTTAATTATAGGTCAATCCGAGCTCAAATGATTTGGCAGGTGTTTGAGAAAGCTTAAGTTGTTCGGCTGTGCCAAAATGAAATTAATGATTTGGAGGAATGTTTTATGAAATGTCCCGTGGCCCGTCTTTGCGGCGGATGCACGTTACTCAATACGGCCTATGAAAAGCAGGGAATGCTTAAACAGGAACAGATTCAGGATATGGTTCGCCAGTCCGGTCTGGCCATTAAGGTCCTGCCTGTTCATATGGCGGCCAATGCGATTGGTTATCGCAATAAGGTGATTTACGGATTTGCCAGAGATAAGGACAAGAAGATTTACAGTGGCCTTTACGCTCCCAAATCGCATAAGGTTATCAACACGAAAAAGTGCCCGATGCAGCCGGATCTGGTCAATGAAATTCTCGAGGAGATCACCCGTCTGGTCGGTTCAATGAAAATTGAGCTTTATCAGCCTCGAACCGGAACCGGTGTTCTTCGTCATGTACTGATTCGCTATGCCAGAGATACCGACCAGGTCATGGTCGTTTTCGTGACGGCCAGCAGGGATCTGCCTTCCAGAAGAAATCTGGTGAATGCTTTAAAAGAGAAATTTCCGCAGATTCGCACCATCCTTCAGAACATCAATCCCAGAGACACCTCGATCGTTTTACAGGATGAAACCATCGTTCTGTATGGCGATGGCATGATTACTGATAAGCTTTGCGGACTGAATATCTCCTTTACCGCCAGCGCGTTCTATCAGATCAACCACGATCAGTGTGAAGTGCTCTACAACCTGGCTAAACAAATGCTGGATCTGGACAATAAAGACGAAGTGCTCGATACCTATTGCGGCGTCGGCACCATCGGTCTGACTTTGGCTGATTCCTGCAAAAACGTTACCGGCGTCGAGATTAACAAGGATGCAGTGGAAAACGCTCGTTACAATGCAAAGCAGAATTCGATTTCCAATATCCGCTTTGTAGCCATGGATTCGACTCGCTTCATGCAGGAAGCCGCAAGAAATCACAAATCGTATGATGCGATTATTCTTGACCCGCCAAGAGCCGGAACAACTCGCGAATTTGTCGATTCTGCCTGCAGACTGAATCCGAAGAAGATTCTCTACATCTCCTGCAATCCCCAGACTCAGCTGCGCGATCTGAAGTGGTTCAAACAGAACGGTTATCTTTGTTCGACGATGGAACTGGTCGATATGTTCCCCAATACGGAACATATCGAAAGCCTGGTTTTGTTAACTCCAAACCGCAATAACCACAAAGCACAGACCAAATCCACCGCGGCTGTTCGCAAGCCGGCTCGAGAGCTCAATCCGTACGAAAAGGCCCTCGCAGAACTGAAAGCATCCAAAAGAAAGAAAAGAAAATAATCAGAAACGAACCCGGCAGGAAGGAATCCACACCTGCCGGGTTTGTCGGAAAAAAGAATTTAAATGAAAACGGTACCGAAACAAAAACGTGAAGTATGAAGAGTGATGGGATTTTGAAGGAGTTAAATAGAGGCATGAAGACTACGAAGGAACGGTTTTTTCTGGAATGTGAAAAGCGACATGTTTTTCTGTTGCTGATGTTTATCGGCGGATTTTATGGCGCGTATACCTATACCGTTCGAGGAGGCGTTTTCTGTAATGCACAGACAGCCAACTTCGTTCTGTTTTCCATCGCCCTTGGTCAGGGCAGAGGATGGGACGCGGCTTACTATCTGATTCCGATGTGTGCCTATCTGCTCGGATCCATGATTTCCGAGGCCATTCCTTCTCGCATTCGTAAAAAACAGTTCATGAGATGGGATACCTTTCTGATCGGTGCAGAGATGATCACGGTATTTATTCTCGGACTGATTCCGGATTCCTGGCCGGTACAGATCACGCAGGTCGCCATCAACTTCATCTGCGCCATGCAATACAACACCTTCCGTATGGCCAGAGGTATTCCCATGGCAACAGTATTCTGTACCAACCATATCCGTCAGGTCGGTGTTCATATTGTTAAGGCCATCAAACATCATGACAAAAAGGACATCAGTCGACTGGGCCTTCATTGCGGAATGCTGGGCTGTTTTATCCTGGGTGGCATTCTTTCAACGATCCTTGGTGGATGGTTTGCGGGAAAAGCCATCTGGTTTGCATTGATTCCGCTGGGCATCGTTTTTGTCGATCTGCTTCGTGCGGATCTGATCGCAGAAAAGGATTATTTTGAGAAAATCCCTGCCGGTCATTAATCCAGTCTTCAGCGCCTGAAAAGGCGCTTTTTCTTTTGGAGAGAAGCTGGATGAGAATGGTTATCCAATCTTTATACGGTAAGAAAACATCATGGCTGTAAATAATTAAAACTTTTCGGTCATTGGTAAGACCAATGTGATGAAAGCGCTATATAATGTGAAAGTCATCAAAAATACGTTTAAAAAACCGTAAATTTATTGCGGAAGGAAGGAGAGAATTAAACGTATGATTTCTTTCTTTATTGCTCTTGGCGCTCTTGTGCTGGGATATTTCACGTATGGTGTGCTGGTTGAAAAGGTCTTCAGAACCGATAACCGGCTCACCCCCGCTATGGCTCACCCTGATAATGTGGACTATGTCCCAATGCCAACCTGGCGAGTTTTTCTGGTTCAGCTGCTCAACATTGCTGGACTGGGTCCTATTTATGGTGCTCTTTCCGGTGCCTGCTGGGGACCTGCAGTATATCTCTGGATTGTTTTCGGCTCCATCCTTGGGGGTGGTGTTCATGATTTCATGACCGGTATGATGAGCTGCCGTCATGATGGAGATTCCATCTCGGAAATCGTCGGATACTATCTTGGGAAGTTAATGCAGAATGTTATGCGAATCTTCTCAGTTGTTCTGCTGGTTCTTGTCGGTGTCAACTTCTCTTTAGGTCCGGCAGCTCTGCTTGGACTGCTGACCCCCAGCTGGATGACCACCTGGTTCTGGCTGGCGATTATTCTTGCCTACTATTTTATTGCCACCTTCCTGCCGATCGATAAGATCATCGGTAAGATTTATCCGCTGTTTGGTATCTGCCTGATCGTCATGGCAGCAGGTATTGCGATTGCGCTGTTGATTCATCCGGAATATCACATGCCTGAACTCTGGGATATGGGCAACTATGTTCATCCAACAGGTCTGCCAATGTGGGCGATGATGTTTGTGACCGTTGCCTGCGGAGCAGTTTCCGGTTTCCATGCGACTCAGTCTCCTCTGATGGCACGCTGCATTCGTCACGAAAAAGAAGGACGCAAGATTTTCTACGGCGCCATGATCGCAGAAGGCGTTATCGCTCTGATCTGGGCAGCTGCCGGAGTTTCTTTCTACAACGGAACCGATGCCCTCTATCAGGCGATTTCCGCTGAAGGTGCCGGTTCAGTGGTTTACGGAATTTCTACGACACTGATGGGTCCGGTCGGTGGCGTTCTGGCAATGATTGGTGTTATTGCCTGCCCGATCACTTCAGGAGATACGGCTTTCCGTTCAGCCCGTCTGACCATTGCAGACTGGTTCAAAATCGATCAGAAATCCATGAAGAATCGTCTGCTGCTCACCGTTCCTTTACTTCTGGTAGGTGCGTTATTAACGCAATGGGGCGACTTTAACATGCTCTGGCGCTATTTCTCCTGGTCCAACCAGACTCTGGCCATGATTGTTCTGTGGACTGCAGCGGTTTATCTGCATAAATATGGTGCGCCGACCTGGGCTTGCATGATGGCCGCTTTACCGGCCACCTTCATGTCAGCGGTCAGTGTCACTTATTTCTTCCAGGCGCCTGAATGTCTGAACCTGCCGGTTTCCATCGCTTATCCGGCCGGTATCATCGGCGCGGCGATCTGCTTTGGTCTGTTTATCTGGAGAACAGGAATCAAACATAAAGATGATGTTCTGCAGATTCAAAAACCGCTCTTTGAGCGCGTGCTGACCAACCCGGATGGTACGCCCATCGAAGAAGAGTACATTCCCGAAACCGCTTCTTCTGCAGCAAAGGAATAACTCCGAAAACCTTTATAAAACAATGATGATGAATTTTGAAAGTCCGCAGCAATGCGGACTTTTGTCTGAACAGACAGAATGTCAATACAGTCTGATCATGATTGAACCGGGTGGGTTTCAAAGGCAAACGCCGGTGGTTTTCAGAAGGTCGGCCCTATCATAAAGAAAGGAGGACGACGTTTTATGGAATCAATCCGAAATGAACTTCACGAACTTTTGAATCAGGAAAAAATTGAAGCCATCATCCGCGATACCGATCAGGGTATGAAAGCCAATTATCAGGCTCTGAGCGAAAGAGCGGCCGGAATGGCTGACGTGAATACGTATCAGGAACTGCTGGATTACTGCTATGATCAGACTTTCGCTTATATCGATAATCCGGATAACCTGATGAAGGTGCTGGCCGATGCCAAAAATATCCAGCCGGTTTATCATTCAATTACTTCAACTGAAGAGTTTAAGGAAATCTGTACAGAAGAATACCGTGGCTTTCCAAGAGTTATTGCCATGACGATTCTTGCAGGATCCGAAGCTGTAGCCGCTGATGCGGCTTTAAGAAATCTTCCGGATGCCAGCCAGGCACTTCAGGATTATCTCGACACGCAGGTAGCGACGTATCAGAAATTCGTTCGCGATGCGCTTGCTTATGGACGCGGCGAAGATAAGCGTATGATGATGCACGGACAGAAACAGTAATGAATTTTTATACAGGCCAGCTTTTAAATAAGCTGACCTGTTTTTTCTTTGTATTTTCTTTGTAATCTGAAGAAATAAGAAAATCGAAACGAGTAGTTTGTTCTGCAATCGGAGGGAAATCCCACAGACGGATTCTTCAAAAGACAGGGACAGGACAGTCGATAAAATAACTAATGATTTATATATGATTCAAGTTTGCTTAGATAACGATTAGCATAAAGCGGGTAACTGTATTTGAAAAGTGATTCTTTTGGAGATCTTTACATTCAGAATGAAGAAATGAAGAAGAAATAAACGGAAAAATCAGAATAAAACCCCCTCAAAACGAGCACCAAATCGCTGCATTTGAGTGGTTTTGAACGGTCGGTTTTAATAGGGAGATGGAAAATCTGAATGGGTTGGATTATATTTAGATTAAGAACGAATTAAAAAAAGAATGCAGAAAAATGCGGAAAGGGATGGTCCCGATGAGGAAAGGATCAGGCAAATATACTGAAATCATCAATAGATTCAATCATCACTCTGGCTATCTGCGCGTTGGGTATTCTGATCGGGCAACTGATGATGATGGCCAACATACCGGAAGAGACCATCGTTTGTGTCTATATTTTATGTGATGTTATCATCTCGATCCTGTTCCAGGGTCCGGCATATGGCATAGTGGCTTCGGTGATCATTTCACTGTCGTATGCCTTCTTCGTCACTGCTCCTCGCAATTCATTTCACAGTCTGACGCCTTATATTCTGCTGACGACATCCATTCTTCTGGTTATCTCCATGATCATCTCCTCGATCACAAACAAAGTCAAGGAAGGTGAAATTCAGGCCAGAAGACGAGAGGAAGAAAGCAATGTCCTTTATCATCTGACGCGAGATCTGGCTGGTGTCAGTACCGTTCGACAGGTCATTTTGCTGACGCTGAAAAACATCGCCGAAGTCTTCCATACCAATTGTCGGATGATCCTGTTTGATGAGAACGGAAAACCGGAGAAGACCTTCACGCTTCTGGAAGGACAGGACATCAACGAAAACATGCCAACCAATCCCAACAGGGATTTCAGTGAATACAAAACGCGTCCCAAAGCGGGCTATTACGTCAACACCCAACAGTACGAATGGCCGGTTTACGGACAGAACCAGCAAATCCTTGGCGCTGTAGCCATTCCCTATGAAGTGGCCTACAATCTGCCGGAGCTGGATGTTCGGGTTCTGAATACCATGATTGAAGCGGTCGGAATCGTTTTGGATAAACAGATCCTGCTCAGAAAGCAGGAACAGGCCCGAATCGAAATCGACCAGGAACGGTATCGCACCAATCTGCTGCGCTCCATCTCTCATGATCTTCGCACTCCGCTGGCCGGCATTTCGGGAACAGCGGAAGTCCTGATGAATATGCTTCCCAAAGACAGTCGAGAATATGTACTGGCCGGTAACATTCGCAAGGAAACAAGCTGGCTGTACAATCTCGTTCAGAATGTGCTGTCACTGACCCGCCTGCAAAACGGAACGCTCAAGCTCAAAAAGGAAGTCATGGTGGTTGAAGATGTTGTGGAATCGGCCGTCGACACCATCAAATACCGTCTGCCGGATCGGGAAATCGTGACTCATTATCCCGATGAAGTGCTTGCGGCTGCTATGGATTCCTCGCTGATCAAGCAGGTACCGATCAACCTGATTGATAATGCCAATAAGTATTCTCCCAAGGATCAGCCAATCGAACTGACCGTTCAGTCCAATGAGAACGGTTCGAGAGTCTGTGTATCCGTTACCGACCATGGACAGGGTCTGAATGAAGAGGCCAAACGAAAAGTCTTCAATATGTTCTACACAACCAAGGCCTCTGATCCGGAAGCCAGCCGAGGATTCGGTTTGGGTCTGCCGATCTGTGATTCCATCATGAAAGCTCATCAGGGCAGTATTACAGCGGACAACCGCAATGATGGATATAAAGGTGCGTGTTTTACCATCTGTTTACCTGCTTTTACAGCCGATTAACCGACAGCACAGTCAAAACGCTGTCGGTTTTATTTCGAAATCCGGACAATGGTCGTAATGAACCAGGGGTGAGAATATGGATGCCAGTCTTGAAAAACGACTTAAAGAACTTTCAACCAAAGGCAGCCAGATTGCAGCCATTGAAACCAGCATTGCTGAGAAAAAACAGCTGATCGAAAATCTGCAGAATACTGCCGCCAAAACCCGTGGTCTTCCGGATGTAGTCCGGTTGGCCAAAATGACCATTGCTTCGCTGGAAAAAGAAATTGAGCAGGAAAAAGCAGAGATTGAAATTCTCAGGGACGCATTATAGAGGTGAGAGAAATCTCATCTTTTTTCAACTTCGCCAAACCATAAAAAAAGCTCGAATTCGAGCTAGCTTTTGAAGACGGCCATCAGGTTATCCCAGAAGCCGGTAACAGCCTCCCAGAATCCAGGGATTCTTTCCTTTGCCCAGAAAATGGCGATGAAGATAAAGCAGGCCGCCAGAATCGAGACCAGAGTTTTCGACAGGAATCTGGCGGCAAAATACAACAGACCCGCGAACAGGGAAAACAGGAAGATTTCCCGATTAGTCAGATTCATCAGCAGTGAGTTGAGGGAAGGGAAGGAAGAGAGTATTCCTGAAGCCCGAATTCCGTAAATGATGAAATAGCAGGCAAAAGCGATCAGGACAGAATGGACAATCCCCTTAAACATTGATTTCATAGGAATAATTGTACCTGTCCTGTTGCGAAAATGGTACAAAAAACAGGGCATCAAAGAAGGTCTGATCGGTCAGTTTTCCAAAAGAAAAGCCGGAATTATCAGTTCCGGCGTTCAGGGTACATCAGGAGTAAGCACGTAAGTTAAGCGTTTTTAATGTCTACAGCTTCAGTTTCCTTAGCGGCATCAAGGATGGTTTCGGTATCGCCAATGGCATGCTCAAGCTGATCGTAAGCGCTGACCAGGGTATTCAGTTCGGAAGCCAGATCGAGAACATCGTCCTTATTCTTGCTTTCGATGGAGTTGGAAACCACATCAATAATAGACTGGACTTTTACCAGATGATCTCTGATCTCTTCAATAATCGCAATCTGATCTTCAGTCAGAGCGGCCTGGGAAGTCAGATCAATCTCTTTATTGCTCATGAATAAGCCTCACTTTCTTCAACTACCTTTATTCTAAACATTCACTTTCGTTCGCCGCACTCATTTGACTGATCAGCTGAACGCGTAAAGTGCGATAAAACAATCCTGAAAGGAAGATAACCTATGAAATGTCCAACCTGTGGAAGCCGAATTCCAGAGGATGCCAAACCGGAATTCTGTCCGTTCTGTGCCGGCCCAATCTGTGGAAAAGAACCCAAACCCTCCTTTGAAATGACCTGGGCGATGATGACTGAAGATGATCTGAAACGAAAACCCAGCCAGAAAGCTTTTAATGAAACCTGGAACTGGCGCAAGAAAGATCTTGTCGAACATCCCCGGAACGCTCTGGCAGCACTGGATTTTCTTGCTCGATATCCGCAGTTTACAGCCGACTTTTCCGGCATTGATCCAAATCTCGACTTCAGCAATCCTCAAACAGCGCTTCGCCAGTACGTCACAAAAAATCCGGATGCCCATACGCTCTATCAGATGGGGGTTCGTGAACAGATCGATGCGCCAACTCTGCGCCAGATCATGGAACAAAGAAACCTTCTGGACAGCCATCTGAACATGCTTCTTCTGGCCAGGGAAGGAAAGGTTTTCGAGGCGAGAAGTCTGCTCAAAAAGGAATTCAAACTGAATCCGGACCAACCACTGATGCTCGATACCGACTGTTCAAGTCATCTGTTTGGCGGAATTGAAAATGAGCTGTCCAAACGGATGGAAGCTTTGCAGGAAGCCATGGCTCGAAAGGATATGGATGCTTTTCTGGAAAGCTTCTATCGGCCGATGGTCGGAAAGGAAAATGCCTTTGAGCATCTCAGTGCGATCGATGAAAAAATGATCGATTATCTCAAATCCTGCCCACAGAAATGGCAGGATCACACGCTGGCAATGATTGAAAAAGATCGGGCGCTTCGAGGAATTCATCTGGCTTTAAATGCGCTGAAAAGTCGGGACGAATCGGTAGCAGAGATCTGTGATAAACTGCTTCAGAAGCAGTATGAAAAAGCCTATCAGCGACCTTTTTCTCAGATTGAAAACAGTGACTATCTCTGGGATTAAAGCGCGCGATCAGCTCATCATTGATGAGCGACGATGATACAAAGACAAAAATGGAGAAGAAGGAAAGAAGAGGGAGAAAAATGAAATCACTGGTTCTTCTTGATCTTGACGGAACCCTTTGGATGCGGGAAATCATCCCGGATTCCGCTCTTGAAGCACTGAAACAGGCCGAAGCCAATGGTCATCTGATTCTGACCAGCACCGGTCGGGGACGATCCACCGCCTGGCAGTTTTTGAAAGATGTTCCACTCAGTGGACAGGTCTATTCGGTAGGCAGTGAAATCTGGATGAACGGAAAACGGATTTTCTACAAGCCTTTAGGGGGAGAACGAGCCAGAAGAATTGTGGAAACCCTCGATCAGTCCGGCGCTTCCGTTATGGCGGAGGGCAGTGATCAGACTTTTATCAACCAGAAAAGCTTCAACGATATTCTCGGCTTCTATAACCATGATGGAAAAGGAGAACTCCCCATCTTTGCGAAATCCCCGCTGCTCGACACCATGAGTGATGAGGATTATGACCAGGTCATGAAAGTGACCGTCCGTTGGGCAGATCCGAAACTGGTTCACGAAATCATGGAGAGAGAAGGCCTGAGCTTCACTCCCTTTGAAAACAGTGATCCCGAACACGCTCTTCATGGCGAACTCAGCGATCGCCACTATAACAAAGGAACTGCAGCCAGAGATATTCTCGAAGTTCTTGGCGAACCCTATCGGGTAATGGCTTTTGGAGATTCGGAAAATGACCTTTCCATGATCCGCACTGCGGATGTTGGAGTCGCCATGGGCAATGCCGTAGATAAGCTGAAGGAAGAAGCGGACTACATCACTACCGATATCGACAATGACGGACTTTATAACGCCTTCAAGCATTTCGGACTTCTTGACCCTCAACAGTAAAAATTCCCGGAGACCAGTCTCCGGGATTCGTTTTTTAAGGGGGAAACTTTCAGATCATATTCAGTGCGAGCGTCCACAGCGGAAGAGTGATCATGGAAAGCACGGTGGAAAGAAAGACGAGTCTGGAAGCAAAAGATTCGTTCTGTCTGTATCGCTGACTGAGCATGGCCATCGTTACAGGTGCGGGCATGGCCGTTTCGAGCACGCAGATTTTCAAAGGCATGCCACCAATACCCAAAACCTGAAGAATCACCAGACAAAGCGCGGGAAGAAAAACCAGGCGGATCAGACAGTAGAGCGCAGGTTCTTTTCCGGTGAGGTCCTTAAGAGGAAGATCGGACAGGATCACTCCGATGACGATCATGATCATCGGTGTATTGCATTGAGCCAGGGAAGTAATGATGGAATCCACCACAGAAGGCAATATAAATCCGGCACTTGAAGCGGCCATCATGAGGATTCCGGCAACGATCGCAATCATGCAGGGATTGGTCAGTACTTTTTTGGCCAGCTGCTTTCCTTTCAGCGTATCGGATTTCGTATACAGCGGCAGTCCATATCCCCAAAGAACCATTCGCAGTGGAATGGCATAAATCGAAGTATAGAGAACTCCTTCACTTCCGAAAGCGGCCTGTCCGATGACCATGCCCAGCGTACCGGCATTATTGCAGACCGTACCGTACTCAAGATTGATCTGCTCGCTTTTGTCGGGGATCCTTTTCCAGATCAGTTTGGAAACGATCCAGAAACCCACCTGTAACAGGCAGGCCAGCACGAGAATCGAGGATGCAGATTGCAGGATTTCCTCAGTAAGTGGAGTGCAGAAGGCATGGAAAATGGAGCAGGGAAGAATCAGATTCATCACCAGAAAGTTGAGCTGTCCGGCACTTGTTCGGGAAATCCAGCCCTTTCTGCCAAAGATCCAGCCAATGATCAGAAAGACGAGAATCTGAATCTGCATTTGAATCATTTCCATAAGGAGATCTCCTTCTTTTTCAAACGATAATTGTACTCATCATCCCAGATCCCGTCAGAGAGATTCCTGCAGGAGGACCGTTTTGGAAGAAAATTGAACCTTTATTCGCCATGGAAAAATAAAACAGTCCCGCTATAATGGATAGGAATTGAAAGAGGTCTGTTTCATGAAACGAAAAAGCGCAATCCTTTTCCTGTCCGCTCTGCTTCTTTGCGGATGTTCGGGATCCAAAACGGATGATTCTGCTGCTCCCACTTCGGAAAGTACTGCAGGAGATACCGTAGCGAAAGCCACGCTGAATACCCAGTCCAAGGACAGCCAGACACTGAATGCTCAGTTAAGCGCTCAGGGGTGGCAGGTACAGGCAACGACCTCTGAAGAAATGGGCATTTTTACTGAGCAGCGTCCTGCCGAGTTTCTGATCGCCAGACAGGAGGATGGAAGACTGCTCTTTCTTGCTCGCTTTGATTCGGAACAAACTGCCGTACAGGCCTATAACGGGCTGTTGCCTGACAATGAGGAGACGGTTCGTGAAGATGGTGGAAACTATCAGCAGGCTGTCGTTACCCTCGATAACGGCGTTGGGATCTGGGAACTCAGACAGATTGGTGACTGGGTTTTCGGAGGTAAATACAATGATCCCTCTCAGCAACAGGCATTTATTGATCTGTTCAACTCATTTCAGGCTGACACCTGAATTTGAACCATGCAGGAAAATTTATTCTTGATCTTTTCGAAAACGATGTGATAGAATCTTTTCTGCACGACAGGATGTAGCTTAGTTTGGTAAAGTGCTTGGTTCGGGACCAAGAGAGCGCGGGTTCAAATCCCGCCATCCTGACCATTTGTAAATTCAGCTCCTTCATATTCCAATATATGAAGGAGCTTTTTTTATAGTTTCTTCTCTCTTCCGTCGTGGAGATATCTCTTATTTGTGAATTTCCTGAAATCTTCAGCTTTGAGAATGGATCTCAAACAGATACCTGTGAAATTCTGAAATGATCAATTCGAGGGATTTTCACAGGACGAGACAGCAAGTGAAGTGAGCAGAAGTAAGAAATTGAAATTGAACGAGATGTGCGAAGATGCTTTAAATCGATTGAAGAATCGATTAACATAATGGCTTATATGGCGAAAGCTGTATTGGGGAAAGGTTCACTAGAGTTGGCGCTCGATGATGTGAACCTTTTTATTTTCGCCTCGCCTTATGAAATCAGTGAAACGCAGGAATCCATAAGGGCAAGGCGGTTCATTGACTGGCGTTTTTTCGTAGTCCCCCTTCATTTTCGGTAGCTGCGAACCGGTTTTAAACAGATGGATTGATAAATGTCTAAAAACCTTCTTCGGCCAGCTGAAGAAGGTTTTTGATTACCTGACGCAGATGATAATCGTTCATCAGTTCGTTCTCATTTTTCTTTACGATCCTTGCAGGTCTGTTGATGTCCATTCAAAAGTGATCCATTTGGGTAATTTTAATATGTACAGTTTTGTACATTTCATCAGTAACCTATGGCAGGGATCCATCAGACAGAGCTCGGACTATTGAAAAACTATTCATCCCCACCCCCTGTTGTTCCATTTGTTTTCAGAATGCTTTCGATTCCGATACAATGAACCCATGTCTTCCTTACGTAACCGGGTACGCCAGGCAAAAAGAGTTGTGATCAAGGTCGGCTCTTCTTCTCTGACCTGGCCTGAGACCGGAAAACTCAACTTATCCAAAATGGAAACACTGGTACGCGAGATCAGTTCTCTTCATAACGCCGGAATCGATGTGGTCCTTGTCTCCTCAGGAGCCATCATGGTCGGTGTGCAGATGCTTGGACTGGAGCGAAAACCTCATGTCGTTTCCAGAAAACAGGCCTGCGCTTCTCTGGGGCAGGCCAGACTGATGATGCTTTATCAGAAGTTTTTCAGTGAATATTCGCAGAATGCCGCACAGATTCTGCTGACCAAGTACTCCATGATTCACGATCAGGACCGACGAAACGCCAGAAACACCTTCGAGGAACTGCTCGATTTGGGAGCCATTCCCATCGTGAATGAAAATGACACCATCGCTACCGACGAAATCGAGTTTGGTGATAACGATACACTCAGCGCGCTGGTCGCTTCGCTGATTCATGCGGATCTGCTGATTCTGCTTTCCGATATCGATGGACTCTATGACGATGACCCCCGACTGAATCCGAATGCTTCCTTTATTGAAGAGGTCACGGAAATCACCCCGGAACTTTTCGAGCTGGCCAAAGGGGTTTCGACCAAAGTTGGTACCGGTGGCATGATTACCAAGCTTCAGGCGGCCCGAATCGCGGGAGCCAGCGGATGTGACATGATTATTGCCAACGCAAAGGATTTCCATATTATTGAACAGCTGATCGAAGGACAGCCGATCGGCACCTATTTTACGGCGATGAAAAATCCTGATTTTTCCATTGCCGCCTTTCTGGAGGAAAATTCATGACAGTAGATCAGATGGGAATGCAGGCCAAAAATGCTTCCCGAATTCTCGGATCCCTCGACACCAATGATAAAAACAGGCTGTTAACCGAAGTGGCTCAGGCTTTGATCGCCCATACCGATCAGATTCTGGAAGCCAACGCCCTCGATCTTCAAAAAGCCCAGGACAATCACATGTCTCAACCGCTTCAGGATCGTCTGCGCTTAAGCGCCCCTCGTATTGAAGGGATTGCGCAGGGCATTCTGGAGGTTGCGGCATTACCCGATCCCATTGGAAGCATTTTGGAAATGAATAAGCGACCCAATGGTCTGCTGATTGGCAGACAGCGTGTGCCTTTAGGGGTGGTAGCCGTGATTTATGAATCCCGTCCGAATGTGACTGCAGACGTTTTTGCGCTGTGCTTCAAGACGGGAAATGCGGTTATTCTCAAGGGCGGAAAGGATGCCTTCGAGTCCAACAAAGCGCTGGTGGAAATCATCCGCAATATTCTTTCAAAACAGAACCTGCCAATGGATGCGGTGCAGCTGATGATGGATAACTCCAGAGAAGCGTCTCTGGAGCTGATGAAGTGTTCGAGATGGGTGGATGTGCTCATTCCGCGTGGGGGTGCAGGACTGATTCGCTCCTGTGTCGAAAATGCAACGGTTCCGGTGATTGAGACCGGAACGGGCAATTGCCATGTATATGTAGATGAAAGTGCTGATCTGGAAATGGCTGCGCGCATCATCATCAATGGAAAAACGCAGCGAACCGGTGTATGCAATGCGACCGAATCTCTGCTGGTTCATGAAGCCGTGGCAGAGAAACTGATTCCTGTTCTTTCCAGACAACTGGCCGAACATGATGTACTGATTCATGCAGAAAAATCGCTGATGAATCTGGTTGAAGATGCCGAAGTGGTGGAAGCCGTTGAAGAAGACTGGGGCAGGGAATATCTGGCCAGTGAAATCTCGATGAAAACCGTATCGTCGGTAGAAGAAGCCATTGAGCATATCAACCGGTACAATACCGGTCATTCGGAATCGATTGTGACCTCTGATTATTTCCATGCACAGAAATTCCTCAATGAAGTTGATGCCGCTGCGGTTTATGTAAACGCCTCTACCCGATTTACGGATGGACATGAATTCGGTCTGGGTGCTGAAATCGGTATTTCCACCCAGAAGCTTCATGCCAGAGGTCCGATGGGTCTGGAAGCTCTGACTTCGACCAAATACATCATTTACGGTGACGGTCAGATCCGCCCTTAGGGCAAACGGACAGGGCTTTCATTTTCCTGAACCTATAATGGAAGAAGAATGAAAGGTTTGAAGGAAAAAGAGCATGAAGAAAATCGTGATTATTAATTCTTCGCCTCGTGAAGGCGGAAACTGCGATCTGTTATGCACCCAGTTCACCAATGGGGCCAGTCTGAATCCGGACAATCAGATCGTCCGCATCAACCTGAAGGATCAGAATTTTGATTATTATCGGGAAGAACAGGAAAGCGATGACGCGGATCAGGCAGCAAAAGAGCTGATGGATTCCAATGTCATTGTCCTGGCCACTCCGGTCTATTTCTATAACATGTCCGGTATGATGAAAACGTTCATCGACCGGATGACTCCCTATTTTTCACAGATTTCCGGCAAGGATTTCTATTTCCTGCTGACAGCCGCGATCAATCGTTCTGAAATGGAACATACCGTAGAAAGTCTGTATGGATTTACAGACTCCCTTCCGGATTCCAATGTCCGTGCGGTCGTTTATGGATCGAACGTCTCTCAGAAAGGCGATATCCTTCACCATCCGGCTTATCAGGAAGTTCTTGAACTCGCTTCTCAACTGCTTTAGTCCAATTCACAAACGGTCTTTGACAAAAAGGCCGTTTTTTTCTGCTCTTCGCTATACTTGAGACATGCCTGAATTCTCAACCTTTGAACACGATCTTACTTCCATCAAAGCGATCTGGATTGATGTCGACCAGACGCTCCTCGATTTTGATGCCTGTGCAAAAGTCGCTTTGCAAACGACCTTTGATCGTTACGGTCTGGAATGGAGCGATGATGTTTTCGATACCTTCCTCAAAGAAAACTCTCTTCTGTGGGATCAGATCGAGGAGGGAAAACTGACCCGAGCTGAACTGCGAAAGATCCGCTTTCCGATCATCTTCAAAGCCCTGGATCGAAAGCTGCCCGATCCCGAACATTTTGAATCGATCTTTTCGACCATTCTTCACCAACAGGCGATCGCTATGCCCGATGCAAATGACTCGCTGGTGTACCTGAAACAAGCTGGATTGCATTTGGCCGTGATTTCCAACGGACCGGATCAGGGACAGAAAAACCGGTTGACCATTGCCGGAATGATGGAATATTTTGATGCGATTTATACTTCTGAAAAACTCGGGTCTGCAAAACCCAGCCGCGATTTTTTCGATAAGGCGTTAGAGGAATTCCAGAACGTAATTCATGAAGATCTGGATCCTGAACAGATTCTGGTGATCGGAGATTCCTGGAAAGCGGATATTCAGGGCGCTATCGATTCCGGATTTCAAAGTCTGTGGCTTTCTGCCAACCGCAAACTCGATCCGTTTGATCCTCACAGACACCCGATGGTTATTGAGGTGAATTCCTGGAAGGAAATCCAGTCTCTTTTGCTGAAAGATCGGGCTTGAAATAACGATTGAATGATTGAATGACAAAAAGGCACAGCCATTTGCGGTTGTGCCTTTTTCTGGATTACTGTTCGCTGGTTTCAGATTCGGATTCTTCATGGGAAGTATGAAGGACATGAACTTCCTTTGCCGGTTTGTTCAGATTTGCGGGCAGACCGGAAATCTCCAGACCTTCATCCATTTCAATCACCAGACAGCGTCGTCCATCGATTTCAGCCGTGCGGATGTGATCGAAACCATCCTCTTTGACGGAAATTGAAATCGAGGGGGCCTTGAGGGAAACTTTCCCTTTTTCCATCAGATTGACAGCGGCAACTTCCTGATCTTCGAGAATCTGTGAATAGGAAGCATCAAAGCGGTTCATGGAGAAAGAGTTGGCTCCCGAAGAGATCAGCAGATCGCGAATACGTGATTTATCCAGCATGACCTGCGCGTCTTCCTGAGAATTCTCTTCCACATAGTCAGAAAGGTTCTGATGGAACTTCATGACCGTATCGGCTTCCAGTCCTTCCGGAAACAGATCGCCGATCACTTTGGCAAAGCCTTCACTCTGTTCCTGAGCGGTGGAAATAAAGGGAATATGGAAATAGGACTCAATGAGTTCAATGTTGGGATGTTTGGCGGTTTTGGAGTGATAGAGGAAATGATTGACGTCACTGCTTCTTGAGGAGAAGGACGGATAGAAGAAGGCATCCAGCGGGGAAGGCAGAATCTGCATTTCCGTGTTGACCTTACGCATCACGCTGTTATCACTCTGACTGTAGATCAGACCGATTTCCGTCAGCTTCGACTCTGAAACAGACACGATAAAAAAGCGGAAGGACGAGTTTTCCTCGAGAATCTCATTGTTCGCGCTCAATCCCGGAGCGGAATATTCAAAGACACCAGCGGTAATGAAGACGCTGTTGCGATAATCCCCGCGTTCAAGGATCGTATTGGCCAGTCGGGTAAATTCATCTTCACGAAGCAGGCTGCCGTTTTTGTATTCATAAAAACGATTTTTGAGCTCGGTCTGGCCGGGATCGCTCGAATCCAGAGGATACTCCTGCAGATTTTTGCCGAAAGTCCCCCCGAGGCTTTTCTTGAATATCTCGAAGTACAGTTCGCCTTCTTCTTTTTCGAGCAGCTCCGGATCGATGCTTCGTACATATTTCAGGGAAGCTTCACCATCCTTGTTCTTGCCATAGGCTTCCATTAAGCCTTTCAGCTGCAGCCGATCGTTATCGAATTTGAGCTGACGGCGAATTTCCTGCAGTTCTTTCTGATTCATACAATCCCTCTTTCTGTCGTTTCGTCATTTTATCACACCGACTGAAGAAGAATCCCCCTGGATTTACGGTCAATGAAAAAGGCGCGCATGTCGCGCCTGGAAATCATTTCTTTTTGAGCAGTGAGGAGAACCATTCTTTGATGGAACGGGAGTGTTTGGGTTCCTCTTTGGGGAGGTATCGGTTTTCTCGCGCGTTCGTGATGAACTGCTCCTGTGATTCCACCAGCTCACCGGTATCTGAGGGAAGGGTGGAGTAAAAACCGGAAGGAAGAAGCTTACGGCCTTTGACGTTATCCGCAAACTGGAGCTCGAAATAATCAATGAGCTCTTTTTTCAGGTCGGGATCTTCTACCGGAGCACCGACTTCGACTCTTCGCTCAGTATTGCGGGTCATAAAGTCTGCCGAAGCGATATACACCTTTTCATGAGGATCGTAGCCGAAGATATAAATTCGTCCATGTTCAAGGAATCGGCCGACAATCGAATGAATTTCGATGTTTTCGGTATAACCTTCCAGTCCGGGAAGCAGACAGCAGATTCCGCGAATAATCATTCGGATCTGGACTCCGGCCTGAGAAGCTTCGGAGAGTTTGACGATCAGATCCAGGTCGGTCAGTGAGTTCATCTTGAACCACGCTCTGGCCGGCTGACCGCTTTTTGCGAGTTCGATCTGCTCATCGAGCATATGGATGATCGCTTCCTTGAGTTTGAAAGGAGAAACGATCAGCTTTCCATACACGCCTTCCAGATTTGCGGTATTCATGTTCCGGAAAAAATCCGTCGCATCCTTGCCGATTTCCGGACTGGCGGTGATCAAAGACAGATCCGTGTACTGATGGCTGGTTTTTTCGTTGTAGTTACCCGTACCGATCTGGGTAATCGTGCGCAGGCCATTTCGGGTTTTCAGAGTGATCAGCAGCAGCTTGGAGTGAACCTTGAAGTTTTCAAAGCCATAGAACACATTGACGCCGGATTCTTCCAGTCGCTCGGCAGCCTGAATGTTGTGCTGTTCATCAAAACGAGCACGCAGTTCCATCAGCACCGTGACATTCTTACCGTTTTCGGCCGCCCGACACAGGTATTTAACGACTTTCGAGTTTCGAGCCAGGCGATAGATCGTGATCGAAATCGACAGAACGCGCTCATCACTGGCCGCTTCCTTTAACAGGCGAATAAACTCGTCAATATCTTCATACGGATACGAAAGCAGCAGATCCTGTTTGAGCACCTGATCGATGACCGGCGATTCAGGATTGAGTCTTGAGTTGGTTTGCGGAGTGAAGGGTTTATAGCTTAAGGCGTTTCGAATCTGGGCAGGCAGATCGTCGATCAGTCCGAACAGATAGGACAGATCGAGAGGGGATCGCTTGGAGATGAACACCTGGTTTTTCTCCAGATGCAGTTGCTGGCAAAGATAGTTGAGCGCTTCCGGATCGATGTGATGATAAACTTCGAGCCGGATCGGAGATAAACGAAGACGCTTTTTGAGAATGGTCTTCATGAAGCTGCGATAGTCCTCATCATCTTCGATATCCTGCGCATTCAGGTTAATGTCGGCGTTTCGAGTGACTCGGATGATCGTCTTGAACGGGATTTTTGCCTTGGTAAACAGCCGATCAAGCAGGGCATAGATCACCGATTCGGTCAGGATGAACTCCGTTTTTTCCTCGTTGAGATAAATCACCCGAGGCAGATACGAGGGAATCGGCACGATGCCATAGCGGGTTTTTCCGTTTTCGATGATCCGAAAGAAGATATACAGCTCCTTGTTGATCAGAAAAGGAAACGGATGGTGGATATCGATAATCTGAGGCGCCAGCAGGGGAGCCAGTTCCTTTTCAAAGACGGCAGTCACCTGTTTGGTCTGCTTTTTATTCAGGTTTTTCCAGCTTCTTGGCCAGATATGAACTTCATTGAGCGTATTGGAAAGGTTTTTTACGATATTATCGCGCATCTTGTACAGTCTGGCCGACTCTTCAAAGATGGCGTTGAGCTGCTCGGCATAGGTCATGCCGCTCTTGGCATCGACGGTTTTATTATCGACAAGAGCCATATCCATTAAGGATCCGGCACGAACCATGAAAAATTCGTCGAGGTTAGAGGTAAAAATCGCCAGAAACTTCAGTCGCTCGAGCAGCGGAACTCGGGGATCGGCTGCCTCTTCAAGCACCCTCTGGTTGAACTTCAGCCAGGAGATCTCCCGGTTCTGGGTAAACGGGTATTTTTTATTCTTCATAATCATTCTTTTCCATTCGTTAAAGCAAAATTACTGATCCGAAGAAACGGGCTTCGTTTCCTCGGCTTTTGAAGAATCTTCAGATACAGATTCCATTGGAGCAGATTCCATACCGGAATTTCTTGGATCAAGAATCTTTTCCTGCAGATAACCATCCCGAACGCCTTTGGAGCAGATTCGAATGTTTTTGACATGAGACCATTTGACCAGCGAAAGCAGGATGATCATTCCGCAAAACAGGGTGTGAATGCGATCCGGTGAAATCTTCAGGACGGTTTTTGCCAGACTCGAGGAATCGTTTTGAAGCAGATGATAGAGATCCCTGAGCAGATGGGCGGAAATGACCTGCTCATTCGGTTCGATCCATTTCAGCGCCACCATCACATCCCGAATGCTTCTGGCACTTCCACCAGCCGCATTGAGCGTAGCAATCTGGAGGTCTTTGCCATTCGGGAGTTCACGCTTAATCTGCATGCGGACATGATGGATCATCTTTTCAAGCTCATCAGAGAGGGGAATAATTTCGGAGACGTAACGGTTAAACAGATTGAGTGATCCGACCGGCAGGGAAACGGCGGTACGAATCTCACGGGATCCGAAGATGACCACTTCCGTACTTCCGCCACCGATATCACAGAACAGGCCTTCCTTCTCGGCTAAATCGGCCTGCACGCCTTTCCAGGACAGGCGAGCTTCTTCGCTGCCGGAAAGCAGATCGATGGAAATCCCGGTTTCATCAAAGACTCTGGAAACGACCTGAGCCGCATTGGTAATGCCGCGCAGTGACTGTGTGGCAAAAACCGAAAACAGATCGATATGTAAAGATTCAGCGACTTTACGATCTTCCTGGAGGGCGTTAATCAGCACCTGAACGCCCTGATCATTGAGTCGTTCCTTTTCGATATAACTGGCCAGTCCGGCATTGATTTTGGTGGAAATGATGGAATGAACGTCCACTCCTTCAATGGAGTACACATTCATTCGAATGGTGTTACTTCCTACATCAACGATTGCACAGGTCAAAGATTCCATAATGCTCACCTCTACTTCGAGTATAATGAACTTTCATAACTTAACGATCCGGGACGCAAGGGGTTTTATTAACAAATTTCTGCGAAATTTTGGGTAATTTTTAGAATTCGTCCATAATCGGCTTATACAATCAAAATCAGCAGGTTTTCCGTTGAAAGTCTGTGTTAGATACAGATTTCAAATAGCCTGCAATATACGATAGACAACGGTTATTAC
>Cam_p2__coassemble_999_pt1 | contig 35828 bp, 33 predicted proteins | sample Cam_p2__metabat2_low_PE_009 | metagenome-assembled genome bin Cam_p2 | reverse complement strand
CTAGTGCACACGGGTTTGTTTATTTCACGTGTTTACTAGGAGGGGAGCTTATCAATTTTCCCTCAGGATTTTTTCTATCGCATGATGATGTAAATCAGATAAACCACATAAACCGCGACAAGCAGAGCGCCTCTGGAACGGTTGAGTTTGGGTCGGATCATCAGCAGGATAAACAGACCCAGAGCAATCGCCAGCAGAATCGCGGCGTCAATGAAGTTGAAGCCGATTACCGAAAGCGGATGAATCACGGACGAAAGACCGAGAATGAACAGAATGTTGAGAATGTTGCTTCCAATCGCATTTCCCAGCGACAGGCCGCTTTCCCCTTTACGGGCGGCGACGACACTGGTCACCAATTCCGGCAGCGAAGTTCCAACAGAAACGACGGTCAGACCGATCAGCGTTTCCGACATGCCCAGACTGGCGGCAATGGTTCTGGCTGCAGTGACGGTGAAATTTCCACCGAAGATAATGGCGGCACCTCCGCCAATCATGTACAGAATCGCGCGTCCGTTGGACAGCAGTTTCTTTTCCTCATCATCCTCAAGCGGATTTTTGAGCGCATCGCGAATCAGTACATACAGATAGCCGGCCAGAAAGACCAGAAGCAGCAGACCATCCCCGCGTCCAAGCTGATTATTCAGCATCAGGATGATCAGCAGCAAAGTGACGATGATATTGAAGCCAAGATCGCGTTTGACGACTTTTTTGCTTACCGCAAACGGGGCGATCAGGGCTGAACAGCCAACGACAACCAGTGTATTGAAAACATTGGAGCCCAGCACATTGGAAATGGCCAGTTCATTGCTTCCGGCCAGGGAAGCGGAAATGGATACCGCCGCTTCAGGAAGCGAGGTGCCCAGAGCGACAATCGTCAGACCGACGATGACCGTCGGAATATTGAAGCGGTACGCCGTGCTGGATGCCCCTTCCACAAAGAAGTCCGCACCTTTGATCAGCAGCGCAAAGCCAACAATCAACAGTAAATAAGCCATGGAGAATTCCTTTCCAGAGAATAAAACGAAGCTTTGAAAATCAGATCAGAAAATACCGTAGTGAGAGAGAATAATGCGCAGACCAATCAGAATCAGGATCACTCCTCCGGCGATCTGTGCCTTGTTTTTGAATCTGGCTCCGAACACCGCGCCGATTTTCACGCCGATCATCGAAAGGATACCCGTTTCCAGGCAGATGATCAGGCAGGCAAGCATCGTGTTCCAGAATGCCGAAAGCGCCGGAACCATATTGACGGGAACGACCGCGAACGTCAGGCCTACGGCCAGCGCGTCGATGGATGTGGCGATCGCAAGCAGAAACATCTGTGAAGCCTTCATGGACGAATCGACATCCTCATCATCGTCTTTTTTGAGCGCTTCGCGAATCATATTGCCCCCAATCAATGCGAGCAGAATAAATCCCGTCCAGCTGGAAAACGCCTCAATGTACCCCGCAAACAGGGATCCGAAAACATAACCGATCGCCGGCATGAGTCCCTGGAAGATGCCAAACCACAGCCCGGCCTTCAACATGTCCCTGAAAGTGACCTTTCTCAGGGCCAGTCCTTTACAGATCGACACGGCGAAGGCGTCCATGGCCAGACCCACCCCCAGAAGAATAATGGTCAGAAAATTCATACAATCCTCCTGCTGTCCATAAAAAAAGACAGATTCCTCTGTCCTGCTTCTTCTCATGCAGGACAGAACAAAAACGTTCCGCTGCATGAGTCTCGCTATTACGACAAACCAGGCATGATGCCAGTATGTTGACTTGCCCCGGATGTTTCCCGGCAGCTACTCCCTCATACGCATTCTCAGTTTAATCAAAAAATGCCTCCTGTCCATTTGACGAACCTCAAAAATAGTTATACCAATCTAACTACGTGCTTTCGGGAATTCCGTTTTTCCCGATCCGTCCTCTTTGTTTACAATAAATCCGCAAACCTGATGGAAACCGGTCGCTCAAAACGGACGACTCGTTGAATACAAGGAGGAATTTTCATGTCCATGCCGCAGATTATCGTCATTAACGATCTTTCGGGATTCGGTCGCTGCTCGCTTTCGGTTCAGCTGCCGGTCCTTTCCGTCCTTCAAAACGAGGTCCTGATGATGCCCACCTCTCTGCTTTCCAACCATACCGCCTATCCGGACTTTGTTTTGCGGGATCTGGCCGAAGATATCGATCCCTGGGTGAAAGTATGGAAAACTCTGCCCGTCAAACCCAGTGCGATATTAAGCGGATTTATCTCTTCCGGCGCGCAGGCCAGAGGGATTCTTTCTGTTCTTGAAGCTTTTCATAAAAAAGGCGTTCTGTACGTCTGTGATCCGGCGATGGCAGATCATGGAAAACTGTATTCCTCTCTGGATTCACAGATTGTAAAAGAGATGAAGACTCTGGCCCTGCAGGCAGATCTTCTGCTTCCCAATGTGACGGAAGCCTGCCTTCTGGCCGGCGTGCCATGGCATGAGAGATGGTCTCTTTCTCAGCTTCAGGATCTGGTTGACGTTCTGTGGAATCAGGGATTGGGTTCGCGAATGGTCATTACCGGCATTGAGACGGAGGATGGACTTCTGGGAGATCTGGTCGTTGAAAACCGGATTCTGACGCCCCTGTTTTTCCGACCGATTTATCCTTCTCGATGCGGAACCGGAGATCTGTTTTCCGCCACCATTACGGGTTATCTGCTTCAGGGTACTGAACTGGTTGAGGCCGTTCAAAAGACCCAGGCGTTCATTCAGGCCGCTTTGAAAGTCAGTGTGGAAGATGATACGGATCCGCGAGAGGGTTGTGAATTCGAAAAAGTTTTAGGAATGTTAATGAATTAACCGGACAAAAATTCCGGTTTTTTTTCGTTTTGTCAGATCGGTAACAAAATATAATATTATATGAAATATAATATTATATGGAGGTGCACTTATGGAGTTCCAATACGGAGGAGCCGCGCTCGATTTATGCGTCCTCGCGCTGGCTTCTCACGCGGATCTGTATGGCTACCGGCTGACCCAGCAGCTCAAACAGACTCTCTCCATTTCTGAATCCACGCTTTATCCGGTATTGCGCCGCCTGACGAAAAACGGGTATTTAACGGTCTATGACCGTCCCTATGATGGCCGAAACCGCCGTTACTATTCCCTGACTTCTCAGGGAAAGGATCGTCTGGAGATACTGGAAAAAGACTGGATGGAATATGTATCCAATATTTCTCAACTGCTGGAAAGGAATACCGCTGATGAACGCTGAACAATATCTCGATCTGGTCCGCGCCGGACTTGAGGGGATCGACGTACAGGAAACCGAAGACGCGATCGCCTATTTGAGTGAATATTTTGAAGAAGCCGGAAAGGATCATGAGCAGGAAGTCATTGAAGAACTCGGCTCGCCAGCAAAATATGCCGCAAGGATTCGTGCGGATCTGCTCGTTGATGAACTTCCACCCATTCATTCGATCCCTCCGCATGTCCCCTCTTCAGAAAACAAAGAAAACATGGAGCAGACAGTCGAAACATCCGATCATCCTTCAAAACGCAGATGGAAAAAAGTCGGAACGATTCTGCTGGGGATTCTGGCTTTGCCCCTGGCCATTCCTCTGGCTGCAGCGGTTCTTATCCTGATTCTGGCGGCTCTGCTGTTACTGGTGATGATTTTTCTGATGGGCGCGATGATCGTGTTATGCGGTGGCGCTTTTTGTCTGGCCGCGATCTATGCCATGATCAGCACCCTGTCTTCCAGTCTGTATACTTCACTGTTCTGTCTGGGGGTTGCTCTTTGCGCGGCCGGAGTGGTTGCGCTGTTTGCTCCGGTGCTGGTCTGGATATTTACCAAATGCTCCCAGAAGTTTGTCAGCTGGATTTCCTCCCTGTACGTGAATCTTCGAAACCGTACGCGAAAGGCTATGAATTATGAACGCTAAAAAATCCGCGCTTACCGGCCTGGCGCTGCTCTGTTCAGGCGGAATTCTGATGGCGGTTGTCGGTGCCATGGGAAAAGATGAGATCATTGATGAAATCAATTCCAATCCCAACCTTCATGGGATTCAAATCGGGATGTCTTCGAGCGAGACAACGAAAGAATCCTCTCCAAAAGGCAATCACGAAGTCCTGACTTTCGATCATCCGATCACCAGTTATGTTTTCGAGGGATCGATTGCGGATATTGAGATTGTTTCCGGTGAGGTCTTCCGGATCGAAACTTTTGATCTGCCTCTGGTCAGTGAAAGTGCACCGGAAAATCAAAACATGGTCTTTACCAGTCAGGAAAACGGACAGACGCTCATTCAGAATCTGCGAAATGACATCTCTGGCCTTCAGGCATTCAGCTCCTCGACTCATCCTCGCCTGAAAATCACGGTTTCCGATCAAATGACCGACCTTCAGGTCTCTGTCAATGTGGGAGATATCACGATCAATCACGTGCAGACCAAAAATCTGAAACTAACCTCGAGCGTCGGAGATATCGAAGGAGAGGATCTGCAGCTGAGTTTTGCCCAGTTGCGCAGCGATGTGGGTGATATTGATCTGAATCGATCCGTCATCGGTTCGGCAACACTGGAAAACGATACGGGATCCATTGAATTCCGTGGAACGATCCAGGCGGATGGTTCGGCTCTTTCGGATACCGGAAGTATCCATCTTTATCTCGATGGCGATCCTTCCCGCTATTCGATCACTTCTTCCATCGATCTGGGAGATGAGCATATCGATCCCGCTTTCGGTGGTGGTCCGGTTCGAATCGATGTTCAAAGCGATCTTGGAGATATTGATGTTCTTCCTCTTCACTGAATATGCAAAAAGCGGGCATCCGCCCGCTTTTTCGTTTTCAATTACAGATCGAGTTCCTTAAACAGCTCGTCCAACCGTTTGAGGCGCTTGTCATCGAGACCCTCTAATGGATTATCCATGAATCTGGCCAGCACATCGGCGTCCTTGAGGGCCTCATCAATCGGATCATCTTTATAATCCTTGTCCGAATGATGACCAACGGCCTGGACAATCGTTTCGATCTCTTCATCCGGCCAGCCAAGCTCACTTAACAGTTTCTCTGCTCGGATGGCTCCCTTTCGGGCATGGTCTCTGGCCGAAGCATTATCCAGAAAGCGAGCGCAATCATGCAGCAGTGCGGCCGCCCGACAGCTGAGGGCCGGCAGATCTCGTTTCTGGCAGAGAATTTCCATCCAGCTTTCTACACCCAGCGTGTGATTGACGGCTTCCCGTTTCAGAGGACGGTACTGAATGGTCCCGAATTCATCGAGAAGCCGTTCCTTCAATTTCTGAAGTCGTTTCATCTCATTTCGATTCATAAATATTCCCTGAATATTCTTTCTTCTTCACTTTCTCAAGTCTTTCAACGAACATTGTAAAGAAAAATCCCGCCGTTGGGCGGGAAATCTGTATTGATTAGTCTTCCAGAGTCAGAAGATACTGGAAAATCGCATCCGAAGCGAGAGCACCGGCACCGGCTGCGGTAACGATCTGACGGAACTGATCCTTCGTGCAATCACCAGCCGCATAAACACCAGGCATGGACGTCGCGGTATTGCGCTGGGTGACGATATAACCGTTTTCGTCGAGAATCCCCAGATCCTTCGCAAAGGAAGTTTCCGGAATATGGCCGATGAAGGGGAATACACCCTGGCAGGGCAGTTTGAGCTCCATACCGGTTTCCACGTTTTCGAAAACGATGCCCGATACACTTCCGTTTTCCACCAGGATCTTTTTGGGGATATGACGGGTGATGACCCGGATTTTGTCGTTCTTTTCTACTTCATCTACGGCCTTCTGGCTTGCACGGAACTGATCGCGACGAATGACAATCGTTACGTGAGAAGCAAAGCGAGTCAGGAACTGCGCTTCTTCCAGTGCGGAATCTCCACCACCGATGACGACAACTTCCTGATCACGGAAGAACGCGCCATCGCATACGGCGCAGAAGCTTTCGCCATGACCGAGCGCTTCCTCTTCACCCGGGATATTCAGATGACGTTCCTTTGCACCGGTGGCAATCAGAATGGCTTTTGCGGTGATCACTGATCCATCTTTAAGAATGACCTGTTTGTCCTGATTAATGGTTTCCACTTCACCAAACATGTATTCCGCGCCAAAGGAAACGGACTGCTGGTACATCGTTACGGCCAGATCAGGTCCCGGAGTATCAGGGACACCGGGATAGTTCTCTACCCGATAGGTTTTGAGCAGCTTGCCGCCCGGCGCAGTGCCATCGATCATCAGGGTCTGTACGCCGGCTCTTGAAGCATACAAAGCTGCACTCATTCCGGCAGGACCTGCGCCAATAATTACCAAATCGACTTGTCGATCCATAAATGTTCCTCCTCAAGAACCTGCACCAGATCCATCAGATCATTCAGGACAAAAATATCCTTTTCCTGACGGAACTTCTGGAGCAGGCGTTTGTCTAAAGTATACGCCGCAAACGCATACGCCCCTCGTCTTGCCGCCTGAAGATCCCCCGGAGTATCGCCGATATACAGGATGCGGTCATTGGAATATCCCATGTGATTGGCGGTTTTGAGCACATTGGTGGGATCGGGTTTGTCGGCTTTGCCACAGACAATGTCCATATCCTTCAACAGATTCGTAACCTGCAGTCCACGAAGCACGGGCGCTATGCGTTTGTTGGAAACCACACCCACCGTATAGCCTTTTTCTTTCAGCGTTTTGACCAGTGTATGGGCATGAGGCATGGCTTTGACCATTTCATCGTGGATTTCCATGTTGATTTTCTGATAGAGACCAATAACGTCTTCCACTTCGTTTTCGGGAAAGTAGCGGATAAAGGTTTCTTCCAGACTCGGACCGAAAAATGAATCGAGTTCTTCCTGCGTGAGTGAATGTCCGGGCAGTTTCTGGTGAAAAACCCGTCGGAAGGTTTCGAAAATCATTGCTTTGGAATCGATCAGTGTGCCATCGAGATCAAAAAGAATGATGGGTTTTTCCCTGGACGAATAAGGCATGAAGGTCAGAGACAGCCAGCAGCTCCAGAAGAAAATGATTTCCAGAATCTGAAACGCCCATTCCGAAGGCACCATCACCAGCATCCGGCAAAAACAGCACCAGGCACACGAAAGAAAAGCCAGCTGGCCATTTCGTTTCATCAGCTTTGGTCCATAAACCAGTCGCAAAAACAGAAAACCACCCATCAGTAAAGCGCACGCCAGAACATTGATGGGACTGGCCAGAACGCCATTGGACTGGAGGACAAAAGCCATCCCCACCGGCAGCCACAGGCAGATGCCGTCGGCTCTTCTTAACCGACTGATCGGCATCGGCCAGCCTAAAGCGCAAAGCCAGCATGCACATAACAAAGCCAGAGAGGCGTATTGCGGCCGAAAAAGCACCGTAAGCAGGGTATATTCAATCAGAAAGACGATCACCGCTCCCTGAACCACCTTTTTAGCAATCGCCCAGCGTCGGAAGGTGTGATAAAACCCCAGAGCTGTCATGCCTCCGGCAGCCCAGACCAGAAAGCGAAACAGCGCATCAAGGGTTGGGGTTAATGGGTTAATCATGCCGGTTTCCTCCTTTCCGTAAGACTAAAAATGGCGAAGTTCGAACTTCGCCAGAAGCGTCACTGATCGACGCGATTTTTTTCGATTTCCTTTAAGACGAGTTCCTCGAATTCCCTTGCGGAATCAAAACCATCCTGCTGAAGCAGGTAGTTGGTGACCGCGGTTTCGATTACCGTAGCCATTGGACGACCATAGGTGACCGGGATCGTCAGCTTGGGCACTTTGATGCCCAGGTAATCGGCAAATTCCTTATCTTCAAGGCCGATCCGGTCGTAATCCGTATTGGGATCATACGGGATCAGCGCAATTTCAAAACTGATTTCCGAGCTGTTGGCTACGGACGTAATACCATACAGCCGTTTAACGTCGATAATACCTACTCCGCGCAGCTCCATATAACCGGAAATGATCTGTGCGGTTTTTCCGATCAGCGAGTTGTGGATGCGATACACATCGACCCGATCATCCGCGACCAGCTGATGGCCTCTTTTGACCAGATCCAGCACGATTTCACTTTTACCGGTACCGCTGGCTCCGGAAATGAGCACTCCGACACCATAAATACGAACGAGCTCGGCATGAACCAGACTGGCCGGTGCGAGCACTTCATCGAGGTAGTTGGTGACATTGACGACGACCTGACTGGTTTTGCGCATGGTCTGGAAAACCGGAAAATCCTTACGATCGGCAATTTCCTTGAGAATCGACGGGCAGACATGATCGCCGGTAATCAGAATACAGGGGGTATCGTCATGCGTGATGAACTCGAATACCCGTCGCTGAGAGATTTCATCCATCTCATCGGCAATATACCGGTATTCCTTACCGCCAATGACAACGATCCGCTTGGTCTGTGAATTGGAAAAATATCCCGCCAGCTCAAGACCCGGACGATTGATATCGGGCAGAGTGATGGGTCTTTCCAGCGCTTTGGGCGTTCCGGAAACCTGTTCCCAATGAAATTTTGATACAAGATCTCCGACTTTCGCTTTCGGCATGCGGACTGCTCCTTTCCAAATTTACTATCCTATCTAACCACAGAAACGGTTTTCTGCGGGCTTTTACAACCGGTTGAATTGGATTTCGGATGGTTGAACATAAAAAAGCAGGAAAGAACTCCTGCTTTTTGGAAAGGGTTAGGCTTTGGCTTTTTCAAGCAGCGGCCGGAGATATTTTCCGGTGTAGCTGTTCGGATTGGCAGCCACTTCTTCCGGAGTTCCGGAGGCAACAATTGTTCCACCCTGATCTCCGCCTTCCGGTCCGATGTCGAGAATATAGTCCGCATTCTTGATCACATCGAGGTTGTGTTCAATGACAATGACGGTATTTCCACTGTCCACCAGACGCTGGAGCACTTCGATCAGCTTGCGTACATCGGAAGAATGCAGACCGGTGGTCGGTTCATCGAGTACGAATACGGTCTTGCCGGTCGGCTTTTTCTGCAGCTCACTGGCCAGTTTTACACGTTGCGCTTCACCACCGGAAAGCGTGGTGGCCGACTGACCGAGCTTGATGTAGGACAGACCGACATCGCTGAGGGTCTGCAGTTTGTGACGAATCTTGGAAACCTGGCTGAAGAAATCAATGCCTTCTTCGACCGTCATCTCCAGAACATCCGAGATCGTGCGATCCTTGAATTTGACCTGCAGCGTCTCTTCGTTATAGCGCTTGCCGTGGCAGACATCGCAATCCACATAGATATCCGGCAGAAAGTGCATCGAAATCTTGCGAATACCATCACCCTGACAGGCTTCGCAGCGTCCACCTTTGACGTTGAAGGAGAACTGCGACTTGGTAAAGCCAAGCATTTTGGCTTCCTTGGTCTGTGCAAACAAATCACGAATATCATCAAACACTCCGACATAAGTCGCCGGGTTGGATCTTGGGGTTCGTCCGATCGGTTCCTGAGAAATCTCAATCAGCTTGTCGATTTCTTCCAGACCGCGAACTTCTCTGGCTTCTCCGGGTTTGGTTCTCACCTTGCCCAGATGATGCTGGATGGTATGGGTGAGCACTTCGGTAACCAGACTGGATTTTCCTGATCCGGAAACACCGCTGACCACCGTAAAGGTGCCCAGAGGGAATTTCGCATTCAGATGCTTGAGGTTGTTCTGGGTGGCATCGACGACTTCCAGAAATTTTCCGTTGCCTTTTCGGCGTTCTGCGGGAACGGGGATGCTTTCCTTTCCGGACAGATAGCGACCGGTAATGGATTGATCGTTGGCCATGATTTCGGCCGGTGTTCCGGCGGCGACCACTTCACCACCATGAATACCTGCACCCGGTCCGATATCGACGATGTAGTCGGAAGCACGCATTGTGTCTTCATCGTGTTCGACGACAATCAGCGTATTGCCAAGATCTCTCATTTCCTTGAGGGTTTCGATCAGTCGGTCATTATCGCGCTGATGCAGACCGATCGACGGTTCATCCAGAACATACATGACTCCGGTCAGACGGGAGCCGATCTGAGTGGCCAGACGAATGCGCTGACTTTCACCACCGGAAAGGGTGCTGGCCAGACGATCCAGCGTCAGGTAGGTCAGACCGACGTTTTTCAGAAACGTCAGACGGTTGCGAATTTCACGCAGGACAAGTTCGGCAATTTTGGCCTGAGTCGGGGTGAGCTGCAGGTTGTCGATAAAATCGATGGCCTGAACGACCGACATCTTTGTCCATTCGTTGATGTTCTTTCCCCCGATGCGAACGGCCAGGACCTGAGGATTCAGTCTGGCGCCATGACAGCTCGGGCAGGTCTGTTCCGAAAGGAAGGATTCGTACCAGTCCCGGCTCCAGCTCGATCCGGTTTCGAGATAACGGCGCTCGATCATGTCTGCGACGCCTTCAATCGGTTCGTTGTACTTTCTTTCGAGGCCTTTATTGTTATAGATGGTGTATTCAACCGGTTCTTTGGAACCGTGGAGAATGATGTTCATTTCTTTGGAGGTCAGCTTTTTGATCGGCTTGTCCATGTCGATGTCAAAATGACGGCACAGGGCTTCAAAACGCTGCCATTCCTGATTCATCGTTCCGGCAATGTTCTTGTAATAGGCGACGCCACCTTCATTGAGCGATAGAGAGCGATCGGGGATGAGCAGGTCGAGATCCACTTTCTGGATCGATCCGATGCCCTTGCACTCCGGGCAGGCGCCCATCGGGGCGTTGAAGGAGAACAGTCTCGGCTCCAGTTTGGGTACGGTAAATCCGCAGATTTTGCAGGCATAGCTCGAGGAAAAGAGCAGATCCTGATCCGGAGTCATGACCATGGCCATCCCATCACCCACTTCCAGCGCGGTATTCAGGGAGTCATAGTAGCGGGAACGGTTGTTTTTCTTGATGATGCGATCGACGATGACTTCGACCGTATGTTTTTTGTTCTTTTCCAGAGGCTCCATCTCTTCGAGCATGCGGATCTCGCCATCAACCCGAACGCGCAGGAAGCCATCCTTCATCAGTTTGGCGAAAGTATCCTTGAAAGTGCCCTTCTGTTCTCTGGCGATCGGAGCGAGAATGGTCGTCCGTGTGCCATCGGGCAGTTCCATGACCTGATCGACCATTTCCGTTACGGTCTGTCCCTGAATCGGCTCGCCGTGTTCAGGACAGTAGGGGATACCAATGCGCGCATAAAGCAGACGCAGGTAGTCGTAAATCTCGGTGACGGTACCTACCGTCGATCGGGGGTTATGCGAGGTAGTTTTCTGATCGATCGCGATGGCCGGAGAAAGACCGTCGATCTGCTCGACATCCGGTTTTTCCGAGTTTCCTAAAAACTGTCTGGCATAAGAGGAAAGCGACTCCATGTAACGGCGCTGTCCTTCCGCATAAATCGTGTCAAAAGCGAGTGAAGTTTTTCCGCTTCCGGAAACGCCGGTCATGATGATCAGCTTGTTTTTGGGCAGATCGAGCGAGATGTTTTTCAGGTTGTTCTCTCTCGCGCCCTTGATTCGAATCGTGTTTTCCATCTGTTCCCTCCTCTTCCTTGTTCTTTATCTTCTGAGTGTATTCTTTCTTTTATGGTTCAAAAAGCCAGGAAATCTCCCTGGCTGTTGTTTCTGCTTGTGTTCTGTAATCGGCTGTATTCGCCGACTTTCAGCGTAACGTCCAAACCGTCAGATTCAAATTTGTGAAGTTTAAGACTTTTCTATCATACAGGTTTCTGACAGGACTTCAAGTCCTTTATTCATCGCTTTTTCTTTCCATTTTGCCCTTTATTGAGCAGAAATTTTTCGGGGAGGTTGAGCGTTGAAAAAGGTTTTGTCTGCTTTTCTTTTCATAATGATCATCAATAAAGGAGAAGATCCATGAAACAGGCATTCGATCACCAGAATCTTACCGATCTTGAATATTATGTAACGCAACAGTCCGGAACTGAACCGCCTTTTAACAATGCCTACTGGCAAACGGATGCGCCCGGTCTTTATGTGGATGTGGTGGATGGACATCCGTTATTTCTGTCAACGGATAAATTCCCTTCCTCCTGTGGATGGCCCGCTTTTTGCAAACCGGTAGACGATACCGTTCGCTATATCGAAGATAACAGTCATGGCATGAACCGGGTCGAAGTCCGCTCTGCCAGCGCCAATTCCCATCTGGGTCATGTCTTTCCGGATGGTCCGACTTCTCGAGGGGGACTTCGTTATTGCATCAATTCTGCGGCTTTGCGTTTTATCCCTTATGACGAGCTGGAAGAAAAAGGATATGGGCAATGGAAGAAAAAACTCGATGCAGAAATGAAAAAGAATCCCGACCAGAACTGATTGTCTTCAATGATTCCCGACAAAAAAGTTCGCTGTCAGTACAAGGCAGCGAACTTTTTTTACCAACCCATTTCAGCCAGCCACTTCGAAAGCATGGTTTCCCGTTTTTTTCGAGGGAGGTTTTCAGGAAAAACCAGTTCCTTTTGAATCTGTCCATCGAGCAGATACAAAACCCGATCACAATGGGCTGCAATTTTATGATCATGGGTCACCAGCAGGATGGTCATCCCTTCCTGATGAAGATCATCCATCTGCTCCATGACCTGTCCGGCTGCGCTTTGATTAAGCGCACCGGTGGGCTCATCCGCAAACAGAATGTGGGGATCATTCATCAAAGAGCGACAGATGCAGGCCCGTTGCAGTTGTCCACCCGAAACTTCACTGATCTTTCGCTGGGCCAGATCCTGAATCGACATTTTTTCCATCAGCTGTCGCGCTTTTTCTGTTTTCGCCGCTGCGATGGCCGCTTTTCGATGGTTGCCCTGAAGCGCAGGAAAAAGGATGTTATCGATCAGGTTGAGATTATTGACCATATTCATCTGCTGGAAGACAAATCCCATGTTCTCCAGGCGAAGACGCGCTTTTCCATCTTCATCCAGCGCACTGATTTCTTTTTCTTTCAGCCAGACTTCACCGCCATCTGGCTGATCCATGCCAGCTACGTTATAGAGCAGGGTGGATTTTCCGGATCCGGAAGGACCCATGATGGCAACCATTTCTCCTTCCTTTAACTCGAAGGTAATCCCATACAGAATCCCGTCTTTTTTCAGATTCACAACTTTCAATACGGATTCCATAAATTACTCCCTTCCCCTGCAGCATTCCACTGCCTGAATTTTTCGAATTCCCTGCACACCCCAGATCAGAGCAGATGTCGCAAATACAAGCGCAAGAACAGGAACCAGAACCCCGCCGGCCCAGGGATCAAAAAGCAAAACGAATCCTCCCGCACCCAATGACTGTAAAGCCAGAGCACAGATCATCTGACCACCCCAGTAGCCCAATAACAGGCCGGTCATCAGACCGATACCTGCAGGAAGACCGGTTTGTACCAGAACGCGAAATTGGCATTGTCGGTTGGTCAGACCCAGCGCTTTCCATAAAGAGATTTCATAACGATTCTTTTCGACCATCATCCGACAGAACAGTCCCAGTACGGCAAGGATGATCAGTGAACCGATCAGCATCGCCCAGAATGCACTCTGGTAAAGCTGATGGAGCGTTTGGGCATAGGTATTGGAAACATAATCGGCGATTTCAATCAGTTGTACCCCTTCAAACTTCTGAGCTCTGATCCAGGCCTGCGGGAGCACATCGTTATTGAGCGAGAGGTAAATGACACTCCACATCACCGGTTCATCCATTTTTCGCGAAGCGATTTTTGCGGTTCGTCCCCCGTTGGTCAGATCCGCATAAATCCCACAGACTTCCAGATCCACCGGCTGTCCATCGATTTGAAGCGTGATCCGATCGCTGAAATTCACCTTCAGCTCATCGGCATTCAGACTCGAAAGCGCGATTTCATTTTCTTTCGTCGGAGCTTTTCCCTTCAAATAGCGAATCGGGAAAACCTCATGATCCTCTGATTCAACCAGCAGGCTGATCGGTGTCCCATCGGCAAGCGTTCCGGAAAGGGAAACAGTTTGAAGCAGAGCCTGGTTTCTGACCTGCTCGTTTTGATCGATCGTTTGCGCGATCTGTTCGCTTTTGGCTTTCAGATCGTCCTGTCCTCGGATATCCATGCGGATCTGAGCATTGCCAATGCCCATGTAACTGACAAAAGACGGGTCGCTCAGGGTGTGATAAAGATGAGCGGGCACCGACATCAGAAATACGCAGGCCGCCATCAGGATTCCGATGAGCACCTTCTGTCGCATTCGAATTCCGGATTGCGCCGGTTCATTCATAGCGGTAATGGCTCGAATTCGATCCGTCTTGCGAATTTCCATCCAGATCGAAAGAAGAATCACGGCTTCACAAAGCAATCCCGCAAACAGTGCGGCGATCATCGGTACACTGCTGTTCGTTCCGGTTCCATACAGTTCCTGAAGCTGGGTGGAGAGCGGGCCTTTCATAAGCAGTGCGAGAATCAGTCCGCACGGCAGGGCAATTAAAGAGAAGAGCAGATATTTGGCTTCGATGGTTCGATGGATCTCTTTTCGACTGATTCCCAGCGCCTTCATCATCCCGATCTCTTTGCGATCCCGTTCGAGCTGAATGGAAAGAATGAAGCGAATACAAAGCAGAGCGATCAACAATACCACCACGCTGATGATCATCATCACAAAAATCATCGTTCCATCCGACAGCGCATTGATCATTCCCACCAGCGCTCGGGTGATCGAAGGGCCATTGGATGGAAGCTTTGCGGTGGCATAGTCCTGCATAAACGCATTCAGATCCGCACCTGAAGCCAGCTCGTATTCGATCAGGTATTCTTCGTCTCCGACAGGCAGAAATCGTGCATAGTCTTCTTCGCTGACCAGAAAGCGTTTGGAAGAGGACATCATCGAGTTCATCTGCGCATCCCGGACAAATCCGGCAATGGTCAGCGGTTGCTGGTCGATGGTCATGAGCTGACCTTCTTCCAGTCCGTATCGATCTTTATAGACAATCGGGACATAAACCTCGCCTGAACGAGGAAGAATGATTTGGCCATCATTGTCCAGCAGGTAATCGAAGGCGGAGCTTTGAATGGTCAGCCCGTTATCCTGCGTGCCATCACTCAACACCTGTCCATCGAGTTGGATCCGAGTACCCTCGATATTCAGAAAATAATTGATCTGCCAGTCTAAAAGATCCTCACGAGCATTTGCAAAGGATTCGAGTTCTTCGATATCGATCGGCCCGGAATGCATCTGAATCACATCCGGGATTCGGGCCTGATCCATCAGGGAAAAGACGGTGTTGAACATCTGACCGAGCAACAGCGCACAAAGCATCCATAGAGCCGCGCAGACCGTCATGAAAAACAGGGTGGCCACCGATAACAGGCGGTGGTTTTTGATGTCATTCAGAATCAGTTTTCGAATCATGCCTTTTCCTCCAGATTCCGCACGCTTTTGGGCAGCCAGAGAAGCAGGGCGCAAATGGAAAGCAGGATGCCGGAAATCACGATGACTGATCCACTGGCTCGACCAAGGGTCAGCGGAAAGGTATGCGCCAGTCCGTCAGCCATCAGACCGGAAAAAGCGTAAGCCACAAGATATCCCAGCTGAGAAAGAAATCCGATGACCCCTTTGGTTCGGCCAAGCAGTGCATTGGGGATATTGTCGCGAACGAGGACATCGAGGGCATTATTCGCAAAAGGCAGGGCAGCGAAAAACAGAAAACCAAAGACGGTGATGGAAATCAGGTTTTCCCACAGACCGGAACCCACCATCATCAGTCCGGTCACAAAAAGCGAAAGACTTAGGATTTTCAGATAGCCATGCTTAATGCCCGCGACGCCAAGAAAAATGCTGGAAACGAGCATTCCGCAGGCACAGATCGTTTCCACATTGCCCAGAACCGCCGCACTGGAAAACTGCAGCACCAGCGGTTGAGCCAGAATCTGGAAACAGCCCATGAAGAACGTGATCAGCGAAGCCATCAGCACGAGAATCAGAAGGCCCTGATGAGCGAAGATCCAGCGCCATCCTTCCTGAAAGCTCTGTTTCCAGGAGCTTTTTTCTTCACAGGGTCTGGCGGCCAATCCTTTTCGAACGACGGCTGCGGCCAGCACCGTTGGAAAGAAGGTACAGATATCGATGATCAGCAGCACTTTAATGGAGCTGACCGAAAGAATCGCCCCGGCCAGCATCGGTGAGATCAGATAGCGGGCACTGTCGGCCAGACTGATCAGACCGCTTGCTTTGGAGTATTCATCCGGGGTGAGCAGATCGCTGACTGTTGCCCAATAAGCCGGTTGAGGCAGTGCGGAGAAAACTCCGCTGATCAAAACCCCCAGACAGATCTGCCACAGGGCGATTTCTCCACTCATCATGCAAAGCAGAATATACAGAATGCCCAGTGCCGAAAGCCCATCTCCGGCCATCATGAGTAAACGCCGATCGATGCGATCCGCCAGCACTCCGGCAGGAACGCTGAGCAAAAGCGTAGGCAGAAAGGCAAAAAGAGTCACCAGGGACATATCGGCTGCGCTTCCCGTTTCCTGGAGGATATAGATCCCCAGACCGAAGCTGGTCAGGCCGCTGCCGATGGCACAAATCAGCTCCCCACTCCACAGCAGTAAAAACTTTCCAAATCTCTTTCTTTGACTGTTCATGAATCTCTCCTGACTGACCGTCTGACGGTCGGTAAAGCTTTGAAAAGAAAGGAGATCGATCGATCTCCGCATCGGATCCGCTTCATCCGATTATTTTTGATTCTGAGTAAATACCGGAAGCATGGCCGCTGTCAGACTGCCTTCTTTCATCGCCAGCATTCTTTCCGTATTGGCAATAAAGGCCAGAACATCGGCCTGACTGACGCCTTCCTTCTTTCGATCGTCAAAGGCATCGAGCGCAAAGACCAGGATCATCCGGACCGTCTGGATGGGATAATCACTCTGGCAAAGATGCTGCTCCATTCCCTCATCAATCAGTTCGGCCATCAGGGGAACCAGCCCTTCCAACAATCCGTCCTGCATTTTCTGATGAAGCAGGGCGTTTTGCGGTTTATGCATCTCCTTGATCAGTTCCCCACCAATCTCGCTGTCGACCTGCAGGGCCAGTAACATCCGGGTCAGTCGTTCGAAAACCGGAAGGTCCTTCTGTTTCAGCACCGCTTTGGCCTGATCGATCAGATTCCGGTTGATCCGCATGATCATGGCATCGAGGATTTCCTCTTTGGATTTGAAATGGTAGTAAAGCGTTCCTCGCGCAATGCCGACTTTCTCGAGAATGTCGTTGGTAGTCGTCTGTTCAAAACCCTGGGTCACAAACAGCTCTTCTGCGGCATCGAGAATCTCATTACGCCTTACTTCGGCGGATTTTACTGTTCGCATACTTCAGCCCCTTTCCGCTCTCAGTTCTAACCGACTGACTGTCGGTTGATATTTCAGCACGATCGTCGCCAGCAGGCAAGAAAAAACGGAAGACTCTGCTTCAAAGCGAACCTTCCGTGTGATTTTTGATGGTTTTTGAGATTTCAGCCGTTGTCCGCTTCTTTGCGACGCATCATTTCGGCATAAATCTCGTTTTTTGAAAAACCGGAGTTTTCCGAAGCTTTTGCGGCTGCGGCTTTGGGTTTTAGACCACTTTGGGCAAGTTCCATGGCCAGATCCGTAACCTGTTCCAGGCTCTGTTCAGGCAGTTCGGTCTGTCCCTGCACCACAAGCACCATTTCGCCTTTAAGCTCTTCGGTAACGTCCAGAACTTCATCGATCGTTCCGCGAAGGAATTCTTCATGAAGCTTGGTCAGCTCTCTGGCCAGACAGATCTGACGATTGCCGAGAACTTCTCGCATATCCTTCAGCGTGTCTTCAATACGGTGAGGCGCTTCGTAAAAAATCATCGTCCAGGGCACATCCCGCAGGCTTTCCAGTTCCTTTTTTCTCTTTGTGCTTTTGGCATCGAGAAATCCGTAATAAAGAAAGTGACGGGCATCGAGTCCGGAAGCGACCAGCGCATCCAGTGCCGCATTGGGTCCGGAAATCGGAATGACCCGATAACCTTCTTCCATTACGGCCAAAGCCAGACCGGCACCCGGATCGGAGATGACCGGATATCCGGCATCCGAGATCATGGCGACTTTCTTTCCCTGTTCCAGCAGTTTGAGAATGCCCGGAATACTGGCAGCCGTGTTGTGTTCATGATGGCTGATCAGCGGTTTGGAAATATCCAGCCGCTTGAGCAGCATGCCCGAATTGCGGGTATCTTCACAGGCGATGACATCGACCTGTTCAAGAACTTCGCGAATACGGGGACTGACTTCATTCAGATTACCGATCGGTGTGGGGACAAGAAAGAGCGCGGGGTCTTCCTCATTCCGGAAGCTTTTCTGTCTCTGGAGCATTTTCCTCTTCCTTTCCCGGACCAAACCGGTCGGGGAACAGCTCTTCAAAAGAGACAAACAGCGTTTCGTCGCGGTTTTCCAGTTTCGCCTGATTTTGCAGGACATTCATCGAGGTGATGTGATAACGGCTGCCGTTATATTCGATCTGCGAATTGGGCTTGGGCAGATTTTTACGCAGCTCGCTGTAGTTTTCGTTTTCAAAGCGCAAACAGCATTTCAGCTTGCCGCACTGACCGGACAGCTTGGAAATATTCAGCGCAAGCATCTGGTTTTTGGCCATATTGATGGAGACGGTGTCGAAATCGGACATGAACCGGCTGCAACAACATTCCATACCGCAGCTGCCGATCCCGCCAACCAGCTTGGCCTTGTTTCTCGGCCCGATCTGGCGCAGCTCAATACGACCCTGGATCTTTTCGGAAAGTTCCTTGAGCAATCCGCGAAAATCCACACGGTTATCGCTGACATAGGTGAAGGTAATCTTCGAGCGGTCGAGCGTATATTCGCAATCGATCAGATGCATGTCGAGCTTGAGGCGATTGATCTCCTCCTGACAGATCTCCATGGCTTTGGCGGTACGGACTTCGTTTTCCGCCTGACGACGAAGGTCTTTTTCGGTGGCTTTGCGCAGCACCGGTTTGACTTCCCCGCGCACCATTGCCGGGTTATAGGGAAGCGAAGGAACGTAGACCGTTCCGATTTCCTGGCCGCGAACGGTTTCTACGACCAGTTTTTCTCCGGTTTTATATTCTTCCGTGGCGCCAAACGTATAGGCCTTGGAAGAACTTCCAAACTGGATATAGACCATATAAGGAAACGGCTTTGGATCAGCCGTTTGTGTTTTCTGATTCTGAGGTTTCATGAACCCTCCTTACTCAATCGGGATGTCTTCACTTTGTGAAAAAACCGTCTTGATTCCTATTATTGTACAAAATGGCTTTTCCTGATTTCAAGCTGGCTACCAGTCACGCACGCCCGGTCCTCTGTTTCCCGATACAATCCGCACTCAGGAGCGTTTTTCCTGCTGCATTCGCTTTTGAAGCGATCGCGTCAGCCGCTCCAGAGCCAGAGCCGGATCGAGGGGCAGACGCAGGGAGTCGATCATTTCGAGCAGAATCTGCTTGAGATCGAGATGGAGCAGATCGAACGTATTTTCCTGATCGATTTCATAAATCAGGCAATGGCAGAAAAACTCAACCGCCGAACGGCTGAGATGCGCGTTTTTGGACAGCACGCCCAGTTCGAGATCCACCAGCGCGGCATGGTCGGCTTTCTGTTTCCAGAAGCGTTCGGCCGCTTCCCGGATTTCAAAAATTGCTTCGTCTTCGAGCAGATCCTGCGCTTTTTGCAGGTCATAGCCCGCTCTGGCCAGAGTAGCCGTCAGTTTGGGATCGTCAATCACTTCATCCAGTTCGTTCTGTAAAGACTGAACCGATCGCGCGCGAAACGGAATCAGCTGGCAACGGGAAACAATGGTTGGCAGGATATTGGCCAGCTGATCGGTGAGCAGAACCCCGGTCAGGGCGCTTTGCGGTTCTTCAAGAAATTTAAGCAGCGAGTTGGAAGCGGAGGGTGTCGCCTGCTCGTACTGATCAATGATATAAACCCGTCGTTCTCCCTCACTGGCTGCCGTTGTTTTAAAGGCGTCCTGAATCTGGAGAATGTCTTCCTTGCGAATGCGCCATGGACCTTTTGCGCCGGCCATCTGCTCGGTTTTCCACCATTGTTCGATTTCCTTTCGGGTTAGGGGTTTCGATCTTCGAACCCCTCCGGGATGAAGGTAGTAAACATCGGCTGATTCTTCCTTTTCGATGCGTCGGCAGCTTTCACATTCCTGACAGGCAAAGCCCTCTTCGTCCGGATGTTCACACGAAAGGGATTGCGCAAACAGAACGGCCATCTGATTTTTGGCGTTGTTTTTTGGTCCGTAAAACAGATAGGCATGGGACAGTCTTCCGCTTTTGAGTGTCTGGCTGAGGGTTTTCCAGGCGACGGGCTGACTTTGTTTGAGCAGCGCTTTATCGATCATGCGTTTTCCCTTTCCAGCTCTTCCATGACCAGCGCGTACGCCTGATCCGCGACTTCTTCACGACTTTTGGAGGCATCGACGATTGCATAGCGTTCCGGATGTTTTTCCATCAGCTGATCGAAACCTTCTCTGACTTTCATATGAAAGCTGTCGGGTTCCAGATCGAGGCGGTTGAGATCCCCCCGCTCTTCCATTCGCTTTTTTTCCGTTTCCAGATCAAGGGAGAAAAACAGCGTTCTGGCCGGTCGAAAGCCTTCCAGACCAAAATCATTGAGGGCTTCAATTTCTTCCAGTCCCAGATTTCGCCCCTTTCCCTGATAGGCCAGAGAGGAATCGAGAAAACGATCGCACAGAACGATTTTTCCTTCTTCAAGAGCGGGAAGCAGGGTGGAAACGAGATGTTCTCTTCGAGCGGCCGCATATAAAAGGGCTTCGGTTTTGGGATCCATCGCATTCGATACGGAAAGCAGAAGCTCGCGGATCTGTTCCGCAATCGGACTTCCACCGGGTTCGCGTGTCAGCAGGACATCCCATCCTTCTTTTTCCAGCCGTTCCTTTACGGCTTTTGCCGCTGTGGTTTTTCCGGCGCCGTCATTTCCTTCAAAAACAAACATGCGATTTTCCATAACCGACTCTCCTTCTGATTACGTTATGTCCTGATTATAAATTCTGTATTGGACAATTGTCAGTCCCCGCGGGCAAGGACCCGTTCGGGTCCGTGGGCTGTTGTAAACTGAAACCAGGGTGGTGATCTACATGTGCGGAAGATTTCTCATGAATGAGCCGGCTTTGACGGCTTCAAAAAAGATTGCGGTGATTCCGGAATGGATTCAGGAAGAGATCCATTTTGGAGATATTTATCCTTCCATGCCTTCTCTGGTTCTGGTCGGCCATGATGGCCATCTTGAAGGAAAGATGGAATTTTTCGGTGCCTGGCAGGAAAAGATGAAAAAGCGAATCATCAATGCCCGATCGGAAACCGTGGGTGAAAAATGGATGTTTCGCCATGCATTCCATCATGATCGCTGTGTCATTCCCTGCGGTCGGTTTTATGAATGGACACCGGATAAGGAAAAAGTCGGCTATTCCCTGCCCGATCAGACGATGTTTCTTGGCGCCCTTTCTCTTGGGGATGATTTTGTGATCCTTACCCGAGCGGCCAACGCCTCGGTCGAAGATGTTCATCATCGAATGCCGGTGATCTTTAATGAAGAACAGGCCAAAAGCTGGGTACTTGATGATCAGGCAGCCGCGAGCCTTCTTGACCTGAATGGCCCACAACTCGAAAATGATCGTCGACATGGACAGTTGTCATTATTCTGAGAAATTTTGCCTGTCGGTTTTGATCGTTTACAATGAAATCCGGTCTGAAGACCGAATCTGAAGATGAAACATCTCCTTTAAAACTCTGTAAAAGAAAAAAGGAAGCGATAAAAATGAATACCCCATTAATTAAGGAACGCCTTGCCGATCCCAACGTCACTTTATGTGCGGTTACCAAAAAACATACCCGTGAAGAAGTCGATGAGCTCTATCGACTGGGTGTACGGACGTTTGCGGAAAACCGGGTCCAGGAATTTCTGGAAAAGTACAATCCCGACTACAACTGGCAGATCATTGGTCATCTGCAGACCAACAAAGTGAAATACGTTGTCGGTAAAGTCAGTCTGATCCAGTCGGTGGATTCGCTCAGACTGGCCAGAGAAATCGAAAAACAGGCAGCCAAACTGGACATTGTTCAGGATATTCTGGTCGAGATCAAAGTCTCAAAGCAGGATGAAAACAAAACCGGTCTGCCCATTGAAGAACTGGACGGACTGCTTGAAGAAATCGCGAAAATGCCTCATTTGCGCCTGAAAGGGCTGATGACCATTGCCAGCCATACCGATGACGAGCAGCTGATTGCTTCGGAATTCGATCTGGCTCACGAGCTTTTTGAAAAGGAAAAGAAAAAATATCCGACGATGGATATCCTTTCGATGGGCATGTCCTCGGATTATCCGATTGCCATTGCGCATGGTTCGAATATGGTTCGAATCGGCACAGCTCTTTTTGAGAATCCCGAAATTTCGCAATAAATTGGGTCTGAGATCGAAAAGCGTCAAATCGGGCGCGACCTGGCAAAATTGGCGATGGGGTTTGTTATGGTAGAATAACGAATTGACTTTGAAAGGAGAATCTCATGGCCAAAAGAAAACTGAGAGCTCCCGTCAAAGCCGGCCTGTACCTGATCGCGTTCGGCCTGATTACCGGCGTTTTATATAAAACGGTTTTCTCTCCTGCCATTCATCACGAAACTTCCCAGGTACTCGCCAACGGAAGTTCTCAATCCTCTGAATCTTCATCAAAGGAATCGTCAGAAGCCTCTTCTCAGACTTCAGAACCTGAAGAATACGGCTATCCGATTGCGGAAGATACCGGTGAAAAGACCCAAACGATCTTAATCGATGCCGGTCATGGCGGCAGTGATACGGGAGATGGTTCCAGCGATGGACTGATGGAGAAAAATCTCACCCTCGATTTTGCCCGTAAGCTCAAGGCTCACCTTGAAAAACAGAATCCCAACCTGAACGTGCTTCTCACCCGGGATTCCGATACGATCGACTGGGCCGATAACGAATGGGATGATCTGGTCTACCGACAGAATCTGCAGGATTCCTCCGGTGCGGACTATTTCATTACTCTGCATGCCCATATGCGGGATGATCCGGCCTCATCCGGTGCCCTGTTCTATCTCAACAGCGACGATGATCTCGTCCGAAGTCTGGCTTCGAAAATGTCAGACAATCTGAATGCGATGGGCTGGCCGGCCAATCCGGAACCCATCACGACCGAGCAGTATCCGCTTCTTCTGGTTTCCATGTCCAACACCCACGCACTTGAAGTTGACCTGGGTTCATTGAACAATCCGGAAGACACTGCGCTTTTTCGAAATGAAGCGCTCAGTGATCATGCAGCTGCCGCTCTGGCCAACGCGCTTTCCTCAACGATTCTCGAAAATCCCGACGCGCCGGCTTATTCTTCCCGACAGAAGGAAGTCGAACGTACGACCAGGGAAGAAGCCGCCAGACAGGCTTCGATCGAAGAATCGATCCGTCAGGAAGAGGAACGGAAAAAATCCGAAGAAGAAGAAAAGAAAAAAGAGGAAGAATCCAAAAAGGAATCCGCCTCTCATTGAGTTTTTCCCCGCTTCAGCCTGAATTCAGGCGTTGCGAATATGATCAGACTGGAGGTACCAATGTCCAATCACAAAAACAAACCCAATGTCAGACTTTCCGCTGCATTATATATTGGCGGATTGCTTATCGTCTCCCTGTTCTTATATGGAATGGTGTTCACCAAAGCCTATCCGGCTGTAGCCTCCAGAGTCACCTCAGAAGAAGAGTCGGTTGAGTCCGGTGAAACCAGTACGGAATCCGTTGAACCCGTACGCCCTGCTCAGAATTACAGCGTGTATGGCGAGGAAGAAAAGAAAACGACCGTCCTGCTGGATGCCGGACATGGTGGAATCGATGCCGGTAAGGTTTCCGGAGAAGTCATGGAAAAAGACCTCAACCTGGAAATCACAAACAAAGTTGCCAAATATCTGCAGGAATACAATCCGAACATCGAAGTCAAACTGATCCGTTCTACGGATGATGTGCCCTGGCTGACCGATGAGGAAACCGATCTGAACTACCGCGTGGATCAGATGAGCGCTCAGAATGCGGAATACTTCATTTCCATTCACTGCAACGCCTATCAGGATGATCCTTCCGTGCGCGGTTCCGTCTTCTTTGTGAATCCCAACGATCAGGTCATGAAAGACATGGCCGCAAAAATGACGACTAACCTTCAGGGAATCAACTGGACCAGCAGCTATTCGACGCTGGATCACGAAATCCTTCAGGTCGTTTCCATGGCCCCGATTCACTCCATGCTTGTGGAAGTGGGCTATATGACCAACACGGAAGAGCTGACCAAGCTGTCCGATCCGACCGAACAGGATGAAGTAGCCAAAGCCATTGCCGGAGCCATTTCCGACTACATCCATGAAAACCCGGACGCACCGGCTTTTGAAAACCAGCTTTATCCGGCTTCGACGGAACCTGCTCAATAGTTTTACTTGTAAAGATATCCAACCAGGACGGCTTGCCGTCCTTTTCTTTATGCGTTTTGCGCATTCAAAAAGCGCCGGAGTGATCCGACGCCTGATGTTCTGTGTGATTGAATTCTTATTTTCGATCTCCATGCTCACGGGACTTCGTCGCAGAGGATTTGTCTTCATCCTCCTTTGCGCTTTCCGGCGCAGGAAGGTCGAGCTGAACTTCTTCAATGCGGTTTTTCTGAAGACTGGTGACCCGGACGATGGATCCGTCATCGAGGGTGACCGATTCGCCCAGTGTGGGGAATCGACCCAGCTTTTCAATGACCAGACCGCCGATGGAGTCGTAATCTTCACTGTCGAGGTTCAGACCCAGTTCATCGTTGAGATCATGCAGCGAGAGGTAACCTTTGACTTTGTAGCGTCTCGGTCCGGTCTGCTGGATTTTTTCGTTTTCGGAAGCATCGAATTCATCCTGCACTTCCCCGACGATTTCCTCAATGATGTCCTCGACGGTCAGAATACCGGCCAGTTCTCCGTACTCATCGAGCACGATGGTCATGTTGTACTGGTCCTTCTGCATTTCCTCGAGCAGCTCATTAATGCTTTTGTTTTCGATGGTGAAATAGGGTTTTCTCAGCATCGAGCGGATATCGACCTGCTCTTCGGGATCCTGAAGAATCAGATCCTTCATATTGAGAATACCGATGATGTTATCCGGACTGCCCTCATAAACCGGCAGACGGGTGTAATGGTCTCTGCGATAAATATCCCGGAGCTCTTTGTTGGTGCAGTTGACATCGATCATCGTGACGTGAACGCGCGGCACCATAATCTGGCTGGCTTTGGCATCCGTGAAGTCGAATACGTTTTTAATCATGTCGCGCTCATCCGTTTCAATAACGCCTTCCTCGTGGGAAACGTCAAGAATCGTATGGAGCTCGCTTTCCGTAAAGGACTTTCCTTTCTCATCATCCTTCACTCCGAATATTCTCAGAATCACATTCGAGAACAGGTTGATAAACCAGATGACGGGGGTCAGTACGGTCATCAGTACCTGAATGACCGGTCCATAGGCCAGAGCGAACTTTTCGGGACTGCGCGTCGCGATCGTTTTCGGGGTAATTTCTCCGAAAACCAGGATCAGGAATGTGATCAGAAATGTCGCGATCGAAACCGCAGCTCCACCGAAGCGATAGGCGATCATACTCGAAATCGAAGCCATGAACGTGTTGACCAGGTTGTTTCCGATCAGAATCGCCGATAACATCTTGGGTTCGTTCTCAAAGATTTTCAGCAGTACTTTGGCTCGGCTGTTGCCCTGTTCTGCCAGGGATCGGATGCGGATTTTATTCACCGCGACGAGCGAAGTCTCCGCTGAGGAGAAAAAGCCGGAAAGGCCAAGTAAAACGAGAAGCAGCACAAGCTGCCAGATTATTTCAGAATCCATTAATGGTGGTGTCCTTCCTTCTGTGTCAAATCACTGACGGCTTTGGAAGCCATCAGCAGACCGGCGGTTGCGGGCACGAAGATGGAAGAAGGCAGAGGTTCGCCTTTTTCCATAGCCGCGGGCAGTTCACTGCTGGCGACGGTCATAATTTTTGATCTTATTTTATTTTTGCGCTTCCAGATGCGCATCTGTTTTGCCAGAGGATCGTTGGTCGTCTTCTCCAGTTCCATAATCCGGATCGAAGAAGGATCCATACGTCTGGCCATTCCCATGCTGGAGATGATGGGAATCTCGTTTTTGATCGCGAATTCAATCAGATCCTTTTTGGAAGAGATGGAATCAATGCAGTCGAGAATATAGTCGGGCTTCTGCTCGAGCAGCCAGTCGTTGAGCGAAGCGTCATACCATCCCGGATATTCCACCACTTCGGTTTCGGGTCGGATGTCGGCGATCCTTTTTTTGAAGACAGAGGTCTTGGTCTGATCGATCGTCGAATGCAAAGCACAGATCTGTCGGTTGACGTTGGTTTCTTCCACCGTATCCCGATCGATCAGCACCAGCTTTCCTACGCCACTGCGTGCCAGAGCTTCAATTGCGAAACCACCGACACCGCCGCACCCGGCAACGATGACACAGGCATTGTTAAGATTTTGAATGCCTTCTTTTCCATACAGTAATTCTGCTCGCTTAAGCGTTTGAAGAGCCATACCATTTCTCCAGATCCTGCAGAATCCGATCGGTTTCTCCTGTCGGATACCAGTGAACCGGCATCTGATGGTTGAACCACGTCATCTGTCTTCTCGCATATTGTCGGGTATGAATTTTAATTTGCTCCCTGACCTGCCCGAGAGTCTGTTCTTTCATCAGCCAGGGACGAAATTCCTTATAGCCGATGCCCTGAAACGAATTCCAGGACCAGCTTTTCGGATCGGAAAAGACTCGGGTCACTTCATCCACCAGTCCGGCATCAAACATGAGATCCACCCTGCGGTTGATCCGCTCGATTTCCCGACTTCGATCCTCATCCTTCAATCCGACAAAATAGACTTCATAAATCGGCTGATGACTCTGTTCTTCTTCCCGCTGACTTTTGGGTCTTCCACTCTGTGCCATCAGCGCTGCACGAAGCAATCGCTTGCGGTTGTTGGGATGGATCTTTTCCAGGGCATTCGGATCCTTTTTTTCCAGCAGCTTCCAGAGCTCTTCGTTGCTCAGGGCTTCGAGCTCTTTCATGATCGGTTCACTGTCCTGTTGGGATTCATCATCGAACTGATAATCATATAAAGCCGCTTTGAGGTAGAGTCCTGTTCCGCCACAAAGAATCGGGACTTTATGACGACTGACGATATCCGCAATCGCCTTCCGGCATTCCTGCTGGAAGGTTTTTACGTTCCATTCATCATCCGGATTGATCAGATCAATCAGATGGTGCGGTACACCGTCCATTTCCTCTTCGGTCACTTTGGCCGTTCCGATATCCATCGTTTTATACACCTGCATCGAATCGGCGGAAATGACTTCCCCATTCAGCGCTTGGGCGGCTTTGACCGCAAGAGCGCTTTTTCCCGATGCGGTGGGGCCGACAATGACGATCACTTTATCCACGTTCAAACTCCCTGCTCAGCTCTTTGAGCGAAAAGCTGATGACGGTGGGTCGGCCATGCGGACAGTGGTAGGGCTGTTTGCAGTGCTGAAGATCGATCAGTACCTTATCCATCTCTTCAAACGTCAGTTTGCGGTTGAAGCGGATGGACGAGTGACAGGCGCAGGTCGCAATCATATGTCGGCGCAGTTCATTGATCTGTACTTCATGATTGTCTTCAAACCAGGTCAGCAGATCATCGAGGAACGAATCGATGTCCACTTTCGTCATCCAGGCGGGAATTTCTCGAAGGATGATCGACGTATCGGAAAACGGCTCAAAGTGCAGTCCGGAAGATTCCACCTGAGCATTGAGCTCATCAAGTCTGGCCATGATCGCCGTGGTGACATTTCTTCGAATCGGAACCATCAGCGGCTGACAAACCTGTACGGGTTTATCAAATTCCGCCTGAAGGCGTTCAAAGTTGGCCCGTTCCTGGGCCGCATGCTGGTCGATGATGACCAGTCCATCCGGACCTTCGCAAAGAATATACGAATCCTTCAGCTGACCGATCACACGCAGTTCATGAAAGAAATTCTTTCCGCTTCGGGAAGCCGAATCCGGCTTTTTCGTCTGTGTACCACTGGGATACTGAACCGGTGGCAGATCTTCGTTTTTCTGAGTTTGCGAGGCGTTGATCGTCTGATTATTTCGGTCTGAAGGCAATCCGGCTGAAATATCTGAATAATCCGATGAATTTTCAGATTTCTGAATTTCAGATTTTTGCTCCGTTGGCAAAGGCTGGCTGGTGTTTTCCGTGCGGAAACTGTTGAAATCAGAAAATGCGTTGTCCCTTAAAAACAGAGGATCTGCACTTCTCGATCTGGAAATCGGTGTCGAATAGCCAGGCTGGAAAGCCGAGGGTTTCGAGGGTTGTGGGTTTTCCGTCTCAGGGTTTCGATCGACCGGATGCGGATAGCGAAGTTCTGCCTGAAGCTGTTCAGGGGCTTCTACCCGTCTGATGCTTGGCGCTTCGATTTCAGTTTCGAACAGCTCGCTGATAGTATTGATGATCAACTGCGAAAGATAATCTTCTTTGGAGATTCTCACTTCGAGCTTATTGGGGTGAACGTTGACGTCGACCAGCTGGTAGTCCGTCTGAATATTCAGAAAGCAGACCGGATAGCGGTCTTTGGGCATGTATTCCCGATAGCCCTCAATGACCGCTTTGACAATCGGCCAGGAACGAATCGTTCGTCCGTTCAGTGAAAGATAAATATAGGATTTCGAAGCCCGGTTGACCGAAGGCTGCAGGGCGTAGCCACTGATCACAAAGTCATCGGAAGCCCGTGAAAACTCTACCGCCTGTCCGGCGGGTTGTGCCCCGAACATCTGGTACAGAATTTCTCTTCGGTCTCCCTTTCCGGAAGTCTGAAAAATCAGACGACCATCATGTTTGAGCGTAAAGCGAACTTCCGGATGAGCGAGCGCGATTTTATTGACCGCATCCGCAATAATCGAAAATTCATAATTGGCTTTTTTCAGATATTTGAAGCGAGCCGGGGTATGAAGAAACAATCCGCGCACTTCAATACGGGTTCCGGCCGGTTCGCTCGATTTCTCCCAGGTTTTGATTTCACCGTATTCCACCGCGATTCGGGTGGATTGCTCACCATCCGAAGTGGTCAGCAGCACTTTGGCTACGGAAGCGATTGAAGGCAGCGCTTCCCCGCGAAAGCCCATGGTGGAAATAGCAAACAGTTCTTCTTCACTCTGGATTTTGGAGGTCGCATGTCGTTCGAATGCCATGCGCGCATCTTCGTAGCTCATTCCACAGCCATTGTCGGTAATAATCACTCCGCTGATTCCACCTTCGAAGACTTCGATCGAAATCTGATCGGCTCCGGCATCCAGTGAGTTTTCGACACATTCCTTGACGATATTAACCGGACGGTCGACGACTTCTCCGGCGGCAATCATATTGGTCAGCTGCTCATCGAGCACATGAATTCTTCCCATGATTCGCTCCTTTCTTTTTCGTTAAATGTTTATTGAGTGATACTGCCTTCCCGAAACAGGAAGGCAGTGGATTCAGCTTTCAATTTGATCGGCACTGCTTTTGAGTTCATACAGGATTTTGAGGGCATCTCGAGGCGAGAGATCATCGACATCCATGTTCTGGATCTGCTCAATCAGATCCATGCGTTTGGATTCCTGCGGGTCCATGACAAACAGTGAGGACTGGAAATTCTGATCCGGCTGTGTCTGCTCGAACTGGTCAAGCAATGACTGAGCCCGGGTAATGACCATTGGAGGCAGCCCGGCCAGCTGGGCGACATGAATTCCATAAGATTTATCCGCCCGGCCTTCGACGATCCGGTAGCGGAATTCGATTTCCCCTTTGTTTTCCCGAACGTCTACATGGACGTTTTTGATTTCCGGGAAATCCTGCTCCAGATCGGTCAGTTCATGATAATGCGTGGAAAACAGGGTTTTGGAATGGAGAACCTGCGCGATGAATTCGAGCATCGACTGGGCCAGAGCCATTCCATCATAAGTCGCCGTGCCTCGTCCGATTTCATCAAAGAGAATCAGCGAGTTTTCACTGGCATGGCGAAGCGCGTTATTGGCTTCCATCATCTCCATCATGAAGGTCGATTTTCCCTGCAGCAAATCATCGCTGGCTCCAATACGGGTAAAGATCCGGTCGAATACCGGCAAAGTCGCTTTGCGGGCCGGAACAAAACTGCCAATCTGGGCCATCACGACAATCAACGCATTCTGTCGCAGCCACGTCGATTTACCACCCATGTTCGGTCCGGTGACCAGATCAATTCGGGTATCTTCCGGCATGGTCCAGTTGTTGGAGACAAAACCGGAAAGGCGCTCATCGAGAATCGGATGGCGTCCTTCGACTACTTCCACGATATGATTTTCAGAAAATTCAGGTCGGACATATCCCTTTTCACTGGCCAGATCCGCCAGCGCTGTCAGCACGTCAATTAAAGCCAGCGCATTGGAAAGCGCATGAAGATCTGCCAGTCGGGTTTTGATCAGTGCGAGCAGTTCATCAAAGATCTGCTGCTCGAGGACGATTTTCTGCTCCTGAGCCATCAGGATCTTTTCTTCGAGCTCCTTAAGTCGATCAAAGGTGAAGCGGCTGGCATTGGCCAGGGTCTGCTTCTGGGTATATCCAAATTCCTCTCTGACTAAAGAGAGCTGAGATTTTCGAATTTCAATATAGTAGCCGAATACGCGGTTATATCCGATTTTCAGATTTTTGATTCCGGTCTTTTCCCGCTCTTCGTTTTCGAGTTCCATCAATGCCTGTCCGCTCTGATCGGCCAGACGACGGATTTCATCGAGTTTTTCGTTATAGCCAGGAGCAATATAGTTTCCATCCTTTAAGGTCAGAGGCGGTTCAGGAACGATCGCATCCTTGAGTTCAGCGTAGAGATCCTGCAGATCCGGCACGCTCTGGAATTCCGGATAGCTGTCCAGTACCTGAGCCAGTTCGAGAATCGGTTTGGCATGTTCCAGTGAGGCCGTCAGCTGAAGCAGATCTCGCGGAGTTGCAGCCCGATAGCTGATTCTTGCGGCCAGTCGTTCCATATCGTAAATAAAGGCCAGATGATCCTTGAGCTGAGCACGAACCAGGAACTGATCCATCAGCTTTTCGATCGCGTCCTGTCGTTTGACGATCTGTTTCACATCCAGCAATGGGGCTTCGATCCATTCACGAAGCAGACGACTGCCCAGTGCGGAATGGGTTTTGTCCATAAACTCCCACAGGGATTGCGCTTTCGAGCTTGCCGATGAAGATCGAATCAGCTCCAGATGGATCCGGGTTTCCGGATCCAGAACCATGGCACTGGAAGGAAACAGGGCTCTTAAGGGCACCAGATGATCGGCATGCTGCATCTGGGTAGAGGAAAGATAGCCCATGAGCACCTCCAGGGTGCTTTTCAGTAATGGGCTGGTAAAAGGCAGAAGACTTTCATCTTCAGCCGACAAAGTGCCCGGAGCCGTTACGGAAAACAGGAATTCTTCCTGATTGCTCAGAGATTTGCTTAACGTCTTATCAAAAGATCGGGAGGCGATGATTTCCCTGATTCCGAATTCGTGGATCAGCGCATTCAGATCCGTGACGGATTTATTCATGATGTGATAGCGGAGCTCTCCTGTAGAGAGTTCGCAGAAAATGACTCCAACATGCATGCTGTCGGAAGAAAGGGCACATAAATAGTTCACGGACTTTTTGGACGCTTCTTCATCAAGAAGCGTTCCCGGCGTGACAATCTGAATGATTCCCCGCTCTACAAGTCCCTTTGCCTGTTTGGGATCTTCAAGCTGCTCGCAGATCGCTACCTTGTAGCCCTTTTTGACCAGGCGGTTGATATAGGATTTGGCCGCGCGAAAAGGAACGCCGCACATGGGCGCTTTTTCAGCTCCGGCAGCCCGTCCGGTCAGAACCAGATCGAGTTCCCTGCTGACGGTTTTCGCGTCGTCAAAAAACATTTCATAAAAATCCCCCAGGCGGTACATCAGAATCGCATCGGGGTTCTCTTCCTTTAACTGCAGATAATGCTGCATCATCGGGGTGTACTGTGATTTATCCATAAGCGTTCCATTCCAGTATAACAAAAGCAGTTCCGCTCAATTTGAGCGGACCTTCGTTTTCATCTGCTCCATGAACCAGCGGATGAGCTTTCCCATTTTCTTCGGGCGTTTCAATCCGCCTGAATCGGATGGTATACTTGTTCAAATTGACGAGTGAAAGGGGGACTGCCAGTGAAACAAACCATTCAGATCGGAAAGAAGACCATTCGATGTGATTTCGGATTTCTGCTGATTCTTCTGGTGCTGTTTGCGACCAGCTGCTTTGCCCTGTATAACTCCTTCAACCTGATTCGCGTCGGTTCAGGAAGCTATTATCTGCAGCGTCAGATCATGTGGTATGCGGTTGGGTTTGCGGTTCTGTTTCTGATTTCCAGATTTCAGAACAAGCAGCTGTATAACCTGATCCCCATTGTTTACAAAGTCCTGATGGGCATTCTGATCTACCTGCTGGCTTCCAAACTGCTCTGCCGACTGACCGGACTGACCCTTCCCTTTGCCTCGGATGTCAATGGTGCCTATTCCTGGCTTCAGCTTCCGGGACTGGGTTCCTTTCAGGCCAGTGAGTTCATGAAGGTCGTTCTGATCATCAAGACCAGTCTGATTATTTCTGATTTTCAGAAAAAACATCCCCGTCCCTCTGTTCGGGATGATCTGCGGATGTTCATCGAAATTCTTCGCTGGGCATTTCTTCCGATGATCCTGATTCTTCTTGAACCGGATACCGGTGTCTGCTTCATCATCGTCTTTACGCTGCTGATCCTGATCATGTGTTCGGGAATTCGCAAAGCGTATATCTGGATGGTGGTCTTTGTGATTGCAGCGGCTCTGGGCGTCTTCTTCTTTCTGTATTTTAACCAGCGAGATTTTCTTTCTTCGATCTTCTCGGCTTACCAGCTGCGAAGAATCGATGCCTGGCTGTATCCGGACCATAACATTCTCGGTTCCAGTAACCAGCTCTACACTGCCCTGCTCTCTTTGGGTTCTGCCGGCTTAACCGGTCATGGACTGCAGGCCAACATCATTGCGATTCCTGAAGCGCATACCGACTTCATCTTTGCCGCGTTTGGACAGTGCTTTGGATTGATTGGCACTCTGTACATTCTGGCGGTTTGTCTCTGGCTGGATCTGTATCTTTGCAAGATGGCTTACAACTCCAAGAATACGGCCAATCGATTGATCATCATTGGTACCATCGCCATGCTTCTGTTCCAGCAGGTAGTTAACCTCGGTATGATTATCGGACTCGTTCCGATTACCGGAATCACCCTGCCACTGATCAGTTACGGTGGTTCCTCGACTCTTTCCTACTTTATTCTGTTCGGACTGATCATGAATATGTCTCCGGTCAGTACAAGAACGATTCGCCTGAAATGGCCCACATCTCTGAGTAACGAGAAAAGACTGAAGAAATCTTCCTAGTAAAGATTCTTCAGTCTTTTTAAATACGAGTAAGGACGGAATCTGGCGAAATTCACTTTTCTGCCACTTAATCTGATTTTCACATTTTCTATTCCGATCAGCTTTCCGGTTTCGAGATGGTCATAGCAGAGCACCGAGTTTCCCAGCGATCGGCCACGAATGTCAATGACCCGTTCCTTTTTGAGGATATATGGAGATACAAGGGAATGCTGGTTGATATGGGAAACGGGCATGATCTGCGTCAGCTCCAGGATATTCAGACCATCATCCACTACTGCTCCACCAAGGGCTCGATTGGCTGCGGTACTGCCTGCCTGCGTACTGATGCATAATCCACAGCTTCGTATGGTCTCCAGAAACTCATCATCGACATAGACGTCATAAGCTACGGTTGTGGTAAAGGAACCAATTCGAATCTCATTCAGTGCGTAATAAACCTGCCCCTGATCCGTTGTGGCTTCGAGCAGATCACAGCTGTCGATCTGAACGGGTTCGTGATGAAGATCGTGGATGAATTGATCCACTTCGTTTTTCGTATAGTCCGTGAAGAAGCCAAGCGTTCCGGTATGAATGGCTGTAAACATTAAATGATCCAGTTGGCTCTGATAGTGGTGTATCGCGCGCAGAATGGTCCCGTCGCCCCCTATGCAGATCACCAGTTCAGGATATTCAGGATCATAGGTATACTGATCGAAATTCTGCAGCTCTTTACAGATTATGAATTTCAGATCTCTGGAATAATCGTCATCACGAGTAAAAACGGAATACTTCATAGCAGCTGTCCTTTAATTTCGACCATTGTAACATGTAAGCAGAAAGGAGAATTCCAATGTCCGATCAGGAAAGAGAACTCAAAGTCCTTCTAAGCAAAGAACAGTATCAGACGCTTCTGAAAAGTCTGAAATTCGATCATATTCGAACACATGTCAATACCTATTACGATGATGATCAGGGATCGCTGAAATCCAGAGGTATGGCCCTTCGCATACGACAAACCGAAGGAAAGAATATCCTGACCATCAAAAAACCGCTCGATGCTATTACAAAATATGAATATGAAATTTCTGTTCATACTTCAGATTTTTCAAAGCTGAATCCATCTGAAAAAGAATGGATAGACAATCATATGCCTTTTCAGATGAGCTTCCATCCGATTGTTACTTTTACTACCATCCGACATATTCTCAATCTTCCGGATGCAGAAGTCAGTCTGGATGAGACACAGTTCAGAAATCATACAGACTATGAGATCGAGTATGAATATCGCCATGAACACGATGGAATCACTGTATTCAACCATCTGCTTCAGCCTGCGGGAATCCAATTCACGAAAAATGGCCCCAGCAAATTAGCCAGGGCCATGCGTGATCAGGAAAGCGAAAACTTATGAGTCATACGATAGAAGAAGGATTTGGAATTATATTCTTCTTCTCTTTTTTTATACTCATCGAGCTGTCGGGAGAGTTCTTCTTCCTGTTTTGCAGCTGTGGTTTTGATTTCCGATAATTTCTGATTATCATCTTCCAATTCAGATATTTTTCTGTCTTTATCGGTTAATTCTGTTGTCTGTTTCTCAATGATTTCGTCTTTGCTTTTCTGCTCCAGCAGGAAAGTCTGACGGCTTTTTTCCACGGCAAGCTTCAGACGTTCGTTGTAGAGAATCTCCAGATTGGCGATGGTTTTGTCTTTTTCCTGGAGAATCGCAGTGAGCTTTTCATTTTCCGCTCTCAGTTCCGTTTCTACCGTCGAAATTTCATGTTTTTCCTTTCGGAAATAGGTGGAAAGGACTTCTACACCTTCCGCCTTGATCGTAATCCGTCGGGTTTCCGGATTCTTATACTTCCAGCCTTTGTCAGGATGCTGCTTGACGAGTTTGGCGACAGCTTTATCTACTGTGTTCCGTGACTTATTAAAATGCTGGCAGATTTGGGCTATATCCATGTCGTAATAGACTTCGATTGGAGAATTGTTATCACTCAAAGCTGTCATCCTTTCTATCGTATGAAAATCAGATTTCTTGCGCCATTATAGCATGGCTCTATTTTCTGATCCATCCCTAAAATATGATTCAGACGTGAAAATCACATGTGGATTCATTCTAGTGAATTTGTCTCAAATACTCAAATCTAAGCATTCACACGAGTCTCCCGTGATCAGTCGGATTTCAATGATTCAGTAAATCTCCTGTTCAGATGAATAATCAGATCTAAATCTCCTGATCCTATGATCGCTCACATTTCGATTTTGAACAAGATGTTTTACATATGAAGAGAATGTGAAATTCAGGAATAAATAAATTTTGGAATTCTGAATTTCATATCTAAAATTCCTATAGGAAATCCAAATCTGAAATTCCGATATGATATTCTGA